>Ga0181516_10000125_pt1 | contig 80208 bp, 74 predicted proteins | sample PEATcosm2014_Bin_25_FD_121104 | JGI IMG/M metagenome (GOLD analysis project Ga0181516, IMG submission 121104) | Peatland microbial communities from MTU Mesocosm Facility, Houghton, MI, USA - PEATcosm2014_Bin01_10_metaG | ecosystem: Environmental > Terrestrial > Soil > Wetlands > Peat | place...
AGAGGAGCCGTTCAATGATGAGGGCGATGACGAAGGCCGATATCGCCACGAGTATCCAGAGGACGATCCCGCCCTTTTGCAGGAAATCAAGCATGGCCCCCCCCTTGAAGAAGATAGTACGAGCTGTCGGCCGGAGGGTCCAATACCAAAGGATGGTGCTTTCATACCTACAGGGTATACGCGACGAAGCAGGCGACTAGTGCGCCCTGAAAACGTTCAGCGGGACGGATAGACGCTGCCTTCTACCTTTGCATGGGACGGAAAGATCGATTCGGCAAGGCTTGCCCCCAACAGTGGCCATCCCGCCGCGCTGTCGATCGACAACGGCGACGTCTTCAAAGCGGCGATGGCCACGAGCAGGCCTTTCAGCCTGGATAGCGTCAAGCCGACAGGCGGCATCGGGCTCTGTCCTGCGCTGTTCTCTCCCTCGTTTCGGCCGGGGACTATCCGGTGCGGATTAAATGATGAAAGCCGCACCGGTACCGCGCCTCGCGCAAGCGGCAGAAAACGGTCATTTCGGGCACCTATACCTCCAAGGTATGTGCGCATGATTTTTTAGTATTGGACGCCCAGTGATCGAAACCGTACCGTATCTTCATCTACCTCCTCTTGGATGGGAGAGTCGCCGCTTCCTTCTCTCATCCGCCGGCGGGGGATGGCGGCTCTCTCCATTCCTCGCCGGCTTCTTTATTGCCCGATTCAGGGAAGCGCCGAGGCCCGGGGATATGAAGAATAGCCATGGCTGCCTGATCTCGACGACCCTCCTACTCCTGGCTCTGGGCGGCTGCGCTTCGAAGCCCAAACCGCCGGTGAGCGTCGAGCCGCCGGAAGCCGCCCCGAATCTCATCCGGGAGCAGGCGAAGGGTCTCGCGCCCGCGGGCGATGCGCTTTTTCGGAGGCTCCCGCTTGCGATCTCGTTTGGCGATGGCAAGGCGGTGAAGACTTGGTCTATAGCGATATCGGACCGGGCGCGCACGATCAGGACGATCCGAGGCGGGGCCGCCGAGCTTCCGGAATCGGTTTCCTGGGATGGCAGGGACGATTCCGGCAATCTCGCGACGGAAGGATCCTACGACGCCATCCTCGCCGTCGATTACGGCGGGGCATATAGGCCCTCGCTCGCCAAGAGCGGGCCTTTTTCGCTGATCACGACCCCGCCGAGAGGTTCCGTGACCCATGATCCTCCCGATGCAGTTCTCGCCAAGCTCGGGCCCGAGAGCCCGGTGACCCTGACCGTAGAGGCCGAGTCTTCCCTCGCTCGGATCGCAAGCTGGACCTTGGGCATATTCGATGGCAAAGGAGAGACCGTCGCGTCCTTCAAGGCCAACTGGCCCGACAATAAGATCGTTTGGGATGGAGCGAGCGTCGTCGACCGCGCCCCCGCCCCCGGAGGCGCCTATACTCTTGTCGCCGAGGTCAGGGACGAATACGGGAATGTCGGCGAGCTGAAGGGGAGCCTCGCGATCGAAGCCCGCCCCGTTTCGATTACGCCGTTCGGCATCCAGGCCCTGTCCGCTGGCTTCGCTCCGATCGGAGACGGCACCTTCCCGATGGAGAGCCTTGCCTTCGGGATCGGCGACCCCGCCTCCGCCGTTTCCTGGAAGGTCGATATCGCGGACGATTCGGGCAATGTCGCGAGGACCTTCGCCGGCGCAGGCAAGTCCGCGCCGGCTCGTCTGTCGTGGGACGGGAAGGAGGCGAACGGCGAGTTCGCGCCCGAAGGTCTATACAAAGCGATACTGACTGTCGACCGGGGCATCGACTCCTCGCCGATGATCGCGGAGACCGGGGATTTCGTATTGGACCTGAGTCCCCCGGTCGGGACGATTGCTCTGTCGACCGACCTCTTCTCGCCCGGAGGCGACGGGAGGGACGATACGATGACGATCGTCCTGGATGGCTCCTCGAAGCTGCCGCGCATCGTCTCCTGGTCCATGACCATCTACGACCCGAGCGATGACATCTTCGTCTCCAGGGAGGGAAGTTGGCCGGCGGGCCCGATCCTCTGGGACGGCCGGAGCGCGAGCGGCGATCTGGTCGAGTCCGCTTCCGTCTACCCGATCGACGTCAGGCTCAGGGACGAGTTCGGCAATGTCGGCGAGGTGAGAAGGGAATTGAATACGGATATCCAGGTCCTAAAATCCGGGGACGGATATCGGCTGCAGGTCGCGAGCGTCTACTTCAAGGCTTTGACGTCGGACTACTGGGACGTGCCCTTCGCCCGCGCGGCCCAAAACGTCAGGACCCTCGACCTTCTCGCCGCCAAGCTCTCGAAATTCCTCGGCTACGGGATCAGGCTGGAGGGGCACGTGGCAATGGACGATAGCGACGCGAAAACCCTCCTCGCCCTGTCGGAGGGGCGAGCCGAGGCGATAAAGGACGCGCTGATCGAGCGAGGGATACCGAGCGACAGGCTCACCGCGATCGGGGTCGGCTCGAAGGAACCTATAGTCCCCGACAACGACTACCCGAACCGATGGAAGAACGGACGCGTTGAGGTGTATCTTAGCAGGTAGCCCCGGATGCGAAAGTCGATATGAGCCTTTCCCACGCCCCCCTCAATAGACTCCCCGAAGACACCCGGGGTTTCCTCTATTCTTTTCTGTACGCAGGGGCGGCCGCCGGCTCGGCCGTCGCCTTCCTCTGGCTCACCAATCTGCTTTTCCACGTCACGATCGAGAGGCTCGCGACCTTGTCCCCGCTCTCCTTCATCCTGGGGAGCCTCGCGGTCGTCGGCGTCACCTCCTTGACCGCCGGGATCCTCATGAGCAGAGTCAGCCCGGAATCCGCGGGAAGCGGGGTGCCGCAGCTCAAGGCGGCCTACTGGAAGGACCTCGGCTTCGTGCGCTTCAGGTCGGTGATAGTCAAGTTCATTGCCGGGGTGCTGACCTTGGGCGGAGGCACCAGCCTCGGCCGGGAAGGCCCGTCGGTATTTGTCGGGGGTGGGGCGGCGTCGAGCCTCGCCGCGGCGCTCGGGATACCGAAGACGGGCCGCCGGGCGCCCACCGCCATGGGTGCGGCCGCCGCCCTCGCGGCGGCCTTCAATACGCCGCTCGCCGCGATCACCTTCGTGCTCGAGGAGATGCTCAACAACGAGTTCGGCAGCCGCGTCCTCGGTGGCGTAGTCCTCGCCGCCGTCATGGGAGCCCTGATAGTGCACGCGCTCTTGGGGCCCCAGCCCGCGTTCACGCTCCCCGCAGTCGAGAGTGTATCGTGGCTCATGTACGCGATCCTGCCGATCGTGGCATCGGTCGCGTCGCTGATCGGAGTCGCCTTTCAGAGTCTGACCCTCTCCCTGCGGTCGCGAGTGCGCGACCTGGGCCGCCTGCCCGCGTGGCTGAAGCCGATGGTCGGGGCTCTGGCGACCTGGGTCCTCGGCTGCGCCGTCTTCCTGGTCAGCGGACACACTGGAGTGTTCGGCCTCGGCTATCGCGACCTCTCGCTCGCGCTCAACAACGCCCTGCCCTGGCAGATCGCCGGCCTCCTCGTTGCCGCGAAATTCTTCGCGACCGTGTCATCCTACGGATGGGGCGGCAGCGGCGGGATATTCTCGCCGACTCTGTTCATGGGGGGACTCACGGGATTCTTCATTGCGGGATTGGCCGGTCTCTGGATTCCGCTGAGCGCTTCCGACAAGATCGTCCTGGCGGCCGTCGGCATGAGCGCTTGCTTCAACGCCGTCGTGCGCGCGCCCCTCACCTCCCTCCTGATCGTGTTCGAGATGACCCACCAATTCTCGATGGTCCCGGCCCTCATGTTCTGCTCGATCGTCAGCCTGGCCATCGCGAGGCTCGGGGGCCGCCACAACTTCTACGACGCCCTCCTCCTCCAGGACGGGCACGAGCTCATCCGCATCAAGCCGCCGAGGGACCTGGGGAGCTGGCAGAAGGTCCCGGTATCGCAGATCGCGCGGGCTCGCCCCGTAACGCTTCCGGACCTCGAGCGCTCAACTATCAGGAATTACCTCGATTCGTATCCGTATCAGCGCTTCCCCTTGGTCGTGCAGGGCGAGATCCGCGGCATCCTGAGTCGCCGTGACCTGGAGGCCGCGCAGGCCGCGAGGACCGTGCCCGTCCCGACGCCGGCAGTTCTGTGTGATCCTGACCTGAGCGTGCGCGAAGTCGGCGCTCTGCTGATGGAGAGCGCATCCGGAATGGTCCTGGTACGGGAGGGCCCCTCGGGGAGTCTCATGACCGTCGTGACTCTCCACGACCTGCTGCGGGCCCAGGCAGCGCTGTCCGATTAGGAGACTCTGGATGCATTGGCGCGCGCCGGGCAAGGCCGATGCGTCATCCTTCCAAGTATATCTCCACCCGCCTGTTCTTCCATCGATGCTTGACATCGCTGTCGGGCACGATCGGGTCCTCCGCTCCCAGGCCCGCGGTCTCCATGGCGGCTGCCGGGATGTTGTACATCACCAATGCCGCCTTGATCGCCTTGCTCCGCGCCTTCATTGGTAGAGCACAGATTTTGTAGCGCTTCCTACGGGTATCGTGAAGCGCGAGAAACTGCATTCGTCAATCTTTCGGAATGACGAGCCAACATTAAAACTAACCATGGTTTAATGTTGGATCATTCCTCTGAAAAATGGCTGCCCTTTTCGGGCAGCCTTGAATCGGGTGGTTACCGAGTCGTCATTTCGGCATGGACTCGTACTGCTTCGTCGAATCGAAGGTCCCTTCCCTCGTCTCTCCGCCCAGGCTCGGGATCTGGAGCTCCTGTCCGGGGAAGATGAGATCAGGGTTGGCCGGATCGCGGAAGGTCTTCTTGTTGGCCTCGTAGAGGAGGGACCATTTGAGCGGATCGCCGTAGACGAAGGGATACTCGGCTATGCGCCACAGGCAATCCCTCCGCTCGGGGATGAGCCTGACTATGTATTCCGCCGGCAAGGGCAGGGCATTCGCCTGCCCGGCCACCGAGGCGGCGACGGGGCCAGAACCGGGCTTTTCGGCGACGGGGGCGTGCCCGATCTTCCCTGAAACGAGGCCGAGCTCGGCTTCCGCCTGCTTGGCGAGCGAAGCCGCGGTATCGTAGTCGCCCGAGTCGTATGCGGACTTGGCTTGACCCCGAAGTTCTATGGCCTTCGCCAGATGAGGATCTGCCTGAGCCCCCGATACTTGGGCGAAGGCTGACGACGCCAGCAGCACAGTCGCGATTACGAGGAATGTCTTTATGCGCATATTTTTCCGGATCTCCCCTGCCTAGCGGCTCTGGGCCGCTTCCGCGGTCGCGATCGCCGAATCGAGCGAGTCGAGCTCGCTCTTCGCCCTGTCCATCTTGCCTTTGGCATGCGTATAGGCCGCCGCGAAAGCCGCCGCGGCGCCGTCATACTCCGCGGAGGAAGCTTCGTGGTCCTTCGCGTTCTCGTCGGACTCCGCCTTGGCGTACATCGCGTTGGCGGCATCGTACTCGTCCTTGACTGCTACGTCCGATTTGATTCCGATCGCTCGGTCCCGCTCCGTCTCCGACGCCTTTTTCCTATCGGCGGCATAGTATCCGTAGGCCGTGTTCCGGACATTGCCGTAGCGGAGGATCGCCTCGTCGACCGCGTCCGAGGACGCGTGGGCATCCTGCCGGAAGAGGCTTTGGGACGAGGCGTATTTGCCTTCCGCCAGAGTCCAATTCGAGGTATCCCACTTCGCGAGGTCGTGCGACACGAGGAAATCCCGCGCGCCCGAAGCGTCGCACAGCTTGTAGAGCACATCGAAATCGAGGGTCGAAGCCCTATAGCCCGCCAGGGCCGTCTCGTAATCTCCGGACGATTCCGAGGCGGCGGGTTTCGCGAAATCGGCATCCGCGTCCGCGAGGAGCGCGGGGAAGAGATCGCCCGCCTTCTTTTGGACGGCCGTATCGCGCGCATGAACGGCGCGATCCTTCTCGGCTGAGACGAGCATCGGGAGGCCCCGCCGTATGACATCGCCGAACTTGGCCTTGGCGTCGGCGAAGGAGGCGCCCGAAGCCGCATTGTCGACCCCATAGGCCGCGACCCCGGCGGAGTAGGCAGATTCAGCCGCCGCGTAGTCGTCCGGCAGCGCGTCCTTGACCCCCAGATCGAAGGCCTTTTTTCGGACCTCGCTTGCCTGCGCCCTTATATCGTCCGGCGCCGCGGCCGTGGGTTTTGTAGGCGTCGCCGGGACGGCTTGCGCCGCAGCGGACGGCTTGGCGGTTTCTGTTGAAGCCTGCGCCGGCTTAGGCGCCGTGGCGCAGGCGATGAGAAGCGCGAAGATGGCGCTCGCCGCTAATATCCCCCTGCACATGCCTCTGGCTTTCATCGACCCTCCTTGCATAGCTCGCTCTGCAACGGATGAAAGATAAGCTCGGTTTTTCGTCCATAGCCAATACTTATTTCTCGAGCGTCGATACCTACAAGGTATATCCCCATCTGCTCAGGCAATCTCGGGTCATCCATAGAGTATAGGGAAAATCGACCTCGGGACCATGTTCCTCAATCGGGACGGTATCGGAATGTGGGCGAAACCCTCTAAGAACAAACGCGCGAAGCCTGCCACGAATATCGCGGTCATGCATTGATTCGCGTCCAGGCCGGCCAAACGCGCACAGGCTTCGAAGAGCAGATCGGGTACCTCCGGTTGGACTTTGAGATCGAAGGCGTATAGCTTCGCGCTTGACATCAGGAGATCGAGCCTCGCGAAATCCTTGACGCCCGGCGCTTCGATGGCTTCGCGCGCGAACCTCTCCACCTCGTCCCGGAGCTTCTTGTCGAGAATCGGAGCGATAGTCACCCTATGCCGCGAGATATCCCTTTCGGTGACTGTATTCATCGTGATGCCGCCGGAAAGCCCAATTTCCGCCGGCATCACGATGGATCTGTCCTTGTTGCCGATCGATCCGACGCTGAACCATCGCAGGTCTTCCCTGTTACCCAGGAACTGCTCGATCCGAACGCTATCGAATCTCCGCAGGAGAGCGCCGGCCTTCTCTCTGAGTTCCGCGCTCGAACTGACTACCGCGGCGAATCCGGGGTCGTCGCTATCGGGTCCCGGGCCCGGCTTAACCGTATAGGGAAAACTATTCGCCGACTCCAGCCAGTCCATTTCGGCGATCGAGTCGTCTCCGTTCCACCCGAGCGAGAAAGAAGACGGTGTCCTGATATCGCTCCGCCACCAAAGGTCTCGGAGTCTGTCCTTGGTGTTGACGAGCACCAGGGCATCGGCGTTCGTCCCGATGGAACCGAAGTTCCTTCCCTGCAGGAGTTCATTCGCTGTCTGAAAGGTCTTGGCGTCCGTCTCGGGAAAGGAGAGCGCGTTGATGACGACATCGGGCTCCGAATATCGGAGCTGCTCCGTCAAGTCGCGCAGGGTTCGGACCATGAGGTGCTCGCCGATCAGCCCGGCCAGGAAAAGAGTATCACTCATCTTATCGAATTTTCTCTTCTCCTCCTCGTTCCTCCTCGTCGACGAATGCCGAGAGCTGATGATCAGGACACGGAGCGTGTCCGCGAACCTTCCCTGAATCGGGCTATCGGCCGTGATGTCCCCTTCGCATAGTAGTCAACATACTAGCCAGGTATTGGGCATCGAACAAATACCTATTGCGGCATCCTTAATACTTTGTGAGTATGGACCCAGCATAATTGCCAGGCAATCGTCAATGCATACCAGAAAGGTATGAAGACGCGACTTTTTAGTATTGGACATTCCGGCATCGGGACCGCACTATTTTCCTATCTGCCTCCTCCGAAGTGGACATTTAAAAAAGTCGGGATGCGTGCATAGTCGATTTTCGCCTCGCATCCGCCGGCGAGGGATGGCCGCTCTCTCCATTCCTCGCCGGTTTGCCCGTAGGGCTTTGGCATCGGGGGCGTGCTTAGGCGGCAGGAATCAGGCGTGAGGTGAATCATGCGAAGACTAGGGAAAGCGGCTCCCCTCCTGGTAGGTCTCCTCATTTTTGCTTCCTGCGCAACCGGGCCCAAGCCGGTCGTTCTGGAGGATCCGCGAATTGGGCGCTTGCAGGCGCAGGTCGACGATCTGCGGAAACAGGTGAGCGATAAGAATAGTGCAGTCGAAGAAAAGCAGGCTCAAATCGACGATCTGCAAGACAAGGTCGGCGAGATAAAGGCCGAGCTGGATGCGGTCAAACGGGACGATGCAGAGAAGTCGGGCGTTTTGAACTCCCTCGGCGCGAAGCTCGGCGAACTCCAAAAGGCGGGCGACGATCTCGTGACGGACCTGGATTCGCTGCAGTCGGGAATGACTAAGGACCCTGGCGAAAAATCCGACCCGAGTCCATGACTCGATCGCTCGGCGGCCTGCGGACCACTTCGGCATCCTCGCCACCAGAGCCCTGCCCGGCTCCGATTTCACCTTCGCCTTGAGCATTACCGTGAGGAACCGGGCCGCTTTCTCCGGCTCCTCCAGAACCGGGTGAGAGCGCCCTCCGCCCCGAGCAATTTGAGGAGGCGCTCCGTGTTTCCGCGGTACAGCTTCTCCCTGTCATCTTCAGAGAGTCGGCATAACTTTAAAAATTCGATGCTCATGACGGTCCTGGCGCACTCGAAGACCGGCAGGTCGAAGCGGCCGCTGGTGGTCACGAGGACGTTCTTGCGCAAGTGGTATTAGATAGAGAAGAACACATCCAGGGCGTAACAGCGCTCCCCTATAACTTTTCAAGTAATATGTCAAATCAACTTGACTTTATGTAAAGTTATCCATACGTTCAAATTGTGGAATATACGACGGTCGGCAATAACCTGCGCAGTTTACGGCTGGGCGCAGGCCTTACTCAGGAAGCGGTCGCCAAGTCGATCGGCGTGACCAGGCAGACGGTGATCGCTATGGAGAAGGGCAATTACGTGCCCTCTGTCCTTCTCGCGCTCATGAGTGCGAGGCTTTTCAGCTGCACCGTGGAGGAGATCTTCTATGTTATCGAACCTCGCTGAAATCCTTGTATCGCTCGCCTTCGTCATCCTCCTGGTGCTAAAGCTTGATCCCTTGGCTCTCCTCATGCCCAATAAGGCCCAAATGAGTATTCTCGCCCTCCTCGTTGCCGCGGCGGGACTCTACGCCGGCATCCTGTTCCGTCAGAAGGCGCGCGACGAGCGGGAAGCCCTCCATCTCTACCGGGCGAGCCGCTTCGCCTATGTGGCTGGAGTGGCCCTTTTGGTCCTGGCGATCACGGTTCAGTCCTTTCGAGGCGGCGCCGATCCCTGGCTCTTCTACATCCTGGCCGGAATGGTGATCGTCAAGCTCGGAATGTTGATTTGGTCGCGTATACGGAATTAAAGCCGCCGCGCATGCGGCGACCAATAGCTCTTTAGGGAGGGGACGATGAAACGTCTCGCGTTCATGATAGTGATTCTCTCGGTCTTTGCCGTGTCGGCAAGCGCGCAGGCGATGACCGGATCCACGACCATGTCGGGATCGAGCACCGACACCGCGACCACGCCCGATACGAGTGGGATGATGGCCGCGCCGGCCCAGAGCGGTATGGCACCATCTGGCGGAGCGATGAAGGCCGATCCGATGATGGGGAGCCAGCTCCGCATGGCCAAGAGCAGCGGCATGAAGGTCATCTTCAAGGACCTGATGTCGGCCGAGCGCCTCGCGAGGAGGAATCCTACGGTCCTCTTCTTCGCCGCGGACTGGTGCCCTTATTGCCAGGCCGATCTCAAGGATATCAACGCCAACGGCTCGCGCCTGGGCAAGGTGAACGTCGTCGTGGTCGACTACGACAAGAGCGCCGACCTCAAGGCGAAGTACGGCATCACCGTCCAGGATACCTTCGTGCAGATCGACTCGAAGGGCGCCAAGCTCGCGATATGGAACGGCGGCGGCGTGGACGGGATCCTCAACAACCTCGCAAAGCCGATGTAGGGGAAGCGTATGATAGTCCTTCTCGTCTTCGCTTTCGTCTCGGGCGTGATCACGATCCTGTCTCCGTGCATCCTGCCCGTCCTGCCGATCGTGCTCGCCGGAGGAAGCTCGGGCGGGAAGGCGCGCCCCTTCGGCGTGATCTCCGGCTTCGTAGTCAGCTTCAGCTTCTTCACCCTGGCGCTGTCGGCGATAGTCCAGGCCCTCGGCGTGCCCGCGGACGCGATGCGCTATGTCGCCATCGTATTGATAGTCCTGTTCGGGGTGGTGATGCTCGTGCCGAAGCTTCGCGAGCTCTTCGATGTCGCCGTATCGCGCATCGCGTCGCGCGGCGGCGGCCCCGGCGCGGGGCGCCCTCGCTCGAAGCCCAAAGCGGGCTTCTGGGGCGGAATCCCCGTCGGCCTCAGCCTCGGCCTCGTATGGACGCCCTGCGTCGGACCTATCATGGCATCGGTCATCAGCCTCGCTCTTAGCCAAAAGGTAACCGGGGGATCGGTTTTCGTGACTCTGGCCTATACGCTAGGTACCGCGATCCCCATGCTTGCCGTGATGCTGGGAGGCCGCGCCCTCATAGCGAAAGTTCCCGCTCTTTCCAGGAATGCTGGGAACATCCAAAGGGTCTTCGGCGTCGTCATGATCCTCATGGGCGCCGCCCTCGTCTTCCAGTGGGACCGCCAGGTCCAGACCGCCATACTGCGGGCCTTCCCGTCCTACGGCTCGGGGCTTACGGCGATCGAGAACGTGGCGCCGGTAAAGTCGGCCTTGGCGGCCAGGAGCCTCTCGCCCGGCGGCTCGTCGGGCCCGACTACGAGCGAGGCCGTAAACGTGGCCGCCGTGGCCAGCTCGGTCTTCTCCGGAGCACCGAATGATTCGCCGAGCCTCGGCGACTACGGCATGGCGCCGGCCTTCCTGGCCTCCGGCCCGTGGTTCAATACCGAAGCGCCGACAGCGGGAATCCCCGCCCCCTCGGCCCCGCTCAAGCTCGAGTCCCTACGCGGCAAGGTCGTCCTCGTCGATTTCTGGACCTACAGCTGCATCAACTGCATTCGCACAATTCCCTACCTGAAAACCTGGTACGCCGCCTACAAGGACAAGGGTCTCGTGATCGTCGGAGTGCACTCGCCGGAGTTCGCCTTCGAGAAGGTCTCGGCCAACGTGTCCCGCGCGATGCGCGATCTCGGAGTGACCTGGCCGGTCGTGCAGGACAACGACTATTCCCAGTGGAAGGCCTACGGCAACCAGTACTGGCCCGCTCACTATTTCATAGACGCGAAGGGCCGCGTGCGCTACTGGCACTTCGGCGAGGGCGAGTACGCCGAGTCCGAGGCGGTTATCAAGAAGCTCCTGGCGGAAGCGGGAGCCGCCGTCGACAAGAATATCGTCTCGGCCGCCCCCGTCCAGCTTGCGGCGCTCACCCCGGAGACCTACCTCGGCTATGAGAGGGGGAAGGGATTCGCCTCTGCGGTGAATCCCGAGCCCGACAAGGCGATCGATTACCGTCCCGCGCGGGTACCCGCGCAAGGCGAGTGGAACCTCCGGGGGACCTGGACGATAACGGGGCAGTACATCGCTCCGCGAAGCTCAGGAACCCTGTGGCTCGGCTTCAACGCTAAAGACGTCTACCTCGTGGCGGAACCAGCGGACGGTGGCGGCAGCATCACCGCATATCTCGACGGTGCGCCGACGGCCGATACGGCCGACTTCCGCGCCGGCATCGCAAAGCCCGATGCGAGCAGGCTCTATCATGTCGTGGGGCTCCCTCAGGGAGGAGCCCACGTACTAAAACTCGAGGTGAACGGAAGCGTAAAGCTCTTCTCGTTCACCTTCGGATGATGAATCGGCGCCTGGCGCGCCGGAGGATGACAGCATGGTAAAACGCATGACCCTCGCGGTCATTTTGACCGCGATGATTCTATCCACGTCCGTCGCGGCGAAGACCATGGAGCCGGGTGTCGGGACCGCTCTTTTTGCGGGAGGCTGCTTCTGGAGCATGGAATCGGCCTTCGAGAAGGTTTATGGCGTAATTACGGCCACCGCAGGCTATGCAGGTGGTAAGAACTCGAACCCGAATTACAACAACTACGCAGAGAACGGCCATGTCGAGGCGGTACTCGTGAGCTTCGATACTGCGAGGATCGGCTACGCCGAGCTCCTCGACGCATATTGGCATCATACGGATCCGACCGACCCGGACGGTGCCTTCGTCGATCGCGGACCGCAGTACAGGCCCATCGTATTCTATATGGACGACACCCAGAAGGCGGCGGCCGAGGCCTCCAAGGCGGCTATGGATAAATCGAAGGTGTTCGGCAAGCCTATCGCCGCGACTATCAGCCCAGCCCCCAAGTTCTGGCCCGCCGAGGATTACCACCAGCAGTTCGCCCGAAAGAACCCCGAACGCTACGAGGACTACCGCGTCAATTCGGGGCGGGACGAGTTCTTCGCTCGCGTCTGGGGGGCCTCGGCGCTCGCCGACCCCGGCGCCCCTCCGTCGGTCAAAGGAAGCTACATGAAGCCTTCCAAGGCCGCGCTGCAGAAGAGCCTGAATCAGATGCAGTTCGAGGTCACCCAGAACGACGGCACCGAGCCCCCGTTCCACAACGAGTACTTCGACGACCACCGCGAGGGCATCTACGTCGATATCGTCTCGGGCGAGCCCCTGTTCAGCTCGCGCGACAAGTTCGAATCGGGAACCGGCTGGCCCAGCTTCACCCGGCCCTTGGTGCCGACCAACGTGGTTGTGAGGCTCGACAACAGCTTGGGCATGAGCCGGGACGAGGTCCGCAGCCGCTATGCCGACTCGCACTTGGGCCACGTCTTCGACGACGGCCCTCCTCCGACGGGGCTACGCTACTGTATGGATTCGGCGGCTCTCCGTTTCGTAGCTCTCGGCGATATGGAGCGCGAAGGCTACGGAAGATTCTTGAAGTACTTAAAATAGAAAGTTATGGCTGAAGGCAACGGCAGCTTGGGTAATGCATATTATCTGCTCTCTGGCGTTGAAACGACCCGCAATGTCGCCTAGGCGGTAAAGATTCAGGGGGCCGGGGAGGTTTACATCCATGCAAAGAATGAGGGTCTATTCGCTCATTACGCTCCTTGCACTGTTCGCCACTGCCGACGGGTTCGGACAGGGAATCGGACCGGACACGACGGGAAAACTTCCGCCGGTGAGTCAGCCGTCATGGCCGGACAAGATACCGGGGTATACTGAGATTGATCCGGGAACCAGGTTGCATATGACCGGTACGCCGCAGCGCATCGAACTCGCAAGCTATAGGCTCAAGGTCACGGGAAACGTGGACCACTCCCTAAGCCTGAGCTTTGACGACCTCCGTCGGATGCCGCGGGTCGGCTCGCGCCCCACAATTATTTGCCAGGGCTATTTCGAGGACGTAGCAAACTGGGCCGGTGTTTCAATGGCTGCCCTACTCGACCGCGCTGGAGTCCATAGCTCTGCTCACCAAGTCGAGATGGTCTGCGCTGATGGGTATACGGCATCTATAACACTTGCTCAGGCACGATCCCCAGACGCCTATCTCGCCTACGAATTGGAAGGTAAAATTATTCCTGTGCTGCAAGGATTCCCGCTGCGGGCCATTTTGCCCTCGCTCGCCGGCTACAATTGGGCGAAATGGATCGTAGAGATCAATGTAAAATAAAATCGGAGGTATTTATCCGCGACACCCACCGCCCTACGAAAGGTCGCGAGGATGTCGCGGGGTTCAAGCGTTGAGGCTATAGTCCCTGAATATCGACGACCGAGATCCAGCGACTCGCTGGCCTTGGAGGACCGGGGCTTAGACAGTATTTCTATAATAAGGACCCGCCTGAACGGTTGAGAGCAGCGACCTTTTCGCGCACTGTCGTAGGGTGGCGGGTGTCAGCGAAAACAATGGACCCGATTCCTGAAGGCCCCACGGTGTTACGACGAAGCGGAGCTTCGTCGCGCGAAGACGCATCGCGTCTTCGCGAAGGCCCTGCCAACGGTAGTACAAAAAAGGTCCTTCGCTTTCGATTGGAAATGCTATTTATCTAGACGGACTCTCAGCTCCCCATCCTCCGCGACCACCGACTCGATGGCCCGCTCGAAGGCCGGCACGTCCCCGACGGTCTTGGCGGGCGTGAGCTCCTCGGGCCGGGCGGCCGCGAGGATCCGCGCCCTGCCCTCCCGGGCGAGCGCGGCGTCGACATTGTCGAGCGCGAACTCTCCGCCTTCGGGGTCGTTTCCCGGTATCGCGTAGCCCTTGCCCTCGACCCAACAGTCGGAGCGGAAAGAATCGGCCTTCTCGAGGAGGGCCCGAGCGGAATATACGCGGACGCCGACGTTGGTGAAGCCGGGCCCGCTTCGACCGGCCGCCGCCGGACTGCCCTGGAGTTTCGCGTGACCGAAGGATCGGGGGAGCCCGTCCTCGTCGACGCCGATCGGATAGGCGGGCGAATCGAGGGGGGCCGCGGGCATGAGGAGGTCCGTCTCGACGCCGATCGCCCGCAACGCGTCGAGCGCAAGGAGGGAGGAGAGGATGGTGCGGCGCGAGTTCGCGTCGCCGCCGAAATTCGTCACCACGTAGTCCGCGCCGCGCCACAGCGACCTGGCCTGCCAGGCGGCGTCGCCGTGGCCCAGCGGCTTCCCGTAGGGAGCCTCCTGCGTGAAGAAGTCCCTATCGCCGGGGGCTATCCCGAGGGGCGCGAGGATCTCCGAGTCTATCTCGGCCTCCCATCCCCTCACCACGACGAGGTGCCGTCCGAGGCCTTTCGCGGAAGCGAGGGCGTAGGCGGCGACGGGAATCGAGCCAGAGCCGCGCAGGAAGTCGCGGACAGGGTAGAGTCCCCTCGGGCGGGCGGGATCGAAGCGCGGGCCCTTCCGCCCGGCGCCCTCGGCGGCGAGGGACTTGACCCAGCGCGAGCCCGAGCCCGCGAGGAGGGTGAGGCAGACCGTCCTGCGCGCGAGGTCGGCGGCGTACTCGACTATCGAGGGGAAGGAAGGGCCGACGACGGCGCCGTTGCGCTCGGCGAGCGCCATGTCGGCCAGCTCGCGCCGGAAGGAACCGGCCTCCGCGAAGCCCCGGCCCGTCAGGTGCGGGAGTCTGGATTCCATGGCGCGCAGTATAGCCTCGGCGTCAGGCCTTGACGACCCGGTATTTGTTGACGAAGCCCGAGGGCCGGTAGGTCATCTTCGCCTGTCTGAGGCCCTCGTTGCCGAGGTCCTGCTCCCGGTTGATGGACTTGAAGTAGGAGGGCAAAGCCTGGGCGAAGGCCTGGTTGATGAACTGGTAGATGCCCTTGTAGCTCTCGATCCCCTTCTCGAAATGCACGGCGAACATGCGGCCGCGCGAGAGGGGTTCGCCCAGACACCAGCCGGCCGGCACGCCGTCGACGTAATACATGCAGCCTCGCATCCCCAGCACGTCGAAGAGCTCGAGGGCCTCGTACGAGGCGGCGTAGTCGCCCTCCTCGCCTTTGCCCTCGCGCCATTTCTCGAGGACCCGGACGGCGTCGCCCACGTTGTCCTTCTTCAGGGGCTTCTGCTCGTAGTCGTAGGAGTTGATGAAGGCGTTGACCAGGTTGCGCTTCTTGTGGTAGGTCCTGCCGGACAGCTCGGCCAGGTCGGTGCGCTGGTAGAGGTAGTCGAAGTTGTCCCGATCCTCCACGACAGCGTAGCCCCACTGCTCGAGCGAGGCGCGGTGCGAATCGGCCTGGGACTCGGACAGGTTCTTCAGGTAGTCGTGGCTCGCCATGAGCTCGTCGAGGATAGGCTTTTCGGGCAACTCGCAGGGGGCGTAGAAGAAGGACTTGCCGGCCTTGGCCCCCTCGATGACGAAGGTCCTGCCGGGGACGCGGGATACGCGATAGCCGTAGGTCCCGCGAAAGAGGTAGAGGTTGGAGAAGGTGAACTCGGAGATCCCGTCCTTGATGAGGTTGAGCGCCGGATAGAGAGCGTCGCGCATCCCGAGGGATACGGGAGCGAACTCGGGATACACGGGCACGGACTTGGCTGTGGATGTGGGCATGACCTCAATGATACGGAAAGCCCAGTGTCCGAGGCAAGCCAATACGGCGCGCGATTCCGCGCCCACCTTCATGCCGAGGACCTGTTGCGTCCCTTCTGCTTGGCGGCCATGAGCGCCTTCTCGGCGGCCGCGAGGAGGAAGAGGGCCGTCTGCCCCGTCTCGGGCTGGAGCGAGGCGCAACCCACGCTGATGGTGACCACCGACCCCTCGAGCGAGCCCGCGGACCGTCGGCCGCCCGGGCGATTGGCGCCGGAGCGGCTAAAGCCGGAGCGGCTGAAGCCGCTGGGGATGGCGAGGGCCTCCACGGCTCGCCGCGCTTCCTCGCCCTTGGCCAAGGCGCCTTCCATACCCGTCTCCTCGAGCACGAAGAGGAATTCCTCGCCTCCGTACCTCGCCACGAAGTCAGAGGAGCGCCGCACTATGCCCGAGAGGGCGCGGGCGATGGAGCGCAGACACTCGTCGCCGGCCGACTTGCCGCATCGGTCGTTGAAGGCCTTGAAGTCGTCGATGTCTACCGCGAGCACCGCGATCTCGAGCCCGTCGCGAACCGCCCGCTCGAAGGCGAGCTCAAGGTGCTGCTCGGCCTTCCGCGGGTTGGGCAGGCCCGTCAAGGGGTCGAGGATGGCGGCGTTTTCCATAGTGGCGCTGGCGTCGATGAGCTTAGAGACCAGGATATCGGCCTCCGCCCGCGATGCCCGCAGCGACGAGCGCGCCGGGAAGAAGGCGAGGGACCAGCCGCCGCCCGCGAGGAGGAGGGCGTAGAGGAGGATGGCCCAGGGACTCGCCCAGGGCGCGAGGCCCACTCTCACCTGAAGCGAGATCCCTTCCTCGTTCCACAGCCCGTCGTCGTTCGAGGCCTTGACCCTGAAGGTGTAGCTGCCGCCCGGCAGACGGGCGTAGGCTGCCGTATGCCCCGGCCCGGCGGGCGACCAGGCGGCGTCGAGGCCTTCGAGGCGATAGGAATAGCGGTTGCGCCCGGGATCGCGGTAATCGAGGGCCGCGAAATCGAAGACGACCGATTTCTCGCGCCATGAAAGCTCAAGCCGCCCCAGGCGAGCCGCGGCCGCTGCGCCGATCGTCGGTCTCCCCGGGACTTCGATGGAGCACATGACGACCGGGGGCCGGCGGCCGTTGAACTCGTAGCGCGCGGGATCGAACCTGTAGAGCCGGTCCACCGCCCCGAAGTACAGGGAGCCGTCCGAGGCCCGGAAGGCGCCACAGGAGAACTCCTCGGCAGGTCGCTCGCCGCGCACATTGAGGGCGCGGAAGCGCCCGGCGGCGCGGTCGAAGACGGCGAGCCCCGTCCGGGCGGCGATCCAGAGATCGCCCGAGCTATCCTCCAGGATGCGCTGGATCGTATCGCTCGGCAGGCCGTCCCGCTTCGTGTAGCCGACGAAGGAGTCGGTCTCCGGCTCGTAGCGCAGGAGCCCCCCTCCCGCTGTGCCGATCCAAAGAAGCTTACGCGAGTCCAGGAAGATAGTCCGGATCGAATCGGAGGCTAGGCGGTGGACTAAGGCGCCGCCCTCGAGGCGGTCGAGGCCCTCGTTCGTACCCACCCAGAGCCGGCCGCGGTCGTCGTAGCCCAGGGCTTCTACGATGTCGTCGGAAAGGGAGGCGCCGCCCCCGCCGCCGCGGTGGTCGACCACGGGCCTCCTGGCTCCGGCCCCCCCGCCGTCCCAGTGGAGGAGACCGGAGCGGATTGTGCCGATCCAGGCTCCCCCGGCGGGATCGTCGACCATCGCGGATACCGTCTCCGAAGACGGGGAGCCGGCCCCGCCGGGAAGGGGAAGGACGACGGAGAAGGAATCGGCGCCGCGGTCGTAGCGGGCGAGGCCCTCGTCAGTGCCGACCCAGATCTCTCCGCCGGAATCCTCGCGGATGAAGTTGACGATGTCGTCCGGGAGTGAACGGGGATCGCCCGGCGCGCGTCGGTATCGGCGCCAGGCGCCGGTGGCCGGGTCGCGCCGCGCCAGTCCTTCGCCGTACACGCCCACCCACAGATAGCCGAGGCGGTCCATCAGGAGGGCGGAGACCTTGCCGGGCGGGAAGGTTTCGGGCCCCGCCGAGAGGAGCTCGAAGCCGGGGTCGGAACCGTCCATCCTGCAGACCCCGCCCCCGCTCGTCCCGATCCACAACAGCCCGGAGCTGTCCCTCATTATCGAGGAAACGAGATCAGAGGACAGAGAGCCCGGCGCGGCCGCGGAGCGATAGCGCGAAAACTTCCCGGAAGCGAGGTCGTAGGCGAAGAGGCCGCCTCCCCAGGTGCCGGCGAACACGACGCCCGCGGAGCCGGCGGCGCCAGCGAAGACCGAACAGACCCGCCCATCGGCCGTCGGGTGGTTCTCGAAGCGCCCCGAGGCGGGATCGAAGAGCGAAAGTCCGCCTTTCCAGGTGCCGACCCAGAGCCTCCCCGCGGGGTCGAGATCCAAGGCCGTCACGAAGTCCGAGAGGGAGTTGGGGTAGCTGCGGAAGCGCTTCGCCGCGTAGTCGAAGAGCGCGAGGCCGCCCCCCGAAGTCCCGACCCATAAGCGTCCCTCGCGGTCCGTCGCGAGGGCCCGCACTTCGTCGGCGGGGAGGCTGGTCGGATCGGCGGGGTCGTGGCGGTAGCGCGTGAAGCGTCCCGTCGCCTCGTCGAGGAGGTCGAGCCCCGACATCGTGGCTATCCAGAGTCGGCCGCGGGCGTCCCTGGCGATGCAGTTGACAACGTCGTTGGACAGCGAGTCCGGCCGCGCGACATCCTCGGCGTAGACGACGAAGCGCTCGGTCGCGAGGTCGAGCCTCGCGAGGCCGCCGTCGGTGCCCGCCCAGAGCAGCTCCCCGTCCATGTAGATCGTCCTCACCCGGTCGCGGGGAAGGCTGCCGGCGTCGAAGGGGTCATGGGAGAAGAGTTTGAACGAGATGCCGTCGTAGCGCGCGAGACCGCTCGGGGTGCCGAACCAGATGAAACCCTGCCCGTCCTGCGCCATCCCCGAGACCGAGGAGTCGGGCAGCCCTTCCCGCGTCCCCAGCTCGGTGAAGAAGGGCGACGCGAAGGCGGGAATGGCGGCTGCCGAGGCGATCACCGTCGACAGGACGGCCGCGATGCGGGAAGAGCCCCTCGACGCGCGGCGCATGGGGGGAATGATATAAGTCCGGGCGGAAGATGGATAGCCCTTGCCTCGGCGCCGACCCGAAGCGCATACTCGGAGCTCATGAGACCATTCGCGGAACTCCTCTCCCGCCCCTTCGCCCCGGAGCTCGCGGCCCGCCTCCTGCGCTATACCAGGATCGAGACGACGAGCGACCGGCACATCGACGACATCCCGTCCACGAAGACGCAATGGGATCTGGCCCGCCTCCTCATGGGCGAGCTCTCGGCCATGGGCATCGCCGACTCCAGCCTGGACGAGCACTGCTACCTGTTCGCGCGACTGCCCGCCTCGCCGGGCCTCGAGGAGGCGCCTTCGATCGGCCTGATGGCGCACATGGACACGGCGAGCGATGTCTCGGGCTCCGGCGTGAAGCCTCGCGTCATCGAAGCCTACGACGGCGAGCCCATCGTCCTCGGCGGCGGCTCCGACGGCGGGAGCCTCGTGCTCGACCCCGCGGACAACCCCGAGCTCTCCGAGCATGTCGGCGACAGCATCGTCGTCACCGACGGCTCGACCCTCCTCGGAGCCGACGACAAGGCCGGGCTGGCCGAGGTGATGACAGCGGCGGCCCTGCTCCTGGCAAGCCCGGAGATCAGGCACGGACCGATCGAGCTGATCTTCACGCCCGACGAGGAGACGGGCAAGGGCATGAACCTCTTCCCCCTCGAGCGGCTCCGCTCCAAGGCCTGCTACACCGTCGACGGAGGCGGAGCCGGGGAGATCGAGGCCGAGTGCTTTACCGCCTACGGGGTCAAGGCCGAGTTCAAGGGCAAGGCCATACACATCGGCGCGGCGAGGGGGAAGCTCGCCAACGCCGTCGCCATGGCCGGCAGCTTCATATCCATGCTGCCGCGCAGCGAGGCCCCCGAGTCGACCGACGGCTGGTACGGCTACTACTGCCCGCTCGAGATGTCGGGCACCCTCGAGGCCGCGCAGGTCGAGGTCTTCCTGCGCGACTTCAGCCAGGCCGGGATGGAATCGCGCATCGCGGCGGTCCGCGCCATGGCCGCGGCCGTCGAGGCCCAGTTCCCCCTCGGCTCCGTGACCCTGGCCGTGAAAAAGCAGTACGTCAACATGCGCGAAAAGCTCGACCAGAGGCCCGAGGTGCTCGAGCGCCTCATGGAGGCCGCGCGGCGCGCGGGGGCGGATCCCGTAGTCAGGCCCATACGCGGCGGCACCGACGGCGCCCGTCTCACCGAGATGGGCGTGCCCACGCCCAACATGTTCACGGGGGGCTACAACTACCACAGCCGCTTCGAGTGGGCCTCCCTCGCCGAGATGGCCCTCGCGGTCGATACCATTATCGAGCTCGTGAAGCTCTGGGCTCAATAGAATGAGCCTCAGAAATGTCTCGAGAAGGCCTCGTTGGAGTTCCGCATGGTCTTCGCACGAGTCTCGCGACGCTTGTCCGAGACTTCTCCGAAGCTTTTGCGAATAATCTTTTCAATTGAGAATTTTTCGTTTCCAGTCTCAATATTTTTTGTTTCGAGCTCGAAACCTTTGATCTTCAGCTGAGAATGCTTTGCATTCAGATTCAAAATTGTGAAAGAATGAACGATACCTCGCAGCGAGCCGCGGGGTATGAGTCCCTCCTCCGAATCGCCAGGTTCCAAGGACATGCGCGTCTATTGCAGCGAGGCCGCCCGAAGGCGGCCTCGTCCGTCCACAATGGGCTTCCGGCTAGAGGATCAGCTTAATGCCGGCCGTGAAGCGGTATGCAGGCACATACTCGTTGATTATCGGAACGCCATTTGCGTCATAGTTCCCTGAGAAGGTGCCATAATATGGTATATCCGTACCGTTTTGCTTCAACTGGCTCTGGATGAGGAAGTTGTAGGCCAGTTTGCCGAAGATACCGAGGTGATGGCCGAGGTTGATGCCCAGGCCAATGGCTCCGTACCAGTAGGGAGAAGCGGCTATCGGCGAAGTGCCTGTATAGTCCTGAGGCTTACTGTTGGCGGCATAATCGAGGGCTAGAATCCCGACGCCGAACTCGAGGAAGGGGTCGATGAATGAGGTCGCTTTGAAAAGGTGGTACGAAAGATAGATGTCGGCGTCCCAATTGATCAAATTTACTCCGGTCAGGTCGCTGGCGTTTGAATTGGGAGAGTAGTTGAAGGACACTCCCAGCCCTAAGTGCCTGCCCAGAATCTCGATGAAGCCGCCATAGTAAATGTTGTCGCCGGTCCGAAAGGCGTCGGAAATGCCCGAGGCGCTCAGCTGCGAGTCCGAATGCAGGGCGCCCGAGACACCGAAGGCCAGCTGGGCGAAGGCTCCGCCGCTCACGAGCGCGACGAGGGCGATTACGATAAAAATCTTCTTATTCATTGCCAATTCCTCCTGTGGACGGCCATAAACCCTGGGTTCATCTACAGTATAGCGCGGCGAGATTTATAATCAAGTTCGTACGGTATTCGAACCTGACCCCGCTTCAATGGAAAATTGAATAATGATTGATTATACTAAAAGTACCAATCGGCCATGGGTGCCAGTCTCCACCAGCCGCGCCGAGTGTCGCAAGGAGTTATCATGAAACGAATAGTAGCCATCGTCCTGGTCATCCTCGCTTTGGGAGCCTTCGCGTCAGCGCAAGAAAGGGCGCCCCTTCAAATATTCTGCAATGTCAGCGGTGCCCAAGTTTATCTGGCGGGCCAGTTGATCGGCAATACGACTCCCAACCTCGCGCTCAATGTCAGGATGGGCAATTATGCGCTCACTATCGTCAAGAAGGGCTACATTCGGTTCGACACTACGGTGACGGTGGGTCAGGGAGGCGCGACGGTCCAGGCCAACCTGATGCTGCCCGGCGCGGCTTCGGCCCCTAACACCATACCCGCACCCAATACAATTCCCGCCCCGCAGGTTTACAATTACGGCCTCACCGTATCCTCCAACGTGAACGGCGCCACGGTCTTCATCAACGGCAACCAGGCCGGCCAGACGCCCTTTACGGCCCAGGTGCCCCCGGGCTCCTACGCGGTGCTGGTACAGGCCCCCGGATACCAGGACTTCAACCAGAATATCGTCGTCGGCAACGGCCCGGCCCAAGTCAACGCGATGCTCCAGGGACAGAACCAGCAGCTCAGCATCCAATCCAACGTCAACGGCGCCTATGTCTTCATAAACGGCTCGCAGGTGGGACAGACGCCCTATACTGCCGCTTTGCCCCAAGGCAGCTACACCGTCCTGGTGCGGGCCGCGGGCTTCACCGACTACCAGGTCCAGGTTCCCCTGACGGGACCGCAGGCCATCAACGCCGTTCTCCAGCCGATGATGGCCAGCTGGCAGCTCAGCCTGCCCGACACCATGCGCAACAGGGAATACAGGCCGGAGCAGTTCCGGGAAGGGCTCCAGATCTGGATCGACGGAGCGCGGCAGGACAGCGCTCCGGGTCAATTCGCCTCGGGGCAGCTGACTCCGGGCAGCCATGTCATCAGGCTGGTAGCCGGTGGGCTCTCCAGCGAAACCCAGATCAACGTCCAGGCCGGTCAGGCCTACACCTTCGTGCCCTTCTTGGGCGTGAACGTCCAGTAGGCTCGCCTTAGGGGGAGGGGCCCGGCCCTCCCCCATTTTCGTGTACAAAGAGCCCGAGACCGGGTATACTCCAGCTCGAAAACGATTTACCGAAACAGGGATGCGGCCCCGCCAATGATCGACCTGAGCGAGTACGAAGGCCTGGCCCGGGAGACGGGGGCCTTTAAGGATATCGAGCTCGACATACTCAAGGAATCGCTCTCGGAGTGGCAGAAGCGGCCGGGCGATCCCTACACCGCCTTTGAGGTCAGGGACGGTCGCATCCTCGCCGGATTCGCCGTCCTCTGCCGCGAGGCCAGCACCGAGTACACCTTCGACCTCCGGGCAATCTGCGTGGACCCCTCCTATATCGGCAAAGGCGTGACGGCCGGCCTCCTGGGCTTGGTCGAGGAAGAGATCCTGAAATCGGAAAAGTCGGCCATACTCCGCTTCGAGACCTCAAGGCGCAAGGAAGCCTCCATCGGACCGGATGTCCTGTCCGGGCGGGGCTTCGCGCTCATCGGCCATATCCCGGATTTCTACGCTCCCGGCGACGATTACTTCATGTACGCGAAGCATCTGCGCCGCGCGGCCCGCGATGCGGGCGGCGCGGCCGAAGAGGGCGGCGGAACGAAGGAGGGGCGATGATCATCGGAGCGATCGAGGCGGGGGGCACCAAGTTCGTATGCGGCCTCTTCGACGCCGACTACCAGGAGTGCGCCAAGCCGAGGATGATCGCGAGGGCGAGCATCCCGACCACCGAGCCCGACAGGACTCTCGAGGCCTCCCTGGACTTCTTCGCGAAGTCGGCCCGGGAGAGCGGCGGCGCCAGGCTGGACGGCGTCGGCATAGGCTGTTTCGGCCCCGTGGACCTCCGTCTCTCCAGCCCCACGTGGGGCTGCATCACCACCACTCCCAAGCCTCTCTGGCGGGACACCCCGGTCGCGGGGATCTTCCGCGACCGGCTCGGCGTCCCGGTCGCCTTCGATACCGACGTCAACGCCGCGGCCTACGGCGAGCATCTGTGGGGCGCGGCGCAAGGGCTCAAGGATTTCGTCTACGTGACGGTGGGGACCGGCATCGGCGGGGGCGTCTTCGTCAACGGCGACCTCGTCCACGGCCTCACCCATCCCGAGCTCGGCCACATCAAGATCCAGCGCGAGACTTCCGACGGCTACCCAGGCGCCTGTCCCTACCACCGCGACTGTCTCGAGGGCATGGCCTCCGGCCCCGCCATCGGAGAGCGCTGGAAGGCGCGACCCGAGGACCTGGGGGCCGGCCACGAAGCCTGGGAACTCGAGGCCCGCTACCTGGCGAAGGCCTTCGCGTCCTACACCTTCGTGCTCTCGCCCGAGCGCATCGTGATGGGCGGCGGGGTCGGCCTGCGTCCCGGTCTGGCCGAGCGGGTCGCCGTCCTCCTCGGCGAGGAGCTCGGCGGATACCTGCCCGCCCTCGAGGGCGAGCGTCTGGCGGCCTTCGTGGCCCGGCCCCTCCTCGGCGCGGACGCGGGTCTCCTCGGCGCGGCGGCGATAGCGCTGCGCTGCCGCGTAGACTAGCCCCGTCCTCCGCTTCCCATTTCAGGTTCAATATCCTCTCCGTTTCCGCCGAAAATCAACGGAAGACAAGTATTGACCGAGGTAGGAAGTTTGGACGCATACGCCTTCACCGACGCCACCGTCGTGACGCCGCGCAAGATCCGCGGATCCGCGTCCCTCCTCGTGGAGGGAGGCAGAGTCGCGGGCTTCGGCCTCGGGGCGCGCCGGGAAGTGCCGGTCGGGAAGGGCGCCTACGTCTATCCCGCCCTCGTCAACGCCCACGATCACCTTCGGGGCAATTACCTGCCGCGCGTCGGTCCCCCGGTGGGAAGCTTCTACCCCAACTGGTCGCCCTGGGACGCCGATCTCAAGGCTTCGCCCGTCTACGCGGAACGCTCCGCCCTGAGCGTCGCGCAGATGTACCTCCTCGGCGGGTACAAGAACCTCTTCTCGGGCGTCGGCACGGTGAGCGACCACTTCCCCCACGAGCTCAACGACGACTATCTCGGGACGCTGCCCATCCGCGCCCTCCGGGAGTACTGCCTCGCCCACGAGTGCTCGTCCTTCGACCTGAGGTGGGGGGACGGCATCGAGGTCGAGCACGCGCGCGCCGTCGAGAGGGGCTGGCCCTTCATCACCCACCTCGAGGAGGGCTTCGACGCCGAGAGCATGGACGGGGTCGGCATCCTCGAGCGCGCGAAGGCGCTCGACGACAGGGACCTCCTCGTGCACTGCATCGGCTTCTCGGAGGAGGACATAAAGAAGGTGAAGCGGGCGGGGGCGAGCGTCGCCTGGTGCCCGGCCTCGAACTACTTCATGTTCAACCTCACCTGCAAGGTGCGCAAGCTCCTGCGCGCGGGAGTGAATGTGGCGCTCGGGACGGATTCGACGCACACAGGCTCGGTGAACCTCCTCGCGGAGATGAAGTTCGCCCGCAAGACCTACCGCGAGATGTACGGGGAGGAGCTCCCCGCGAAGACCCTGTTCGACATGGTGACCGTCAACGCGGCTCGCGCCCTGGGTCTCGAAGGCCGCGCGGGCCAGCTCGAGCCCGGGGCCTGGGCGGACATCGCGGTGTTCAGGGCCAGGGCCGACGATCCCTACGAGAGCCTCGCGCTGGCCGAATGCGAGGACCTGGAGCTTCTCGCGATCGAGGGAGTCCCGGTCTACGGGGACGAGGCCAAGTACGGGGCTTCCTTCGAGGCCGTCGCCGGGGCCGGGGCGGCGGGTTACGGCCGAGTCGCCGTCGGCGGCAGGCTCATGTTCGTGAAGGGGGACCCCGTCGGCCTGTACCGGGGGATAAGGTCGGCGGTCGGCTTCGCCAAGAAGCTGGAATACCTGCCCTTCGAGACCGGATGAGGTCCGTAATGCCCGTTCGAGGGCTGGAATTGGGTAGCCAAGAGGCCTACACTAGTAAAGCGTCGGGACGAGAACGGACCTAAGGAGCTGAAAGAGGATGCCAAAGGTAGGGAACTACCGCGCCAATTCGGTGATCTATTTCCAGGGGGACGTCGTGAGCGACAAGGTCTTCGTCCTCCAGCAGGGAAAGGTGAGCCTCAACTACACCGACATAGAGACGGCGAAGGAAATACGGGAGATCATACAGACGGGCGAGTTCTTCGGGGTCAAGAGCGCCCTGGGGAAGTATCCCCGCGAGGAGAACGCGGTCGTGCTGTCGGACGCGCAGGTCCTCATCTTCTCCGTCCCTGAGTTCGAGGTCTTCGCCCAGGCTCAGACCCGCATCATCATGAAGATGCTGAAGGTCTTCTCGAACCAGCTCAGGCGCGTCCACAAGCAGGTCGACAACCTCCTCGAGAGGAACGAGGCCGAGAGCCCGGAGGCCGGCCTCTTCAAGGCGGGCGAGTACTACCTCAAGGCGCGGCAGTACTCCCAGGCCAAGTACATATTCAGCCGCTACCTCACCTACTACCCGGCCGGCAGGCTCGCCGAGCAGGCGAGCCGCTACCTGGAAGCGGCGGAGAGCGGCTCGGTCAAGTACGGGGACGGCAAGGGACCGGCGCCCCTCATGGTCGAGGCCACGCGGCAGGGGGGAACGCCGCGCGACGGCTCCGCGGCGCGGGAGGCGGCGCGCGAGGCCGATGCGCGGGGCTCGGGCGACCGCGACGAAGGCCGGTCCGCCTCTCCCTCCCGCGCGCCCGGCGAGGGGCTCTCGGACGCTGCCAAGAGCTACTACGACGCGGTCAGTCTCTTCAGCTCCGAGAAGTACAAGGAGGCCCTCGCCGGCTTCAAGCGCATCGTCGAGGCCAACGCCGACACCGAGTACGTCGGCAAGGCCCTCTACGAGATGGGCCGCTGCCTGTTCATGCTCCAGCAGTACGATCTCACGATCAAGCACTTCACCCAGATGGTGCAGACCTATCCGAAGCACCCCGACCTCATCGACACCCTCTTCTACCTCGGGCAGTCCTACGAGAAGAAGGGCGACGCCGAGCGGGCGAAGGGCTTCCTCAAGAAGATTCTGTCGATGGAGTCGGACGAGGACGCGTCGATCCGGATCAAGGCCGCCAAGGCCCTGCGCCGTCTCGAGGAGGCCGGACGTGGCTGACCTGGCAGCATTCACCCGCTTCGCGCGGACCTACCACCCCGGCGAGATCATCTTCGCCGAGTACGAGCCCGGGGACAGCTTCTACCTCATCCAGGCCGGGAAGGTGAAGATCACCAAGATCGTCGGCGACATCGAGAAGACCCTCGACATACTCCAGCTCCCCGAGATCTTCGGCGAGATGGCCATACTCGAGGGAGCCCCCCGATCGGCCACCGCCCAGGCCATCGACACGGTCAAGGTGCTCGAGTTCAACCGGGCCAATTTCGAGGTGCTCATGATGGGCAACCCCCAGATCGCGCTGAGGCTCCTCAAGCTCTTCACCAAGCGCATCTGGGACCAGAAGCGGCGCTTCATGATCTTGACTCTCGACGACCCGCAGGCCAAGATAGCGGACGTCTTCCTCATGCTCGACGAGACCAACGCGGCGGTCCGCGGGGGCGAGCTCGAGGGCGAGAAGCGGGAGTTCAGGGTCACCATGGACGACGTCGCCCACTGGGCCGGGATGTCGCCGGCCGAGGCCCAGACCCTCATCGGGCACTTCGCCAACCAGCGCCGCCTCGAGCTCTTCCCGGACAAGATAGTCGTCAAGAACATCAACGACTTCATCCGCTTCGTCAACTCGCGCAGGAAGAAGTAGCCGGGCCGCGCACGGGAGCCGCATTTTGTCCGAGAAAGTCCGCATCGCGCTCACGATCAACGGCGGGCGGGTCGTCCGCGAGGTCGACCCCTCGCTGTCGCTCCTCCGCTTCCTCCGCGAGGACCTGGGCCTGGTCGGCGCGAAGAACGGCTGCGAGAAGGGCCACTGCGGCGCCTGCACGGTCATCGTCGACGGCGCGGCGCGGCGCGCCTGTCTCCTCAAGGCATCGCGGCTGGAAGGCTCCGCGATCCAGACCATAGAAGGCCTGACCGGGCCCGACGGCTCCCCCCACCCCCTGCAGCGAGCCTTCGTCCTCGAGGGCGCGGTCCAATGTGGCTTCTGCACCCCCGGGATGATCATGGCGGCCAAAGCCCTCCTCGACCGCGCGCCCGATCCCTCCGAGGCCGAGATGGCGGAGGCGATGCGCGACAACATGTGCCGCTGCACGGGCTACGCGGCCATACGGCGGGCGATCGCGAGGGCCGCCCGGGAGCTCGGCGGGAGGGGCGGCGTCGAGACGCCCCCGCGCGGCGCCGTCGGCGCGGCCCTGCCGCGCAAGGACGCGCCCGCGAAGGCCCGCGGCGAAGCCCTGTTCAGCGAGGATCTGGCGGATCGGGGAGCGCCGGGAGCCGCGAAGGCCCTCGTCGGGAAGATGCTGTTCAGCGAGCGCAGCCACGCCCGACTGAGGTCGGTCGATACCGCGAAAGCCTCGGCGGCCGAGGGCGTCGCGCTGGTCCTCACGGCGCGGGACGTCCCGGGCCGCAATTCCTTCGGCCTCTTCGTGCCGCAGCAACCGGTGATCGCGGGCGACGAGGTCCGTTACCTGGGCGACGTCGTGGCGGTCGCGCTGGCGGAGACTCGCGAGGAGGCCGAGGCGGCGAGGGCCCTCGTCGCCGTCGACTACGAGGAGCTCCCCGTCCTCTCCTCCCCCGAGGAGAACATGAGGGAGGGCGCTCCCCTCATCCATCCCGACGCGGAGAGCAACATCGTCCACGAGACCCACGTGCGCAAGGGCGACGCCGCCGCGGCTTTCGCGCGCTCCGACATCGTGATCGAGAACGACTACGAGACCCAGGCGGTCGAGCACGCCTACATGGAACCGGAGTCCTGCCTCGCGGTCCCCGACCCCGACGGCGGCGTGACGGTCTACACGGGCAATCAAGGCTCGAGGGACTATCGGAGCATGATCGCCGCGAGCCTGGCCCTCCCCGAGGAGAAGGTCCGCGTCGTCCTCGTCGCCTGCGGCGGGGGCTTCGGCGGCAAGGAGGAGCCCACCGTCCAGATACAGGCCGCCCTCGGCGCCCGCCTGACCGGGCGGCCCGTGCGCATCGCCCTGTCGCGCGAAGAGTCGGTGCGGATGAGCACCAAGCGCCACCCGATGCGCATCCGAATGCGCCACGGAGCCTCCAGGGACGGGACGCTCCTCGCCCTGGAATCGCGGGCGGTGGCCGACGCGGGGGCTTACGTCTCCCAGACGGGGCCGGTCGTCTTCCGCTCGGCGGTGACGGCGACGGGCCCCTACGAGGTCGGGTCGGTCGTCGCGGACTCCTACGGGATCTATACCCACAAAAACCCGAGCGGCGCCTTCCGCGGCTTCGGCAGCACCCAGGCGAGCTTCGCCTGCGAGATCCAGATGGACGAGATCGCGCGCGCCATCGGGATGGATCCCGTCGAGCTCAGGCGGAGGAACGGCTTCGCTCCCGGCAAGCGCACGGGGACGGGCCAAGTGCTGGACGAGGGCGTGGGCTACCTGGCCACCCTCGAGGCTGCGGCCGGGGCCCTGGAGCGGCTGCGGGCCGAGTTCGGCTCATCCGCCCCGCCCCCCGGCAAACGCGTCGGCTTCGGCATCGCGAGTTCGTACAAGAACGTCGGTATCGGCACCGGTCTCGCTGACGGCGCCGGCGCGATCGTCGAGCTCACCGCGGACGGCCGCGTCTCGGTGCGCACGGGAGCCGCCGACATGGGTCAGGGCTCCGACACGGTGGCCGCCCAGATCGCCGCCGAAGTCCTGGCCCTGCCCTACGAGCTCTTCGACGTGGTCGCCTGCGACACCCGCTCCTGCCCCGACGGCGGCATGACGACCGCCTCCCGCCAGACCTTCGTGACGGGCAACGCGGTCAAGATGGCCGCCTCCGAGCTGCGCGACCGCCTGGCTCCCTTCCTGCCGGGCTTCGGTTCGCCGGGCCTTCTCTCCGACGGGACTGCGGATCCTTCGGCGAGGCTGCGCTTGGCGCGCGAGCGGGCGCTCGCTGCCGGGCTCTCCGTCCTAGCGGAATGCCGCTACCTCCCGCCCGCGACCAGCGCGCACAGGACGAGCGCCGCGCTGTCGCCGGGCGAGCCGGTCTCGGCCCTGGATATCCACTATGCCTACTGTTTCGCGAGCGCCGCGGTCGCCGTCGAGGTGGAGCTCGGGACGGGGGCCGTGAGGCCCCTCAAGCTCTTCCTCGCCCAGGACGTGGGCAAGGCCATCAACCCTCTGAGCGTCGTCGGCCAGATCGAGGGAGCCGCCGCGATGGGCCTGGGCTACGCGCTCTCCGAGAGCTTCGTCTCCACCGACCGCGCGGTCGTCACGGACACGCTGCGCAAACTCGGCGTCCCCCGCTTCGCGGAGGTCCCTTCCATCGAGGTGGCGATCGTCGAGCTGCCCCAGCCGGGCGGACCCTTCGGCGCGAAGGGGATGGGGGAGGTGGGGCTGAACCCCGTCGCCCCAGCCCTGTCGAACGCGATCTTCGACGCCACGGGCGCCAGGCTGCGCTCCCTCCCGATGACCCGCGATAAAGTGCTCGCGGCCATCGGCCGGAAGGCCTAGAAAACGATCTTGACGGCCGTCCCGGACGTCGAGCTCCTGGACATGCTACCCTCTATCTGCTTTACGAGCATCGAGACGATCAGCGTGCCGAGGCCCTCGGCGTCGGACTCGGGCTCGATCCCCCTTCCTCCGGCCCCGACCCCGTCGTCCGTCACTTCGAGCTCGACCTTGCCTTCCCTCTCGGCGAGACGGACGCGGATCTTCCCCCTCCTGTCCCCCGGGAAGGCGTGTTTCATCGCGTTGGTCGCCAGCTCGTTCACGATGATGCCTACGGCCATGGATGTCTTCGCGTCCACTTCGATCCTCTCGAGCTCGAATTCCAGGAGGATCCTCCCCGGGCTCGAGGAATAGCCCTCGAGGAGATGCTCGGTCAAATCCTTGACGTAGAGATCGAGGCGGACGCCCCGCGCGGAATCCTCGGCGCTCATGAAGTCGTAGAGCCTGGAAACCGCGTCGATCCTGTCGCGCACTTTTTCCATCGACTCGCGGAAGCCGGCGTTCTCGCGCCGATCCGCCTCGAGGGAAGTCAGGCCGGAAATGATCGCCAGGGAATTCTTCACTCTATGCTGGAGCTCCTTGAACAGGAGGTTCTTCTCCTCGGAGGCGCGCGTCAGTCTCGAGTTGACCTCCTCCTTGCGGATGAGGATGTAGCCCGTGCTGCCGAGGATCATCATCAGGATGCGGATGAGGAAGACCAAGACCTGGAAGAAGTTCGGGACGATCAGGTCGTAGCTTCCCGCGACCATGATATTCACCCCGCGCGCGATCGAGGCGGAAGAGCAGAGGAGGAGGCTGATCCCGATGAACCTCCGCAGCGGCGAGGCATCGTCCCCCGAGAAGGCCAGGAGCGAGCCCGGGATCACGAAGAAGGCCACCTCGAGGCAGGCCGCTACGACTATCCTTGCGATGCGCCCGACTCCGGGGAACCACCAGGCCGCGAGGATGAACGCGAGCAGGGACGCGAAGGAGATGAACAAGGTCCTTCCGGGCTCGCGCTCGAGGGAGACGAGACTGAGGCCCTCGAGCGCGATTCCGCAGAAGAAGACGCTGTTCCCTATGGAGAAGGACAGGAGGTCGGAGACGTTTCCCCGGAGGCCGATCAGTATCCAGGCTCCGAACTGGAAGGCTCTGCCGGCTATGAAGAGGCTGTCGAAGATCGACGATATCTTCTTGGTATCGAAGAGGAGGAGGAGGACTGCGATGGCATTGCCCATCGCCAGGACGACTATGAGGGTCTTGACGTCGAGCGGCTGGAACAATGTCGGCCCCATGGGAGTCAAGCATCCTGCATTTCGACTTTCAATTCAACCGGTTTCGGCGCGACGCCGCGGCGCCCCCTCGACGACCATGTCCGGCCAGGCCAACGGGCTCATGCCCTCTCGACGACTACGTCGACGAATTCCCTTACGAGCTCCTTGATCCCGTCGCGGACCTTCCTCACCTGGGCCATGATTTCCTCGTCGCTTCCCTCGAAGGTCGACGGGTCCGGGAAGGGCCAGTAGAACCTTTCGGCCACGCCGGGAAAGACGGGGCACTTCTCGGCCGCCTCGCGGGAGCAGACCGTCACCACGTAGCGGAAGCCGCGGCCGGATCGCCACAGGTCGAAGACGTCTTTCGCCTTGTTGGCCGAGATGTCGATGCCGTCCTCCTTCAGGGCGCGCACGACATAGGGATTGAGCGTTCCCGGCTCCAGGCCGGCGCTCTCGACCTCGAAACCGTCCCCGCCGAACTTGCGGCAGTAGGCTTCGCCGATCTGGCTGCGGGCGGTGTTGTGGACGCAAAGAAAGAGTACCTTGATCATCGCGGCTCCTCCTCCGGCACTGATTCAAGCGGCTCCCCGCTATAGCTCGACGTATTCGCCCGAGGCGCTGTAAATCGCCCACGAGCAGATCGTGACCGCATGGTCTCCCATCCGCTCGAGGAAGCGGCTGAGCAGCAGGGACTTCGTGGCGTCCCTCAAGGCCTCGGGAGTATCGGCCATGATCCCGAGGAGATCCTGATAGGTAACCCGCTTGTGCTCGTCCATCTCGGAGTCGAGAGCCGCGGTCGATCGGGCGAGGGTCTCGTCGCGGGCGACGAGGGCGCGGACGGAATCCCCGAGCATCGCGGCGCCCAGTTCCATCATGCGCGCGATGCGATCTCCCGCGAGGAGCTTCATGCCGCCGGCGACGTCCTTCGCCCGCTTCGCGGCGTGGACGGCGTAGTCCCCGATGCGCTCGATGTCGGATACGGCCTTCAGGCAGGCGATGAGATGGCGCAGGTCGGAGGCCACCGGCTGGTCGCGCGCGATGAGCACGGCGCAGGCGTTGGATATCTCGATATCGCGGTCGTTGACGTATTTGTCGTTCCCGATGACGACCTGGGCCGCTTCGATGTCGCCCGTCCGGAGGGCCGAGGAAGCGGTCTCGATCTGCTTGCCCACGAAGGCCGCCAGAGCCTCGAGTTCCTTCCCGACGAGTTCCAGTTCCTGCGAGAAACGCTCGCGCATAGCTTCCTGCCTTCCCTTCGATCAGCCGAGGCGCCCGGAGATGTAGTCTTCCGTGCTCTTCTCCCTGGGCTCCATGAATATGCGCTGCGTGGGTCCATACTCGATCAGGTGTCCTACGTGGCTCTCGTCCGCGAGCATGAAGGCTGTCATATCCGAGGCGCGCGCGGCCTGCTGCATGTTGTGGGTCACGAGGACGATGGTGTATTTCGCCTTCAGCTGGAACAGGAGGTCCTCGATCTTCAAGGTCGCCGTCGGATCCAGGGCCGAGCAGGGCTCGTCGAGGAGGAGGACCTCGGGCTCGATGGCGATCGCGCGGGCGATGCAGAGGCGCTGTTGCTGGCCCCCGGACAAGGCCGAGCCCGAGGAGTGGAGCTTGTCCTTGACCTCGTCCCAGAGCGCCGCGGCCCGCAGGGACCGCTCCACCGTCTCGTCGTACTCGGCCTTCGGCATCTTCGGGAGGTTGAGCCTCAGGCCGGCTATGACATTCTCGTAGACCGTACGCGTGGGGAAGGGGTTGGGCTTCTGGAACACCATGCCTATCCGTCGCCGAATCCTCACCGGGCTCGCGTCGGGCGCGTAGATGTCCTCGCCGTCGAGGAGGACCGAGCCCGTGGCGTAGGCTCCCTTTATGACCTCGTGCATGCGGTTGATGCAGCGGATCATCGTCGACTTGCCGCAGCCCGATGGTCCGATGATCGCGGTGATCAGGCCGGGGCGCACGTCGAGGTCGATGTCCTCGAGCGCCCGGTGCTTCCCGTAATAGGCGCTCAGGGACTTGATGACGACGCTCATTCCGGCATCGGAAGACGCAGTCTCGTCGACGCCGGGACTCCGGATGATGTCGGCGAAGGTCCTAATGGGATTCATGCTTCCACCTTCTGGTGAAGAACTTCACCGCCCCGCTCAGGATGGCGACGATCGCGATGAGGACGAGGGTCGAGGCCCAGGCCTTCCGGTGCCAATCGTCGTAGGGCGAGACGGCGTAGTTGAAGATCTGGAGGGGCATGGCGGCCATGGGTCGCCGCAGGTCGAGATTGAAGAAGGTGTTTCCAAGCGCCGTGAGGAGCAGCGGCGCGGTCTCCCCGGCCGCTCGGGCGAGCGACAGCATGACGCCGGTGAGTATTCCCGGGAGCACGGTCGGGATGACGATGTACAGGACCACCTTCCAGCGCGGAGTTCCCAAGGCCAGCGCCGCCTCCCTGAGGCTGTCCGGCACGAGCTTCAGGATCTCCTCGACGCTCCTCGCGATTATGGGGATCATGATGACCGCGAGGGCGCAGGCTCCCGCTATGCCGGAGTAGCCCGTCAGGTTCCGGACGAGGAGGGCCCATATGAAGACGCCCACGACGATCGAGGGGAGCTCGGCCAGGAGCTCGATAGCGAAGCGCACGACCTCCGCGAAGCGGCCTCGGCCGAATTCGATTATGTAGATCGCGGTGCCCATTCCGATGGGAATCGCGATGAGGCCGGCAACGAGGAGCATCACGATCGTGCCCGCTATCGCCTGCGCTATGCCGCCGCCGACCTCGCCGTAGGGTTTCGGGATCTTCGTGAAGAAATCCGCGTTCAGGGATCCGACTCCGTTCACGAATATGTGGCCGACGATCGCGAACAGGATCGCTACCGACAGCGCCGTCAGCGCGACGGCGAGAGCGGCGTTGACGGTGCCGCGTACGCGCCTGCCCAGGAATCTCCTCTCCTCGCCGTCCTTAGGCATCTGCGCCGCCCTCCCTTCGCGCGATCCGGCGCACGAGCACCCGCGAGCCGATATTGAAGACCGAGGCGACCAGGAGCAGCACGAGGCCGAGCTCGACGATGGCGCTGAAGTATATGGGCGAATCGGCCTCCGTGAACTGATTCGCTATCGCGCTCGCGATGGTGTACCCCGGCGTGAGGATGGACGGGCTGATCTTGGTCGAGCTGTTGCCGATCACCATGGTGACCGCCATCGTCTCGCCGATGGCCCGCGCGAGGCCGAGCATGGCCGCGCCGACGATGCCCCCGCGCGCGTAGGGAAGCACGGCCTTGGAGAGCACCTCCCATCTCGTCGCGCCGAGGGCCAGCATGCCTTCCTTCTGGAGGCGAGGCACCTGATCGATGATCTCCCGCGACAGCGAGAGGATGGTCGGCAGGATCATGATGGCGAGGACGACGCCTCCCGTCAGGAGGTCCTGGCCGAAGGCCGGGCCGGCTACGAGGGCGCCGAGGACCGGGACCTTCCCCAGCGTAGTCTGGAGGAAGGGCTCGATGCCGGTCCTCATTATCGGCACGAGGACGAAGAGGCCCCAGACGCCGTAGGCCACGCTCGGGATCGCCACGAGGAGCTCGATTATGAAGGCGACCGGCTTCCCGAGCCAGGAGGGGGCGTATTCCGAGACGAAGATGGCCGAGCCCAACGCGAGGGGCGTAGCCAATACCAAGGCGATCAGGGAGGTGACGACCGTCCCGAATATGAAGGGAAGCGCGCCGAAGAAGATGTGGTTGAGCGCGGTCTCGACCGGATTCCATTTCGACCCGGTCAGGAAACCCGAGCCGAACCTGCCGATGGACTCAGTCGAATCGAGCACCAGCAGGAGGATGAAGCCGACGATGAGGGCGACCACGACGGTGGAGGCGGCGCCGACGAGGGCCGTGAAGACCCGATCGCTCGGGTCCACCACGGCCTTCGTCGCCCGCCGCGAAAGGGAACTCCGGTCTGCCATGAACGGCTTTCGCGGCTGCGCTTCGGCTATTTTGAGATCGCCGCCGGCAAGGCCTGCATGCCGTTCACCTGAATCGCCTTGATCAAGGCTTCGGCCTTCTTGACGACGTCGGGGGAGAGAGGAGCGTACTCGAGGCCGGCGTTGTAGCTCTGGGCGTCGTGCGTGGCCCACCAGAGGAGCCGCGTGAGGGCGAGCGCCTTGGATGCGTCGCTCTGCTGGGCATAGGCGAGTATCCAGGTGAAGCCCACGACGGGATAGGCCGCGGGGTTTTCGCTGTCGACGACCTTGACGCGGAGATCGTCCGGGAGGGCCACTCCCTGGGCCGCCATCGTGACGGCGCTCGTGCTGGGCGCGGGGTATTTCCCTGACCTGTTCTTCACCAGGCCGACGGGAAGACCGTTCTGCACTGCATAGGCTTCCTCGACGTAGCCGATCGAATAGGGCGTCTGCTTGACGTTGCCGGCGACCCCCTCGTTGCCCTTGCCGCCGAGCCCGACGGGCCATTGCACCGAGTTGGCGGCGCCGACCTGCTTGGCCCATTTGTCGCTCACCGCGGTGAGGTAGCTGGTCCAGATGTTCGTAGTTCCCGAGCCGTCCGAGCGGTGGACGACGACGATGAACTTGTCGACGCCCTTGAGCTTCGGATTCTCGGCGACGAGCTTCTCGTCGTTCCACTTGAGGATGTCGCCGAGGTAGATGGCGGAAATGGTATCGGCGGTGAAGCGCAGCGTTTCCTTCCCGAGCTCGGGAATGTTGAAGGTCGGCACCACTGCTCCCATCGCGGTAGGTATATGGAAGATTTTGCCGCCCTTTGCGGCGGCGAGCTGATCGTCGGTCATGGGGCCGTCCGACGCGCCGAAGTCCACCGTCTGATCGCTGATGCTCTTGATGCCGCCGCCGGAGCCGATCGGCTGGTAGTTGACTTGGACGCCGGTAAGCTTCGCGTACTCGCTGAACCATTTAGTATAAAGAACGGCCGGGAAGGTGCCCCCCGCGCCGGTCAGGTTTTTCGCTTCATTGGGATCTCCGCCTTTGACAAGTCCGAAACCGACTTTTGTTTGCGCGGCCATTCCTGCAGTCAAGGCCAACAAACAGAATAATAATATAGTCGCCTTCTTCATTGCTTTTCCTCCAATCTACATGATCGTATACATATACAAGCATATGTTTCTCAAAGAGGGAAGTCAACGTACTAGAATGTGGCGACGGCCAAGGATAGGTTAGATTTCAGTTAGTTCAATGTCTTGACATACAAGCTCCTATGCGTATATTTACATATATGAACTCCACTGTGTACTTGAGCGTGCTTTCCGATGAGACGAGACTGCGTTGTTTTCGTCTGTTGGCATTGGGCCGTACGAGTCTTTGCGTCGCGGAATTCACCGATATCCTTCAAAAACCCCAATACGCGATCAGCCGCGGCCTGGCCGAGCTGCGAAAATCCGGACTGATCAAGGAAGAGCGGCAGGGGAAATTCGTATTCTACTCGATCGCGGACGAGCCGGCATTGAATGCGCTCGCCGACTGGGTCCTGGTCCACGGCAGCTTCGGGGCGCCGGTTCCCCGCAGCTCGATGAACCCGGACGGCTCTCTTAGACCCGGTGTAACCGATTTTTATTATGACGACGAGCGTCTGCGATGGCGCCTTTCCATCCGCGACGACGAGCGGGTCGTCTTGACCTACCCGAAACCCGAGGAAATGCGGGACACCCGAACTCGTGTGCTTTTCGTATGCGTGCATAACAGCGCGCGCAGCCAGCTTGCGGAGGAATATTTGCGACTGCTCGGAGGCGAGCGCTTCTCGGCGGAAAGCGCCGGCCTCGTCCCCGGGAAACTCAATGCCGATGTCGTGAAGCTCCTAAAGGAAGAAGGCATCGACATCGCATCCAAAAGGACGCAATCCGTCTCCGAGCTCTACGCCAAGGGCCGAACCTACGATTGGGTAATCGCGGTTTGCAGCCGGGAGGCCGAGCGCGATTGTCCGACATTCCCGGGACCAGTAGGCCGCCTCTCCTGGCCCTTCGATGATCCCGGGCAATTCAAGGGATCGGACGAAGCGGTCATGACGCAAGTCCGGTCCCTGGCCTCGAAGATACGGATAAAAGTCTTGGAATTCGTCGCGGCCAACCAGCGCCATGAACGAATCGCCTGATCGGCTTTATTGCCGCGCGATTCGGCATCATTCATAACTCATCGATATTTTGCCGGGTGATAACAGCTTTCTAATACGTCTCGTAAAGAGTGCTTGCGATGTCGCTACCTCGAGGAGGATCCGATGATTCGAGTACTGTTCATCTGCGTTCACAACGGCGCGCGCAGCCAGATCGCGGAAGCTTATCTGCGCACCTTCGGTAGCGAGGAATTTTTCTGCGAGAGCGCCGGCCTCGAGCCGGGCGAACTCAATCCCTACGTCGTCCGCGCTTTGCAGGAGGAGAATATCGATATCACGGGGAAGAAGACCCAGGGGGTCATGGATCTTCTGCTTGCCGGCAACAAGTACGACTATGTCATCACGGTGTGCTCAAAAGAGGCTCAGGAAAAGTGCCCCAGGTTCCCGGGGATCCACGAAAGCCTCCTGTGGCCCTTCCCGGATCCCGCCACGTTCACGGGGACGGACGAGAAGATCATGACCCAGGTCCGAGAAGTCCGGGACGCCATCAAGGAAAAGGTCTGGCACTTTCATGAAGGCGTGAGGCCGGTCAGACAGTAGCCGAGCGTCGACTATCGCCCTACGAGACCCTTCTCCGACCGCCTGGCCAATCCCACGAGGCCGCGCCTTCCTCAGTCCTTCTTAATCCCCAGCTTCCTGCTGCCTTCGTCGAAGGTCTTCTTCGGCACCACGATGTAGAGGATGGCTTCGCGGTTGAAGTAGAAGTCCTTGCCGTCCTCGTCGGCTACGGCGAAGAAGAGGCCGGCATCCTCGGCGAAATCCGTCTCCAGGGCCTCGCGGACCCGATCGTAGAATTCCACGGCGGTGGAAGGCGAATCGACGGCCAGGTATTCGGGGTCCGAGCGCCCGAGGAGGCGGTATTTTACGACGCAATCGGCGTCCTTGATGCTCTCGAGGGGGGGGAACTCCTCCAGGCTCGATTCGAAGACGAAGTGGAGGGTCTCGATACTCTTGCAGGCGATGATCGCGGCCGAGCCGTCGCTCATCTTGAAGGATATCGCCTCCTCCGGCCGGGAGACCTCGAGATAGCGCTCCTTGAGTCGCGAGAACTCCTTCTCGTCGACCTCGAAGAAGAGCTCGTTGTCGATCCCCGCGAACTTGGCCTTGAGGCAATATTTCGTGATCATCGCGCCCACCTCCCTGCGATCGTGATTTTCCCCTCAATGCCCTGAGGCTGTCAACGTACCTCCGAGAAGCCCGGGCCGCGGCCCGCTACGCGAAATAGAGGCGGAGGACGATCGCCTGATCGTAGTTGCCGAAGCCGCGCCCGAACACGTTGACCCCGCCCATATGCTCGGCTTCGTCCTTGACGCCGATCCTGACCTTGATCGAATGGTGGTCGGGAAGCGAGAGGTCCGCCAGGCTCACCCCGGAGATGCGCACGCCGTCGACGAAGCTGCCCTCCTCGGAGACGCTCCAGTTCTTCAGCAGGCCGTACTGCGAGCCCTCGAGCTTCCACCACTCCGGCGTCAGCTTGCCGCGCTTGTCGCCGAAATCCCCCGGCGAAGTCCAGCGGCCCACCTCGACGGAATTGAGCCAGAGCGTTATGTCGGAGAGCCAGTTCTTGTTCGTGCCCGGCGTCTCGGACGAGAGCTCGACGCTGATCTCGAGCTTGCGCAGCTGCTTTCCCTTATAAAGGCTGTTGTTTGGGAACTTGTACTCGACCCAGCCGCGCTCGAACCAGAGGAGGCCGGCCTTCATGCGATCGGGATTGAGGAAGGAATCCGGCACGTCGAGGTAGCCTATGATGCCATCGGGGGAGCACAGACCGCAGGGGGCCGACACCTCGTAGCTCGTAAAGAGCCCTATCGGCATCTCCACCTCGATGAGATCGTCGCTCAGGCGCTTCTCCTCGCCCGCGAAGCGGATGACGAGCTCCTCGTAGACGGCGCGGCAGATCTTCTGGTTCCCCTTCTTCGCCTTGACGATATCGGACTGGACGAGACCGGCCCTCTCGAGGGTGGCGACGTTCGTCGCGACAGTGGACTGCGGCAACGTGAGGGCCTCGGCGATCTCGTTTATGTTCACGGACCTCTCGTGGAGAAGGCCGAGTATGCTCAGGCGAACTTCCGAAGCGAGACCGAGGATTATTTCCTGGTCCTCGCGCGGATCGATGATCAGGATTTTGGGACTGCTGTTCACATGGCATGTATATCCTTTTTTCTGATATAATACAAGAGAATTGTTGCACATATCGACGATATCAATATCATATATTTGGATAATAATCATATTTTATATTTGACATACTGATAAACTAGTCTTATGATCCCCAATAAACGACGGAACTCAAAAAAAATCTCGATGTGTATTTAGTTTCGTCCATCACTATCAGAATTGGCGATATGGATCGCCAATAAGAGGAGGGAAGATGAAGAAGTTATCGGCAGTTGTCCTAGTCCTCGCTCTCATTCCAGGGGCCATGGTCTTCGCCCAGGCCCAGACGCCGCTCTCGCTCTGGACCTTCCAGGAAGTGCACCTGAAATACTACCAGAGCATGGCCGAGAAGTGGAACGCCGAGCACCCGAGCCAGCAGATCGATCTCAAGGGCGAAGTCTTCCCCTACGACGACATGCACAACAAGCTACTCGTGTCCCTGCAGTCCGGCTCCGGGGCGCCCGACATCAGCGACATCGAGGTATCGAAGTTCGCCAACTATCTCCAGGGCGACATCCAGCTCGCCTCCCTCAACGACCTCATCGATCCCGAGAAGAAGCAGTTCGTCCAGTCGCGCCTCGCCCTCTACCAGAAGGACGGCAAGTACTACGGCCTCGATTTCCACGTCGGCGCCGAGGTCATGTACTACAACAACGAGATCTGCAAGGCCGCGGGAGTGGACATCGACAAGATCAAGACTTGGAGCGACTACATCAAGGCGGGCCAGCAGGTCGTCGCGAAGACGGGCAAGCCCATGACGACCATCGAGGTCACCGAGCACTGGTCATACTATCCCCTGCTCAACATGGCGGGCTCGGACGTCATCGACGCCAACAACAAGGTGATCCTCGACAGCGACACCAATATCAAGGTGCTCAAGTTCCTCTACGACATGATCTACAAGTACAAGATCGCCGTCCCGACCCCCGGCGGATTCCACCACTCCGAGGGCTACTACGGCTTCATGAACGACGGCGGCGCCGCATCGATCTGGATGCCGATGTGGTACATGGGCCGCTTTACGGATTACATGGCCGACCTCAAGGGCAAGATGGCCGTGCGCCCGATGCCCCTGTTCGACGGCTCTCCCGAAGTCTACGGCATCAAGTCCAAGTTCACCTCCGCCGGCATGGGCGGCACGGGCACGGCGGTCGTGAAGACGAGCAAGAACCTCGCGCTGGCGAAGCAGTTCCTCTTCTATTGCAAGGGCACGAAGGCGGGGACCGTCGAGATATGGAAGCAGCTCGGCTTCGATCCGCTCCGCTGGGACGTCTGGGGCGACAAGGCCATGAAAGAGCCCAACAAGTTCACCGACTTCTTCCAGAACGGAACGGCGATCTTCGACGTCCTCTTGAAGGTCAAGGACGGCTTCAACACGACGAACGTCGGCGGCAACTACCCGGCCATCATCGACTCCGTCAAGCACAACGTGATGTTCCAGGCCCTCTCGGACAGGTCCAAGACGCCGGAGCAGGCGCTCAAGGACGCGGCCGCGGATCTTCGCAAGTAAAGTCGCTAGAATAGAATCCAGGAGATGCCCGCCTCGCCGGAAGGCGCCAGGCGGGCGTCTGCCTATGGAGGAACCGTGAAGACCGCTTCGTATTTCCGATCCTACAGGCTGGTTCCCTACGTTTTCATCCTTCCCTTCCTCGTCTCCTTCTGCGCCTTCTACCTCTATCCCCTGATCGGGACGACGTTCATGAGCTTCCAGAAGATCCTGCCCGGGCAGACGCACTATATCGGCCTCGAGAACTACCGGAGGATGTTCTCCCCCGACTTCGCCCGGGCCCTGAGCGTCAGCTTCCAGTACACGGTCTATACGATCCTCCTCCTCATACCGGTGCCGGCCTTCCTCGCGGTGCTCCTCAATTCGGGAATCAAAAGGCTCAACTCGCTGTACCGGGCGGCCTTCTTCATACCCTCCCTCGTCTCGGTCGTCGTCGCCGGGACCGTCTTCCGCCTCATGTTCGCGGCGAGCGGCCGGGCGGTCGTCAACTCGATGCTGGCCCTCCTCGGCTCGAAGCCCGTGGACTGGATTCTCGGCGGCGCCTGGCAGGCGATGGCCCTGATGGTGCTGGTGGCCGTCTGGCGCTGGACCGGGGTCAACATCGTGTACTTCATGTCGGGCCTCCAGGCCATACCAGCCGACCTCTACGAGGCAGCCGAGATCGACGGGGCCGGAGCGGGCCGGAGGCTCTTCTCCATCACCCTCCCCCTGCTCAAGCCCACGATCGTGTTCGTGACGACGATCAGCATCTTCGGCGGGTTCTCCATGTTCGAGGAGAGCTACATCTTCTGGCAGGGGGTCTCGCCCAACAACGTGGGTCTCACGATGGTGGGACTCATCTATCAGAAGGGCTTCCAGCTCGGCGATCTGGGGATAGCCTCCTCGATCGGGCTCGTCCTCATGCTGATCGTCTTCGCCCTCGCCCTCGCGCAGCTCGAGCTCTTCGGCTTCTTCAGGCGGGAGGACCGATGACGGCCGCCTCCTCGCGGCGGGCCGCGCTCCCCGAGCTCGCGAAGTACCTCGTCCTCGGCATATTCGTGATCGCCTTCCTCTTCCCCATCTTCGCGCTGATAGCGGCCAGCTTCCGTCCCGGGCGCGACCTGATGCGCTACGGGATCTCTTTCGGGACCCTCCTCCCGGACAGACTCGATCCCAAGAACTTCGCCGAGCTCGCGACGAGCAGGGACGGGGTCTACCTCGCCTGGTTCAAGAACAGCGCGATCCTCACCGCGCTGCAGGCCGGGCTCGCCCTGGTCCTCTCCTCCTTCGTCGGCTACGGGCTCGGCGTCTACCGCTTCAGGGGCAGGAACCTGGTCTTCATCCTCGTGCTGGCCGTCATGCTCGTGCCCCTCCAGATCCTCATCCTCCCCCTGTACAAGCTGATGTCGGCGATCGGCTTCATGAACAGCTACGCGGGCGTCGTCGCTCCCTTCGTCGTATCGCCCTTCGCGATCTTCTTCTTCCGGCAGTACTCGCTAGGGATACCGAAGGACTACCTCGACGCCGGCAGGATCGACGGTCTCGGAGAGTTCCGGATCTTCTTCCTCCTGACCGCCCCGCTCATGGCCCCGGCCTTCGGGGCGATGGCCATCCTGATGTCGCAGCAGGCCTGGAACAGCTTCCTCTGGCCCCTCATCGTGATGCGGACCGGCAACATGTTCCCGCTGACCATAGGGCTCAACAGCCTCCTGACTCCCTACGGGAACAATTACGACATGCTCATCGCGGGATCCTGCGCGGCCTCGGTGCCGATCATCATCGTGTTCTTCTTCTTCCAGAGATTCTTCATCTCCGGCCTCAGCGCCGGCGGCATCAAGGGATAGGCTCCACAAGGAAAGCGGCATGAAGGCAAGGCTTTGCATCGACAGGGATTTCGAGATCGGCAGGATCGACAGGCGCCTCTACGGCTCCTTCATCGAGCATCTCGGGCGCGCCGTCTACGGCGGCATCTACGAGCCAGGCCACCCCTCGGCCGACGGGAGGGGCTTCAGGCGCGACGTCCTGGACCTCGTCCGCGGCCTCGACGTGCCCGTCGTGCGCTATCCGGGCGGCAACTACGTCTCGTCCTTCCGATGGGAGGACTCGATCGGTCCCGCCGCGCGGCGGCCCAGGCGCCTCGACCTCGCCTGGAAGTCCGTCGAGCCGAACGAGTTCGGCCTCGGCGAGTTCGTCCAGTGGGCCAGGGAGGCGGGAACCGAGCCCATGATGGCCATCAATCTCGGCACCCGGGGCATCGACGCGGCCCGCAACCTCGTCGAGTACTGCAACCATCCGGGCGGCTCCTATTGGAGCGACCTGCGCAGGGAGCACGGCTCGGCCGAGCCATTCGGCATAAAGCTCTGGTGCCTCGGCAACGAGATGGACGGCCCCTGGCAAGTGGGGCAGAAGACCCCCGACGAATACGGCCGGATCGCCTACGAGACCGCCAAGGCGATCAAGCTCTTCGACCCCGCCCTCGAGCTCGTCGCCTGCGGCAGCTCGACCGGGACGATGCCCAGCTTCCCGCTCTGGGAGGCGACCGTCCTCGACCACTGCTACGACTCCGTCGACTACCTGTCCCTCCACCAGTACTACGGCAATCCCGACGACGACCTGCCCACATTCCTGGCGGTCTCCAGGGGAATGGACCGCTTCATCGAGTCGGTGGCCGCGACCTGCGACCACGTGAAGGCGAAGAAGAGGAGCAGGAAGGAGATGAAGCTCTCCTTCGACGAGTGGAACGTCTGGTTCCACTCGAGGGAGGCGGATACCAAGGCCGAGCCCTGGCAGGTCGGGCCCCGCCTCCTCGAGGACGTCTACACCTTCGAGGACGCCCTCGTCGTGGGCTGCATGCTCAACAGCCTCATCCGCCACGCGGATCGCGTGTCCATCGCCTGCCTGGCCCAGCTCGTCAACGTCATAGCGCCGATCATGACCGACAATGGGGGCCCCGCCTGGCGCCAGACCATCTACTGGCCCTTCGCCTACGCGTCGAAGCGCGGGCGGGGCTTGTCGATGGACCTGAGGATCGCCTGTCCGGTCTACGACAACAAAGCCTACGGGGACGTGCCCTACCTCGACGCCTCGGCCGTGCTCGCCGAGGACGGCTCCTCGCTGGTCCTCTTCTGCGTGAACCGCGCGGACGAGACCATGGAGGTGGACCTCGTCGCCGCGGGCCTCGGGGACCTGCGCATGGCGGAGAAAGTGGAGCTCCGGAACGAGGACCTCAAGGCGGTCAACAGCTCCGCCGAGCCGGAGAAGGTGTCGCCGCGGGTCCTCGCGCCGGACAAGGCAGGCCCCGCGGTCCTCGCGCCCTACAGCTGGACCATGCTCGCCTATTCCCTGACCGGGCGCTGACCGGCGGGCGGGTCCGCGCCGCGCGGCTGCCCTGCGCTATTCGTAGCGCAGGGCCTCGATGGGATCGAGGGCGGCCGCCCTCTGCGCAGGGTAGTAGCCGAAGACCACGCCCGTGCCTGCGGCCGAGAGAAGGCCGAGGAGGATGGAGAAGGCCGTGATGACGGTCGGCCAATGGCCTATCAGCGAGGTGAGGTCGGAGACGCCGACGCCCATGCCGACGCCGATGATTCCGCCGGCGATGGCCATGGAGAGGGCCTCGATGAGGAATTGGAGCTGAATGTCGCGGCCCTTCGCCCCGACCGCCATGCGCAGGCCGATTTCCCGCGTCCGCTCGCTCACGGACACCAGCATGATGTTCATGATCCCGATGCCGCCGACCACGAGCGAGACGACCGCGACCGCCGCGAGGAGGAGGGATTGGGTCTGCGTCGTGGCGATCCGCACCTGCTGCACATTCGCGATGTTGCGGATGGTGAAATCGTCGGGCTGGCGCGGGGAGAGATGGTGCTGAAGCCGCAGGAGCCGCTCCGTCGAGTCCACGACGCCGTCGACCACGTCGGGCGACGAGGCGGAGAGCTGGATGCTGTTGACCCAGGTCTGCCCGGAGAGCCGCTGCTGGTGGGTGGTGATCGGCACCATCACGATGTCGTCCTGGTCGCGACCGAAACCCGTCTGCCCCTTCGACCCCAGGATGCCGATGACCTTGAAGGGCACGCTCTTTATGGTGACCTCGCTGCCCACCGCGGTCCCCGTGGGGAAGAGGTTGGCGGCGACGGTGGTTCCGAGGACGGCGACCTTCGACACCTTCGCCACCTCGTCGTCGGAGAAGAACCGTCCTTGGGCGATGGTCCAATTGCCCACCTCGGGATAGGCCGTGTTCGTCCCGGCTATCGAGGTGGACCAGTTCAGGCCCCCGGCTATCACCTGCGAGGAGATCTGGGAGTAGGGAGAGACACCCGCCACTTCGGGCACGTTCCCCGCGATGGCCGCCACGTCGCTGGGCAGGAGCGTCGTGCGGGTTCCCGAGCCCATCTGGACTCCGCCCGTCGAGATGCTGCCCGGCGTGATCACCACGAGATTGGCGCCCAGGGTCTCGATCTGCTTGAGCACGGCCGCCTGGGCTCCCGACCCGATCGCCATGGAAGCGATGACCGCGCCCACGCCGATGATGATGCCGAGCATCGTCAAAAGAGAACGGCTGATGTTCCGGCGCAGAGCCTTCCACGCGGTTCGGACGAGGACGACGAGGCTGATCCCCGATCCTCTCGGCGCCTGGGCGAGGGCCGCCGTCGCCTCGCAGTCCCCGTCGGAGGCCTGCTCGGATGTAGGCTTGTCGCCGACGATGAGCCCGTCCTTGAAGGTGATGATGCGGTCCGACCAGGCCGCGATCTCCATCGAGTGGGTCACGACGATGACCGTTATGCCGGACTCGCGGTTGAGGCGGCGGAAGAGATTCATGATCTCGACGCTGCTCGCGCTGTCCAGGTTGCCGGTAGGCTCGTCGGCCATCAAGAGGGGGACCCCGTTGGAGAGCGACCGGGCGATCGCGACCCGCTGCTGCTGGCCGCCCGAGAGCTCGTTGGGCTTGTGGTCCATCCGCATGCCCAGCCCGACCTCCTCGAGGAGGACCTTCGAGCGGCGCTCGCGCTCTTCGCGCGGGGTCCCGGCGTAGAGCATCGGAAGCTCGACGTTCTCGAGGGCGCTCGTCCTGGCGAGGAGGTTGAAGCTCTGGAAGACGAAGCCTATCTGTTTTGAGCGCACCGCCGCCAGCTGGTCGCGCGAGAGGCCTGCGACCTCCTGGCCGGAGAGGCGGTAGGACCCGGAGGTCGGCCGGTCGAGGCAGCCGAGCAGGTGCATGAGCGTCGACTTGCCCGACCCCGACTGCCCCATGATGGCGATGAACTCGCCCCGACAGACCGAAAAGCTGACCCCCGCGAGCGCCCGGACCTCGGAGGCCCCTTCGCCGTATACCTTGGTCAGATCCTGAACCTCGATGAGGGGGCTTTGGTCCTCCGATTCGCCTTGGGTTATCATGCCTATTGCCCCGCCGGGGCTTTCGCGCCGGTAGGCGCGTCGCCTGTAGGCGCGCCACCGCCAGGCGCGCCACCGGATTCCGTACCCGATGCCGCATCGGAGGGTTTCTTCCAGGGCCCTGTCCTTTTCTTATGGGCGTCCGCGCCGGCGGCCCGGTCCGTGCTCGAGGGCGCCGGACTCTGGGCGGCGGCGGGGCCCCCGGGATTCGCGCCATCGCGCGCCGAGCCCGATTGCGCCGCGCCTGCGGCACCCGGCGCGGCCCCTGGCTGGCGCGGTCCGTTCGGCGCGCCGCTTGCGCCCGAGGAGGGAGTGGCAGGTGACGGAGCGCCGCCGCCGTTGGCCGAAGGCCTGCCAGCTCCGCTGCGGGCCCCTCCACGATACTGCGCGACTATCACCTGGTCGCCCTCGGTCAGGTCGCCGCTGCTTACCTCAATATTCTTGCCGTCCGACAGTCCTATGACCACCTGCATCGGGAAGGGTCGGCCCGCTCTCAGGAGCCAGAGCGTCACCTGGGAGCCCGGCGCGCCCGCCACGGCCTGCCCGGCGGGGGGGGCTCCGGACTGCACGACCCCGGCTCCGAATCCGCCTCCGAAGGCCGAGGCCTGGCTCTGGGCCGGGTTCACCGCGGCCAGGGGCCTGTAGAGGACGGCGGCTATCGGCACCGCGAGGACGTGGACCCGCTTCCCCACCTCGATGTTCACCTGCGCGGTCATGCCCGGCAGGAGCATGCCCGAAGTATCGTGGACTGAGACCACGGCATCATAGGTGACGACGTTCTGGACCGTCGTGGGATTGACCCGGACCTGGTTCACCGTCCCCGCGAAGGGATGGTTGGGGAAGGCGGTGACGGTGAGCTCGGCGGCCTCTCCGGTCTTCACGCTCCCGACGTCGGCCTCGTCGACGGAGGTGTCCACCTGCATATCCGTCAGGTTGGTGGCCAGCGTAAAGAGAGTGGGAGTCTGTAGGGAAGAGGCGACGGTCTGCCCGATGCTGATGTTGCGCGCCATGATGATGCCGGCGAAGGGGCTCGCAATGATGGTCTGGGAAAGGTTGAACTTCGCCTGGTCGAGCTGGCCGCGGGCGACCAGGACCTGGGCTTCGGCGACCTTGACGGCCGATTGGGACGCGAGGTAGTCCTGCCCGGCGGTCAGGGAGGCCGTCCTCTCGCTCTGGATCTGGCTTTCCTGGATGAGACCCTGCTTGGCGAGCGGCTCGTCCTGCGAAAGCGTCAAATTGGCGAGATCGAGAAGGTCCTTCATCTTCCCGACATTGACCTTCGCGCTTTCGAGGTTGGCCTCCGCCAGGCTGAGGTTCGCCTGCGCCGAATCGACGGCGGCCTGGAAGGTCGTCGGGTCGAGGGTCGTCAGGACCTGGCCCTTGCGGACGAGGGAGTTGTAGTCGACTGAAAGGGTGAGGATCGTTCCCGAGACCTCGCTGCCTATGTCAACGACCGTGACCGGGTTGACCGTGCCGGTCTCGCTCACGGTGGCGGAGATATCGGCGTAGCCGACGGGCCGCGCGACGTAATGGACGCTCGCTCCGTTGCTCGCGTGCTGTCTCAAGGCCAGCCAAGCCCCGGCGATTACGGCCGCGACGACTATTGATGCGATGATCGTCTTCGATCGCTTATTCATGCGGTAGCTCCCTTATTGCCCCATGTCGTTGTTCAGCGCAAGGATGGCGAGATTATAGGTCGACTTCGCCGTCTCGAGCCCGACCTGCGCGGCCGCGAGGTTGGAGAAGGCCGTCATGACGTCGACGGAGGACGCGGTACCCGCCCTGAACTTGGCCCGTTGCAAGTCGTACAGGCCCTGGTCCTCGTCGAGGGTCTCCTTGGCGAGATCGAGGCGGTCGCTCGCGTCCTTTACGGAGAAGAGGTCGTTTTGCACGGCGATCGTGATGCTTTGGCGCTCCTGTTCCCTGAGGACGCCGTAGTTCTCGATCGCGTTGGCCTTCTGGCGCACCAGCGAGGCCTGCTGCTTCCCGTCGTAGATCGGCGGCAGGGCTATGGTGGCCCCGAGGGATATCGTGCCGCCGTTGAGCGTGTCCGGGCTCAGGTCCTGCGCGAGGCTCAGGGCTCCGTTGACCGATACCGCCGGCGAGAATTGGCTTTTCTGGAGGGAGAGATCGATATTCGCGAACGCGAGGTCGAGATCGAAGGTCTTGAGCTCGGGCCTGGAGGCGTAGGCCGTCTCGAGGGCCTGCTTCGGGTCCAAGGAGGGAAGGCCGGGGCTGGGGACGTCCGAGATGCTGTAGGCCTTGTCGAGCGGCCATCCGACATCGAGAGATAATTTCTTCCTGTCCGTGTCGATCGTGTTCTGCTGGCTGCGCAGATCGAGTTGAGCCTGCCTCAGCGCCACCTGGAACTGGAGGACGTCGAGGTTGGTGGCCCGTCCGGCGGTCAGGTATCCCTGCATCTGCGAGAGCTCTATCTCGGCGGCCTTGACGGTGGCATCCTTGGCGATGAGGCTCTTCTGATCCCCGAGCAGGGTGTAATAGTCTTTTTTTACCTGGTAGGAGAGACTTTCGAGCGTGGCGCCATATGCCACCTGCGCGATCTGAAAGCTGTACTGCGCCTGCTTGACCGCCCCCGACGGCCGACCGCCCGGATAGCCGTCATAGACCACCTGGCTCAGGCTCGCGCTCAGGCCGGTCGCTATGCCGCCGGTCGTCGGGAATTCCGGCTGCACCGAGACGCCGAGGCTCGTCGAAGGGCCGGTCAGCGAAAGCCCGGCCTTGACGTTGTTGCCGTTCGCCCCGAGCGCGCTCGACGAGGTCGAGGCGGACGAAGCCGTGCCGATGGGCCACTGGTAGAAGTAGCCGGCCGACTCTCCCAGGGTCAATCCGTTGCTTCCGATGGTATCGGTAATCTGGGCGGAGGCCGTATCGAGGGTCAGCTTCGCGGACTTGAGTCCGGGCGCGGCGACCAGCGAAGCCGCGAGGCAATCGTCGAGGCTCAATGCCGGCGCGGATTCGGGCGCCGGCGGCGCGACGGTGTCGGCGGCCTGTTGCGCGAATCCGCCGACGGAAACGGCGGCGCAAAACAGCGCCGACGCGAGGAGGCGCGCCTCTTTCAAGGATCGCCTAATGGTCATGACGGCCCCGCGTCTTCTCGCCCGAAAAAGTCCGCCGCTCCATCGATTGCCCTCCGGATGATTTGATCGAGATCAAACGGAAGGATACAGCGCGGCGATTACAGGAGTCTATCGGGAAGATTAATTATTTCTTACGAATACCCGCGATAGGACGGCGGCCTGCACCGCGCGTCGCGGATTCGAGGAAGCTTTCGCGTAAAGGCCTTCGTCGACAACATCATCGAGGAGATATCAGGGCCCGCGCGGCCAGGTGGGACAGGAACTCTACGCGCATGCCCAGGCCGTAGTGCCGATTCAGATCGGAGAGCTGGCTATGGCAGTTCTCGCACGCGGTGGCGACGACGGAGGCGCCCGTCGCGCGCATCTGATCGGCCTTGACCTTGCCCGACTTCATCCTGAACTCCTCCTCGCCCATGGCGACGAGACCGCCTCCCCCGCCGCAGCACCAGTTCTCCGCGCGATTCGGCCTCATCTCGACGAAATCCGCGGCGAGGGCGCGGAGCACGCGCCGGGGCTCCTCGATCACCCCGGAGTTGCGCGCCAGCTGGCAGGGGTCGTGGTAGGTCACCTTTTCCGGCAGGCGGGAAGGGTCGAGGCGGATGCGGCCTTCGCTCAGATAGCGGTCCATGAGCTCGACGAAGGCCACGACCTCGAAGCCCCGGTGCTCGATCATGTGCTTGAGGTAGCGGAAGGCCGTCCCGCATTCGACGACTGCGATCTCCTCCACTCCCAGGCGCTCGGCCTCGTCGAGTATCCGCCGGGCGATCGTCTTGGCCTTCGCCGAGTCGCCGAGGAAGGCCGCGAAGTTGACCGCCTCGAAGGAGGAGAGGCACCAGCTCTCTCCGGCCGCGTTCATTATCGCAGCCGCGCTCACGATGGAGTGCGAGCCGGCCAGGGCGACGTAGAGGACGCGGGATCCGGGGACCTCGTAGGGCACGGCCGGCGTCGGAGAAGCGGGCCAGAGCGCGCGGACTTCGCCGTCCAGATTCGCCAAGGCCTGCGCGAAGTCGGCCCTCGTCTCTTCGACCGACTCGCCCTTGGCGATCGACATGTCGGCGAGCATGGTCAGTATCTTGGGCTCCCTGTCCGCGCCGATGAGGAGGGCCTTGGCTATGGACATCACGAGCTGGGTATCGATGCCGAAGGGGCAGTGGACCATGCAGCGCCGGCAGCCCGTGCAGGAGAAGGCGGCGTCGTACAACGCGTCCATCGACGCGTCGTCGATCTCCAGGGTCTCGCCGAGCCAGGGGGCGAAGCGCCCCTGGAGCTTGAAGTAGCGCTTGAATATCTTGCGCACGACCTCGGCGCGGCCCACGGCCGTATAGCGCGTCTGCGGCATGGAGGCGAAGACGTGGCAGGACTCCACGCAGAGTCCGCAACGGGCGCAGCTCTCGAGATAGAGCCTCATGGCGGAATTGAGCTTCTTCTCGAAGAGCTCCTTGAGCGCGCCGGCGCGGGCCTCGGCGTTCACGGCTTCTTCCATGCGAGCCTCGCATTCGCGGGCGGCGATCGCCTCGCCCACGTTCGCCGCCTGAGGGCCTCGACCGGGAGGGCGAGGAAGGCGTGCATGACCTTGGTGAAGGGCAGGACGACGAAGAAGAGCTCGGCGAGCAGGACGTGGATGACGATGAAGTGGTAGTGCGGGCCGTGGAGCACGGTCCGCGGATCGGCGAAGCTCAGCTTCGCCAGGATGGCGAAGTAGCCCGCGAAATCCTTCTTGGTCATCACGAAGCCGCTCGCCGTCCAGGAGTTGCCCCAGCTCATCAGATCGCCGAAGAGAAAGAGGAAGAGGAGGAGAAGGAGGAGGAAATAGTCGCCGGGCGTGGATATCTTCCTGGTCTCGCCCATGAAGCGCCGACCCAGGAAATAGAAGGTGGAGATGGTCACCATGAGGCCCGCGACGCCGGCTCCGAGCATGTGCCGCGACCCGACGGGAACTATGCGGATCGCGGGGAAGAGATCCAAGTGCCCGAGGAGGAGGGCGAGGATGCCGACATGGTACATCATCAGGAAGGCCCAGAAGAGAGGGGCGCGCCTCAGGACCTGCGGCATCCCGAAGGCGTCGCGCATCGCGGCGAGCAGGGGGAGCCGCGGCGCGGGATAGATCGCGAGCTGGTACGGCGGTCCGGGAGCGCGGAGGATCCTGACCAGGCGCGCCGCCAGGGCCGCGAGGAGGAAGGCCAGCGCCGCGTACACCAGGGGTACCATGATGCCGTATTCCGCCCTGTCGAGGACGAGGCCGAAAGCCGAGCGGGGCAGTGAAGAGGCCGCGCTGACGGCGTCGGCCGCGGCTCCCGCCGCGGAGCCGCCGGAAGCGGGCGCCGCCGCAGTCGCCGCCGAGACGGCTTGCGCAACGAGATATCCCGCCATCTTCGCCTTCTACTTCGTCTTCTTCACGAAGATCGTGATGAGGCCCGGCTCCTGCCTGGTCTCGAGGACCTGCTGGCCGGTGGTCTTGGCCCAGGCGGGGAAGTCCGAAAGGGAGCCGGGGTCGGTGGTCTGCACCTCCACCACGTCGCCCAGGCTCAGTTTGGGCATCTCCTGGCTGATCCTCACGATGGGCATCGGGCACTTGAGTCCTTTGTAGTCCAAGGTCTTCGCGATCTTGTAGTCCGGCATGAGATTCTCCTAGATGAAGAGCTGGATCGCGGATTCGCCCGCATCCGCGAGGAAGGTCGCGACGCCGCCTATCGAGAGGCCGGGGTAGTCGATCATCTCCTCGAGCTTGAAGCCCATGAGGTCCATCGACATTTCGCATATTATGATCTTGACGCCGAACTGACCCGCGATATCCAGCATCTCGCCGACGCTCGCCACGTTCTTCTTCTCCATTATTGCCTTGATCATCGCGGTGCCGGCGCCCGCCATGTGCATATGGGAGAGCTTGGCATGATCGCGCCCCTTGGGCAGCATCATCCCGAACATCCTCTCCACGAGCGTCTTCCCTCCGACGCGCTTCTTCGGATCGCGCAGGGCTGCCGTGCCCCAAAAAGTGTAGAAGACGACGACTTCCATCCCCATCGCGGCGGCGCCGGTCGCGATGATCATCGCGGCGATGTGCTTGTCGAGATCGCCCGAGAAAACGACCATGGACAGCTTGCGCTTGGCCCCGGGCCTCGCCTCCGCCTGCGCCTTGAGCGCGGCGAGCTCCTTCTCTACGTCCAACGCCATGTTCATCGCCTCCTGCTCGGTTCCTGCGGACATTTCTCCAGGCAGCGCACGAGCTCCTTGAGCCTCGGCTCGGCCAGAGCGTAGATGGCGAAGCCCTCCGACCGCGAAGCCTCGACCAGGCCGCTCATCCTGAGGATGCGCAGCTGCTGCGACACGATCGCGGGCTCGAGGCCCAGACGCTCCGCGAGGGCGCCTACGTTCTCGCTCCCCTCGCACAGGGTGGCCACGATGCGCAGGCGCGCGGGATTCGCGAGGGCTTTGAGGACGTCCGCGAGATGGGCGGACGCCGCCGCATCGTCCACGAAGGAGGCCATACAACCACCTATCAGATTGTTGAAATGCTTCGAGTATCTCAACAGCCAACTAGCGATCTAGCAATTTCGCTAGATACTCGCACGGTAACCCCGATCGCGCAAGCCCCAATCGACGCGGACTGGACAGATGGAGCCGCGCGGGCGAGAATCGAGGCCAGGAGGCACCATGCCCAAGACCTTCACGCAATCCCTGCTGTTCGCGGCGCCGCCCGCGACCGTCTACGCCCTCTACGCCGACCAGAAGCTCCACGCGGAGACCACGGGCTCCGCGGCGACCATCAAGGCGAAGGCGGGCGCCCCCTTCACTGCCTGGGACGGCTATATCGAGGGGACGACTCTCCACGCCGAGCAGGGCCGGATGATCGTCCAGACCTGGAGGGCGTCGGATTGGCCGGATGAGGCGCCGGACTCGATATTCATCCTCCTCTTCCTGCCGGAGGGAGAGGGCACCCGCGTCCTCGTAACCCACGCGAACGTGCCCGACGACCAGATCGAAGACCTCAAGAAGGGCTGGACGGAGTATTACTGGAAGCCCTGGAAGGCCTGGATCAAGAAAAGCGCCGCGATGAAGCGAGGCTGAACGGAAGGCGCGTCTCTCGAAGACGGCTGTTCTTGACGTTTTCGCCCCATTGGCCGAGCGAGAGTCTAGCGAGCGTTTATGTATGATATCGGGGTACCGAATAACAAGGAGAGGATGCCTAGCCAGCTTGGAGAAGGCTATTTTCCAAATTGGGCGGGGCGATAGACCAACTTGGGTGGGCAATCCGACCAACTTGGTCATGGCGACCGACGAAATTAGTCACGGCAACCGACCAAGTTGATCATGACGCCTGACCAACTTGGTCCCGGCGCTTGGACCAGACATTTCAGCCCTTCCAAGCACTGGTCCCGAGCATCTCTTCCAGTGACTTGGGGAAGCAGGCGCCAAGCTCCTCGAGGTCCGAAGCGGTGACTACCGACTCGCGCTGGGCGGCGAGCTCGCGACTGGTGGAGCCGAGGCGCCTCAATAGGCTATATATGACGAAGCCGAAAATCTTGAGGCCGGCTCGGGGATTTCGCTCGCAATAGGCGAAAAGGCGATCGCGGGCGACCGCGACGACGAGGCAGGAGCCTCGCGCGATCGCGCTCGCCGTCCGCGGCAGGTCCATGAATATGGATGCTTCGCCGAAAACGTCGCCCTTGCGCACCTCGCTGACCCTCACGTCCTCGCCCCCCTTGCCGCGGACGCTGATGTCCAGGGAGCCCTCGAGGAGGATATGGAGGTCGGAGCCGACGGCGTCCTGCTCGACGAGGCGCTCGCCCGCGTCGTAGTCCCTCGGCTCGCAGATCTTCGCGAAGCGCCGGAGCTCGCGCGCGTTCAGGTTCTGTAGGATTATCGAGCCCTTGAGCGCGGCGATGAGCCTGTCGCCGGGTATGGTCCTTGATCTCAATCCTTGCTCCCCCTGCGTCTTTCTTCGTCCGCCCATTAACTTACCGCGACGGGGGCGTTCCGGCAAAGGGTCCGGGGGGGAATCTCGGGATCGGAGGCGCGGGAGCCGCCGCGGCCTGGTCCCAATCTTGCGCCTCCTGAGCGGGGTCGGATAGAATGGCCGGATGGAATACCAGAAGCGCACCACTACCTGCGGAGCCCTCCGCGCGGCCGACGCCGGGCAGACCGTCGTACTCAACGGATGGGTGCACCGCAAGAGGGACCACGGCCCGATATGCTTCATCAACCTCAGGGACCGCTACGGGATAACGCAGGCCGTCGTCGAGGCCGACGCCCCGCCCGAGCTCAAGGGGGCGGCCGCCGAGCTCAAGTTCGAGTACTGCATCGCCGTCCGCGGCCGGGTCCGCGCGCGGCCGGATTCCATGGTCAACAAGGACATGGAGACCGGCGAGATAGAGGTGGTGGCCGATTCGATCCAGGTGCTGAGCCGATGCGAGACCCTGCCCTTCATGGTCGACGAGAAGAGCGACGCAAAGGAGGAGCTCCGCCTGAAGTACCGCTACCTCGACCTGCGCTCCTTCTCGATGCAGCGCAAGATCGAGCTGCGCCACAAGATAGCCTTCGCCGTGCGCGAGTACCTCGGGGACAAGGGCTTCTACGAGATCGAGACGCCGACCTTCATAAAGTCGACGCCGGAGGGCGCGCGCGACTATCTCGTGCCCTCGCGGCTGTACCCCGGGAAGTTCTACGCGCTGCCTCAGTCCCCCCAGCTGTATAAGCAGCTCCTGATGGTGAGCGGGATGGACAAGTACTTCCAGCTTGCGCGCTGCTACCGCGACGAGGACGCCCGCGGCGACCGGCAGCCGGAGTTCACGCAGATCGACATCGAGATGTCCTTCGTCAGGCGCGACGACGTGCTGGAGCTGACGGAGGGCATGTTCGGCCATATCTTCCACAAGACCCTGAGCGTGGACCTTCCGCCGAAATTCCGCCGGATCTCCTTCGACGAGTCCATGGAGCTCTACGGGACCGACAAGCCCGACCTGCGGTTCGAGATGGAGCTCAAGGACGTATCGGCCTACGCGAGGCGCTCCTCCTTCCAGGCCTTCAAGGACGCTCTGGCCGAAGGCGAGGCGCGCAAAGCCAGGGACGAGGCGTCCGGGATACGCTCGCAGGACGGCGCCGTAAAGGCCCTCGTGGCGCCGGGGAAGGCCGATTATTCGCGCAAGCAGATCGAGGAGCTCGAGGCCGCGGCCAAAGTCTTCCGCGCCAAGGGCCTCGCCTGGATGAAGCTCAATCCCGACGGCAAGCTCGAGGGCGGGGTCTCCAAGTTCTTCACGGGCGACGAAGCCTCTCCCGGCCTCGACGCCGAGCTCGCGGCCTTCCTCGGCGCCAAGCCGGGCGACCTCATCCTCATGGTCGCGGACTCGAGCAGGAAGATCGCGAACCAATCCCTCGGCGCCGTGCGCTCGAAGCTGGGCAGGGAACTGGGCCTATGCGACCCCAGGGCCTTCGAGTTCGCGTGGATCGTCGATTTCCCGATGTTCGAGTACGACGAGGAGGCGGGACGCTGGGCGGCCGCGCACCACATGTTCACGATGCCGCAGGAGGCCTACCACGCGAGCCTCGAGGCCGACCCGGGATCCGTCAAGGGCGATCTCTACGATCTCGTGCTCAACGGCTTCGAGCTCGCCTCGGGATCCATCCGCATCCACGACCCCGAGCTCCAGAAGCGCATCTTCAAGATCGTCGGCATAGCGGAGGACGAGGGCATGCGTAAGTTCGGCTTCCTCACCGAGGCCTTCAAGTACGGCGCCCCCCCGCACGGCGGCATCGCCCCGGGCCTGGACCGACTGGTCATGCTCATGGCCGGCGAGACCTCCATCAAGGAGGTCATAGCCTTCCCGAAAAACAGCTTCGCGGTGTCTCCGATGGACGACTGCCCCGGCGAGGTGGACCAAAAACAACTCGAGGAATTGCATCTTGCGATCGTCAAGAAAGCGGAGTAGCGGCCGTCCGATGGAGGCCGCGGTCGCAATCGCGAGCGTAGCTCGCGTGCGACCATTACAATCCATTCCTTTCGGCCAGCGGGACTTCGCGCTGAGCGAAGTCCCGCACGACTGCCCCAGCGAGGTGGATCAAAAACAACTCGAGGAATTGCATCTTGCGATCGTCAAGAAAGCGGAGTAGCGGCCGTCCGATGGAGGCCGCTCGGCAGATCCAGGACTTGCGCGTGGCCATCAAGTATCCCCATGAGAAAGGCGCCTGAGCGGAACCGCGGCACTCCCTGGGAGGTCCTGGCGGTCGCCGGACGACTCGGGATCACTTCCTTCGGCGGACCGATCGCCCATCTCGGCTATTTCCACGAGGAATACGTGGTTCGCAGGAAGTGGCTCGACGAGAGAAGCTACGCCGACCTGGTCGCGCTGTGCCAGATGATCCCGGGCCCCGCGAGCAGCCAGCTCGGCATCGCGATCGGAATGGAGCGCGCCGGCTTCTGGGGGGGCGTCGCCTCCTGGATCGGCTTCACCCTCCCCTCGGCCATCGCGCTGACCTGCTTCGCCCTCCTGGTGCACGGATCCGGCCTCGGATCGGCCGGATGGCTCCACGGTCTCCTGGTGGTCGCCGTGGCCGTCGTCGCCCAGGCCCTGTGGTCCATGTCCCGCGCGCTCACTCCGGACGCGCCCCGAAGGACTATCGCCTTCGCCGCGGCCATGGCGAGCGTCCTCCTGCCCTCTTCTCTCACCCAGATCTCGCTGATCGCCGCGGGGGCGATCGTCGGATCGCTCTTCCTGAAGCCGGACGGCGCCGAGGACGCGCCGGGCACGGGGACGAGACCCGGATCGACGGGCCGCGTAGCGGCAATCGCCTGCCTGTCCTTGTTCGCCCTTCTGCTCATCGGCCTGCCCGTGCTCCGCGCCGCGGTCGGGTCCCAATGGATCGCGCTCGTCGACAGCTTCTATCGCAGCGGCTCGCTCGTCTTCGGCGGGGGGCACGTTGTCCTGCCCCTCCTCCAGCGCGAGGTCGTGCCGACGGGATGGATCTCGAACGACGCCTTCCTCGCGGGATACGGGGCGGCCCAGGCCGTGCCCGGTCCGCTCTTCGCCTTCGCGGCCTACCTCGGGGCGGTCATGGGACCCGCGCCGAACGGCGCGCTCGGGGCCGCCGTCGCTTTGGCCGCCATCTACCTGCCCTCCTTCCTCCTGGTCATCGGCCTCCTCCCGTTCTGGAAGGCCTTGCGTCGTCGAAGCGTCGTGCGATCCGCGCTCTCGGGGGTCAACTCTTCCGTGGTCGGGATCCTCCTCGCCGCGCTCTACACGCCGGTATGGACGAGCGCGATGGCGCGTCCCGCCGACTTCGCGATCGGTCTGGCGGCATTCCTCCTCTTGGCGGTCTGGAAGGTTCGGCCCTGGATAGTGGTCGTCGCGGGGGCCGCCGCCGGCGAAGCCCTCGGCCTCGCCCTGGGGCTTCGCGGGTAGACCTGAGCGGCCGAGCCCTCCGCCGCTCAGGGTATGGAGCGCAGGATGTAGCTCGTGAAATCCTTGACGACCGGATCGTAGGGCTTGTCGAGGATCGAGGACGAGATGAGGAAATCGGCCGTCGCCCGGTTGCAGGCCATGGGGATGTTGTAGAGCACGGCGATCCTGAGGAGGGCCTTGACGTCGACGTCGTGCGGGTGCGGCGACATCGGATCCCAGAAGAAGATGATGCAATCGACCTTGCCCTCGGCTATGAGGGCCCCGAGCTGCTGATCGCCGCCGAGAGGCCCGGACTTGAGGAGCGTTATGCGGAAATCGGAGGGCAGCTCGCCCGCCGCCTTCCCCCTGATCGCCTCGTCGATGAGGCCGCCCGTCGTCCCCGTGCAGACGAGACGATGGCGCAGCAAGGTATGATAGTTGTACTCGGCCCATTCGACGAGGTCCTGCTTCATGTTGTCGTGGGCGACGAGGGCTATGGTCTTGGACGCTTCCATGGCGCAATAATACCGCGCCGATCCGCCCTTGCCCATCGCCGCGCCGAAGGCTAGTATTCGATCTCGCGGAGATAAAATTGATCAAGGACTACCTGGCGACGGACATCCCCACCTTCGACTGGCCCAACTTCAACTATATGCTGAGGGACGTCTGCTCGCGCTTCTCCGGGCGCACGGCCTTCCGGTACCGGTCGCGGGGCGCCAGGGATTTCGAAGAATGGAGCTATGAGCGCCTGGGCCGCGAGAGCGCGGCCCTCGCCTCCTTCCTCCTCTCCCTCGGGCTCGCCCGCGGCGACCGCGTGGCGATCTGGTCTGAGAACCGCCCCGAGTGGGGAGCCGCGTACATGGCCATAGTCGCCGCGGGCCTGGTCGCGGTGCCCATCGACGCGCTCCTGACGGAAGAGGAGGTCGCGCGCGTGCTCCGGGCCGCAGACGCGAGGGCGGCCGTCGCGAGCGGCCGCTTTTCCGGTCGCCTCTGCGAGCTCCTCTCCGAGATCGCCGGCGCCGCGGCCGCGATCGGACTGGACGGTCTACCGGCGGCGCCTCCGAGCGGGAAGGGTCCATCCGCTCCGACCCTCGCCTCATGGGCCCAAGTCGCCGACTTCCGCGGAGGTCCCGGATTGCCCGCGCCCGAGACGATCGCGCCCGAGGCGGATGCCTCGATCATCTTCACGTCGGGGACCACCGGCGCGCCCAAGGGCGTCGTCCTGAGCCACGCGGGGATCATCGCCAACTTCGACGCGTCGATCCATTCCCTGCCCATATCCGAGGAGGACGTATTCATGTGCGTCCTTCCCCTCCACCATACCTACCCGACGACCTGCAGCCTCGTTTCGCCCCTCGCGGTCGGCGCCGCGATCACCATAGTGGAGAAGATCGTGGGCAGAGTCATCGTCGACGACGTGAGCGATACTGGGGGGACGGTCATGATCGCCGTCCCCATCCTGTACGACAAGCTCGCCCAGGCCCTGGACCAGGGAATCAAGGCCAAGGGAGCTCCTGTCCGCGCCGCCGTCGGCGCTCTGCGCGCGATCTCGCGCGCGGGATGCGCCCTCGGCCTTCCCGGCCTGGGCAGGATCCTGTTCAAGGGCCTTCGGGCTAGGTCCGGCCTCGGATCCCTCAGGCTCCTCGTCGCGGGCGGCGGTCCCCTGAGCGCTTCGACGGCCCGGGTGTTCGACGAGCTCGGATTCTGCATAGTGCAGGGATACGGGATGAGCGAGAACGGTCCCCTCATCTCGACGAACACTCCTCGCCATCACGACCACAGCTCGGCGGGCCTGGTCGTCAAGAGGACGGAAGTCCGCATCGCCGATCGGAACGAGGCGGCCGTCGGCGAGATACAGGTCCGCTCGCCTTCCCTCATGAAGGGCTATTGGAAGGATCCCGAGGCGACGGCGGCGATCTTCACCGAGGACGGCTGGCTTCGGACGGGCGACATCGGGCGGATCGATCGGCGCGGCTTCATCTACATCACCGGGCGCATCAAGAGCCTCATCGTCACGGCGGGAGGCAAGAATATCTACCCCGAGGAGATCGAGGCCCTATTCGAAGGCTCCCGCGTCGTGCGCGAGGCACTGGTCCTGGGAAAGCCGGCCGCCGCGGCGAGGAGCGAGGCCCAGCCGAGGGGCGACGCGGGCGCCGAGGGCGCGACCGTCGGCGTCGTGGCCGAGGAAGTCGCCGCCGTCCTGGTCCCCGACCTCGAGAGCATCGAGGCAGACCGGGGCGCCGACTTCGCCGGCGACGCGAAGGCCCTGCGCGGGCTCGTGAAAGCCGAGGTGGAACGCGTCAACCGATCGCTGCCGCCCTACAAGAAGATCTCGGACTTCCATCTCCGGGCCCAGGAGTTCGAGAAGACCTCGTCGAGGAAGATCAAGCGATACCTCTACAAGACCTGGGCCGAGGCCACGGGCGAGAAGCCGTCCCCCGGAGCCTGAGCGGGCCGTCGACCGATCCGTCACTGTATCACGGCGAAATCCGAGAGCCAGATCTCCGTCACCTTGCCGAGGGACAGTCGGGCGTTGAACGCGTCGCGGAGGGCCGCCTTGAGGCTGCCCTCGAAGGCGGGCGCCAGATCGGCCGCCTTCTTGGCCGAGAGCACCTCGAGGGCGGCGGACTTGAGCACCGGAGCCTTGCGGCCCAGTTCCTCGGCGAAGGGCACGTCGTTCGCGTCGTAGGGAAAGGCGATCGTGGCCACGACGACGGCGGCCTTGGGGTCGGCGCTCCTGGCGCGGACGGTGCCGATCCCCGTGAACGAGGCGCGCTCCGAGAGTTCGGCCGCGGTCTGGGCTCTGTCGACCTCTCTCGCGAGCTTCTTCTGCCGCGTTCCGGCGGCGAGGCCGTACACGCTGCCGGCTATGAGGGCGAGGACCAGGATGGCTGCCACGGCCCCCAGAGCCCTCACCGTCTTCGACCCGCCGGGGGCTCCGCCACCCCCGCTCTCGGGCCGGTAGCCGCGGCTCGAAGCTCCTCTCCTAAGTTCGACATCCTCATCGGACCAAAGCGCCATCGGCCTGCCCCCAGCCGAATCCTATCCCAGCGGATCGGCGAGGGCAAGGCTGAACAAAGTCGGGGGAAAGAGGGCGATGCTTCTCAATGTTTCTATAAGTAATTACAACATAGCGATTTACCGCGTTTTATCTTGATCAAGCCGGAGATGAGAGCTACAGTGGGCGAGTAAATCGGAGGCTTTCATGAAGTTCCCCTTCGCAGAGCCCTACAGGATCAAGACGGTCGAGGCGATCAGACGCACCACTCGCGAACAGCGCGAGCTGATCCTCGCCGAGGCCAGGTACAACCTATTCAATATCAGGGCCGAGAATGTCTATATCGACCTGCTCACCGACTCGGGGACGGGCGCGATGTCGTCCGCGCAATGGGCCGAGATGATGCTGGGAGACGAGAGCTACGCCGGCGCCTCTTCCTTCTACAAGCTGAAGGAGACGGTGCGGGAAATCCTCGGCTTCGATCATTTCCTGCCGACCCACCAGGGACGGGCCGCCGAGAATGTCCTTTTCTCGACCCTCATCGGCGTCGGGACGGAAGGCGAGGGCAAGATAGTGCCCGGCAATGCCCATTTCGATACGACCAAGGGCCACATCGAATTCCGGAAGGCCTGCGCGGTCGACTGCACGACGGAGGAGGCCCTCCATCCCGAGACCGACTATCCCTTCAAGGGCAACGTGGACCTCGAGAGGCTCGAGAAAGTATTCGGGGATTTCGCCCCGGACCACATCCCGCTCTGCATCCTCACCGTCACCTGCAACTCCTCGGGCGGCCAGCCCGTGTCCATGGCCAACATCCGCGACGTCTCGTCGCTGTGCCGCGCGAAGAAGGTGCCTCTCTTCCTGGACGCCGCGCGCTTCGCCGAGAACTCGTACTTCATCAAGAAGCGGGAGGCCGGCTACGCGGACAAGGGCATCCGCGAGATCGCGCGGGAGATGTTCTCCTACGTCGACGGCTGCACCATGTCCAGCAAGAAGGACGGCCTGGTCAACATCGGCGGCCTCCTGTGTTTCCGCGACGAGGAGCTCATGCGCAGGGCGATGCCCTTCAACATCATGTACGAAGGATACAACACCTACGGCGGCATGGCCGGCCGGGACCTCGGAGCCCTGTCGGTGGGCCTGCGCGAGGCCACGGAGCTCGACTACCTCGAATCGAGGATCGCCCAGGTGGCGCGGCTCGGCGCGGGTCTCGAGGGCTACGGAGTTCCGGTCCTGAGACCCTACGGAGGCCATGCCATATTCGTGGACGCGTGCCGATTCCTGCCGAGCGTGCCGCGGGAGGAGTTCGTCGCCCAGACCCTGGCGATCGAGGTCTACGCCGAGGGCGGAGTGCGCGGCGTCGAGGTCGGCGCGATGCTCGCCGACCGCGATCCCTGCACCAGGGAGAACCGCTTCCCGAGCCTCGAGCTGCTGCGCCTCGCGGTGCCCCGCCGAACCTACACGAACGACCACATGGACTACGCCGCCGCGGTGATCGGATCGGTGTACGATAGGCGGGACAGGATAGCGCGCGGCTATCGGATCACGCGCGAGGCGCCGATCATGAGGCACTTCACCGTCGAGCTCGAGCCGGCCGACTGACTCGGGGAGCCGGTCCGGAGCGATAAGCTTCGCGGCTTCCCCAGCAGGCTGTTGAAATACTCGAAGCATTTCAACAGCCTGCTATGCGATTGCTCGAAAATCTTCGGTTTTCTGCGCAATTGCACGTTTCAAGGTAGTGTTGAAAAAGGCTCCGTAGCCTTTTTCAACACCGTGCTAGACTCGTCGCCGCAGCGCCTCGACGTCCGCGGCGACGAGAACGGCCGCCCGCTCCAGAAAGTGGCGGTCGCCTACCGAGAAGGCCGCCGCCCGGTGCGAATCTATGTCTATCTCTCCGGCCACCTCGCCCGAAGCGGGACTCAGCACGGGCACGACTATCTCCGACTTGACCTTGAGGCTGCAGGCCAGGTAGTTCGAGGCCGCGCTCACGTCGTCCACGATCAAGGTCTCGCGGCCCGCCGCGGCTTGGCCGCAGATGCCGCGGCCGAAGGGAATGAGAGTATGCTCCGTCGGCTCCCCGGCGAAGGGCCCGAGATCGAGGAGCCTCTCTCCGCGCCGGGCGATGTAGAAGCCGAACCAGTCGTAATGGGGAACGCGCGCCTTCATTAGATCGCAAAAGGCCTGGAGCCTGTCGCGGGCGCCGCCGGCAGCGGCCAAGAGGGCTGCCGCTTCGGCTTCGAGCTCGGGAAAATCCATGAAATCCTCCATATAGTAAACAGCAGAACGATCGCGGCACGAATGCGCATATCGTAAATGATTTTTTCATCATTGACCTGTATACAATCTGGTATATAATCCCATATACGAAATATAAAAATCCCTATATACCCGATGACGCGCACGCCACGGGGGCGACGCGCGATCCGAGGAGACAGACCGTGAAAAAGGCGATTGTCCGAAAGGATTCGTACTTCGATTCCGTCTTCCTCATGTCGCTCAGCAAGAAACTCAAAGGCAGCGAAGAAGTCTCGGACGCCGTAGTCGCGATGGGCACGCCGATGAATCTCGAGCTCCTCCTCGCCGAGGGCTATGCCGAGGCCGAGCTCGCCGGGGCAACTCCCAACGACCTCGTCATGGCGGTCGAATGCGCGGACGAGGCGGCGGTCGCGAAGGCGCTCGAGGCCGCGGCGGGCCTTCTGGCGAGGAAGGGCTCGCGCGGCGCCGCGGGCATACGCGAGCCGACGAGTCTCGGGGCGGCGCTCGAAGAGCTGCCCGGAGCCAATCTCGCCGTGATATCGCTGCCCGGCGCATATGCGGCCCGCGAGGCGCGCAAGGCTTTGGACAGCGGCCTCCATGTCATGCTCTTCTCGGACAACGTGTCCCTCGACGACGAGATCGCGCTCAAGGAACTGGGTCGCTCCAAGGGCCTCCTGGTCATGGGTCCCGATTGCGGCACGGCCATCATCAACGGCATGCCTCTCTGCTTCGCGAACGTCGTCCGGCGCGGTCCCATAGGCATCGTAGCCGCCTCCGGCACGGGCCTCCAGGAAGTCAGCTGCCTGATCGACCGCTTCGGCTCCGGGGTCAGCCAGGCGATCGGCACGGGAGGCCGCGATCTCAAGAACGCCCGAGTCGGCGGGATCATGATGCTAATGGGCATAGAGGCCCTCGCGAAGGATCCGGACACGAAGGTCATCGCCGTCGTATCGAAGCCGCCGGCCGCCGACGCGGCCGCGAAGGTGATCGCGGCGCTGGGGGCCGCGGGCAAGCCTTCCGTCGTCCATTTCATCGGTCTCGCCTCGGCCCCGATGCGCCCCCCGGCTCCGCGCTTCGCGGGAAGCCTCGAGGAGACGGCCCGGGCGGCCGTCGACCTCGCGGGCGGCGCCTCGGCCACTCCGGGCCTCGGCGACGACGCGATCGAGGCGATCGCGGGGGCCCAGGCGCGGCGCCTCGCCGCGGGGCAGCGCTATCTCCGGGGCTACTTCACCGGCGGCACGGTGGCGGACGAGGCCCTCCTCCTCATCCACGGGCGGACCGGCCGAGTCTTCTCGAACAATCAGACCGATCCCGCCTTCCTCCTCAAGGACCCGCGGAAATCCGTGGAGCACACGATAGTCGATCTCGGCGACGACGTCTTCACCGTGGGGAAGCCCCACCCGATGATCGACCCCGGCGGTCGCAACGAGCGCATCCTCGCCGAGGCGGGAGATCCCGCCGTCGCCGTAATCCTCGTCGACGTCGTGCTGGGCTACGGCTCGCATCCGGACCCGGCCGGGGCCCTCGTACCGGCCCTGAGGGAAGCTCGACGCGCGGCCGAGGCGCGCGGAGGCTACCTCCCCGTCGTCGCTTCCGTCATCGGCACGCCCGGCGACTTCCAGGGTTTCGCCGCCCAGGTGGCGGCCCTCGAGGCGGCGGGCTGCGTAGTGATGCCCTCCAATTACCGCGCGGCGGCGCTCGCGGCGCGCATAGTCGAAATGGCCGCCGGCGCGCGGCCGACCGGAGGCATCCGATGAGCGGGAAAGCCTTCTTCGCCCCCGGGCTCTTCGGCTCCGAGATCAAGGCCGTCAACCTGGGGCTCGAGTCCTTCGCCGAGAACCTGCGATCCTGCGGGGCCGAGGCCGTCCAGGTGCGCTGGAAGCCGCCGGCCGGCGGCGACGCGGGCCTGATCGCCCTCCTCGATCGCATATCGCTCCATGCCCGCGTGGACGTGGCGGCGGCCAATCGCGAGGCCGTGGCGCGCATCCTGAAAGGCAAGCCGACCCTCGTCGACATCGGGATCGCGGGCGAGGTCATCCCCGGCATGACCAAGAAGACGATGCTCCATGCGGGGCCCCCCATCGCCTGGGACCGCATGTGCGGCCCGGTGAGGGGCGCGGTGATCGGCGGCCTCATCTACGAAGGACTCGCGAAGAATCGCGCGGAGGCGGAAGCGCTCGCGGCCTCCGGCGAGATCGGCTTCGAGCCCTGCCACCACCATGGGGCCGTGGGTCCCATGGCCGGCGTCGTCACCGCGAGCATGCCCGTCTGGGTGCTCGAGAACTCCGCGTTCGGCAATCGCGCCTTCGCCACCTTCAACGAGGGCCTCGGGAAAGTGCTCCGCTACGGCGCCTTCTCCGACGAAGTGCTCGCCCGCCTCAAGTGGATCGAGACAGATCTCGCCCCGATCATGAGGAAGGCGCTCGCCCTCCGCGGGCCGCTCGACATGAAGAACATCATCGCCCAGATCCTGCAGATGGGCGACGAAGGCCACAATCGAAACCGCGCCGGGACCTCCCTCGTCATCAGGGAGTTCGCGCCCTTCCTGGTAAGGCTCGGAGAGGATCCGGAGAAGATCGCCAAGGTCTTCGCATTCATGAACGGGAACGACCATTTCTTCCTCAACCTGTCGATGCCGGCCTGCAAGTGCACGGTCGACGCGGCCAGAGGCATCGAGGGCAGCTCTGTCATAATAGCGATGGCGCGCAACGGCACCGATTTCGGCATCCAGGTATCCGGTCTGGCCGATCGCTGGTTCACGGGGCCCGCCTCGATGGTCGACGGTCTCTACCTTCCCGGCTTCGGCCCCGGGGACGCCGCGCCGGACCTGGGCGATTCGGTCATCACCGAGACGGCGGGCATAGGCGGATTCGCGATGGCGGCCGCGCCCGCGATCGTGCAGTTCGTCGGAGGCACGCCCGAGGACGCGCTCGCGGTCACGAGGCGTATGTACGAGATCACGGTGACGGAGAACGACGTCTACCGGATTCCCGCGCTGGACTTCCGAGGCACGCCGACCGGCATCGATCTGCTCAAAGTCGTCGAGACGGGCATACTGCCCGCCATCAACACTGGGATCGCCCACAAGGAGGCGGGCGTCGGGCAGGTGGGCGCCGGACTCGTGAAGCCGCCCGAGTCTTGTTTCAAGGACGCTTTGGCCGCCTTCGCGGAGGCCTATTGCTGATTCTCGGAAAAGGAGGACTCCGATGAAGGTAGTCGATCTGACGATTCCCCTGGGCATAGGCACGCCTCCCTGGCCCACCTACATCCCGCTCCAGGTCCAGTACTTCAAGAGGCTCGCGCCGAACGGCGCCAACGGCCAGGTCGTGACGCACTCGAACCACGTGGGCACCCATCTCGACGGAGAGATACACTTCTACACGCCCGGCAAGGACATAGCCAGCCTCGAGCTCGATTTCCTGGTCCACGAAGGGGCGGTGGTCGACCTCTCGGACGCCTGCGCCGACTACGACGTCTACACGTCGAAGATGGTCGAGGACCGGGTGGAGGTCAGGGAAGGCGACATCCTCATCATCCACACGGGCTTCCACCACTACGGCTGGGACCAACCCGCGGCCGACGAGATCCGCTACATGATCAAGCACCCGGGGCCGGACCGCGAGTTCGCCGACTGGGCCAAGAGGAAGAAGCTCCGATGGATCGGCGTGGATTGCGGCAGCGCCGATCATCCGATGAACACCAAGATCAAGGAATGGATGCCCGTCCAGGCGAAGGAGTGCGACGAGCACTTCAAGAAGAAGTACGGGAAGTCCCTCGACGAGTTCTTCACGCCCGACAAATACCAGCTCATGCACATAGAGATGTTCAACAAGGGCCTCATCCACGCCGAGTGCGTCGGCGGGGACATCGACCTCCTCCTCAACCAGCGCGCGACGATAGGCTGCTTTCCCTGGAGATTCGTGGACGGAGAGTCCTGCATCTCGAGGATCGTGGCCTTCGTGGAGGACGATCGCTACGAGGCCCTCATGGCCAAGAAGAAGAAGGCGAAGCTCACCAAGTTCGGGGACGTGGCCGGCGCGGAGAACGCGTGGCTCCACCAGGAAGCCCTGAAGAAATAACCGGACGACCAGAAGGAGAGAAGCATGGCTATCGACGAGCTCGAGAAGAAACTGAGACCCCCCGAGAGGGGACTCCCCCCCTATCCCGCCAAGATGATCACGCTCGCCTCGGGCGAGGTCATGGTCGTGCGCGAGGCGAAGCGCGAGGACATCGGCGCCCTCCTGGGAACGGTCTACCCCCTCATCGAGGTCGCCAAGGACTATTACGACATCGTGGCGGCCCGCATGTACAACGAGCTCCTCGCCATGTTCCGCTACCGGATCGCGAACGAGTTCGCCATCGTCGGCGCCATCGACGGCGAGATCGCCGGCATCGTCACGAGCCGCGACGTGGACGGGAAGCTCGGCATGAGCCTCCACACCCTCACCATCAAGCGGGGCCTCCGCGTCGGCGCCCAGCTCTTCGCGGCCAAGATGGAGCACCATATCGAGTACTGCAAGGAGGACGAAGTCTGGATCGTCGCGGAGAGCCCGATCGGCTTCAAGCGCTGGATGATCGAGTACGAGCTCGAGGACCGTTCCGCGCAGTACCCCGCCGTCAGGCACGAGCTCGGCGGCGTGCCCACCTACGCCCTCACGCGCAAGCTCTGGGACGCCGTCAAGGCGGTCAAGTGCACGGGAACCCGGCCTGTGCCGCCCGAGATCCTCAGGACGGCGGACAAGCTCAGGATGCCGAACGAGTACATCCAGCTGCCCGGGTGGAAGAGGAACGGCTGATGGCGCCTAGGATCGGCATCGTCGGCATCGGGCATTGCCGCTTCGGCAACTCGAGCGACTACGACCTCGTCGACGTCATCGCCTATTCGGCGAACGACGCCCTCGAGGACGCCGGGGGCCTCGCGCTCCGCAAGGAGGTCGACCAGGTCTTCGTGGGCAACATGGCCGCGGGGATGTTCAACCACCAGACGGCCGTCGCCTCGGCCCTCATCAGCAGGATGGACATGGAGCCCTGCCCGGCGGAGCTCGTCGAGAACGGGCCCGCCTCGGGCGCGAGCGCCGTCAAGATGGGCTACATGGCGATAGCCTCGGGCATGGCCGACGTCGTCCTCGTCGCCGCCGGCGAGATCATGCGCACCGTATCGGGCTGGGAGGCGACGAATATCGTCGCCACGATGGCGCACACCGAGGCCGAGTACAACATGGGACTCACCTTGCCCGGCTTCGCGGGGATGTTCACGCGCCTGTATATGAAGAAATACGGCCTGACCGAGCGCGACCTCGCCCTGGTCGCCGTGAAGGACCACGCCAACGCCGCGAAGAACAAATACGCCCACGTCCAGCTTCCCGTCACCATCGAGGCGATCGCCGACGGCCCCGAGGCGGGCGTCGTCAACAATTACGTGGCCGAGCCCCTACGCATGTACTCGACCTGCCCCATCACCGACGGCTCGGCGGCCGTGATCCTCGTGAACATGGATTCGCCCAAGGCAAAGCTCTTCGGGAAGAAGCCCATAAGGATAGCGGGCATCGCCTCGGCGACGGATACGCATTGCGTCCACAATCGCAAGGATCCCCTCGTGCTCGATGCGGTGCGCCTCTCGGCCGAGAAGGCCTACAAGATGGCGGGCGTGGGACCTGCGGATATCTCGGTCGCCGAGCTCCACGACGCCTTCGTCATCTTCGAGCTCCTGAACAGCGAGGAGGTGGGCTTCTTCGAGCGGGGCAAGTCCTTCCTCGGAGTGCGCAACCACGAGACCGAGATCGGCGGCCGCATCCCCATCAACACCTCGGGGGGCCTCAAGGCCAAGGGCCACCCGGTCGGCGCGACGGGAGTGTCGCAGATAGTGGAGCTCGTCCGGCAGCTCAGGGGAGAGGCCGAGGAGGGCCGCCAGGTCAAGGACCCGAAGTACGGGATGGCCGTCAACTTCGGCGGATTCGGCAACAACGTCGTGACGACGATCCTGGCGAAGGACTAGGGGGACGGGATGATCGATTTCAGCCAGTACGGAGAGCAGACTCCCCATATCCACGCCTTCCGCTGCCGGAAATGCGGGGCGATCTATTACCCCTCGCCGATGATCTGCGCAGCCTGCGATTCCAAGCGCGATCCGGTCACCGGGCAGGGCTGGGAGGAATTCGACCTCGAGGGCCCCTGCACCCTCCTGACCTGGACCAGGGTCTGGAACCTCCCCGAGGGCTTCAACAAGAAATTCCTCATGTTCGGGATGGTGGCCTTCCCCAATGGACTGAAGGCCTCGGGGCGCATAGAGCTCGAGGGCGATCCCGAGATCGGGATGGCCCTCGAGGCCAAGGTCATCGAGGCCGACGAGAGGCCGGGCAAACCGGTTAAAGTGTTCGTCTTTTCCCGATAAGGGCTATCGCGCCCGTCGGAGCGGGCTTAGGATTGCGGCACCGCCCTTGGGCGGTGACCGCCCTCGGGCGGTGACCGCCGCAGGGCGGCTGCCGGCCGCTGGGCCGGCATATCAATCCGGAGGAGGGATAATGGCTCGAAGGCCGCCCCGCTAATGGGGCGGCTAAAACCCGCGCCGGCCCGCCTGGACGCGAGGCCGCCGCAGAAAGACGGAGGCATCATGGCTAAATTCGAGAAAATCTATGACATCGAGGACGTACCGCCCCTCGGCAGGTCGATCCCCCTGTCATTCCAGCACGTCTTCGCCATGTTCGGCGCGACGATTCTCGTCCCGATCTTGACCGGTCTCGATCCTTCTGTCACCCTTTTCTGCTCCGGCCTCGGCACCCTCATCTTCCACCTGGTCAACAAGGGCAAGGTCCCCGCCTATCTCGGCTCCTCCTTCGCCTTCATCGCCCCGATCATCGCCGTCTCGAAGACCTACGGCGCCACGGGCGCCTTCACCGGCATGATCGGCGCGGGCCTCGTGTACGTGATCGTGTTCGCGATCATCGCCATCGTCGGCCTCAAGTGGATAGCCAGGGTCCTGCCGCCGGTCGTCGTCGGCCCCGTCGTCATGATCATCGGACTCAGCCTGACGCCCGTCGCGATCGGCGAGGCCTCGAAGGGTCTACCCACCGCCCTCATCACCGCTGCGATCGTGATCGTAGCCAGCATCTTCGGGAAGGGCTTCTTCAAGATCATCCCGATCCTGCTCGGCACCATCGGCGGCTACATCGTCGCCATCCTCTTCGGCCAGGTGGACTTCGCGGCGATAAACGCGGCCTCATGGATAGCCCTTCCCAAGCTCACCATCGTGACCGGCAACATGCCGGTGCTGGCCTGGGGCGCGGTGGCCATGATCGCGCCCGTCGCCATCGCCACCATCGTCGAGGACGTCGGCCACCTCCTGGTCATCGGCGACACGGTCGATCGCGACCTCATGCACAATCCCGGCCTTCACCGAGTCCTCCTCGGCAACGGCCTCGCCACCGCGGTCGCGGGCTTCCTCGGCGGAGTGCCCGAGACGACCTACGGCGAGAACATCGGCGTCCTGGCCATCACCCGGGTCTTCTCCTCCCGCGTCATCCAAGGGGCCGCGGTCATCGCGATCCTCCTCTCCTTCGTCCAGAAGTTCGGCGCCGCGATCCAGACGATACCTCAGCCGGTCCTGGGCGGCGTCACGATCATCCTCTACGGGATGATCGCTTCGGTGGGCCTCAGGACCCTCATCGAGAACAAGGTGAACATGGCGGCGAACCGCAACCTCCTCATCGTGTCGGTCATCTTCTCCTTCGGAGTCGGCGGCATGGTCTTCAAGTTCGGCCCCAACTTCGAGTTCGCGGGGATCGCCACCGCGGCCATCTGCGGAATCATCCTCAACCTGGTCCTCCCGCGCGAGAAGGAAGCCGCGACGACGGAGGCGGCGAAGTAGCTTCGCCGGGATTTCGCCCTCGCTGGCGGCCGTAGCCGCCCGCGAGGGCCGGTCGCGCGGCATCGGAGGGCCCAAGCATGGCGTCGGGAAACCTGAGCGAATCCATATGCGCGAAACTGAGCGAGCGCATACTGCGCTGGGACTACCTCCCGGGCCATAGGCTTACGGAGGAGGGGCTCTGCGCCGAGTTCGCGGTGAGCCGCAGCCCGATCCGCGAGGCCCTCAACGCCCTCGTCGAGAACGGCCTCGTCGAGAAGCGGCCCCGGGTCGGGTACCACGTCAGGCTGCTCGACTTCGAGGAGATCGACGAGCTCTACGACGTCCGGCTGGCCCTCGAGGAGTTCGTCGTCTCGAGGCTTTGCCTGAAGGGCATGGACAAGAAGCGGATCGACGAGCTCATCGCCTATTGGAGCGACCTGCGGAGCGGGCTCCCCGGCACGGCCGGCCTCGTTCCCGCCTCTGACGAGAAATTCCACGAGACTTTGGCGTCCTTCGCGAAGAACGCCGCGCTCTCCAAGGCCATCAAGGACATCGATCGGCGCATCCACTTCGTCAGGCTCGCCGACATAACCAGTCCCGAGAGAGTCAATTCGACCTGCGCGGAGCACCTCGAGCTCCTGGCCGCGATACGCGACAAGGACACAGGCCGCGCCATCGACGCGCTGCGCAGGAACATCGACGGCGGCCGCTCCTCCGTCGAGCTCGCGATCAAGGAGGCATTGGCCCGTGCCTACCGCAAGCTCGAATAATGCCGCCTTGAAGGCGGTCGCCTTGGAGACGGTCGCCATTGAGGCGACATGGATCGGGGCGGCTCTGCCTCGCGGCACCGGGAAGGCCCGGGTCCACAGCGTATATCGCTCCGCGATCAATTTCGCCCTCGAGGGCTCCGATTGCCTCGCGGCGCTGACCTGGCGCGCGGGGGAAGGCCTGCCCAACGCCATAGCCCTGACCGCCGGGCCGGACTCGCGGGTTCGGCGCGATTTTCGGATATGGGCCTTGGGCGAGGGCGCGACGGGCTTCCTCGACGACGGCTCCCTCGCGCTCGAATCGCGGGAAGCCAGGCTGCTGGTGGACCTGCGGCGCGCTAGACGCGGGGCGCGCGAGACCCTCCCCGTCGTTTCCCGGCTCGGCCGGGCTCATCGATGCGCCGTCGCCGCCCTGTCCCGCATCCAGGCCGAACTGGGCTGCGACCTGCGGATCGACGCCCTCCTGGGCGACGGGAGCGCCCCGACTCCGATGGGCCGGAGACTGGCATCGGCCGCCCGCGCGATCGGGAAGGCCGCTCTCGGCGATCTTCCCGCGAGCGCGGTCGGCGGCATCCTCGGCCTGGGATGCGGGTTGACGCCATCGGGAGACGATTTTCTCTGCGGCTTCCTCTGCGGCACCCTGTGCGCCGCGAGCGAACAGGGGGCCCTCGGCGGGATTTCGCCGGCAGCCGCCCTCGGGGAGGCCATTGAGCGCGGGATCGAGGCGACCGGAGAGATAAGCGCCTCGCTCCTGCGGTGCTCGGCGCGCGGGTTCTTCCCGCCGGACCTGCATCGCGCCGCCCGGGCCATCGCGACTGGAGACGAGACCGCGGCGGCCGCGGCGATCGGCAGGATCTGCGGCATGGGGCACAGCTCGGGCGCCGATACCGCGACGGGCTTCCTGTACGGCCTCGCCGTATTGACCGCCCCCGAGACTTTTCCATCGCTCTCCCGAGGATAAGGAGGCAACATGCTGCATAGATTCGGATACGCGGCGCCGGCGGAAAGGCAGGAGCTGCTGGACCTTCTCGCCGAGCGCGCCGAATACGGCGCGGGGGCCAAGCTCCTGGCCGGAGGCACCGACCTCTTGGTCAACATCCGCGCGGGCGCCTCAAAGCCGGCCCTGGTGATCGACGTGAAGAAAGTCGCCGGTTTCTCCGGCATCTCCTGGTCGGAGACCGAGGGGCTCGTCATCAGGCCGGCCGTGACGATCAACGAAGTCCTTCGCGACGCTGCGGTGCTCTCGCGCTTTCCCCTTCTGGCGGATTGCGCGAGCGATCTCGCCTCCTACCAGATCCGGAACCGGGCCACGGTCGCCGGCAACGTGGTCAACGCCTCCCCCTGCTCCGACATGGCTCCGGCCCTGCTCTGTCTGGGGGCGCGGGCGCTCCTCGCCTCGAGCCGCGGCGAGCGCGAGCTGCCCTTCGCCGATTTCTTCCGGGGAGTGAAGAAGACGGCGATCCGGCCGGACGAAGTGCTCGAGCGGATCGTCGTTCCCGCCTCGTCGGCCGGGGCGCGGGGAGGCTACCGGAAGCTCAAGCGCATCGCCGGCCACGACCTCGGCATCGTCGGGGTGGCCCTGTCGCGGAAGGACGGCCGCCTGAGGCTCGGCATCAGCTCCTCGGCCCCGACCCCCGTCCTCGTCGAGGGGCTCGACGAGGGAGACCCCGTGGAAAAAGTCGTCGCGGCCGCACGGAAGGCCATCAGCCCGATAAGCGACGTCCGCTGCTCCAGGGAGTACCGCGAGTTCATGGTCGAGACCTTCGTGAAGCGCTTGATGCGGGAGGTGGCGTGATGAGGATCCGAGTAGTGGTGAACGGCGGCGCCTACGAGCGCGACGTCGAGGAGCACCGGACGCTCCTCCGCTTCCTCCGCGAGGACCTCGGCCTCACGGGCACCAAGGAGGGCTGCGGCGCCGGGGAGTGCGGGGCCTGCACCGTGTTCCTGAACGGCAAGACCGTCAACTCCTGCATGGTGCTCGCGGTCGAGGCCGACGGAGCCGAGGTCGAAACCATCGAGGGAGAGGCCGAAGGCGGGAAGCTCTCCGCTATCCAGGCCGCCTTCGACAAGCACCACGCAGTCCAGTGCGGCTATTGCACTGGCGGCATGGTGATGTCGGTCCGCGAACTCTTGCGGAAGAACCCGAAGCCCAGCGTCGCACAGATAAAAGAGGGCATCGAAGGCAACTTCTGCCGCTGCACGGGATACCAGCAGATCATCGAGGCCGTGCTCGACGTCTCGGGCCAGCTCGGGCCCGAGAACCAGGGGGAACTGAAATATGCTTGAAAATTCCGATCCCTCGGTCCTGGCCCTCGTCGGCAAGGCCGAGCGGCGAGTCGACGCCGTCGGGAAGGTCACCGGCGACGCGATCTACACGAGCGACATGAGCATGCCCGGCATGCTCTACGCCCAGGTCAAGAAAAGCCCCCATGCCCGCGCGCGGATCCTCGGCGTGGACACTTCCAAGGCCGAGTCCCTCCCCGGCGTGCGCGCCGTCCTCGTCGGGTCCGAGCTCGACTATCGGCTCGGCCTCTACGTCGTCGACAAAGACATCCTGGCGAAGAAGGAGGTCCGGCACTACGGCGAGGCCGTCGCCGCCGTCGCCGCGGACAGTATCGAGACGGCGCGCGAGGCCGTGGACCTCATCGCGGTCGAGTACGAGCTCCTCCCCCCGGTACTGAACCACATGGACGCGCTGAAGCCCGGAGCCCCGCTCGTGCATCCCGATCTGGGCTCCTACGACTACGTGCCCGTCTTCAGCCCGCAGGCGGGGACCAACATCCCCAACCTCTCCAAACTCCGCAAGGGCGACGTCGAGAAGGGCTTCGCCGAGTCCGAGTGGATCGTCGAGCGCGAATATACGAACCCCTCGGTGCAGCACGTCCCGATGGAGACCCACGTCGCGATCGTCGAATGGAAGAACGGCGACGAGATCACGATCTGGACGAGCGCCCAGTCGCCCTTCACGGTCCGCGCCCTCTTCTGCTACACCTTCAAGCTGCCCCTCAACAAGGTGCGCGTCGTCGTCCCCCACGTGGGAGGAGGCTTCGGGGGCAAGGCCGGCATCCACCTCGAGCCCCTCGCGGCCTGCCTCTCGCGCAAGGCGGGCGGCAGGCCGGTGAAGCTGCAGGCGAGCCGCGAGGAGGAATTCAGCCTCCTCCCCTGCCGCAGCGCCCTCACCTACAAGATCAAGACGGGCGTGCGCTCCGACGGCAAGATACTGGCCCAGGAGCTCACCCTCTACTGGGACGCCGGAGCCTACGCCGACTACGCCGTCAATGTCACCCGCGCCTCGGGCTACTCGGCGGCCGGGCCCTACGACATCCCCAACGTCAAGCTCGACGCCTACACGATCTACACGAACAAGCCCTATGGCACCGCCTATCGCGGCTTCGGCCACGTCGAGTTCTTCTGGGGCCTCGAGCGCCACCTCGAACTGGTCGCCGGCGTCATAGGCATGGACAGTCTCGAATTCCGCAAGCTGAACCTCCTCAAGCCCGGCTCGGTCACCATCACCGGGGAAACAGTCGCGGAGCATACGGGGGATCCGACCAAATGCCTCGAGGCGGCCGCGAAGGCAATCGCCTACGGCCGGCTGACGGATGAGGAGGCGGAGCGGGAGAGGAGGACGGGGAGGAAGATCGGCAAGGGCATCGCCACACTCCACAAGGCCCCGGCCATGCCCTCGTTCACCGCGACGGCGGCCATAGTCAAGATGAACTCCGACGGCTCCGTCATCGTCAACGTCGGCCTCACCGAGATAGGCCAGGGCTCGGCTACGGCGGTCGCGCAGATCGCGGCGGAGCGCCTCCGCTTCCCGATCTCGAAGGTCAAGGTGGCGATCGAGAAGGACACTGACAAGGAGCCCTACGACTGGCAGACCGTAGCCTCGAAGGGGATAATCCTCACCGGCAACGCCACGGTCCTGGCCTGCGACGATCTCCTCGAGCAAGCCTACGAGGTGGCCGCCCAGGTCCTTCGGGCCCAGCCGATAGACCTCGACCACGATGCGGAGAAGGTCTTCATCAGGCACCGCCCCGACAGGTCCGTCGGCTTCGCGGCGCTCTCGGTCGGCTACGCCTTCCCCGACGGCAACGCCATCGGCGGCCCCCTCATCGGCGTCGGGCGCTACGTCGCCCAGGGCCTCAGCAACCTCGACAAGGAGACCGGCCAGGGCCTCCCCGCCCTCGACTGGACCTACGGCGCCCACGGGGTCATAGCTGAAGTCGACCTGGAAACGGGGGAGTACAAGGTCATCAAGGTCGCTTCGGTCTTCGACGTCGGGAAGGTCATAAATCCCGAGATCGTCCGCGGGCAGGCTGTGGGCGGGATGATCCAAGGCCTCGGCACGGCGATCTGCGAGGGCTACATCTACGACGAGGAAGGCCGCCTACTGAATCCCTCCTTCACCGACAACAAGATCCCGACGGCGAAGGACCTCCCCGAGGAGATCGAGAGCATCGCGGTGGAGACCGCCCAGCTCGACGGCCCCTACGGCGCGCGCGGCGTGGGGGAGCATCCGATGATCTCGGTGGCCCCGGCGCTCGGCAACGCCATCATGCAGGCCTCGGGCGCCGAGATCCTCCACATGCCGATCCGCTTCGAGGACGTGTGGAGGGCCATGAGGAACCGGGAGCCGATAGACAACTGGATCACGAAGACGCCTGCCGGCTCCTGCAGGTCGGACCCGGCGACCCGGCAGCACTCGCCGGACCGGGCCGCGGCGCCTTGAGATCGGGACTACGCCGGCCTCGACCTATTTGTAGTCGTCGCGCTGCGGCGTGAATACGTGCAGAAGCTTCCCCGCGGCGACGCATGCGACGCCGTGGGCGAGCCCGGGCCCGGCATAGAAGGAGTCGCCGGGCTCGAGCTCACCCTTCTCGCCGTCAACCTCGGCCTCGAATCTCCCGGATAGGCAATAGGTCAGCTGCGCCTCGGGGTGGGCGTGGGGCCGGCTGACGGCGCCGGCCTCGAAATCCATTTCCGCGAGCATGAGCTCTCCCCCGTAGGCGAGAAGCCTGCGTGAGGGACCGCGTTCTCCAGTGGAAGCCGGTTGGGAGGCTCGGGACGGAAATGTCGAGCGACGAAAGAATTGGCCTGACAAGACGACCTCCTTCTATAAGGAAACGGCCTTGCGCTACTTGGGGCCAATCAGTATACCCGAGACTCGGGGATAAGCAAGGACATTTTACCCGGGCCACTTGCATCGATCAAAGGCTTTCACTATACTGCACAACGAATAGGCGTTTTCCATCAAACGATGGAAAACCGCATTGCTTGCAACAATGTGCGGAAGCCGGCTCCCCGAACATTTGCAGAAGCTCCGGTTCTGGTTATCACGATTTCGCGAGAGGTGAAGGACCATCATGGCAATCGACATCCACAAGATGCGGAATATCGGCATCAGTGCCCACATCGATTCAGGCAAGACTACGCTTTCCGAGCGTATCCTTTTTTATTGCAACAAGATCCATGCTATCCACGAAGTCCACGGCAAGGACAGCGCGGGGGCCACCATGGACTCGATGGACCTCGAGCGAGAGCGGGGCATCACCATCCAGTCGGCCGCGACCAACGTCGAGTGGAAGGACTATACGATCAACCTCATCGACACTCCCGGCCACGTCGATTTCACCATCGAGGTCGAGCGGTCCCTGCGCGTCCTCGACGGGGCCATCCTCGTGCTCTGCGCCGTAGCGGGCGTCCAGTCCCAGTCGATAACGGTCGATCGCCAGCTCAAGCGCTACCACGTGCCCAGGCTCGCCTTCATCAACAAATGCGACCGCACGGGAGCCAACCCTTTCAAGGTCAAGGCGCAGCTGGCCGAGAAGCTCGGCCTGAACCCCGTGTTCCTGACCATTCCCATCGGCCTCGAGGACAAGCTCGAGGGCGTCATCGACCTCCTCGACATGAAGGCGGTCTATTTCGACGGGGACAACGGCGAAGATCTGCGCTACGCCGAGATACCCGCCCATCTCGTGGCCGAGGCGGAGAAATACCGCGAGGAGCTGCTAGAGTCCGCCTCGATGTACGACGACGAGCTCATGGAGGCCGTGCTCGAGGGCAACGCGACCAACGAGCAGGTCATCCGCGGCCTCCGCAAAGGCTGCGTGGCCGAGCAGGTCGTGCCGGTGTTCGTGGGCTCCGCCTACAAGAACAAGGGCGTCCAGGTCCTTCTCGACGGCGTTACGCGCTATCTGCCCGACCCCACCGAGGTCACCAACATAGCCCTCGACCTGGACAGGAACGAAGAGGAAGTCGTGCTCAAGGCCGACCCGAACGAGAAGACCGTGGCCCTGGGCTTCAAGCTCGAGGACGGACAGTACGGCCAGCTGACCTATGTCCGGGTCTACCAGGGCGACATAAAGAAGGGCACGGAGCTCTTCAACACGCGCTCGCGCAGGAAGTTCAAGGTGGGCCGCCTCGTGCGCATGCACGCCAACGCGATGGAGGACATCGCCGAAGGCTACAACGGCGACATAGTGGCCCTCTTCGGCGTCGAGTGCGCATCGGGCGACACATTCTGCGACCCCGCCCTCAACTACGCCATGAGCTCGATGTACGTGCCGGAGCCCGTCATCTCCCTCTCGATCGAGCCCAAGGACAAGAAGTCCTCGGACCAGATGGGCAAGGCCCTCAACAGATTCACCAAGGAGGACCCGACCTTCAGGAGCCACGTGGACCCCGAGTCCAACCAGACCATCATCCGCGGCATGGGCGAGCTCCACCTCGAGGTCTACATCGAGCGCATGAAGCGCGAGTACAAGTGCGAAGTCGTGACGGGCATGCCTCAGGTCGCCTACCGCGAGGCCATAACGCAGCGCTCCGACTTCAACTATACGCACAAGAAGCAGACCGGCGGCTCCGGCCAATACGGCAGGGTCGCCGGCCACATGGAGCCCTCCGAGGAGAAGAACTACGAGTTCGTCAACTCGGTCAAGGGCGGGGCGATCCCGAGCGAGTTCATCCCGAGCTGCGACAAGGGCTTCAAGGAAGCGATCAAGAAGGGCAGCCTCATCGGCTTCCCGATCGTCAACACGAAAGTCACGATCAACGACGGCCAATCCCACCCCGTCGACTCCTCGGACATCGCCTTCCAGCTCGCCGCGATCGGCGCCTTCCGCGAGGCCTACGAGAAGGCCAAGCCCGTGATTCTCGAGCCCATCATGAAGGTCGAGGTAGAGGGCCCCACCGAATTCCAGGGCAACATCTTCGCCTCGATCAACCAGAGGCGGGGCATCATCTCGTCGTCCAGCGAGGACGGGGCCTTCTGCAAAGTCGAGGCCGAGGTTCCCCTCTCCGAGATGTTCGGCTACTCCACCGTCATCCGCTCCCTCTCCCAGGGCAAGGCGGAGTTCACGATGGAGTTCCTGAAATACGGCAGGGTGCCGACGAGCGTCTCCGAGCAGCTGCGCAAGGAATACCTGGAAAAGCGGCGGGCCGAGCAGAGCCGCTAGCCGAGTTTCCCCCTCCGCGGTCCCCGCGGTCTCCTTTCCTTCCGCGCGCCGACGGACTCCCGTCCCTCGGCAGCGAATGTTATTTTGCCCTGGCGGGCGTTTGGGTCTATAATTGCGGTCACAAGGAGTCCATATGCTGAAAGAGGAGCTTATCGCCAAGAGTCCCGTTCGCCTGCTTGAGAAGTCCATCGAGGGGGGCCTCAAGGCGGGCAACATCGGAGTGATAGCGAGCCGCAAAGGCATAGGCAAGACGAGCGTCCTGGTTCAGCTCGCCCTCGATAAGCTTCTCCAGGGCGAGAAGGTCATCCACGTATCCTTCACGGCCCACGCCAGCTACGTCATCGCCTGGTACGAGAACATCTTCTCGGAGCTCGCGCGCCGCAGGAACCTCGAGCACCTCGGCGACGTCAAGGATTCCCTGGTGAAGAACCGGGTGATCATGAACTTCGCCCAGGAGGCGGTGACCATCGATCAGATCCTCCACTCGCTGCGCGCGATGGTCAACGAAGGCGGATTCAAGGCGAGCACCCTCATCGTCGACGGCTACGATTTCACGCGCGCGACGGACGACCGCTTCGCCAAGGTGAAGGCCTTCGCGGCCGAGACCGGGCTCGAGGTCTGGTACTCCGCCACCCTCGCCGGCGACGAGCCCCAGCTCGACAAGAACAACGTGCCCCTCCTTCTCCACGACTACCTCGACTCGATTTCCGTCCTGATCCTCCTCGAGCCCAAGGCCGAGTACATCCACTTCACGGTCATCAAGGACCACGGACGGATGAACCCGCTGGACCTCAGGCTCAAATTGGACGCGAAGACGCTGTTGATAGCGGAAACCTGACGGTTTCCGCTGACTGCAAGGAAATCGATCGTTTGGGTCGCCTTCGGCGACCTGCGTATAGCGGAAACCTGACGGTTTCCGCTGACTGCAAGGAAATCGATCCTATGGGTCGCCTTCGGCGACCTGCGTATAGCGGAAACCTGACGGTTTCCGCTG
>Ga0181516_10000126_pt1 | contig 79738 bp, 90 predicted proteins | sample PEATcosm2014_Bin_25_FD_121104 | JGI IMG/M metagenome (GOLD analysis project Ga0181516, IMG submission 121104) | Peatland microbial communities from MTU Mesocosm Facility, Houghton, MI, USA - PEATcosm2014_Bin01_10_metaG | ecosystem: Environmental > Terrestrial > Soil > Wetlands > Peat | place...
CCTGAGGCTTCGAGGACATAGGTCTGGACTGAAAGATCCCAGACATGCTCGATCTTGGTATGGGTGGTCGACTTGACTTCGATGAGGTCAAAAGAGGCGTCGGGCCTCTTTACGAGGATATCCGAACGGACAAGGCAGTCGTTCGCAAGAAAGCATGGCTCAAAGATGATGGGAAGGCCAGAAGCTAGGGCAGTTTTGGTGGCCTCGAGAGCGCTGGCCCAGCGCATGGGGTCCTCATCCAGGAGAAGGCCACCAGGGAAGTGCTCACGTGCGATGCGGCCAACGGCATGGCCCTGAGAAAAAACGCGCTCCTGGGCTGGGGAGATCGGAGGAATGAGGTCACGGCGATGGGATTCGAGCCACAGGCGCTTGAGGCATTGCATCCCTGACAGGTACTTGGATTTGGAAAGGTTTGTACTCATTTTTTAGCCTCGTAGTGGGATAGAGCGGATTCAAGCTCGGTGCGGACTAGGGAGCGAAGTGCGGGTGGGGATAGAACTTCGGCGCCGGAACCAAAGGAAAGAAGCCAGCGAAGGAGGTCCTGAGTGCCTGAGGTAGTCAACGTTAGCGTGGCAGATCCGTCGGCGTGGGCGACAATGGACTGGTCTGCTGAGTAGCGGCGTTCCTGGACATAGTGAGCATCCTTAGGCGAGAAGCGGATGACTGCGGTGATTGGATCGTCGAAAGTCAGGTCGAAGGCCGATTCAAGCAAGGTATCGGGATCGAAGTCCGATGGGTAGATAAATCTCGAAGGGAGGAGCTTGGCTGACTGGACGCGATCGACCGCGATGAGCCTGATAACGTCGTGCTTGGGGATACGAACGAAGAGGTAGAGTCCACCCTTGTGCTCCAGTAGCTTCAAAGGATGAACGTTGTAGGTCTTCGTCGTAGCATGGGAGAGGGAGCGATAGGTGATCTGGCATTCGTGGAGCTGCTCGAGGGCGTCAAGGAGGATATCCAGGAGCTCCTCTTTGCCTGAATAGGATTTCATCGTGCTAGGCGAGGTAGCGAAGAATGAGTCGAGGCGGGAACCAGTGGAAGCCTTCTGGGCCGAGGATGGTAGGAGCCAGGAGAGCTTGGCCTTGAGAGACGCGATGTCGGATTCGACCGAGGAATCCGCGAACACGGAATCGCGCTGGAGAAGAAAGTAGAGCAGAAATGATTCTCGGGGCGTCAAGGAAACGTTCGGAAGGGAAATGTTTGGGAGCTTTGAGACGTAGGAATCGGCGAGCATATAGTGCTTCGCATGGCCATCGCCGACGTTGCGGTCGTCATCGATAGGGAAATTGAGTTCGGCGAGAGTGTCGAATAAGCGGAAGACGGAACGACGACTGATATCGAGTGCCTTCTTGAGGTCTTCAATAGTGGCGCCTGCGGGGCGAGCCATGAGGTCGATGGCCTTTATGATTTTGACAATGTTGGGACCGTGCATGCTGAAAGAATATGGCATTGGGAGCCTCCAAGGGAAGCTTGCGGGATAGGAGTGACGATTCCTGGCACGAGTCGGGCGGGCGGGGAAAAGCATAAGTGGTGAGGCGTGGTGAAGACCGTTATGACAGCGTTAGGACAGGAGCTGTTAGGAGCGTTTGAAAGTCAAAGGAATCCAAGACAGAAAGCCGCGAGAATTGCTCTGGAAGGCTCAATAGCGAGGCTAGGAGGTACTTTGGAGGTACAGCCTATATCTTTTCTTTATCAAGCGCCGTGGTGGTAATGACCAAGGGCAGGCCCTCCCGAGGATGATGGCAGAGAAGTAGGAGCGGACGGGAGGGCCGAAGCGGAAGCGTGAAGACTATGAGTCGATGTCCAGGCGCGTCAGGTTGGTCGAGTAGCCGATGGCTTGAGTCGTCGATGAGAGCTCCACGACGACTGCGACATCGATCTTATTGCTATTAGCTGCCTCGAGCTCACGAGCCCTGGTGATGGCGGAGGCAAGGGAGCCAATGTGGTCTTGAATCCAAGAGCCGCTGACAAGGGGGCCGGATTTTTCGATGACGTTGATCAGAGAGAACACCATGACTCACTCCTTCCGGTAGTGAACGTGAGCGCGTAGAGCTCGTGGGACGTGGCAGATGTGATTACGCTTGGCGAGTATGGTCAATCCTCATCGGGGAGCATGACCGTTATCACGGGTTCTCCGTCGTCGCCAGGTCCCGCGACAGAGATGAGTTCGACGGGGATGGGTGATGCGCCGGGCGACATGAGAAACAGGACTGAGAAGCGGAGGAAGGTGTCGTCCTTGGAATTGAGGATCGTGTAATGCAACACAGTTAACAGGTCCCAAAGACGCCCGTTGATACTTTGGCCATCGGGGACGAGCTCGAGCGCGGGCACGATGTAGCCATGCCAGAGACGCGTCGTGACGGCGACAGGCCACTTGAAGCCCGCCTCCTTGGCAAGCGCAGAGGCATCGACGAGGATGCCGTCATCGAGGGCCTGAGCGTGCGTGTAGGCGTAGATGACCTCGGGATCGGAATCGGAAGAGGCACGCATCAGGCGACCTCCGCTCTGCTGGAAACCTTGGGTTTTATTTCCACGTGTTCCGCGATGACCCTGAGGCAGAAGGAACCTGTTGCAGCCGAGGCCTCGAGGTCCTGGGCGATTTGGCCAACGATCCGGATGGCTGCGCCTTTATCCAGGAGTTCGGAACAGCGGATGGCGAGCTTACCGTAGGCGATCACGGGCACGGAAGGAGCGTTATCGCCCGAGGTCAGAGAGAACGTGCATTGGACGACCCCGTCGGAGTTGGTAGAGGAGACGGGCTGATCGATAAGGTCGCCCTCGAGAAGGATAGAATTTAAATTGCGCATGAATGCCTCCTATGCGTTGGGCTTGATATAGAGCTCGGTGGACCCGAGCTCGGCGGTGACACCGGGGATAGCTTCGCCATCGGTGAAGATGAGACGCTTGAGCTCGGTGCGGGACACGTCCTTCTTCACAACCACGGCAGAAGGATGTTGGGCTTCGCAGTAGGAAATGGCGGCTTCGGGGTCATCGATAGAAAGGCGGTCTGGCATCTTCCTGAGCTGTGCTGTGCCTGAGGGCAAGTAGAGGGACCGCGAGCGATGTTGTTTGGCGATCTCGACCTCGGCGAAGGGGCGGAGGAGCGAGCTGATGTACATGATGGAGTCGTTGTCGGGGACGTTGGCCTTGTTGAGCCAGGCGTCGATGCGGGCGTGGAGGTCCGAGGCGAGAGCGGAGCGGCGATCGATGCGGACCTGCGCGTCGAGGATGCGGCCTACGGCCCAATCAGCCTTCGCTATCGAATCAACGACGAAAGCCGGCGCTGCGGGGGCTGTGCCGGGATCGGTGGGAACAGGAACGGGCGCGAAGAAGTCCGGGTAGAGGATGTCGGAGAGAGGCGGAAGATCGAGCGGCACGGACTGGGGCGAGGCGGATTCGAATACAGAAGCAGTATCAGCGGCCATAGAGACCTCCTTGTGAGGAGTGTTGGAGATGAGGCCGAGATGTCGTCTGTCGAACTTGTTGGGGAAGGTAGACGAATAGCAGCCTATGGATATTAGTAGAGGCTGGGGTTTTTGGAAGGAACGCAATAGGAGTTAGTCGCTAGAAGGAACCACACACCCCGAACCTGAGCTTCGGAGTGTGAACACATGTACGAATAACGAAGCAGAAACCGGTGATAGCACATAGATCCAAAATCATTGGTTGGGGGAAGACGACCCCGATTTAGGATTTAAATAATGCTATCCGTGAGAAAAGCTCTCATCTTGAGCATGGGTCTCGCCGTAGAGTAGCTTTGAAATATCATGGTTCTTGCCCATGATGCCCGCCGCGTCGGCACGGCAATGCTTGCAATGCCTGAACACGTCGAGGTAGGCGCCAGCCTTCCGCCTCGCAGATTCGACCTGGGTGCAATCGGGCGCGGGCCTGTCGGCCATTCCCATCTGCGGGATGAGGGGTAGCACGTTCATCACGGAGGCACCAAGGCTTGCAGCTCGCTCCGCGATTTCGCCTATCTCTCCGTCGTTCAGTCCGGGTATGAGAACAAAGTTTATTTTAATGACCGCCTTGGTCCGCGCAGCGGCGGCGGAGATGCCTTTTAGTTGGGCTTGAATGAGGACTTCGGCCGCTTCGCGACCCAGCAGGATCTTGCCTCCGAGGACGACACGCGAGTTGATCTGTTCGAGTGTCTCCGGGCGAAAAGAGTTGACGGTGACTGTGATCGAATCGACGGGGACCTGGGCGATACGCTCGACTTTATCGGCAAGAAGAAAGCCGTTGGTGCTGAGGCAGGCAAGGAGATGGGGAAATCGCGCCTTGGCCAGTTCGAGCGTCTCGAGGGCGCGATCGGTTACAAGGCTGTCGCCAGGTCCGGCCACTCCCACGACGGATATCTCAGGGCAAATGGCCAGTGCCTTTTCAAGGATGGCTAGAGCCTCCACCGGCGAGAGCACTCGGGAGGCGACGCCGGGCACGTTGTCGCGCTCCTCCCCCGCGGGTCGGATGCCGCGAGCACAAAAGAGGCAGCCTATATTGCATGCCGGGCTGACGGGGAGATGTATTCTGCCGAACTTTAAGTGAGCCTCCCCGGAGAAGCAGGGGTGCCGTTCCAGGAATCTCGACCTCTCGCCTTCATGCCGCCCATCTTTCTCGAGTATTTGGATTCCCTCTTGCATTCGGCCCTCCCTATATTTCCTTTACAATATTCCCTTGCTGAAATAGCGATCGCCTCTGTCTGGAAGAACTACCACTACCCTACCGCTTTTCAACTTCCTCGCCAGTTTGAGCACTCCGGCGATAGCGGCGCCGGACGAGCTGCCGACGATCAAGCCTTCCCGCTTCGCGAGAAGCTTGACGCCATCCAAGGCTTCGCCGTCGCTGACTTTGACGACCTCGTCTACGAGGGACATGTCCATTGTCACTGGGATGAAGGAGTTTCCTATGCCTTCGATAGCGTACCGGCCGCATTCGCCGCCGCCCATGGTCGAGCCGATGGGATCTACGAGTATTCCCTTGATTCCGGGCAGTCTCTCGCGCAGGTAGCGCATCGCGCCAGAATAGGTTCCGCCGGATCCCGCTCCAGCGACGAAATAGTCGAGCCTACTCTCCGAATCCTCGAAAATCTCGGGGCCGGTAGCCTCATAATGAATCCTCGGATTGGCGGGATTCTCGAATTGATCGAGGGAGACGGCGCCGTCGATATCCGCAAGGAGCTCGCGCGCCTTGTCTCTCGCGCCCGCCATTCCGTCGACCTCGGGAGTGCGGATGATTTCGGCACCGAGGGCTCGCATGAGGGTGACCTTCTCGCACGAGAATTTTTCGGGCACGACGAATACGACCCTGTAGCCTTTATTCAGCGTGGCGAGTGCTATACCGATTCCAGTATTGCCGGCGGTGGCCTCGATGACGGCGCCGCCCGGCTTTAGCGCCCCCGAGAGCTCCGCCGACTCGATCATGGATAGGCCGATGCGATCCTTGACGCTCCCGCCTGGGTTGAAAAGCTCGAGCTTGGCGAGCAGGACGATCTCGTTCGGGAGGCCAAGGTTGTTGAGCCTTAGCATCGGGGTTCGGCCGACGAGCTCCCTGATGTCGTTCGCCCAGCTCATCTGTCGCCGCCTGGGAGCGACCTCGCCAAGGCGGGCGCCTTGGCGGCGTCGAAAGCGTGTTCGAGGTCCCGGAGGATGTCCGAGGCGTCCTCGATACCGACGGAGAGCCTGAGGAGTCTGTCCGTTATCCCGACCCTGGCGCGGATATCCTCGGGAATGGAGGCGTGGGTCATGGTTGCCGGGTGCGTGAGAATCGACTCTACGCCCCCGAGGCTCTCGCCGAAGACGATCATCTTGACCGCGCGGCTGAAAGCGAGGACATCGAAGTCCTCGGCCAGCTCGAAAGCTATGATCGCGCCACCGGAACGGGCTTGCCGCAGGTTGATATCCCTGCCTTTGAAGTCAGGCAGTCCGGGATAGTAGACGCGGCTTACTCCCTTATGCCCGGACAGTCGGGACGCGATGAATTCAGCATTGGCGACATGGGCGTCCATTCGAACGGCAAGAGTCTTGATACCACGGATGAGGAGCCAGGAGTCGAAGGGTTGAAGTATGCCGCCGGAGGCGTTCTGTATGAACTTAAGCCTTTCAGCGAGTCCTTCGTCAGCCGTAACGGCGAGTCCGGCGATGAGATCTGAATGCCCGCCCAGGTATTTCGTGGCACTGTGCACGACGATATCGGCACCGAGAGCGAGCGGTCTTTGCAGATATGGCGTCATGAATGTGTTGTCGACGATCGTCAGGACACCCTTGGACTTGGCAATCGCGGACGCGGCCGCGATGTCGGTCACTTCGAGGAGGGGATTCGTGGGGCTTTCGAGGATCAGGGCTCGAACATCGGGTGAAATCTCGTGCGCGAGAGAGTCGAGCTTCGAGGCGTCTACCAAGTCGAAGGAAAGCCCGAGTCCCTTGAAAACTTTGTCGAGGAGCCTGAATGTTCCTCCATAGGCGTTGTGCGACAGAAGTATCTTGTCCCCAGACTTGAAAAGGAAAAGGACCGCCGTGAGGGCAGCCAGGCCGGAGGCGAAAGCGAATCCGGCCTTCCCTCCCTCGAGCTCGGCGATGAGCTTTTCCAGGGCCTCCCTCGTGGGGTTGCCTGAGCGCGAGTACTCGTACCCGGAGCGCATGCCTCCGATGCCGTCCTGCCGGTAAGTCGAGGTCTGGTAGATAGGAACGCTCACGGCCCCTGTCCTCTCATCGCCGTCTATCCCGCCGTGGATGAGGATGCTTCGCATCGCATCCTCGCTCTCCTCGCGGAGCCCTTCCTCCCGGTGATCATCCTTGCATACGCTCATCTCGATCCCCCTCTACGCTTTTCTCTGGCCCCGATCGCCGGGTTCCAGGAGCCCATCGGTCCGGACCTTTTCCAATACGTCCGTGATCTCGAAATAGGGCGATTCGAATACCCTCATTCCCTTTTCATTAAGGTAAGCAGCAGCTCCATAGCCGATGACGCTTACGAAAACAGCCTCGCAGTCTTTCAGAAGGGCCAGAGTTCCGTCGAAGACCGATTCATCGTGCCCCTTGCCTGAACAGGCCGAGCGAGTATGGCGGGTTTCAATGAAAGAGTTGCCCTCGTCGTGCAGCTCGTAGATATCGAAGCGCTCTGAGTGACCGAAATGCGTATCGATATTGCTTCCATTCGAACTTGCGACCGCGATTCTATGCGCCATTTCAATCCTCCTTGGGGAAGAAAGGGCGGCCGCCGTCGATCGATGAATCCTGACGGCGGCCTGTTTTTACATTCCTCCTTGGGCGAGTAACGCTAGTCGTTCTCAGAAGGCCGGAATTACAGCTCCCTTGTATTTGTCGAGGATGAACTTTCTCACATCCTCGCTACGCAGAGCCTTCACGAGCGCTTGAATGGCGGGATCATTCACGCGCGAGGTCTTGGTCACGATGATGTTGGCGTAGGGCGAGTCCTTGCCCTCGCGGAAGAAAGCCGTGCTCGCATCGATGCCCGCCTCGAGGACGCGGTTGGTATTGATTACCCCGCCATCGAAATCCGGCAGATCGCGTATGAGCTGGCCGGCATCGATCTCGACGAGCTTGATGGGCTTCAGGTACTTGTCCACGTCCTTGAGCGAGGCCTGCCCGACCTTCCCTCCGGCCTTGAGCTTGATGAAGCCCGCCGTCTCCAGAATCCTGAGGGCCCTGTACTCGTTGGTCGCGTCGTTCGGTATCTCGAACGTGGCCTTCGCGGGTAGTTCCTTCAAGCTCTTCCACTTGCTGGAGTAGAAGCCGATGGGCTCGACGTGGATGCCGCCGGCGCTCGCGAGATCGTAGCCCTTCTCCGTCTTGACGGAGTCGAGGTAGGGAACGTGCTCGAAGTAATTGGCGTCGTACTCGCCGTTGTTGACTGCCTCGTTGCCGTCTCGGGAGAAGTCCGAGATCGTTATCTCGAGGTTCACTCCGATGGCCGCCAGTTTGGGCTTCACGAAGTTCAAGAGCTCGGCGTGGGGGACGACGTCCGAGAGGACCTTGATCGTCACCGGCTTCGAGGGCGAGAAAGCGGCCGCGGTGTCGGCCATCGCGAGCGTGACCATCATAGTCAAGCCGGCCAGAGCGGCCAGGGCGATTCTCGTTGTCTTGCGCATACGGTACCTCCGCTGCAAATATCTTTACGCGTGGACAGCTATGGATCGACGATCCGCCGTCAAGGCTATGCTCTTGACGTAGCCCATCGCGTCTATACCAGATACCTTTTCCTTGCGATCCCGCGGGCGATGACGCCGCCCAGGGCCTGTATCGCCTGGACCATTACGACAAGGACGAAAACGGTCGGTATGAGGACGTCAGTGCGGAATCGGTTGTAGCCGAAGCGTACGGCGACATCACCCAGGCCACCCGCCCCGAATGAACCGGCGAGCGCAGTCGTACCTAGGATGGCGATCACCGTGACGGTAAAGGAACGGACGAGGGACGGAAGCGCCTCGGGCAAGAGGACCTTGAATACGATATTCCAGTTCGTCGTGCCCATGGCTTTCGCGGCCTCGAGTTTTCCTTTCGCCACTTCGTGAATGCTCGACTCGACGAGCCTTCCCAGCATGGGAAAGCAGGATCCGACGAGGGCTAGGATGCAGGCATTGGCTCCGTAGGTCTTGTGCAGTATGAGGCGGGATAGAGGCAATAGGAGGATGATGAGGATCATCGAAGGGAAGGAGCGCAGCACGTTCACGATCGCACCCAAGACCGCGTTGAATATGGGCAGGGGCTTGATGCCATCCTTGTCGGTGACCACGAGGACGATGCCGAGGCCAAGGCCGAGCAGAAACGTGAAGATCGTCGTAATCGCGAGCATGTACAGAGTGCTGCCGATAGCCGGCCACACGTAAGACCAAACTTCGTCACCGACCGAAGACTTTAGGACATCGCCGAGTGAGCTCGTGTTGAGGTTCATATACTGTCGCCCCCCTGGACCGAGTATTCGCGGACGAATTCCTCGCCTATCCTGATGAACTGCCTCGCCGTGGTGCTTCTCGGGTTCAAGAAGACGCTACGAACCTCGCCCTTCTCTACGATGCAGCCGTCCTCGATGACCGCCAGGTGTTTGCAGGCGCAGCGCACTACGTCAAGCTCGTGGGTGACGAGGATGATCGTGATGCCCAGCCTTCGGTTTATGCCCTTGAGAAGCTGGAGTATCGAGTAGGTAGTCTGTGGATCGAGGGCCGAGGTGGCCTCGTCGCTTAGCAGCAGATCGGGTTCGTTCGCGAGGGCGCGGGCTATCCCGACGCGCTGCTTCTGTCCTCCCGATAGCTGAGCGGGATGGCAACGGCTCTTGTCGCCGAGCTCGACGAGTTCGAGTATCTCGTCGACACGCTGCTTGATCCGCCTCTTCGGCAGGCCGGCGACCGCGAGGGGAAAGGCGACATTGCCGAAGACCGTTTCCGAGTCGAAGAGGTTGAACTGCTGGAAGATGATCCCGATCTTCCGTCGCTCCTCGTTCAGGCGCCTTTTGTCGAGGCCCGATATTTCGACGCCGTTGACGCTCACGGTGCCTGAATCGGGACTCTCGAGCCGGTTCATGCAGCGGAGCAATGTCGACTTGCCGGCGCCGCTGAATCCGATGACGCCGAAGATGTCCCCCTTCTCGACGTCGAGATCTATGCCTTTGAGGACCTCTACGTCGCCGTCCCTCGTGCGGAAGGTCTTGGTGAGTCCGCGGATCTTCACGAAAGGATCGGTTCCCATCTTCATCACTCCCACGTCACGAATAGGTCGCGAGCACTCGGTCGTAAATGTCTTCGACAAGGCGTAAGCCTCCGCGATAGCCAAGGTAGCCCGTCGTGAGAACGAGACGGACCGGCGACGGATTCGCGGCCGAGAGGTAGTCCATGCCCTTCTCGCGAGCCAGGGCCTTTTCCCAGCCAGAGCCGATGAGGAGACCACGGCCATTGTGGGAAGACGTGCGAATCGTCTCCTGCGCTTTTCCGGCGTCTGGCTCGAAGCTCAACGTGAAGCTCTTCTTTTCGGAAGTGGCTTCGAGGAGGGCACTTATCTCACCTTGATATTGTTCCGGAACCCCGTCCGTGACGAAGAGCTCCTTAGGAACGATGCCCACTTCGTGGAGAAGGAACTTCGACATGCCTAGTACATAGGACGAGTCATGGAGTATCTGCGTCCAGGCGGGCAGGCCGTATCGGAATTCGAGGAGAAAGCTGGCGAGGCTCTGTATCTCGAGGTAGAAGGCCTCTTCCTCGCGGGAGATGAACGCTTCTACCTTGACCGGATCGAGCTCCGCACGCGAACTCTCGTTCGCGAAGGCGGCAAGGTCGCGGAGGAATCTGGTCGTTTCGTTTCCACCGATCGGGATATAGGGGAAGCGGAAAAAAGGTTGGCCGTACTTCTCTTTCAGATGTTCGACTATCTCGAGGCCGTACCAGGGCGAGACGAGGACGTTGAAGCTGGCGTTCGGAATGGATTTCCACTCCCCTACGCCCCCCGATTCCTGGCCGAACAGGATGTTGACCTTCAGGCCGATGCCCTTAAGGAGGCGCTTAAGCTCACTCAAGTTTCCCTTCCAGAACGGGTCCTGGTAGGGCACCGTGGCGAAGACATTTACGAGGCCGTCGATCCTGTCGGATCCAGGCTCGGGCGATCCGACGAACTGGTCGACGATAGCATTCACGACCACGGAGTGAGAGACATAGTTGCTCGACTTGAACCCGGCGGTCTCGGCGTGGACGATGGGCTTGCCCCTGTCGCGGAACTCGCGGACTATGCGCGCCGTGTCGTCTCCGACTATATCGGCGGTGCAGCCGGTGAGGACGACTTGCAGGTCGGAGTCGAGGACGCTGTAGCTGCCCTCGATCACTTCCTTGAGCCGCTCCTCGCCGCCGAAGACGACCTCGGCCTCGCTGAAGTTGGTGCAAGGCGCCGTACTGCCGCCCGCGTAACCCGTCGCCCGTTCGAAGAAGCCCGCGACCATCGTGCCGCAACCCGGACCGGAGTGGAGTATCGGGAGGGCCTTCGGAATTGCGACGACCGTCTGCATGGCCCCTATGGCGCAGGTATATCTGGCTTGTTCGATCAAACCGCCGCTCATTCTTCGCCCCTCTTCATGAAGGCATCGGGCGCCTGCTTGAACCACCAGGACGAATAGGGGTTGATCGCGTGCCTAGCCAGATTCTTCACGAACTCGTCGTTTTCGATCGTATCGAGGATCTTCTCGCCGTAATTCACGAGGCCCTTGTAGCCCATCCCGAAGTGCTCGTCGCCGATCAGCAGCGAGGGAATACCGAGCTTGCCTCCCCAGAGGGTCATGCCGCCGTGCCTGGCGAGGAGAATGTCCGGTCTCTCCCTGTTGAGGACATTGACGAGCTCGAACTCCTGCTTGTTGCAGACGGAGTACCGCGGCACCTCGCCGTAGTCCTGGACGGTATTCTGCAAGGCGTCGGCGCTTATCGCCCCGTTGTCGTAGAGGGGATCGTGGTGGAAGATCGAAGCTCCTTTTACCTCCAGGCCGAGCTCGCGCAGAATAGCGATGAGGGCGTGGCCGTGGGAGGCCCCGGCGGTGACATGGGCCTTCTTTCCCTTCAGCCTTTCCCGGAGCTCGGCGATGCGCGGCAGGTAACGCTCAGCCTCCTCGGCGAGGAGGACCTCGACTTCCTTCTCCTTGCCCGTCATCCGCCCGAGCTCGCGGAACCATCGATCGGTCTGGGCTATGCCGTAGGGGGCGGAGACCTTGATCTCGGGCACGCCATACAGCTGTTCGAGGGCCGCACCGTAATAAGAGCCGAGGGTCGCGCATATCTGTATCGTCGCGACTGCCTCGGAGGAGTGGGCAATCTGATCGACAGTCGAATAGGGCGTGAGGTAGTTGGGCCGCAGCCCCAGGCGACCGAAGAGCTCCGTGAAGATGTCCGCTCCCCAGAAGTTGACGATATTGACGAGGTCGGGCTGCTTGTTGACCGGCGGCTTGATCAATTTCCTCGCGATGCCGTGGTACCCGGCGTCGAAACCGGAGGTCCATATCTTCGACCTGAAACCTTCGCAGAAGATCGGCACGATCGGCACGCCGAGCTCGGCTTCAGCCTCGTCCGCCACGCCGGAAACATCGTCGCCGATAATGCCCGAGGCGCAGGTTGTAACGATGAAAATGGCCTTGGCCTTGGTACGTGCGTACACTTCGCGTATCGAGTCGGCCAGTATCTGGTTGCCGCCATAGACAGTCTCGCGCTCGCCTAAGTTCGTGCTGAAGATTCGCCGCTGTGTCGGCGCGTCCAGTCCCCGATTCCCGCCGTTCACGAGGTAGGTGAAGGCGAATTCGTGGAAGCAGCTCGAGCAACCGACCGGGCCATGACTGATGACGGCCCCATCCTGGATAAGAATGACAGTGCATGCCGCGTTGGATGTCGAACAGCCGAGGCATTGCGTGAAGGAGCGTCCTCTGTCTCCGAGCTTGCCCTTGCGAGCGCAGCCCACGAGCTCCGAGGCTTTGCCTGAGAAGCCGGTGATGGAGCCGAGCCTGACTTCGCGAATCTGGACTTCGTTGGCCTTCAAATTGATCGCGCTCATGCTCGCCTCCTCATATGCTGGCGCGGACGCCGCGCACTTCGCCGGTCTCCTGCGCGATGAGCTGATCCGCCCATGAAGAAGCCCAAGCGCGCAGCTCGGCAGCCTCGAGCGGGGCGGGAACGTGGGATATCTCGTGCTCGTCGATCCTGCGCGCCAGCTCCCGGTACACCGCGGCCTGTTCGGAAGTCGGCGCCGCCTCGATAGTCGTCTTGCCGCCTAGCTCGCTCTGCGTGACGGTGAGGGATCGAGGGATGACCTCGATCACCTTCGTATTCGTCCTTTCCACGAAGTCCTGGACGATCTTTTCTTGGAAGCTGTTGTTGATCGAGTTGGCTATCACTCCGCCGAGGAGGGCCCCGCCGGAGTTCGAATACTTCTGAATGCCTTTGAAGAGGTTATTGGCCGCGTAGATGGCCATGAAATCCGAGGAGGAAACCGTGAAGACGTGCTCCGCTATGCCCTCGCGAATGGGCACCGCGAATCCCCCGCAGACCACGTCGCCGAGGACGTCGTAGATCACGTAATCGAGCTCGAGCTCATCGAAGATGCGCTGCTGCTTCAGGAGCTGTACGGCAGTCGTGATGCCGCGGCCCGCGCAGCCCACGCCGGGCGCCGGCCCTCCGGCCTCGACGCAGTAGATCCCGTTGTAGCCGCGGAAGATCGCGTCGTGGGCGTCGACGTTGCTCTTGTCCCGAAGGAGCTCGAGCACGGAGGGGATGTAGCTGCCATCGCGGAGGGTATTGGTCGAATCGGCCTTCGGATCGCAACCGAACTGCATCACCTTGTAACCCATGTCGGCCAAGGCCGCGCTCAAGTTCGAGGTCGTCGTCGACTTGCCAATCCCGCCCTTCCCGTAAATCGCAAGCTGTTTGGTTTTCTTTCCCACGGTTTTAGTCCTCCAATTGCGAATATGGCTATACGTGCCTAATGGGGCGCGCTTAAGTACGCTGCGATGCGAGACGGGCGAGCTGTGTCTGATTTGGGGGGAGGAACCGCTATACGGTGCGCTTCATTGACGCGCCGATCGGGTTCGACCCCCGGATACATAAGAAGGATGAGCGACACATGAAAGCGACGGCCCGCTTGTGGCCGAGGGCAAGTATGCCCTCGGCGAATGCGCCGCGCTTTCCTTGTGTCATGCTGTCCTCCCCATCAAAACCATTAATGTGGACTAAGTAGGTCTTATTAGTACGCTAAATCATATATAGTGTCAATAGGCCAGCAAAAACAACATGCAGAAGGACATGTAATATCTGGAAACTGGAAACTCGGGCTCAGACTGCCTCAACGAGAATGTCCATCGAACCGCCGCAAGCCATACCCAACTCTTCGGCTACGGAACCGGATAAGTCGATGCGTTGGAGCTTGAACCCTCCTTCTCTTATGACGTCGAGCGCGGCGAGGATGGCATCGCCCTCGCTGCAGCCGCCGCCTATGCTGCCCAGGGTTTCCCCGCGGGGCCAGACCAGCATCTGGGCCCCTGCCCCTCGAGGAACGGAACCCGAACTGCTCACGATCGTGACGAGGGCCTTTCTCTCCTCGCGTTCCGCGCAGAGCTCTGCCAGCACCGCGAGATCGCTTGCAACCGGGCATCGATCGCCTGCTTCCTTTCGACGTACGGACACTATCTGGGCCATGATGGCCAACGCGATCTCTTCCGGTGTGACGGCGCCTATGTCGAGGCCGATAGGAGCGTGCAGGCGTTCTAGCGCGCTTCGAGGGATTCCCTCGTCGAGAAGCCGCGCCTTCACGAGGGCGATGCGCCGCCTCGAGCCGATCATCCCTACATAAGGTAGATCGTACGAGGCCGTCTTCCTGAAGCATTCCATGTCGTATCGATGCCCGCGAGTGACGATGACGACATAGCAGGTGGAATCGAGTGCGATAAGCTCGAAGCATTTTCCCCAATGCTCGCATATCACTCGTTCCGCGGTCGGGAAGCGCTCAGGATTGGCGAAGGATGGGCGGTCGTCGCAGACTGTGACATTGAATCCCATCATCGAGCCGAGCTCCGCGAGGGGCAGGGCGATATGCCCCGCGCCCAGGACGACGAGGCGGGGCGAGGGGAAGCAGGGAATCGCGAGGATTCTTTCTCCGTTGGATGCCTCGCTCCAGCGGAGAACGCCCCCCTCCAAGGCTTGCCGGGACAGCTCCCTCATTTCGGCTCCATCGGCCCCCGCGTCATCGGAGGATTTCAGTTCCGCTTCAGCGATGCAGACCCTTTCGGTCGCCGGGCCGTCGCCGCGCAGGATCGTCACCAAAACGGCCCGTTCGCCATGCCCGAGTAGGCTTCGCAACCGTCGGTAGGCGTCGGTTATCATATCGGGCGGACTCATCAATAGCCTACGAAGAGGAACATGCGAAGCACCTCGTAGAAGTCCTCGCTTTCGAAGACGAGAGTCCGGTCGTCGACGCGGCGCATGCCGGGGTAGAAGCCGGTCTTGAAGGAACGACCGTGATGCTGATGGGTGATTTCCACTTCGAAGCGCGGCGGGAGGGCGAAGCGACGCGCTTCCTCCGCCACTGCAAGGCCCCTTGCCACTCCCTCGCGTATCTTTCGCACGGCAAGCGCGGGATGTATTCCGAGCGTCGAGTTGCCCAAACCTTCCTTGGTCGCAAGAGTCGCGGCGGCGGGGTTGAGGCGATTAGCCTGGCTTGCTATCCATGCGTCCCCGCTCAGGAAGACGAGGGGCACTCCATAATACGCGGCAGTGTACTGGAGGACGAGATACTCGCTGCCAGGCTCGCCATTGATGCGAATGCCCGTGTTGCCGAGAGAGAAGGTATGCGAGAGGGGATTTCCGCCCGAACCTGAGGGAGCGTGATGTCCGACGAGGATGAGCGCATCGTATGAAGAGTCCAGTTCCTGGGCCATGCAGCGCGGATCGTCGCTCCACCCGCGCAGGAGTCGAGCCATCTCGGGAAGAGCTGATGGATCGATATTCCGTGCGCTGTCATGGGCGTCCTGCACGAGGATCTCGTCGGCTCCGGCGGCTACGGCGGCCTCGCAAGCGGCGGCGACTTCGGCCGTCATCTGGGCGGCGGCGCGCTCGTAGCCCGGCTTCCCGATAGTCGCCTCGTCCCAGTGGGTCACGCCGGCGACGCCTTCGATATCGGCGCTGATGTAAATCTTCATCTTTGGAACCTCATATGCCCATCGAATCGGAAACGAAGTCCGTCAAGGTCGAGACGAAGGCTTGCGTCCTCTCCTCTCGCGGCCTGGCGAAGATATCTTGCGGCGAGCCCGACTCGACGATCCTCCCCTTGTCGAGGAAGACCACCTCTCGCGCGACCGAGGCCGCGAGTCTGAGATCGTGCGTCGCCATGAGCATCGTGACGCCCTCCGCAGCCAGGGCCCGAAGCGTCTCCACGACCTCGGCCGCCAGCTCCGGGTCGAGGGCCGAGGTGGGCTCGTCGCAGAGGAGGAGCTCAGGCGAGTGGGCGAGAGCCCTCGCTATCGCAACTCGTTGCTGTTGCCCCCCCGAGAGGGCGGCAGGATAGGCCTCGGCCTTCCCCTCGAGGCCGACTTTTGTCAGCAGCTCGATGGCCCGCGCACGGGCCCTCTCCTCCTCCCAGCCGAGGACGGCGGTGAGGCCCTCCATGACATTGCGGACGGCGCTGCGGTGGGGGAAGAGGTTGAAGGCCTGGAAGATCATGCCCGTCCTCCTGCGGACCCTCAGTATCTCGTCCCGGCGAGGCCGCGCTCGCGCATTGAATACGATTTCGATGTCGCCAACTTTGAGCGACCCTGCTTGAGGAATGCCGAGCAAGTTGACGCAGCGCAGCAGGGTGCTCTTCCCCCCTCCGGAGGGGCCGATCAAAGCCGTCACGGAGCCCTTGGGCAGTGCGAGGTCGACGCCATGAAGTACGGGCGTCTGGCCGTAACTCATTGCGATCCCGGAGAGCTCGATCATCGCCGGGCCTCGAGAGGGCTCAAGTGCTTTCCCAGCCTCTCCTCGAGCCTAGACTGGAGGGCGGAGAGGACAGAGCTGAACATCAGGTAGATGAGCGCCGCTTCGGAGTAGAGTATGAGGGGCTCGTAGGTGGCAGCGGCGACCCGCTGAGCCGACTGGAAAAGCTCCGGCACCGTGATCGCGGCCGCGAGGGAAGTATCCTTCACAAGGCCGATAAAAGAGTTCGCGAGAGGAGGCGTCGCGACGCGGGCCGCCTGAGGCAGGATCGTCCTGCGCATGGCCTGGGGCCAGCTCATGCCTATCGAGAAGGCGGCCTCCCATTGGCCTGGGGAAATGGAGGAAATCGCGGCCCGGAGGATCTCAGAGGTATAGGCCCCCATGTTCAGGGTGAAGCCGATCAGCGCGGCCGGGAAAGCGTCGAGAACGATGCCGAGATTGGGCAGGCCGTAGAAGATGAGGAAGAGCTGCACGAGGAGGGGCGTGCCTCGAATTACCCACACGTAGAAACGGGCGACGGAAGACAGAACCCTGCCCCCGTAAAGCCGCGCGAGGGCGGTGAGGAAGCCGAGGCACAGGCCGAGGGCGAAGGAGAGGAGGCTCAAGGGGACCGTAAAGATCAGTCCCGCGGCAACGAAGGGCCAAAACGAATCGAGCATGATCTTGAGCCAATACATATTCACCTCGCCTAGCCCTCCGCCCCCGACCTATGAGCTGGTTATTTCGAGACGTCAGCGCCGAAGTACTTCTGCGAGATGCGGAGATAGCTCCCGTCGGCCTTGGCGTCGGCGAGGGCCTTGTCGATAGCGGCGAGGAGCTCGGGATTGCCCTTGCGGATCAGCACGCCCTGTAAGTCCGCGGCGTCTTGGGAGGCCACGACTTTGAGCTTGGCCTCGGGTTTCTGCTTCTGGAAATCGAGGAATGAGAGACTGTCGTTGATGGTAGCGTCTACGCGACCGGCCAGGAGAAGATCTACGGCCTGATTGAAGCCGTCCACTCCGACGACAGTCGCCCCGCTGTCCTGGGCTAGCTTCCCGAAGTTGCTCGTCAGGCTCTCACCCGCCTTCTTGCCCTTGAGATCCGCGAAGGACTTGATCGAGCCGTTGTCTCCCTTCACGATCAGCACAGCCTTCGAGACGATGTAGGGCGCGGAGAAATCATACTTGGCCTTGCGGGCGTCGGTGATGGTCACCTCGTTGATCACGGCGTCGTAGCGCTTCACATCCAGGCCGGCGATGAGGCCGTCCCATTTCCCCTCGATGAACTGCGCCTTGACGCCCAGCCGCTTCGCGATCTCCTGGGCTATCTCGACGTCGAAGCCGACCAGGGCTCCCGATGCGTCGTGGAAGGTGAAGGGCGGGTAGGTTCCTTCAGTTCCTACCTTGAGGACGCCCGCCGCCTTGATTTGGTCGAGAGCGGTGGACTGGGCGGACAGCAGGGAGAGCGAAATGGCGAGGAATGCGACGAACAGGAGTCCTTTTCGATGACTGGACATGGCAACCTTCCTTTTAGGCCTGGTGTTACTTTCGGCGCATCTCGTGCCCTTAGGCACGTTCGCGCCGATTGCGGCTTCTGCTAACCGCAGGGGAAGTATTGCAAAAATTCCAAGTTAATACAACCTATTAGACCTTATTAGTCTATTAATGATAATTGCTTACTATATAGGTTTTTAATAGATACTTAGAATTTTTTATCAAGAAATAGTTGCCTGATATGCTAGTTCGCTCGCGTCGCGAAGATATAGCAGCGCCTCGACTGGCCTTCGACACCCGCGTAGGGGAAGCGGATCAAAGCTTCATCGAGGGAGAATCCCGCTTTAGAAACGAGAGCGATGACGCGGTCGGGGTCGAAGAAATTCCAAGATGCATTCGCCCCTCGCACGCCGAGGAAATCCTTCTGGTCCACGGACTTCTTTCCGACATGGAAGCAGAAGAGTAGTTTCCCGCCAGGCTTGAGTAGTCTCCGCCATTCACCGAGGGCCCGCTCTATCTCCCTATAGGTGAAGTGGACTATCGCGTAGAAAGCAAGGACTCCATCGGTCGATGAATCCGGGAATTTCGAGTCGAGGATATCGTCGACCTAAAAAGAGCTGTCTTTGTATCTCGACCTTGCGATCTCGATCGTCTTGATCGAGAGATCGAGCCCAACTATTCCCCGCCTGCCTAAGTTGTAAAGGAATCGGGTCGTCTGGCCAGAGCCGCAGCCGAAGTCGAGGATTCGCGCATTGGCCGGAAGAGCCTCCGCGAAGCGCTCGAGAAGGCTACGATCCAAGGGCTTTCCGTCCAGCTCTCGCGAGAATTTCTTCGAGTACTCGGCGGAGGCCAAGTCATAGCAGCGCGTGACCTTCGCTTTTTGGTACTTCCTCATCGCAGGCGCCCCTGCAGCTCAAGACGCATCTCATGCCACTTGTACCCGCCGAATTTCGCTGGGGATATGGCGTGATAGACGAAACCGAAACTCTCGTAATAGCGGATGAGGTGCTCGCGGCAGTCGAGGAGCACGGAGGCCCTCTCGTCGGCGATGGCCTGCTCGACTATGCGCTCCAGGAGTTCGCGGGCTATGCCCCGCTTTTGGGCATGAGGATGCACGACGAGCGAGAAGATAACCAGATGTTTACCGGCGGGATTGTGGCCGACGAGATCCTTGAGGATCTCGTCGCCAATGTCCTCGGTATCAAAGGCGCCCGAGTTCACGAAGCCAACGACCGCGCCGCACAGCTCGGCCACGAGGAAGCCCTCGGGGTACTTGTGGATCCTGCGCCCTATCCGCGTGCGCGTAGCCCCCGCGCCCTCGAAGCAGACCGTCTCGATCTCGAAACAGGCCTCGAGGTCGCCTGGCCTGGCATGCCTGATACGGAGACCTTGCTCGAAGGCGTCGCTCATAGGAAATACTCCGGGTCCTTGGCCCGGCTCACGAAGTGCAGCTTCTCAAGGATACGCGTGCGCAGCTCAAGGAAGTCCGCGTCGCCCCTCGACCTGGGTCGGGGCAGGCCCACGTTCAGCACCTCCTCGATCTTGCCCGGCCGAGGCGTCATGATGACGATGCGGTCGCTCAGGTACACGGCCTCGTCCACGTCGTGGGTGACGAGGACGGTGGTCGTCCCGCGCTGGCTCCAAAGCTCGAGGAGCTTGTCCTGGAGATCCATCCGAGTGAAGGCGTCGAGGGCGCCGAGGGGCTCGTCGAGGAGGAGTACCTTGGGATCGTTGATGAGGGCTCTCGCCAGCGAGGCGCGCTGGGCCATGCCGCCGGAAACCTGGTGCGGATAGGTCCTCTCGAAGCCCGAGAGGCCTGTCATGTCGATATAGCGCTGGACTTCCTCTTTCCTCTGTTTGTAGACGCCCCTCGCCTTGAGCCCCGCCGCGATGTTGTTCGCGATAGTCTCCCAGGGAAAGAGGTTGGCGGCTTGGAATACCAGGCCGCGCTCGTGGCTCGGGCCTTCGATACCCTCGCCGTCGAGGAAGAGCCTTCCCTCCTCGGGTTTGTCGAGCCCAGCGATAAGGCGGAGGAGCGTGGTCTTACCGCAACCCGAAGAACCGATGAGCGAGATGAACTCTCCGGGCCTTATCTCGAGGTCTATCCCGCGCAGAGCCTCGACCTCGTGCCCGTAGGCGTCGACGTAGGTTCGCCCGATTCCCTCGATGCTGATGGCGCCCTCGGTCGTGGCTTCCGCCCTCATTTCAGGAGCCCCTTCTGCCAGACGAGGACCCTGTCCCTGACTCTGAATATAATCGCCATGACGAGGGAGAAGAGGATCGCCATGATGACGATCGAGGCGTAGACCTTCGCGTAGTTGGACCAGCTCCTCGCCCAATTTATGTACCATCCGAGGCCCGCCTTCGCGCCGATCATCTCCGACACCACGAGGGTTGTAAAGGAAAGGCCGGTCGCCGTGTAAATTCCAATGAAGATAGATGGCATGGCCCCCGGGATCGCCACCTTCGAGAGGAGGAAACCTTCCTTCGCACCTAAGGTGAGGGCCGCCTCGAAGTGGGCTTTCGGGATACCCGATATGCCGGTGGCCGTCATGAATGCGACGGGCGACCAGACTGAAAGGACGATGAGGAATACTTCGGCGCCGAAGCTCGTCGGAAAGACGATCATGGCGATCGGGATCCAGGCGGTCGCCGGTATGACGCTCATGATCTTCACGCTCGGGAATATCCAGTAGCCCCACTGGCGGTACCAGCCGAGGAATATTCCTGTAGCCAGGCCGGATACTGTGCCCAGGATGAAGCCGACGAGAAAGAGCCTTAGCGAATAGGCGGTAGAGAGGAGCAGCTTTGCGTAGTCCTCTACCATCACCTGAAGAATCTGGGCCACGCTCGGGAAAAAGGGCATGGGGAGGGTGCCGCTCTTCTCGGTGAGAATGTCCCAGGCGATGAGGACGAATCCGAGGGCGAAGACGAACTGCGCATAGTGGTAGAGCCTCACGCGCACCTTCTCGCTGAAGGCGGAGGCGATTATCGCGCCGAGCAGGAAGGCGATGCCCGATCCTACCGCTATCCGGTAAGGCAGGTCTTCGACCTCTTGCACGGTTTTTAGGAGGTAGTTTTCGGCCAGCAGAGCGACGAGGACAGCCGCCTCAGCCGCCACCCAAGCCTTCGACCTCGGCTTCCAATATGCCTCGCTCCACGCCGCTCGCGCTAAAGCGCCCTTGACTTCCGTTTTGCTCATCGTGCTGCATCCTTTTCCACCCGCGCCACGCGGTTTCCGATATCGGCTCGTACTTTGTTCAAATCGTCCACGATGTAGATTCGACTCGAGATCATCGCGCACCAGGAGCAGTACTCCATCTCGCCCGATCGATCTGGCGGGGTGAACTCGACGAGGGTGTCGCCGCTCTTGAGCGTTTTCTTGATGCCGAGGTCGGGAATGGAGAACGTCGACGAATGTTCGTTGAGGTCTTCCGCTCGGGCGCTGATAGTCCATGCGACGGGAATGCCCTTCTGCACCACGATGGGGTGGAAAGCCATCGGCTCTATCTTGGTACCGACGCGTTGCGCGATGCCGTCGCCGCTCGCTATCGATGCGTCGCTCGACAACTCCCTCGCTACCTGCGCGTCGAAGGAAAAAAGCATCGCTGCCCGAGCAGGCAGACCCGTAAGCACGAGTCCCCTTGAAGCCATGACCGCGCCCATTGCGATGATAAGGACGGCGGCCGCCTTGGTGACCAGCCGCGACAGCCGCGCATTCGAGGACAACTTCGAGTAGGCGGCCCCGGCTCCGATCAGGGCCGGCAGGGTGCCTGCGACGAAGACGAGCATGGTCGCGGCGCCTTTCAAGGCGCTGTCCCGGCCCATGGCCAGGAGGATCATTGTCTGCAACGGTGCGCAGGGCAGGAGCACGGTGAGGAGTCCGGTCGTGAAAGCTCCCCTGCCACCGGTGAGGAGAGCTCCCAGAATGGACTTCGGAAGGGCCGGAGAAAGGCGCCTGAGAGCGGGAAAGAGTCCCAGCATCGTGCAGCCGATAGCCGCGACGAGGCAGCCTCCCACGATGGCGACGAGGGCTCGAAAGCCATCTGAGACCGAGGCCAGGGAGCCAAAGGCCCCCGCAGCCGCTCCGGCCGCCGCGTAGGAAACGATCCGGCCGGCATTGTAGTACAGGACCCGCGACCTTCGAGCCTGGCTCGCCGCGAAGATACTGCCGCACATGGCCAGGCAATGAGCCGAGCTGACGAGGCCGAAAACGAAGATCGCTATGCCGCTCATCGCGCCCCCGGTATCCAGCGCTTGAGGCTGAGGGAGCCGATGAGCACGGTGATCGAGCTGGCCGCCATCGCGAGGGCCGCGAGTTCGGGGCTCAAATATCCGGCGGCGGCGATGGAAATGCATACCGCGTTGTAGCCGAAGGCCCAGAAAAGATTAGCCTTAATCCTGCCCATAGTCTTCCTGGCTATCAGGAGGGCATTAGGTATGGCTGTCAGGTCGCGGCCGAGGACGATGACATCGCCCGTCTCTATCGCTATGTCCGTGCCCTCGCCCATGGCAATACCGACCCAGGCGGCGGCGAGGGCGGGAGCATCGTTGATGCCGTCACCTATCATCGCTACATTCCAGCCATCGTCCTTGAGTCGGCCGATTTCCTCTGCCTTGCCCTCGGGAGAAAGAGCGGCCAGGGCGGAACCGATTCCGGCCTCGTCGGCGACCCTTCGCGCGACACCAGCATCGTCGCCGGTGAGGAGCCGTACCTCCAGGTCGAGAGAGCTCAATGAGGCGACCGCTCCGGCTGCGCTCGGCCTTATCTTGTCATCGAGGGAGAATATGGCCTCGAGTTCCCCCTCGACCGCCAGGGCAACGACGCTCCGTCCATTGCGGCGGAGTTCGTCGATAGTCAGCTTTGCCTCGGAGAGCTCCACTCCCCTTTCCTCGAGAAAGGCTGGGCTGCCGGCCAGGACGTTCCGGCCTTCGACCTCGGCGGCGACGCCCTTGCCTGGGACGGAAGATAAGCTCGTGGCTTCGGGCAAGAGAGCGAGGGAGGCAATGCCCGCATCGCTTATCGCGCGGCCGTAGGGCTGCTCGGAGCGCCTCTCCGCCGCTGCGGCGATTCGCAGAGCCTCGTTCTCCTGGAATGATCCGAAGAGCAGGATCGAACTGAGGCTCGGCCTGCCCTCGGTGAGGGTGCCGGTTTTATCGAAGGCCGCGAGGTCGACTGCCGCGAGGCGCTCCATCGCCCGTCCGTCTTTGAAGAGGATGCCGCGGCGCGCGGCGGCCCCCATGCCGACGACGAGAGCCGCGGGAGTAGCGAGGCCGAGGGCGCAGGGGCATGAGACGACAAGGACCGATATCGCCTTGACGAGGGCTTTATCGAGAAGAAGGGACGAACCTTTGTAGGCCAGGAAGAACCAGGCGAGAAAGGTCGCCATGGCTATCGCGATTACTGCCGGTACGAACACGCCACAGATCCTGTCGACGAGCCCTTGGGCATCGGCTTTGGTGGCTTGCGCCTCCCGCACTATCCGCACGATTCCGGCGAGCCTCGTGTCCTCGCCGACCTTTTCGGCTTTCAGGCGCAATGAGCCGTAGAGATTCACCGAGCCGGCGACCGCCCGAGATCCGGGCGATTTTTCCGCAGGTCTCGACTCGCCACTGAGCATGGACTCGTCCACGGTCGAGGAGCCCTCGATTACCAGACCGTCAACGGGAATGCCCTCGCCCGGATGCACGAGGAGAATGTCGCCGACACCGAGCTCGGAAAGCGAAACTTCCCTCTCCTCGCCGCCTACGATGAGTCGGGCTTTGGGCGGGGCGAGGTCGGCGAGGGAATCGAGCTCGGCCCTAGTTCTTCGCTTGGCGAGGGCTTCCAGATACTTGCCGAGGAGGATGAGCGTGATTACCGTGCTACCGGCCTCGAAGTAGAGATTCGGATGGTTGTAAACGCTCCAGCTTCCCTCGAGTGCGGCATAGAGGCTGTAGGCGTAGGCGGCCGTCGTGCCGAGGACGACGAGGATATCCATGTTGGCGACCCCGGATCTCAGTGCTCTGAATGCGTTACGGTAGAAGCCCCGGCCAACGATGAACTGGACCGGAGTCACCAAGAGCAACTGAAAGCGCCAGTCGTGAAGAAACAGGAAGGTATATGAGAGATGGACAGATAACTTGCCCCAGGCAGTTACGGTCGCCGGGTCGAAGGCGGCGTGACATCCTTTGAAGCCGGTGAGGAGCATCATGAAAAACAGAGGCGATGAAAGCACGAGGGCGACAAAGAGGGAAGCGCGAAGCTTCGCTAGCTGCCGCTCGGCGGGAGAGGGGCCGGAGACGGGCGAGTCCTCGTCCTCAGCCTCGAAGCCCAGTTTTTGAATCTCTTTTTGAATCCTCTCCCTCGAAACGATCTCAGGGCGGAAGCCTATCGAGGCCCGCTCCGATGCATAACTCACCGAGGCCCGCTCGATCCCCGCGAGCCGCAGAAGCTTCCTCTCGATCTCGAGCGAGCAGAGGGCGCAGGTCATGCCCGCTATTCGAAGTGTCTCGGTTTCGCTCATGTCCCTGCGCCCTCCTCGGCAGGTCGTTGAAAAACTCGAAGCTTTTCAACGACCTGCCATGCAATAGCTCGAAAACCAAAGGTTTTCTGCGCAATTGCGAAAATCAAGGTAGTGTCGAAAAAGGCTCGATGGCCTTTTTCGACACCCGATTAGAGTTTCGCGAAGGCGTTCCAATAGACTTGCTTCGTAAAGGCGGCAGCATCCGTGTTCGCCTTTAGGAATCCCGTCTTCTTGAATTGGGTCGTGAAGTACTCGACGTCGTTGCGGACGGCCTCGTTCGTGTAGACGTAGTCGTAGCTACGGATCAGGTCCGTGATGAGCTTGAGGTCCTTGGTCGCGACGTAGCCATAGTCGATCTCGAGCTTCGCCGTCTCCTCGGGATGCTTGCCGATGTACTCGTCGGCCTTCTGGTAGGCGCGGGCTATCGCCTGCACTCGCGCGGGGTCTTCCTTGATCTTCTTGCCCGAGGCGTAGAGGAAGCAGCAGCTGCGGCCCTTGAACAACGGGTCGGTGGAGATGTCGGTGAGGGCCTTGTAACCCTTATCTTTGATATAGAGGGCCCCGAAGGGGTCCCATACGGCGAAGGCGTCGATTTCCCCTTTCTTGACGGCCTCGTCGAAGAGGTCATCGGCGTAGATCTTCCAAGTGACATCCTTCTGCGGATCGAGATTGGCGTTAGCGAGGACCAATGTCGTGATGGACATGGGCGTGCCGCCTATCTCGTCCACACCGATGTTCTTGCCCTTGAGGTCGGCCCCTGTCTTAATGGGCGAGCCGGCGGGAACGAGGACCTTGAGGCAACCCTTGTGGAGGCCGCCGATCACCCGCAAGTCCAGGCCCGACTGGATCGAGGTGAACCACTGGAAGTCCCCGTTCGTCACGGTGAACTCGCCGGTCACGAGGCCGGTCTTTTCCGTCTCGAAGGTCCCCTCGACGAGCTCGGCGTCGAAACCCTCGTCGGCAAGGTACCCCTTCTCGAAGGCCACATAGGCCGGCGCCCCGCACGCGGCCCCGCCCAGCGCCTGGATCTTGAGCTTTCCGTACTTGAAGTTGGCCGGTTTACCGTCGCTGCCTAGCTTCTTCGAGCCGTATTGAGCCCATGCCCCCGTGGCGGCCATGGTGAAGGCGCTCGCGAGCAGCAGAACGCGAATCGCGCCGGCCCTCCATCCTTTACTGTCTCTCATATTTCCCTCCTTATCCGCGGGCTTTGTATTGCCGGCTTTTCTTCCCGGCCCCCGCGGTCAATGCCTAATCAGCGGCCTCGTGTCGAGTACCTCCGCGTCGGGATCGAGGCCGTCCACAGCGCGCTGCAAGGGGCTGCCGAAGAAGACGCCGAGCAGCGGTTCCTTCGCGGCAAGGACCGCGAAGCCCCTCGATCTTCTGTAAGGCGCGTCGCCTATACCGTCACCGTCGAGGTCATAGCCCTTGTAGTCGTCCCAGTAGTTGCCTCTCCCGCCCTCGGTCCATCGGATGCTAGCCGCGTCGCCGGCTCCTGCCACAGATTGAGAGTTTTCCTCGAAGGCGTTCGACGCGACGATCGTCCCTGGCGAGGCACCCTCCACGACAATGCCCCGCGCGTTGCCCGAAACCGTATTGCCCAGGGCCGAGCAAGACTTCGCCCCGTCGAGAACTAGGCCCGATGTGAAGCCCACTATGGTGTTGCCCTGGGCCAGGCAGCCCTCGCTTTCGAAGAGCACGAGACCCGAGCTCCTCGAGTCACGGCCCTTCAAGAAGACATTTCGAACGAGTCTGGCATATTTGGTGCCCATCACCATGGCTCCGACCACAAGGCTGGAGGCCGTATTCCCCTCGAGGATGGCGGACGATCCGTACATGACATGCAAACCGTAGCGTCCGTCGGAGAGCCTCGAGCCGAGGATCCGGGTGCGCAGAGAATCATCCAAATAGACGCCGTCGCAAACTGAAGCGACATCGCAGCCCTCGACCAGGCAATCGCCGCCTTCCGTGACGCGTATGCCGTCGCCCCGCTTGGCGAAAGGAGCTCGTGCGTCGCCGCGGACGCGGCAATCCTTCACCGAAGCGTCGGCGCAGCGCTCGAGCCTTATTCCGAAGAGAGCCCCCTCTATGGAGCAGGAATCCAGAGTGATGCCCTTTCCGCGCAGGAGTATTCCGGCGTCCATGGCCTTCGCATCCACGCCCGATCCCCGCACCGCGAGGCCGGTCAGGGAGACCTCATCGGCGCGGATGCTCAGCGTGCTTCCCTCCGGACTCTCCCCCGCCCAGAGGATAGTCCCCTCTTCAGCTATAAGCCGAAGAGGCTTCGCGACGACGAGGTGACCCCGGTACAGGCCCTTTGGCAGAGTTATCGTCGAGAAGGGCGCGGCCTCGTCGATAGCACGCTGGAGTATCGCGGCATCGCGAAAACTCCCCTCGGCCCATGCGTAATTGACGTCGGGGCCGGATAGAAAGACGGCCGCGATGAGGAGGCCGAGCTGGGCGAGGCTCCCACGCATCAGGCGGCCCCGCTCCCAAGGAGTTCCAGGAATCGTCGGTCCAGAGTGCCCGGGCCCAGAGAGCGCCAGGCTGAGCCGTCCTCTTCGCCGACGAGCCTGCCGCCGCCCATGAGAAATACGCGGTCGCCTAACGCGGCCGCGTCCTCGAGACGGTGAGTGGAGAAGATGATTGTCGCGCCCACGCTCTTCAGGGCGGCGACCCGAGTCTTCCACTCGATAGCCCAGAGCGGATCCAGGGCGCTCGCGCTCTCGTCCATGAGATAGAGGTCCGGAGAACCCAACAAGGCCTGGGCGAAGAGAAGCCGTTGCCGCATTCCCCGAGAAAGTCGGACGGCTTCTCGGTTCGCGTGCGAGGCGAGCCCCAGCGATTCCAAGGCGTGCATCGCCGCGCGCTCGGCCTTGCCCCTGCTCTCGGCCGCGCCCTTCAAGCGGGCCACATAACTGAGCCAGGAGAGAGCGGAAGCGCCGGCTGGAAATTCGAGGCTGTCCGGTACATATGAGGTTCGGTATGCGTCCAGTCCCACGATGCTGCCCGAATCGGCCTCCGAGATACCTGCGAGAAGGCGCAGGAGACTGCTCTTCCCAGCACCGTTAGGCCCGACGAGGGCGACACACTGCCCTTCCGAAAGGTCGAAGCTGAGGTCGTCGAGGGCGAGGGTCAGGCCGAAGCGTTTGGTCAGGCCCAGGGCGCGAATGAGTTTCGACATGGTGCTAGGCCCTCCTCGATGCGCGGGCGGCGAGGAGCAGAGGCAGGGCCGAGTGGAAGAGGAAGAGAAGGAACGCGACAAGGATTCCAGGAAGGCTCAGGAAGAAGAGCTGCCAATAGTAGAATTCCGGCCCCAGCGCGGCGGCCCTTTTGCTCAGGAAGGCGGCCCCGAGTCGCAGCGCCTCAGCAGGGTCGAGGGCGAGGAAGAGGGCGAGGGCCGGCTTCGCTATCCTATACGGCAAGGCGGGGAAGAGGGCCCAGCCTAGGGCCTCGTAGAGAAACATGGTCGCGAACCAGAAGGCGAGGGACGAGCCGGCCGCCGACAGGCTGGAACGGCACGCGCTGCCGAAGAAGGCGCCCCAGGCCGCGTAGATAGCCACCGTCGCCACTGCTGCGATGCCGAGGAGAATCGCGCCGGAGCCCGATCCGACTCCCTCGCCCGCCAGCACGATTATGCCGGCGGCGGTCGCGATTGAGGCGAGGATGCCCGTGTACTTGCCGATGAGGTAGCCGCATCGTCCCAGGCCAAAGGAGCGGAGCAGGCCTGCCATGCCTCCGCCCTTATCGCTCGAAAAGGAGAGGGCCGCGACGACGATGCCCAGGAGGGAAGAGATGAGGAGGACTAGGCCCGAAAGGGAGGCGCTCCTTCGATCGAGGCCGGCAGCGGACCAGTTCATGGGCCCCTTTCCCGTTAAGAAAAGGACGAAGCAGAGCAGAGCCAGGCCCATGAGCGCAGCCGGCACCCAGAGCCTGCGCAGGAGTCGGGAGAATTCCCCCTGTGCCACGATGAGCGCCTTCTTCATGACCTGCTCTCCGCCTCACTCCCGTTACATGCCCGTACCCGAGGAGGGCTCGACCTTCAGATCACCGAAGACCTGAATCTTGGGTCCGTCCTTTCTCGCCTTCGCGAAAGCAGCAGCCGCGTCCTTGGACGCAAAGGCATGTATACCCGAGCCCATCGGAGTCGAAACCTCCTTCGAGACCACGAAGTAGGCCTTTTCGAAGGCGACCCAGTCGTGGGTCTTCGCGTCCTGCACGTATCGAGCGGCCGCTTTGATCGACGGATTGTCAGCGGAGAATTCGAAGTAGCAGCCGATGTCATCGAACTTGTAGACACGGCCGTCCTTCGCGATGAGCTCGGATGCGTAGCCCGAATCCTTTATCGACATTTTGCATTGGGTGCAGGCGTCGATAGCCGGATCGATGGCCACAGGCGGTGGAACTTTTGTCTCGGCACCGGCCAGGCCGGGGATTGCGAGAAGGAGAATCAACAGGAATGTGGGGGCGATTTCCCTCGAGTTCATTAAAATACTCCTTATTTGGCGAATGCCTTCTCGATCGCCTGATCGAGGTCGGCTATGAGGTCCTCGGGATCTTCAAGTCCGATGGAAAGGCGAATGGTCTCGGGCGCGATATCGGCCAGCTTTTGCTCATCGGGCCGAAGCTCGCCGTGGGTAGTCTTGGGTGAGTTGATGATGAGAGAGCGGGCGTCGCCGACATTGGCCTGGTAGCTGAAAAGCTCGGTGGAGTCGATGAGCTTGTTTATCTGCTCGTCGCTTGCCTCGACGCCGAAGGAGAAGACGGACCCCGCGCCCTTTGGCAGGTACTTCTTCGCGAGGGTCGCGGAGGGAGACCCTTTCGCGGAAGGGTGCTTCACCCAGGTCACTCGCTTGTTGCTCTCCAGGTAACGTACGATCTTCTCGGTGCTGCTCACCTGCTTGGCCACTCGCTCGGAGAGGGTCTCTATGCCGAGGAGTATCAAGTAAGCATCGAGGGGGCCGAGGGCCGCGCCGAAATAGGCGAGATAGTTCATCCTCGCCCTTGCCGTAAAGGGGAATTCGGGGAATGCTTCGACGAAGCTCCGCTCCTTCTCGTCTCGGTCGCGCAGGAGGTACTCGGCCTGAGTGAACTGGGGAAACTTGCCCTTCGTCCAATCGAATTTCCCGCTCTCGAGGATCAGCCCGGCGAGAGCGCTGCCATGGCCGGAGAGGCCTTTGGTCGCGGAGTAGACAACGATGTCGGCACCGAAGCGTATCGGATTGAGGAGGTAGGGCGTCGCGAAGGTGTTGTCCACGATGAGGGGAATGCCGTGCTCGTGGGCGACTGCCGCTATCGCCTCGATGTCGGCGACGACTGCGTTGGGATTGGTGATCGACTCGATGAAGACGGCTCGCGTCTCCGGCCGGATAGCCTTCTTGAAGGAAGCCGGATCGTCGACGTCCTTGGCATAATCGATCCCGACGCCCAGCTTCGGATAGATTTTCTTGAAGCTGTCCACGGTCCCGCCGTAGAGGTTGGGCGTCGTGAGGATGCGCCCGCCGCCCTCCGCCGCATTGAAGAGAGCATAGGTCACGGCCGCCATCCCCGAGGCCACGGCAATCGCGCCTGTAGCGCCATCTAGGGCGGCAATCCGCTGCTCGAGGGCCGCCACTGTGGGGTTGCCGACTCTCGTATAGAGATAACCGAATTCCTCGAAGGTCAGCAGCCTGCCCGCCCTGGCCGTGTCGCCCAACTCATATGAGGCCGTCTGGTAGATAGGCACCTGGACTGAATGATTGTGCTCGTCGGGGTTGTACCCCGCCCGCACCTTCAATGTGTCGAAACCCAATTTCGTTGCGGCCATAGGGCCCTCCTTCACGTATGCGTATGATTCGGCCGCGACGGCAAGACGGAGCGAAGCCTGGAACTATGGCCCGTGCGTCAGCGGTTTCGAGAAAATGGGACTGTAGCGGAGTTAGTTCAGCGACACATGAAGCAGGCCATCATCGAAATGCGCATATTTTTGGGCACCTTCTTTGGAAAGACGAAAGCGGCGGGCTGCAGCGACTCGTGCATGATGACCTCCTTCGACTGCCTTTTGCAGAATTGGCTAGTCAAGATTAATATTAAGCAAACTATGTGGACCCTTTTAGTCTATTATATTAGTATTGTCAATACTATCGGGACAAAAACTTAGAAGTTCTTTATCACTACAAGGACTGATAGTCGCGAGCTGAGGGAAGGCCGTAGGCGGATTCCGCAGATAGGATAGCGTCCACGATAGCCCCTTCGACGGCGCGCACTCCGAGGAGGGCCACGGCGTCAGGGTCGGCTTCGACCTCGCCCGAGGAGAGGGCGAAGAGGCTGTCCCCGTCCCAGCGCGTATGCGAGGGACGTACGACGCGGGCAATGCCGTCGTGCGAGACCGAAGCGAGGCGCTTGGTCTCTCCCTTCGATAGCCTAGCGTTGGTCGCAATGCATCCGATGATGGTATTCCCGCTGAAGAAATCCCTTTTTTCGCCCAGGGCGGCCAGGAGACAGGCCTCCGAGTCGGCGAAGCTGCCGGGAGCCTCGCCCCTCGTCCCAGCCAGGATCCTCCCCGTGGAAGGATCAATGACATCGCCGATGCAATTCACTGCCACGAGGGCGTAGACGGCGAGCTCTCCTATTCCGAGGCAGAGGGAGCCGAGCCCCCCTTTCATGGAGCGGCTGGAGCCGAGAGCCTTGCCCAGGCTCGCCCCCGTGCCTGCACCCGTGTTGCCATGACTGGATTCAGGTTTGCGCTCGAGGGCGCGAATTGTGGCCGCGTAGCCCATCGCGGCATCAGGGCGCGCGCGGTAGTCGCCACAGCCGAGGTCGAAAAGGACAGCGCCGCAGACGATGGGGACTCTGCAGAGACCGACGTCCCTGCCGATTCCCTTCTCCTCTAGGCCTCGCACGACTCCCGCTGCGGCATCCAGCCCGAAGGCGCTCCCTCCTGCAAGTAGGACGGCGTGGATAGAACTCCGCGAGCCTGTGGGATCGAGCCCCTCCGCCTCTCGCGTTCCCGGCGAGCCCCCTCTGACCTCGAGGCCCGCCACAGCTCCTTTCTCGCATATGATGACGGAGCAGCCCGTTCCCCCCGTTTCGTCCTGGGCGTGCCCGATACCGAAGGCACCGAGGCTATCGAGGCTGACTACCCGCGGCTCCGCGCTCATCGCTCTTCCTCTGCAGGGCCGAGGACAGCGACCACCATGGCCACGATCTCCTCGACTCCGGCCAAGGCCCCCTTGCCGAGGTCTCCGCAGGCTAGTCGCCCCTCCTTCGGCTCAATGATCCTCCAAGCCCTCGAGACGAGCTTCGCGAGATTTTCCCGGACTGCCGCGCTCTGGTACATGTTCGTGTTCATGGCTGGGGCGAGAAGGGCGGGCTTGCCGGGGTCGAGGGCGAGAGCGACTGCGCTCAGCATGTCGTCGGCCAAGCCATAGGCCAACTTCGCAATGATATCAGCGCTCGCCGGGGCGACGAGGAAGAGATCCGCCCTCTTCGCAAGGGATATGTGCTGGACCTCACGGGGAAAGTCCTCGGCGAACATGTCGGCGTGAACCCGGTTCTGGCTCAGGGTCTGGAGGGTGAGGGCGGTGATGAAGCGCGAGCCATCGCGGGTGAGGATGACTTCCACAGCATAACCCAGCTTGATCAGCGTGGAGGTGATATCGGCGGCCTTGTAGGCGGCAATGCTGCCCGTTACGCCGAGGACGACGCGCTTCACGGCTGCAAATCCTTAGCGCTACCGAGGAGGGCCTGGGCGATACGTCCCGCGATAGCGTTCTTCCCCTCAAGAAGCTCCCTCCTCCCTGACGGGTCCACGAGGAATCCAACATAACCCGAGCCGAAGGCTGCCCTAGCGTCGTTGGCGAATACGAGGGAGCAGCGAGCCGATTCGAGGAGCCGTAGCCCGGCGGCCACGAGATCCTCCTCGGAGGCTCCATAGAGAAGCTTGAAACCGACAATTATCGCCCGGGGAGCGGCCCCGCGCAGAGTCGCGATCAACTTGGGCGTCCGCTCGAGGAGGAGGACGGGATCTTCGAGCTCCGAAGGAATCTTGCCTACAGGCAGAGGTGGAGCCGAGCGCAGGATGCGGTCTATCTTTGCAGAGAGGAGACCCTCCTCATCGCCGGGAGAGAGATCGCCCGAAGCGATCGCTTGCGTCAGGACCGAGACCATGGATCCGAGCGTAGCGGTCCCCGCAACTGCGTAGTCGGAGACTGCCATCGCGTGGACGATCGCTCCTATCTCCTGCTCGCGCAGTAGGGAGGACAATGCATCGCCCAGATCGCCGACCGTATCGACCGGAAGGTCTGTCGTCCGAGGGGTCTCTGGCAGACTCGCGCTCGGGCCGTGGATATAGTACAACCACTCGACAGCCTCCCCTCCTTCTTCGAAGAGACGCTCGGCAATAGCCCTTCCGAGTCTTCCAGTCGAGCGGTTGGTGATGCAGCGGACTTCATCGATAGGTTCGGCCGTCCCGCCCGACGTGATAATGATCTTCAAGTAAAAACTCCTTTCGACAAGGTGGATAGAGAAGCGTCGAAGTGGCCTGTGAACGATGTAGCGATTGGATGGCTCATCAATTGCCCTATATTGACAGAAGGCAAATAACCTATTAAGACCTATATAGTCCTTTTAATACAGCAATGTCAATGCATACAGCTTTCTACAGAAAGGATCGTCGATGAACTCAGGCGAAGATCGCTACGGCTTCAACACAAGGGCCATCCATGCGGGAGAAGGCCCTGATCCAACGAGCGGCGCCTCCGCCCCGAGCATCGTCATGTCGACGACCTTCGTCACCGAGGCAGGTGCCTCCTTCTCGGCCGAGGATTTCGGGCCGGAAACCCCCTACATCTACACGCGCTGGGGAAACCCGACAGTAGCCCAACTCGAACGCAAGCTCGCGAGTCTCGAGGGAGCCGAGGCCTGCATAGCCTTCGCGAGCGGCATGGCCGCGATCAGCGGCCTTCTCCTCCAATTCCTGAAACCGGGCGATCAGCTCCTCATCTCCGACGTGAGCTATGCGGGCACCGCCGAGTTCGCCAAGGACTACCTGGCCACGCGGGGGATCGAGGTGGCTCGCGCCGATTTCTCGGATCCGCGCACGGTCGAGGCGGCACTGCGGCCGAACACGAGGCTCGTTTATGCGGAGACGCCCGCCAACCCACTCGTTCGGCTGACCGACATAGCCGCCGTCGCTGGCCTGGCCCACGCCGCCGGTGCGCGACTCGCGGTCGACTCGACCTTCGCCACCCCCGTCGCGACCAGGCCCCTCGAGCTTGGTGCCGACTTCGTCATCCATTCCCTCACCAAGTACTTGGGCGGCCACGGCGACGCCTTGGGCGGCGCCGTCCTCGGCCGGGCCGCAGACCTCGCCGAGCTCAAAAAAGGCGCCAGCATCCACTTCGGGGGCGTCATCAGCCCCTTCAACGCCTGGCTCGTCATGCGCGGCATCGCCACCCTGGGCATCCGCATGCGCGCGCATGAGGGGGGAGCCCTCGAGGTCGCGCGCTTCCTGGAAGGCCATCCGAAGGTCCTGCGCGTCATCTACCCCGGCCTACCATCCCATCCACAGGCTGAACTCGCCGTGAGGCAGATGCGCAACTTCTCGGGCATGATGAGCTTCCAAATGAAGGGAGACGGGAGGGCCGCGTCGATCCGGCTGTCGAAGCGCCTCGAGCTAATCCACTACGCCGTCTCTCTCGGCCACCACAGGAGCCTCCTGTTTTACCTCGCCACTGATGACATGCTGCGTACATCCTTCGATCTCTCCCCGGAACAGGAAGCCTCTTACCGGAGCTACGCGGGCGAGGGAGTATTCCGCCTCTCGGTCGGGCTCGAGGATCCCGAGGACATCATCGCTGACCTGGGCAGGGCCCTGGATAGTTAGGGAGGAGAGCACATGCCCGATATCAGCAGAAAGGCCTCCTCGTTCGGCGAATCCGTCATCAGGGCCATGACCAGACTGTCGAATGAGTATGGGGCTATCAATCTAGCGCAGGGCTTCCCCGACTTCGCGCCCCCTCCCGAACTCCTCGCGGCCGCCGAGAAGGCGGTGAGGGATGGTCCCCACCAATACGCGATCACCTGGGGCGCCCGGAACTTCCGCGAGGCCCTCGCCGAGAAGCAGCGCCGATTCATGGGCTTGCCCATCGATCCCGAAACCGACATCGTCGTCACCTGTGGCAGCACCGAGGCCATGATGGCCGCCATGCTCGCCGTCGTCGACCCCGGCGAGCGCGTCGTCGTCTTCTCGCCCTTCTACGAGAACTACCAGGCCGACGCCCTCCTTGCGAGCGCCCGGCCCGTCTGCGTCCCTCTTCGGGCGCCCGACTTCTCCTTCGACCCGGAGGAGCTCGAACTCGCCCTGACCGGGGCCAAGGCCCTGATCCTCTGCAATCCCGCGAACCCCAGCGGCAAGGTCTTCTCTCGGCCCGAGCTCGAGGCGATCGCTGATCTCGCCCGGCGCCGCGATGTCTTCGTGATCACCGACGAGGTCTATGAGCACATCGTCTATGAGCCTCGGGAACATATATATTTCGCCTCCTTGCCTGGCATGTTCGAGCGGACGATCTCTTGCAGTTCACTGTCGAAGACTTATTCGATCACCGGCTGGCGCCTCGGCTACGCGATAGGCCCCGCGCGCGTGATCGAAGGCATGCGCAAGGTCCATGATTTCCTCACCGTGGGGGCGGCCGCCCCCCTGCAGGAGGCGGCGGTCACAGCCCTCCGCTTCCCCGATTCCTACTACGAAGGCTTGCGCGAGCTGTACACGGGCAAGCGCGAGCTCTTTCTCGGCTATCTCGAGCGGGCGGGCCTGCCCTACGTGAGGCCGGACGGGGCCTATTACGCGATGGTCGACATCAGCGGCTTCGGAGCATCGAGCGACCTGGACTTTTGCACGTGGATGGCCCGCGCGGTAGGAGTCGCGGCAGTGCCCGGCTCGAGCTTTTTCCAGGGCGAAGTCCGCGACTTCGTCCGCTTTCACTTCGCCAAGCGGGAGGAGACCCTACGCGAGGCCGGGGAGCGGCTCTGCTCCCTGCGCTCGATCTGGGAAGCGAGCCTCTCGGCGGGGGAAGCCCCAGTCAGCGCATGATGGAAGGCAGACACGCCCTCAGGCCAGGAATGGGTTGATCTGTCTGCGGAGCTCCTCGGTAGAGACGAGGCCGTGGTTGACGCGGCGCGGAGCGCCCGCCGCGTCGAAGACGAAGACTGTAGGCAGACTGACTACGCCGTAGCGCTCCGCGACGCCGGGCCTCTCGGTCACGTCGACCTCGATGACTTGGATGGCCCCGTCGAACTCGCGCTCGAGCCGATGGGCCGCCGGCTTCTGAGCGTGGACACATGGGGCGCAGTGGGGCGAGCCGAAGACGAGGAGGCCGGGCCTGCCCAGGACGAAGCCCTCGGGCGCGCCTCGGCTGCCATCGCTGGCCCGGCGCGCCCTCGCGAGCACGGCGCGTCCAAGAAGCTTCCAGGCTGCGAATGAGGCCGCCCCGAGGATCAGGGCTAAAATCGCTCGAACGACCACTCCTGTCAGCATCTAGTGTCTCGCCTAGGCCTTGGTAGAGGCTATTGGAGCCTTGGGTTTGAGTCCAGGGAAAATCCCATCGGGGGCATTCTTCGAGAATCCGGGAAGCTTGAGCTTCGCGAGCTGATAGTAGACGAAGCAACCGGCGCAAAAGCCGGCGAAGGCGTTGAGAGATGCGAGGACGATGACAAGCCAGACGAGAGACCAGCCGAGGATCGGCTGGCCGGCAAAGAGGGCAACCGAGCCCGCGAGGAGGACCACCGTGCCGAAGCCCTGGGCGAAGCGGTGAGGCTCGGGATTGTCAAGGATTACTTCCGGCTTCACCCACTTAAGCGGCTTGAGTATCCCAGCATAAATCGGGTAGAAACCGGGCTTGCCGAAGATCGTTCCCAGGGCCATCACGAGCCCTACGCCGAGGGAGATGGCCGGTACGTTAAGGATGAAGGCGAGCAGATTCAGCGCGATGATGATGATCTGATTCGTTGCAAGCGCTCTGTGATCTACCGGCCGAAGGGAATCCGACATACTCAACCTCCATCTAATTACGACTAATTAGACCCATTTACAATTCTTTAATATGAGAATACTGTCCACTGATCGGAATAGTCAAGTCGGGAGGATAGGCATGGTGGACTATTTGCTACTCAAGGCTCGTCTTCTGACCGAAGGTATCCGCGCCGATGCTGAAGCTCTCGGCGAGGTCGGAACTCGATACAAGGAGCAGAACCACGGCCTCTTCGGCTGGGACTTCGAAAACCATCCTGAGCTGAAGATCCCGGACGACTTTCAGCTACAGGACGGCACGGTGGTCCAATTTCGCCTGAACTCCCTCTCACCCTATGTCCTCCGCATCACTGGAGGCAGGCTCCAAGTCTTCAAGGGCGAGGAGCCTATCTGCGACGCCTCCCTGATCCCGCGCCCTGAATTCTACGGCAAGAAGACTGCGGGCGGGAACGACATGATCCGGATCGGCCAGGTAGGCGGCAGGGACAATCTATTCTTCTGTTACCAGAACTACTGTTCCCATTTCTCCACCAACAAGCAGTGCGCCTTCTGCAACCTCGTCTCGACCTCGAAGACCTACGGTTCCGTCCTCAAGAAAAAGGACCACGAGGAGATCGGGGAAGTGGCGGGGGCGGCCTTCGCCGAGGGCACCGTGCGCCACATCAGCCTGACCGGCGGCTGCTTCCAGGCGGAGAAGGAGGAGGAGGTCATCTCGGGCATACTGGAGTCGATCCGAAGGCATACCGGCTTTGAGCGGGTGCCGGGAATCCTCCTCCCCTCGCCGGCCAAGGGCGCCGCCATCGGGAAATACCGCGAGGCGGGTATCGGCTCCCTCGGCTACAGCATGGAGATATGGGACGAGGCCCTCTACAAGGCGCTTTGCCCCGGCAAGGCCGAGGTCACTTCCCACGCCGAGTTCCTCCTTTCCATCCGCGGGGCCGTGGAAGCCTTCGGCCATGGCAATGTGTACGTCATGCTCGTGATGGGTCTGGAAACTAAGGAGACCTTTCTTGAAGGCGTGCGCGCTGCCACCGCCTTGGGCGCCCGACTCGCCCCTTACGTCTGGGCCCCCAACCCCGGCTCCAAGCTCAGCGGCCACCGAGCTCCTTTCGCCGAATGGTACACCGATACCACGCGCGAGGCCGCCCTCATCGTAAAGGAAGGTGGCTTGCTCGAACCTTCCGAAAACTGCTGCCGCCTCTGCGACGGCAACACCCTGCTGATGGACGGCCTGCGGGAGATTGGCGGCGAGTAAAGTCATCCCTGGCCTCTTGACCTAGCTTGGGTCTTCTGTTAAACATGACTATTTAGGTCTATATTAACCTATTAGGAGAGAGAATGCGTGTCTCAGTGGTCGGCGGGATGGACAGGCTCGAGCAGCAATACAAACTCGAGGCCGCGAAGCTCGGGTACAAATTGCGCGTTTTCAACGTGCTCGAGTCGAATATGTCCGCGAAGCTCGCGAGCTCCGGCGCGGTCGTGCTCTTTACCGGCAAGGTTTCACACGAGGCCCGCATTCAAGCCGTGAACGCGGCCAGAGCCTGCAATATTCCCCTCCTCATGTGCCACTCCTGCGGCGTCTGCGCTTTTCGCGATTGCCTGTCATGTATCGAGAAAGCTGGCTCGAACGGAATGCGAATAGGTCTGTAGCACAGGAGGAATGAGGTATGAGCGAGAAGCGGAATTATGGATTCGACACCCTTCAGGTTCATGCGGGCCAGGTTCCCGACCCGGCGACCGGGGCTCGCGCAGTACCCATTTATCAGACGACGTCTTTCGTGTTCAAGGACTTCGCCGCTGCCCAGGGCATCAGCTCGGGCGAGATGGCGGGCTACGATTACACGCGGATAGTCAACCCGACGAACGAAGTCCTCGAGAACCGCATCGCCGCGCTCGAGGGAGGCTCGGGCGCCTTGGCCCTGGCCTCGGGCTCAGCCGCGACGGCTTACTCGATTCTCAATATCACGCATACGGGCGACAACATCGTCGCGGCCAAGACCCTCTACGGAGGCTCCTTCAATCTCTTCGTGAACACCCTCCCCAAGCACGGAGTTACGACGACCCTTGTCGATCCGAGAGACCCGAAGAACTTCGAGCGCGCCATCGACGAGAAGACGAAAGCGATCTTCATCGAGACGATCGGCAATCCCGATATCAACATCGTCGACTTCGACGCGGTAGCCGCGATCGCGGCCAAGCACAAGATACCCCTCATCGTCGACAACACCTTCGGCACGCCCTTCCTTTTCAAACCCTTCGAGCATGGAGCCAACGTCATCGTCCACTCCGCGACGAAATTCATAGGCGGCCATGGCACGAGCATAGGCGGCCTCATCGTGGACGGGGGCAACTTCGATTGGGCCTCGGGCAAGTTCCCCGATTTCACTACGCCGGACCCCGCCTATTCCGGCTTCATCCACGCCGAGAAGTGGGGCAACCAAGGCTACATCGTCAAGACCAGGCTCCACTACCTGCGGGATTTCGGCGCCTGCATGAGCCCCTTCAACGCCTTTCTCTTTTTACAGGGCATCGAGACACTCTCGTTCCGAGTCGAGCGGCAGGTTCGCAACGCGCAGCGAGTGGCCGAGTACCTTGCGAACCATTCCCAGGTCGACTGGGTGAACTACCCAGGGCTCAAGTCGAGCCCGTATTACGAGCTCGGCAAGAAGTACATGCCCAAGGGGCCAGGTTCTATCCTGACCTTCGGCATCAAGGGCGGCTTCGAGCGGGTCAAGCGCTTTATAGAGAGCCTCGAGCTCTTCTCCTTCCTCGCCAACGTGGGCGATTCGAAGTCGCTGATCGTGCACCCGGCGACGGTCACCCACGGCCAGCTCTCCGAGGCCGAGCAGCGGGCGGCCGGAGTAAAGCCAGAACAGATCAGGCTATCCCTCGGCGTGGAGGATGCCGACGACCTCCTCTGGGACCTGGGCCAAGCCTTCGACAAGGCGCGAACCTAATCCGAGGTACTTGCAATCTCAAGGAGTTGCCATGCCCGATCCGAGCCTCCGTGTCTATGAATCCCTCCTCGACCTCATGTCGAGCGCCGATAATCCCACCCCCTTGGTTCGCCTAACCAAGACTGTCCCCTTCCGGCACGCGAAGGTCTACGCCAAGCTCGAGTGGTACAATCCTTTCGGGGCCGTGAAGGACAGGGTCGCCTTTAATCTTCTCCGCGACGCGGAGGAGCGGGGCGTGGACCTGGCTCACCTCGTCGAACCGACCTCGGGCAACACAGGTCTTGCCCTCGCGCTGCTATCGAACCTTCGGGGCTACCATTTTGCCGCGACTATCTCGAGCGCGATCCCCCTGGAGAAGCGCAGCGCTCTTCGCCTTTTCGGCACTGAGCTCGTAGAACTCGAGGACGCTCTGTGCCCCATGCCGGGCGCCCCCGAGGGAGCGATGGCCAAGGCCGACGAGCTCGCGCGGCAACCTGGTTGGCACTCGCTCAATCAGTATAAAAACCCGGCGAATCCCGAGGCCCACTTCCGCACCACCGGCCCGGAGATTTGGCGCCAGACCGGGGAGATGGTGACTCACTTCGTCGCGGCCCTCGGGACTTGCGGCACGATCACTGGGGCTGGCCGCTTCCTGAAGAGCCAGCGACCGGAGGTAAAAGTCATCGGCGTGCATCCTACCGACGGCCACGATATTCCGGGCGTACGGAGCCGCAGGGCATTGGCCCTCACAGATTTCTTCCACCCCGAGGAATATGACGGAATCCTCGAGATCGGCGATGCCGAGGCTTATGCCCTGAACAAGCGTCTCTTCCTCGAGGAGTCCCTGATCGCGGGGCCCAGCTCGGCCCTGGCCCTGGCCGGGGCGCTCAAGGTAGTTCCTGACGAGCCCGGCGTTGTCGCCGTCGTCATTTTCCCCGACAACGCCTTCAAGTACATATCGTCCTACCGCAGGCACCTTCCCGAGCTCTTCGGCTCCTCCGGGGCGGTGGGCGATACGGCTGCTCCGCCCACGGCGCCCGTCGCCTCGGCCGATCCCTTCGGCGAGCACCTTCGGGCCGCCGTGGCCTTCGCTGAGTCTTCGCCCGACCTGGTGAGCGCGAAGGATGCCCTCGCGCTCCACGAGAATGGCACGATCATCGTGGACGTCCGCGAGGCTCAGGAGTTCGCCCAGATAAGGGTAGCCGGAGCGACTCTCATCCCTCTCGGGAGGCTCGCCCAGGGAGTGCGCGACGGCCTGCCCGAGGACAGGTCCGTTCCAATCCTTACGCTCTGCGCGAAAGGCAAACGGTCGATCTATGGCCTGCTTCTCCTCAAGGCCCAGGGCTATATCAATGTGAAAAGTATCAAGGGAGGTATGGGCGCATGGGTCCAGGAGGGCTTGCCAACCGAGTCGAAGGCGTAGCCTTAGCAGAAGGCCTAGCGCCAGCGTTTGGCGCACTAATGTAAATGTGGCGCAGGATGGGCTGAAAAATACGCGTGTTGGCACATTTTACAGCTTGACTTTCGTGCTTCCCTTATTATAGAGTAATTAGGTCCTATTAGTTATATATGGAGGTCATCATGAGAGCAGCTACACCCACGTTCAGAGCTGGCGCTTTGTCCAAGGCGTCCCTGTCCATGCTTGTCGCCATGATGATGACCTGCTTCATGTGTCGCTCCAACTAATTCCCCACCAGCGCTAACGAATTTTTACATTCTCATCATTCATGTCCGGTATGCAGGTCTGTCTGCTGAAGCCGCGACATGCAGCGATTATTCGGACGAGTTCGATTCATGAGGGCACCTATGGAAACAAGCATAGAACTATCTCCGGCCGAGGGGCTCGCCCCGAGCGCCGCAGGTTGGCATGACTATTCGAAACTGAAGGTCGTCAGCTCGAGGCATCCTTGGCGCCTAGTCGGCTCCATCTTCGCGCTGCTCGGACTCGCCCTCGTCATCCAGTCCCTCGTGACCAACCCGCGCTGGGAGTGGAACGTCGTCGCCGAATACCTGACAGTCGACTCGGTTCTGCGCGGCCTGTGGACGACCATCTACCTGACGGCGGCTTCCGCGGCCCTCGGTTTCATCCTCGGCGCCTTGGTAGCCCTGGCCCGCCTCTCGAAGTCGCCTGTGCTTTCTAGCGCCGCCTGGTTCTACACATGGTTCTTCCGTTCCGTGCCCATCCTGGTACTCCTCGTCGTCCTCTATAACTGGGGCTACCTCTACGAGTACGTGGGACTGGGCATCCCCTTCACGGACATCTCGTTCGTCAAGGTGAAGACCGTCACCTTGCTCGGGCCCATCACGACCGCGATCATCGGCCTGACGCTCAACGAGGCCGCATACTCCGCGGAGACTATCCGCGGCGGAATCCTCTCGGTCGATCAGGGACAGCTCGAGGCCGCCGCCTCCTTGGGCATCTCTCGGGGCCGACGTTTTTTGCGCATCGTCCTGCCTCAGGCTATGCGGGCGATCCTGCCCAACGCCTTCAACTCGCTCACGGGCCTCGTGAAGGGCACGTCGATCGTGTACGTCCTCGCGGTCTACGACATCTTCCACACGATCCAGGTCATCTACAACCGCACACAGCGAGTGCTGCCCATGCTCCTCGTGGCAGTCCTGTGGTACGTGATCCTGACGACCATACTGAGCGTCTCGCAGTACTACATCGAGCGCATCTTCGCGAAGGGGGCGGCTCGAGCGGCGCCGAAGACCCCGTTCCAGAGCCTGAGATCCCTGGTCGGCTCGATCGCCGTGGAGATCAAAGAGCGAGCCACCGCGAAGAGCGCGGCCTTAGGCGTAAAGGGAGGCAATGATGCTTGCGACGATTGACGAGAAAAGGGCCGAGATCGAATTCGCGGAAATCGAGACTCGAGGCAGGGCCGTGAGCGGCTCATGGAGCGCTGCGGCCGCAGTCCCGGCGTCCGCGCGCCCGGAGACCGGGCGGGGGCGCATTGAGATCCGCGGCGTTCACAAGCACTACGGGGCTTTCCACGTGCTCCGGGATGTAAACCTCGATATAGAGGCGGGCAAGGTGACTTCCATTATCGGCCCCTCGGGATCCGGAAAGACGACGCTTCTCCGATCGATCAATCACCTCGAGAAGGTCGACTCGGGCTACATCGCGATCGACAACGAACTCATCGGCTACCGCCGGAAGGGCGAGCGGCTGTACGAGCTCAAGGAGAAGGAGATCCTCGAGCGCCGAACAAGTGTCGCGATGGTGTTCCAGGGCTTCTATCTCTTTCCGCACATGACCGCCCTCGAGAACGTGATCGAGGCGCCGGTCTCGGTCAAGAGAATATCCAAGGCGGAGGCAATCGCGGAGGCTCGAGCCCTCCTGTCCCGAGTCGGGCTCGCGGATAAGGAAGATTCCTACCCCAACCAGCTCTCGGGAGGGCAGCAGCAGCGGGTCGCCATCGCCCGGGCCCTCGCGATGAAGCCGAAGGTCATACTCTTCGACGAACCGACCTCGGCGCTCGATCCCGAACTCGTGGGCGAGGTGCTCCAGGTCATCGGCGATCTCTCGAGGAGCGGTACGACCCTCGTCATCGTCACCCACGAGCTGGGTTTCGCGCGGGAGGTCTCGGACAAGGTCGTCTTCTTCGACGAGGGCCGCGCCTTGGAGTTCGGCACCCCCTCGCAGATTTTCTCGAGCCCTCGCTGCGCGCGAACCGTGGAGTTCATTTCGAAGTTGCTCTGACCGGCGCGCGAGCCCCAAACCGGGGACGCCGGCATTCGATTAAGGAACCACAAAGGAGGTGGATATGAAGATTCAGAGAAGGAACAGAGTGGCCGCGCTGGCGGTAGTACTGGGACTTGGCCTAGCGCTCGGTGCGAGCGCTCAGGGAGTCCTCAAGTTCAACTTGAGCCCGGAGCAGAATCGGATCAGGGCCGACAAGAACGCGAAGGCGATAGCCCTCCTGCCCAAGGGAGTCCTCGCCCAGCCTGGCAAGCTCACGGTGGGCATATACGCCTCGAACGGCGGCCTCCCCCTATCCGGCTTCGCGACCGACGACAAGACCGTGATCGGGAACGAGGCGGACATCGCCCAGCTCATCGCGGACAGCCTCGGCCTCGAGTTCGTCTTCGTGCCGACGGCATGGGAGGACTGGCCCCTCGGGCTGAGCTCGGGCAAATTGGACGCCTTCATCTCGAACCTGACGGTCACCGAAGAGCGCAAGGAGCTCTTCGACTTCGCCACCTACCGCCAGGACGTGCTCGGCTTCTACGTGAAGTCCGACAGCCCCATCAAGGCGATCAAGGAGCCCAAGGATGTCGCGGGGCTCAGGATCATCGTGGGGTCGGGGACCAATCAGGAGAAGATACTCCTCGCCTGGGACGAGACGAACAAGAAGAACGGCCTCAAGGCAGTGGATTTCCAGTATATCGACGACGCCGCCGCCACCAACCTGGCGATCCAGTCGGGCAGGGCCGATGCCACTTTCGGCCCCAACGCGTCGGCGGCCTACACGGCGGCCACGAACGGACAGACGAAGCTCGTCGGCATCGTCAATGGCGGCTGGCCCCTCACTGCGAACATCGCGGTCGGCACCAAGAAGGGCAATGGCCTCGCCGCGGCTTACGCGGAGGCTCTGAACGGCATCATCGCGAACGGCAAGTACGCCCAGGTCCTCGCGCGCTGGGGCCTCACGGCGGAGAAGGTCGACAAGTCCCTCGTGAACCCGCCGGGGCTCCCGAAGCCGAAGAAGCAGTAAACGCGGCGATTCTCGGCCGCCTGGAAAAATCCGGGCGGCCGCTCTTGAGGAGGAGGACCGATGGGCGAGTATTCGGGCATCCGCGAGTGGAGGCCATACAGTTATCACGACCTGGGAGGGAGGAGCCTCGGCCTCGCGGAGGGCTTCCGCAAGCGCTGCCTGAAGGTTTCGGACCGGAGCTTCTCGCAGGGCCTGCAGTGCCAGCAGATCAACAGCATGTCCGTGCTGATGTCCATGGAGGATTCGGTCTTCGTAGTCCACTCGCCGCAGGGCTGCGTCGGCTGCGCGAGCTTCGCCAACGACATGTACCGCGTGGGGCAGGCGCATCGAGGTTTGCCCGTGATCCGCAACGCGAGGATCATCGTGACAAACCTCGACGAGAAGGACATCGTCTACGGCGGGGAGAAGAAGCTCCGCGAGGCCCTCCTCCTCGCGAACGAGCGTTATAAGCCAAAGCTCATCTTCCTTTTCGCCTCCTGCGCTTCAGGCATCATCGGCGACGATATCGACGCGGTCGCCCAGTCGACGGGCGCGGAAATCGAGCCGATCGTCGTGCCGATCCACTGCGAGGGCTTCAAGTCCAAGGTCTGCGCCTCGGGCTTCGACGCGGCCTTCATCTCGCTTTCCAAGCACGTCCTGAAAGGCGCGAAGAAGCCTAGGGAGGGCGACCTGGTGAACCTCTTCGCGCCTACCTCGATCAGCCACAAGGACCAGGTCGAGATCGAGAGGATGCTCACGGCCCTCGGCCTCAGGGCCAACTACCTTCCGTTCTACAGCTCCCTCGATAAGATCAGGCGCATCCCGGCCGCCGGAGGCTCCACGGCCATCTGCAAGGTCTTCGCCGACGAGTTCATGAAGCAGCTCGAGCGGGACTATGGCATACCCTTCTCGCACACGGTGATGCCGATCGGCGTACGCAACACGGACAAATGGTATCGGGGAGTGGCCGCCCTCTTCGGCAAGGAAGCCGAGGCGGAACGCATCATAGAGGCCGAGCATCGGCGCGTCCTGCCCCTGATCGAGGATATCCACCGACGCCTCGAGGGCAAGCGCGTATTCATCTGCGGGGGAACCGGTCGCTCCTTCGCGGCCGCGGCCCTCGTCGACGACTTCGGCATGAAGCTCGTCGGCCTCGAGACGCCCACCTACGACGAGGATGCGCAGATCGATATAGAGTACCTCAACGGGATCCACGGCGACTTCGCGGTCGACATCGCCAACATGCAGCCCTTCGAGCAAGTCAACCTCGTGAAGAAGCTCAAGCTCGACGTCTTTATAGGCGTGCCGACCTGGACGGCCAGGCTGGGAATACCCACTACCCACGTCCTCGACTCCAAGCGCCCCACGATGGGTTACGACGGCATTCTCTACCTCGGCAACAAGATAGCCGATCAGATCGAGAATCCTGGCTTCAACGAGAAGCTGGCCGCGCATGCCAGGCTTCCCTACAAGGCTTCGTGGTACGGGAAGGACCCCTTCAAGTTCATCAAGACTGTCGAGACTATGGGTGCCGCGGCTTCAGCCGCCGGTGCCGGGGAGGCCGGCAAATGTCCGCGATAACAGAGGCTCCGCGGGGCAACTGCGCCCTCGGCGGGGCGAACGCCGTCCTCTCGGCCATCGACAAGGTCGTGCCGATCTATCACGCGGGCCCCGGCTGTTGCATGCAGACCACCGCGGGCGAGGCTGGCCAGGCCGGCGGACGATCCCCCTTCTACGTCTCCGGCGTATCCACGCCCTGCTCGAACATGCTCGAGCACGAGGTGGTTTTCGGCGGCGCGGACAGGCTGCGCGAGACTATCGAGGGAACGATCGAGATTATCGAGGCCGAAGCCTACTTCGTGCTCGAGGGTTGCACTTCGGGCATCATCGCCGACGACGTCAAAGGGATCGCCAAGGAATTCACGGACAGAAAGCTGCCGGTCTATCCCGTGGAGTGCCCAGGCTTCCTCGGCGAGAGCTGCCGCGGCTACGAGATCGCCTTCAAGGCCCTTCTCGACAATATCGTCGAGCCGGCCGAGCGCGAGGCGGACCTCGTCAACCTCTTCGGGATTATGCCTTACCACGATCCCTTCTGGGAGGGCAACTTCGAGGAGATGACTCGGATCCTCGAGCGGCTCGGGCTGCGGGTCAACACTTTCTTCACGCGCCGCCAGGGCCTGGCGGATGTACGCGGATCCTCGGCGGCCGCGCTGAACATCATCCTCTCGCCCTGGCTTCTGAAAGATGCCTCCGAGCAATACCGCAAAGGCTTCGGGGTACCGAGCCTCCGCTGGCCGGGAGTGCCGATCGGCGCGACCGACACCTCCGCATTCCTGCGGGCCGTCGCGAAGGAACTGGGGCTCGAGGAAAAGGCCGAGCGCCTCATCGCGGCGGAGGAAGACTACGTCTACGGCTACCTCGAGACGGCCATCGGGGCGCTGACCTGGAAGCGCTTCGCGGTGGTCGCCGACTCGAGCACGGCTATCGGCGTCACACGCTTCCTCGCGAACGATTACAGCTTCACGCCGATCGCGACGATCGTCACCGATCCCGTGTTCAGGAGCGAGGACAAAGAGCGCATAACGCGGCAATTGACCGAGCTCGAGCATGCGAAGCCGCCGGCGGTCGTCTTCGAGACGGACGGCTGGAAGATCGCCCGCGAGCTCGAGTCCCATCCCGAGATAACCTTGCTGGTCGGCAGCACGAACGACCGAGAGTACGCGATGGAGAAGGATATCCAATGCTGCGTAATCGCTTATCCCATCACCGACCGATTGGTATTCAACCGGACTTACGCGGGCTACAGGGGCAGCCTGACCCTCGTAGAAGACCTGTACGACAACCTGTAGCAAGGAGAGCGCAATGGCGATGAATCTCGAAGTCACCGAGGTAATGGGCAGGGAGAATCGCCTGGGATCGATCAGCGGCTACTGCGGGTCGCTCCGGGATCTCTCCTGCCGGGCGCGCTGCGGCGGCATAAAGGGAAGAGAGCGCTGCTTCAACCAAAACAGCCTGTGCAACGCGGCCTGCGCCCAGGGTACCCTCTCCCTCATCATGGACGCCGCGATCGTGAATCACGGTCCGGTTGGCTGCGCCGTCGACGCGATAGGATCGAATTTCGTGCTCAGGACCATGCAGCGCCTCTCCGGCGCGAACGAGCACAATATCCGCTTCCTGAGCACGAACCTCCGGGAGAGCGACACGGTCTTCGGCGCATCCGAAAAGCTCAAGGCGACTATCCGCGAGACCTGGGAGCGCCATAAGCCGGCGGCCATCTTCGTCTGCTCCTCCTGCGCCTCGGCGGTGATCGGCGAGGACATCCGCGCGGCCATCGGCGAGCTCAATGGAGAAATTCCCGTTCCGGTCAGCCCTGTCTTCTGCGAGGGCTTTAAGTCGAAGGTCTGGGCCTCGGGCTTCGACGCAGCCTTCCACGCGATCCTGACGGACATAGTGAAGCCGCCGGCCAAGAAGACGAGAGTCGTCAACTTCATCAATTTTTTCGGTAGCGCCAAGAAGGAGATCACCGAGCTCTTCGCTCGCTTCGACGTGCAGCCCTATTTTTTAACTGCGGGCTCGACCATCGAAGGATTGTCCCGCCTGTCGGAGTCCATCGCGACGGTCGCCATCTGCGGGACCCTCGGGACTTACCTGGGCACCGGGCTAGAGCAAAAGTATGGAGTGCCCTACGTGCAGAGCATGAGGCCCCACGGCATCGCGGGCTACGAGGACTGGCTGCGCAAGCTGGGGGCGGCGATCGCGAAAACCGATGAAGTCGAGGCCTACATAGCCGAGGAGAGGCCGAAGATCGAGAGCGAGCTCCAGCGCCTGCGCTCGAGGCTCAAGGGACTGCGCGCGGTGATCGGCATGGGTCCGGGCTACTCGTTCAACTTCATCAGGGTGCTGGGCGAGCTGGGTATCGAGGTCGTATGGACTTCGGCCTGGCACTTCGATCCCAAATACGACAGCGGAGCGAACGTACCCGAGCTCGAATTCCTCGCGGGAGGCGGCGCCGAGGATGTCCCATTCACCGTGAGCGATCAGCAGAACTTCGAGGTCATGAACATCCTCAACACCTTGAAGCCGGACATCTACTTCTCCCGCCATCCGGGGACTACCGTCTGGGCCCTTAAGCTCGGATACGCATCCCTGTGCGTGAACGACGAGTATACGGCCTTCGGTTACAAGGGCATCGTCAACTTCGGCACGATGATCCTGGACTCGATCACCAACCGCAGCTTCGCCGAGCTCTTCGCCAAGCGCAGCAAGCTGCCCTATACTGACTGGTGGTTCCGCCAGGATCACGCTCACTTCCTCGCCAAAGCGGCCGGGTCCCCGGCTGGGGCTCAGGCCGCGGCGATCGGAGGAGGGCATGAGTGACCTGGTAGAAACCCCGCGTTTCGTCTGCGCGTTAGGCGCCATCAAAACAGTCCAGGCCATCGAGCGAGCCGTGCCCATACTGCACTCCGGTCCCGGCTGCGGCGCCAAGCTCGCCGGCGGGATCTCGGAGCAAAACGGAGGCAGTCCCTCGGGGTACATCTCGCCGCAGATATACCCCTGCTCCAACATAGGTGAAAGGGAAGTTGTGTTCGGCGGGGCCGAGCGCCTGCGCCAGACGATCGAGAACGCGCTCAAGGTCATCGACGGCGATCTCTTCGTCGCCCTCACGGGCTGCACAAGCGCCCTAGTCGGCGATGATGCCGAGGAGGTTGTCCGCTCCTTCAAGGGCGCCGACAAGCCCGTGATACTGGCCGATACCCCAGGCTTCATAGGCAACAACATCCGCGGCCACGAGATCGTGCTGGACTCGCTGATCGACCAATACATGAGGCCCGCCAAGAGCGAAGCCGGGCTCGTGAACATCTGGGCGACCGTCCCCTATCAAGATGCATTCTGGCACGGAAATATCCGCGCCCTCGAGAAACTTGTCGCCTCGCTCGGCCTCCGTTCCAACACGGTCTTCGGCCCACGCAAGGGAGTCGCCGCCCTCGACCGCGTGCCGGCTGCCTCCCTCAACATCCTCGCCTCGCCCTGGGTTGGCTTAGGAGCCGTTCGCAAGCTCGAGGAGAAATTCGGGACGCCCTATTTGCACATCCCCACCATACCGATCGGGCCGCACGCGACAGGCGAATTCCTCCGGGCCGTCGGGAGGGCGGCGGGTCTGCCGGATTCGACGGCCGAGACGGCCATCCGTGCAGGAGAGGAGGAGTATTACTACTATATCGAACGCTCCGCCGACGTCTTCCTAGAGACCAGGGCCATGGCCCGCCGATTCGTCGTCATCGCGGACAGCGATTATACTCTGGCCGTCTCGCGCTTCCTCGTCAACGACATGGGCCTCTTCCCCTCGAAGCTGTATATCACGGACGACGCGCCGATCGAGCACAGGGAACACGTCGCCGGATACTTCGCCGAATTCCTACACGGGATAAAGGCCGAGGTCGAGTTCTCGGCCGACGGCGGCGCCATACACGAGGAGATCAGGAATACCGACTTCTACGGGCGTCCCCTCATCCTCGGCAGCTATTGGGAACGCTCGCTCGCGAAGGAACTGCGGGGCCATTACGTCGGCCTGGCGATGCCCGTGGTCGACCGGCTGATCCTCGATAGGTCCTATGTCGGCTACGATGGGGCCCTGCGCCTCCTCGAGGACATCTACGGCATAGTCCTCGAGACATTCATCTAAGGAGAACCGCATGATCCCGCGTTACCCGGAATTCTTCAACGACGTCTTTGGCCCCATCATGCAGCCGGGCTCGAGTTCTCATTTCGCTGGGCCCTGCAGGATCGGGCTTCTTGCGGCTTCCTTGCTCGAGGAGGAACCGGAACGCGTCGAGTTCGTCTTCGATCCTGAGGGGACCTATGCGGGAATCTTCGGGCACATGAATGAGGATCTTGGTCTCATCGGGGGCGTCCTCGGCCTCGGACCCGAGGATCCCCGGCTCTTCGAGGCCAGGGAACTGGCGGCCTCCCGCCGCGTCGATGTGAGCTTCGTACTCGAGAGGATATCGGAGAGCACGCACCCCAACGCAGTGAAAATTCGTTCCCGCGGCCGCTCGGGGAAGAGCGTCGAGCTCGTCGGAGACTCGACAGGCGGTGGCATGGTCGAGCTCCGCGCAGTCCAGGGTTTCCCGGTGAGCTTCGAGGGCGACAGCTACGCGCTTCTCGATTTCTGTACTCGGGGCCGGACGAGCCGGCCCGACCCTGAAACAATCCTCGAATCCGGCGTTTCAGAACGAAGCGACGCGAGGATGATGTCCTGGTACAAGCTTTCGGAGCCCCCCGAAGTCCGACCGCCCGAATCGCTGATCCTCGCTCCCATTCTTCCCGTACCCAGTCTCCCTGGTCGAAGGCCACAGCTCTTCGATACGATGGTCTCATGGCGCGCCCTCGCTGATAAAGAAGGAGCAGGGCTTTATGAAGTTGCTCTCCGTTACGAGGAAGCGGCTTCCTGTTGGCCGAGAGAGCCCATCATCGCGGCGATGCGCGGCATCGCTCGAATCCTCGACCGTCAGGTCCGCGTCGTCTACGATGAGGACATTCCCGTTCCCGAAAGCCCCGACAGAAGAAGGGACGACCGCATATGGCCGCTCTACGAGAGCAGGGGACCTACTCTTGGCGGCTCCGTCATGGCAACCGCGATCAAGCGAGTGCTCGGCGTCATCGTGAAAACGCCTGGCGTGCCCATCGTTCCTGGACCCATGGGCACAGGAGGGGGCTACCTCTATTCGGCATTGAGCGCGGTCCGAGAATCGCGCGGTTATGGAAAAGACGATCTCCTTCGCGGTCTTTTCATCGCTGCCGGTGTGGGCGCGATCGCTTACTCGAGAAGCGAGCCGACAGGAGAAGTAATCGGCTGCGCAGGCGAGTGCGGGCTCTGCTCGGCCATGGCGTCGGCGGCTATAGTAGAGATGGCAGGTGGAGCTCCGGTTCAAGTCGAAAATGCGGCAAGCTTCGCCCTTCAGGCAGCGATAGGCCTGCCCTGCGACCCCATACCAGGAGGCCGTGAGCAGCCCTGTCTGAGCCGGATCATCTCCGCCGTGACGAATGCGATCAGTTTCGCGGATCTCGCGCTCGCCGGATCGGACGCGGTTCTTCCGTTTCACGAAGCCCTCGAAGCGGCTGACCGAGTAGGCCGCGCCCTCTCGCCCGACCTTCGCTGCAATGGAAAGGGCGGATGCTGCGCCACTCCTGCGGGCAAGATACTTTCGGCGGACTTCGACCGCAGGCGCGGTCCGGCGATCATCACAAGCCCAGGAACCAGCGATGAATCGCGGCGTCCGGAATAAACTCGGGGTGGAAAGAGGCGCCGATCATGCGATCCTGCCTCACGAGGACCGGGTCTCCTCGGCATGAGGCTAGTATCTCGACATCCGAACCGAGCGAGACGATCTTGGGCGCGCGTATGAAGACCGCCTCGAGTCGCTCCGCACCCGACGCCGTCGTCTCGATATGTTCGCGGAAGCTGTCGACCTGCCTACCATAGGCGTTCCGCCTGACCTCGACGTCGAGAAGCCTGACTCCCGGTTGGTGTCGACCCTCAATCCGAGCGGCGAGCAGAATAAGGCCGGCGCAGGTCCCCAATACGGGCATGCCGCCACGGATGCGCCGAACCAGCGCATCCATCAGCCCGAAACGGACGAGGAGGTTCCCGATCACCGTGCTTTCGCCGCCCGGCATGATCATGGCCTCCGCTGCATCGATGTCCTCGACTGTCCTTGCCTCGAAGCTCTCGCTTCCCGCACGCCGCACAGCAGCTGCATGGGCGGCGTAGTCCCCTTGGAGGGCGAGTATCCCGATCTTTTTCAGAGTGGATTACCAGCCGCGCTTCGCCATCCGCTCCTCGTCCTTGAGCTCGCCTAAGCCGATCCCGACCATAGGCTCACCGAGGTCCTCCGAGAGCTCGGCGAGCTTCTTGGGATCCTTGTAGTAAGTGACGGCGCCAACAATGGCGGTCGCGCGGCGCTCGGGATCGCCCGACTTGAAGATACCCGAGCCTACAAAAACGGACTCAGCGCCAAGTTCCATCATGAGAGCAGCGTCCGCAGGGGTAGCGATACCGCCGGCGGAAAAATTAGGCACTGGTAAACAGCCCGACCGCGCAACTTCGACGACAAGTTCGTAAGGAGCCCCGAGTTCCTTCGCGGCCGTCATCAGCTCCTCGGACCTAAGGTTCGAGAGACGCGCAATCTCATCGGTCACGGTCCGCATGTGCCGCACCGCCTCGACTATGTCGCCCGTGCCTGGTTCGCCCTTGGTACGGATCATGGCCGCCCCTTCGCCAATGCGGCGAAGGGCCTCGCCGAGATCGCGGCAGCCGCATACGAAGGGAACCGTAAAGGCCCTTTTATCGACGTGATACCGATCGTCCGCCGGCGTGAGGACCTCGGACTCGTCGATGAAATCGATCTCCAGAGCCTCTAAAATGCGCGCTTCTGCGAAATGGCCGATCCGGCACTTGGCCATCACGGGAATACTCACCGCGTCCTGGATCGACTTGATGATCTTGGGGTCGGACATGCGGGCTACGCCGCCCGCGGCCCTGATGTCGGCGGGCACCCGCTCGAGGGCCATGACCGCTACGGCTCCCGCCCTCTCCGCAATCTTGGCCTGAGCGGCGTCGGTCACATCCATGATCACGCCGCCCTTGAGCATCTCCGCAAGTGCTACCTTGGTTCGCCACTCAGGCCCCTGCCGCTCAGTCCATGATTCATCAGCCATTAAGTCCTCTCCAGGATTATACTTCGGCTTCGAAGAGCCACGTCGAGAGATAGCGCTCCCCGGTATCGGGCAGGACGACTACGATTGTCTTTCCGACGCTCTCGGGCCTATTGGCTATCTGGATCGCGGCCCAAAGCGCGGCGCCCGAGGAGATCCCGACGAGGATGCCTTCTTCCTTGGCTAGTTTACGCGCCGTACTGCCCGCGTCCTCGTGCTTCACCGTGATGACCTCATCGACGGCGGCCCGGTTGAAAACCTTCGGGACAAAGCCTGGGCCGATGCCCTGGATCTTGTGAGGGCCGGACCGTCCCTCGGAAATGACCGGAGAATCAGCAGGTTCGATGGCGAATGACTTGAGACTGGGCTTCTTCTTCTTGAGCGCTTCGGAGACTCCGGTGATAGTTCCGCCCGTCCCCACTCCGGCGACGACGATGTCCACCTTGCCCTCGGTATCGCGCCATATTTCCTCGGCGGTCGTGCGGCGGTGCACCTCGGGATTGGCTGGGTTATCGAACTGCATCGGGATGAAAGAACCCGGTGTCGCTGCGGCGAGCTCCTCGGCCTTGGCGATCGCGCCCTTCATGCCCTTCGGTCCCTCGGTGAGGACTAGCTCGGCGCCGTATGCTGCTAGGAGCTTGCGTCGCTCGATCGAAAAGGTCTCGGGCATCGTGAGGATAATTCGATAGCCCTTCGCCGCTGCAACGGCCGCGAGGGCTATGCCTGTGTTGCCGCTTGTCGGTTCGATGATTACTGAGCCGGGTTTGAGCAGCCCCTTCTTCTCCGCATCCTCGATCATCGCGAGTCCGATGCGGTCCTTTACGCTCGAAAAGGGATTGAATGACTCGAGCTTAGCGAGGAGGGTTACCTTCGAGTCCGAACCCAGGGCCTTGATCTTCACAAGAGGTGTATTCCCGATCAAGTCCGTGATTCTTTCAGCGTATGCCATCTTATTCTCCTTTATGATGAGATGCTAATATTGGTGCAATATCAGATCGAATAGTCCGGCACTCTCGGAGCCGCCACGTCACTAACAGAGACACTAGCCAAATAGTCCTGTATGACTTTCTCGAGACCCGTCCAAACCGGTAAAGTTGGGCAGTCCGCGGAGCGCGCACAAGTCTCGGGGTGATCAGTACATTCCATGAGGGACGTTCGCCCCTCCAGTACCTCCACGACATCCTGGACGCTGATTTCCGACGGCCGCTTGGCGAGTTCATAGCCGCCCTTTGCTCCTCGTGCCGACTTGATAATTCCAGCATTACGCAGAGGCACAACGAGCTTGGCGAGATAGGTTTCTGGTATTGCCTGATGCTCTGCTATCGAACCGAGATCCACTGGACCTTCAGTGTTTCGTTGCGTAAGCTCGATGAGGAAACGTAGCCCATACCTCGACCTCGTAGAGATGAAACTCATATATACCCCTAATAAGACCTAAATAGGTTACATTGAAACAAGAAATATGTCAATAGCCTACTACTCTCTTCTGACAAGATCTCATACATAAGTTAACTGGTCAGCCTATTAGGAAGGCGGAGTATTGGGTGGGAGAAAGAATAGCCTCGGGGTCTTGTATGATGAAGCGGCAGCCGAGGCTATCGTGATCAGTCTGCCAGACGGTGCAAATGCCGGTCGTATAGGATTCGGAGATTTCAATGTGCATCTTCATGAGGTGCTCCTGAAATTGTAATGACTGAATCCATAGAGACCGGTTCGGAGTGTCAGGAGTAGACAGCCAAAGTATCCGGCCCGAACGTGGTAGGGTCCCTGCGATAGCGATGGCAGTACTGCTGGATCATGGTAGGGAGCCAATGAAGACAGCCGTGACATCCTTCTCGCGGCCGATTGTCTTGGCGGCTTTGTCTGCGATTTCTTTCGAGGAAACTTGGATGGCAGCTGAGGAATCACGTGAGAAGAATATCGAGTAGCCTCCGCCATATGCGGCGCCGATACGGTCGATTCTCGAGACGTAGTCGCCTTGGGAGCTTCTGAGAACGTACATGGTTCCTCCTGGAAGGAATGATGGGTGGCGGGCGGTGGAAGAAGGATCGGGCGGGAGCTGCGACTAGGAAAAGAAAGAGATCAAAGCCACCGGGTGATGTTCTCTTGCAGGATGGATAGGAACCAGGACTTGGCGGAGTTGGACCATAACGAAGAGTCGGAGCCTTCGGAGGCGATGAGGTCGTGGATATCGTCCTTCACTTCGAGCCATTGGCCATCGGGAAGATCGTTCCGCATTGAGCGGATGAGGGAATAGAATTGCAGGGCTTCATCGAAAGACTGAGGAATGAGGGCGAGCGACATTGGGTACCTCCTAATGGTGGGTTGAGGGCAAAGATTTACTCGATGTTGAAATAGGTAGCGGCGGTAGCGAGAAGGTGGGCGTAGGAGCCGGATAGCATCTCGGCCTGAATGGCGTGCCACTCGGAGGCGGGCTTGTTGGCTTGGCGCCAAGCGGTGCGGCAACGAGCGATGATGGAGAATGCGTTGCCATCTTCGCCTAGAAGTGTGACGACGGGGCGAGAATCGAGCGCTGCGGTAGTGGGCATTGGGGCTCCTTGTGGGGAAGAGGATGGGAATTAGAAGGCAGGCAATGACGGGGCTGCTAGCGATCGCAGAGGGAATCGGAATAGGAGCCGAGGGAGGCTTCTTCGCAAGCGAGCGGCAGCGGCATGGGCGGATAGAGGTCGGTCAAAGACCTGCACGCGAACGTATCAGGCCATAAGACCGCTTGTGAGAACTCCGAGGAGGTACGAGGCGAAGTCGACGATGGGACTAGCGGATGGTCGGCGAGGCTGTCAGTACTCCTCTTCCGCGAAGCGGCAGGGGACGAAATCGAGCTGATGTTCCGGGATGCCGAGGGATTTTCCATACGCGAGCATTTCTTCCCAGAGCGCCCTGTCCGGCTTCGTTCTGAAGGTCCTGTCCTTGAAGACTACGATGAGCTCGGCCTCGCGATAGAAATGGAAATAGAAAGCCTTAACGAAGGGGCCGAGCCCGCGCCTCAGATTAGCCTGGAGCTTGGCGATGGTCGGCTCCAGCGCGTCAGCCGATACTCGCAGCTTGAGCAGCGACATGGTATTGAAGAAGAACCTCCGCCTGCCGATGACCTCGAGCTCGCTGAAGACCGAACGCTTCTTCGGGCTCAGGTCAATGACGATGCCGTGGTACTCGCCCGCGCTTTCCATGCCGCCTCCTGGTAGCGTCAACAGCCTGACTAAACCAGAAGTATAGAATAGTACAGTAGCTGATGGCTATGCACGGTAGGTGTTTGATGGGCGAGAAGCACGCGCGCGTGGGCTCCTTGTGGGGAATGTCAGCGATCGCGGAGGGAGTCGTAGTAGGAATCGAGGGCGGCTTCTTCACGAGCAGCGACACGATCTTCCTGGGCGGAGGCGGCGGATAGGCAGGTGTCCTCGATGAGGGAGAGCATGCCGAGGTCGTGCTCGGAGTCCATGGATGAGAAGACATCGAGGAAGGAGATGCCGGGGGCCTGGGCAGAAGTGATTGAAGTGATGGAGAGCTCGGCATCGGAGCCGGGATAGCCGGGGTCACCGTTCGGAGGTAGGGGACGTCGGGCTTGGCTGGAAAGAAGTCGTAGGCGATGTCGAGCGCGAGCGGACCATAGATGAGGGTGGTGGAAAGGGTCATGCGGGACCTTCCTAGGGAGATGGCGGTTAAGAGATGACGGCCGGGAGCACGCTTGCCCAGGATGGGGATGACGCGTTAGCCGTTATAGGAAGAAATAGCGGCAAGGGCCATCAAGTAGCAGGCGAGGTGAAGCTAGGCGATTGAGGAATTGGGCAGAAGTAGGTCAGGAAGCGGGCGAGCGCGATCGAGGCTGTAGGCGGCAACTAGGATCGGAGTCGAAGTAGCCTTCCTTCTCAGGCGATAAATGGGCCTGGAAGGCCCAATAGTGAGGTTAGGAGGTACAATATAGGTACAGGCCATATGTTTTCTTGATCGAGAGTCGTGATGGTACTGAGGATCTAGTCGAAGGCAAGCGAGGGTACTTTATGAGTTCAAGTAGCAAAAGGAATCCGACGTTCAGGGATAGGTGTATTGAGATTGATACTATGTGGATCAGCCTTTCCCAAGATTATGTGGGTTAGGCTAGTCCTAATGAATAGAAGATGCTGTTCGACTAATGCATAACCATAGTGAGATGACCAAGGCTCTGAAGCCGTTCCTGAAGTGAAAGAAACGCATCATTCCGCGAGGTGAAGATGACCGCGTCGGCCGGAATTTTGAGAGGAGAAACTGCGGCATGATCACTGGTGAAAAGGGCCCACTTGCCATAATTGACGTGGGCGAGGTCGTCGATACGAGCGAGGTAGTACCGTGGAAAGGGTTCATCAGACCCGGCCGGAATCGTACATACATAGAGAATTGGGCACAACCGAAGAGGTGATGATATCGCCAGTGGACGTCCCGGATGCCCCGGATGGACAGGGGGCGAAAGGGATGCCAGATAGGCATCGAGAATGGAACTGAAGTTCGAGGTGAGCTCAGCATAGAATGTCTGTGCCTTTTCGAGGAGCATCTGGGGGGTAACTGATTTAAGCAGCGGAAAGTCAAAGCCGGTGGGACAGATAGATTTGACCTCAGGGCCATCAATAAGAGGGCGAAAGACGAAGACTGTCTTATTGTAGCCCGAGTATGACTTGGCCAGGGACAGATAGTAAGGCTTGAGGAAATGGTTTGCGACACAGATCTGCTCAAACTTGAAATCTGGTGGAAGAACAGCGAGATCGTCCCGAGTGAAGATACGCTTTGGCATTGTCAGTCTCCTTATCGGATATATACTGGCAATGCAATTGTTCAACACCGGCGATAATAGTTGACTGACAAGAACCAATCATCAGAACAAAGAGGCATTGGCCTGCCCACAGCGACAGGCCACGGCTGCCGCCTAGAAAGCAGTTGCGGCCAGGGCCAAAGCGCTGCACGCGATAGGAGAGGAGCACAAGTAGAACGATGGCCTAAGCGAGCGGCGCTATCGGAGTAGTAATGGAGGCGCGTATGGGAAGCGGAGGGAAAAGCTAGAGGATAAGGGCTTTGTGCCTTCAAAGTGGCCTGTAGCAGGTACTTTGGAGGTACAGGCCATATGTTTTCTTGATCAAGAGCACTCGCGGCAATGAGGATGCGGGAGCACGAGGGCCAAGGCTACGCCGGAGGCCGGGGCCACGGTAGACTAAGTGGATGGCCGAGGTGTGGAAGGTGAAGGCGAATAGGCGGCCTGGGCCGGAACGGAGCTAGAATACTTGGGATGAATGAACCGGAACTGAAAGGCCAAGGTCATCGTTGTCGGCGATGAAGACGATGCCTGCAAAGGCAGCGAGAACGCCTTCTCCTGGAGCAGTAGAGAGGTAGGTGTTTGCCTGGTTCACTGCATCGAGACCAAAGAAAATGGCGGTGACCTGGTGATAGCGGCCGAGGCCACCTCGTACGAACAAAACCTCGTTAGGCTGAAGCTTCATATGGCCTCCAGGATTGGTGTGATAGAAAGGGATGAATACGTATGATGTCATCACTAAATAGTAGATAGATATATGGATATTGGTATGGGTATATTCTGTATTATATATATACCCGGTGGCGAAAGATATGAATATATACTCTTGAGACAGAGGCCCTCTCAGCGAGTCTGAATCAAAGTGGCAGGATCTTTATCAAATTTTTTGACTTTATAGATAATGGCCCCTTTGGGATTGAAGAGGTGATATCAGAGCAAGGACACGAATGCTGGCAGCACTGATAATATTGGAGAGCTCGGATTACTGGGACTCTGCCCAAAGCCGTTCGAACTCGGTCGTATAACGCGTAGCCATGGGCTGGACATTCCAAAGGACGAGAGCATTCTCGGCGTTGTGCTCGATGGCGGCGGTCGTGTAGTTGAAGGAGCCAGTCTCTACGGAAACGGAATCGATGACCATGAACTTGTGGTGGAATATAGCGTAGTGGGCATTGAGCCGGACGGAGATGCCTGCAGCCTTGAGGATCGAAATCTGGGAATAACGATCATGGGCGGCCTTGAAGTCGGCGACAATGCGGATTTTTATGCCACGATGGGCGGCGGCTTCAAGGGCGGCGGCGATGTCACGGGAGGTAAACTCGTAGCAGGCAACAAGGAGGGTCGACTTAGCGGAAGAAATAGCTGTCAGGACCACCTTAAGTGAGGTGCCACCTGGAGAAAAGCCGAGGTCAAATGAGGCGCCTGCTGGTATAGGCGTCTGGGCCGAGAGTTCATGCGAAGAAAGGGCAACCAGAAAGACAATAGCCATTACAGTGATGCGCTTCATGAAAGCCTCATTGGAAAGAGCATACCAAGCCAGCATGGAAATGGAAACCCATTTGTCGTCGACGGAGAATTGCCCAGCGATCATCGCGAAGTAGGAATATCACGGCGCTTGGATGCGATGACCTGGCAGATGTGGCGAACGAGATCGGGGTCTGGAGTCTGTGTGGCGGCCAGTTCAAAGAGTGCGAGGATGGAATTGGTCATGGAGTGGTCGATGTCGGGCTTCCAAGTAGTGGTAGTGACGGGAATGTCCCTTAGCATCGAGGAATGGGAGATATTAGAGACAGGAATATCAGCGACCATGTTGGGCCTCCAGAAAGTAAGGGCCGCCTTGAAAAGGCAGCCCTGTAGATGTGATGGAGAACGAAGAAAGTTAGTCAGTGGGTGAATCACTGAAGATGTCGAGGAAGGCGGAAAGCGCCCGCGCGACCGGGAGGTCCCAGCGTTCTGGGGTTGAAGGATTGGAAGGACGCGGGAAGAAGGGGCTGGAGCCGAGGCAGCCTCCGTAGAGCCAGGAAGCGATATCCATGGGGAGGGATTCGAGAGGAGCGAGGTCGACGAGATCCTTCTCGAGGGCGCGGTAGAGGGTCATTAAGGACTGAAGGCGAGATTGCCGTTCGTGACGATCCATGGTGGAGTCCGTGGCGGCGCCGGAGGACCAAGCCGAGTAGAACGCGTCGACGAGGACGAGCATATGGTCATGGGCGAGCGTGAGAAGACTCTGCTCGCGTTCGGTTGGGGCGAGACGTTCGTAGCAGAAAAGCGTAGGAGAACCTGAAGCAGGGACAGCTGAAAATTTCGCAGACTTGGCCTTTGTGGCCTCCTTAGTTCGAGATGAATATCGATACTAGGAGGAGCTGAGGGCCGGCACAAAGATATTAGTCGGGTGTGGGAGGGTCGAGGAGGCCGTGCTCGACGAAGCTGTAATAGCCTGTGCGGGCAAAGATGACATGGTCCAGAAGTGCGATGCCAAGCACATCCGCGGCCTGGCGAAGGCGGGTGGTGATCTCGCGGTCCTCGGGGGATGGGTCGAGACGGCCTGACGGATGATTGTGCGCCACGATGATGGCACAGGAGTTGTCTTTGATTGCTGTTATATATACTTCTCTCGGATGAACAACTGTACGATTCACAAGACCGATCGAAACGATATGGACCTTAATTATTTCATGAGCCCCGTTGAGGGTAATGGCAAAAAACCTTTCATTGCGGGCGCGAGCGTACCGGGCAAGCGCGCCATAGATGTCTGAGGGGGAACTGATCCGGTAGGCAGGGGCGGTACGCTCGCTGACGATATCGTACTTCATAGAAGCTCCTTGGACTGTTATTAAATAGAAATAGATTGTGGGTATAGAATTATGAAGACGTTATGCGATAGATGTAAGGCTAAAAGGGTTGATCGCCGTCGATAATATTGTATGAAATATAAATGAGGCGCAGATGAACGGAACGGGGCCCATCTGCGCCTCGATGGCGATTGGCGAGGTTATTTAGGATTGCTTGCGTGAAGGTGAAGTAGGTAGCGGAGGTCCCGAACGAGGGATATCTCCTCGGATTCGGATCCGTCGCTAGGGGAAAGCTCGGGAGCCTTAGGCGGATCGAGAGAGCCCAAGAATTCAGGCCCGGATGTGAGACACGAGGCTGATGGGGCGACGACCTTAAGAAGGAGCTCACGGTAAATGCGAGCCTGGGGACCTCCGCGCAGGGCATCGGAGATGATGAGTACGGAGAGCAGACTGAGGAAGTATTCCAAAATGTTGAGCTTGGTTTCCGGCTTGAGGGAACTGTTGAAGATTTCCCAGAGGGCATTGGGGACCCATGAGTAATCTTTCATCGTCTTGCAGGGGTTCGAGGGATAGGAATCCTCGATGTCAATAATGAGCAAACACTCGGGGTCGCTTAGGAAATCGTCCTTCGAATCCGGCCAGTGAGTGCGCCTGCGTTCGCACCACTCACGAAATTCCTCGTAACCGTCATCTAGGGATGAGTTATGCTCTGACTCGACCTCGAGCTGAGTGGCCGGAGTAGACTCTGGGAGCTGGGTGGCATGCTCAGCCCGATCGCGGTGAGACTTGATGGCCTGATACAAGCTCTCCGTAGCCTCGGTTGACTTGAAGCGATCCGTGGGAACATCTGACATAAAGAAGACCTCCTTGGGCGGCGGAGCCGCGTAGTATGTAGGTGCTTGAAGGCACCTACATCGAACAGAAGCTCTTGGCTTCTATGGATGTATACTGGCGAGTGGGAGAGGCAACACAATCGCAGTCCGAAATTTGTGTGCGATAGGCGACGAGACGTATGGTAAGAGCGCGAGTGAGATGCTAAAGATACGGGAAGGGAGAAGGACCGATGGGGAAACCAAAGAAGAACAAAGAGACTGCCGAGCTGGATAAGATCATCGAGGAGATAACGACTGATGCCTCTGGCGATGATGAATGCTACGGAGCGTTCATGGCTGTGCTCGAGGATGAACTAGGGAAGGATATCAACGCACGGGTCATGGGCGAGGACGTTCGCCATTGTAGGTGTGTAGGAAGAGAAGAAAGAGAGGCGCAGATGCGGGGGAGCTTTGCATCTGCGCCTCATGCGAGACGGCCCCTAGGAGACCGTGCTATTTGAAGGAACCGAGGCAGGCACTGATGCTCTGGCCGATCTGCGCGAGGAGCTCGGATTCAGCGGGCTCGGCGTCGGTAGCGGGCGTGAGTAGGCCCATGAACGGAGGATCAGTGTCAAAGCCGAAAGATGCGGGCCCGATGCCTACCTCCAGGAAGCCACAGATCTGGACAGCTGTCTTTTCATCCGCAAGGCTGTCGGCGATGATGAGTTCGGCTAAGAAACCGAGATAGTAGTTGAGGAGGGCAAAGGTTCGAGGGCGGCCTAGATTGGAGGAGACAATGTCCGAGAGCACAGCGGGGATCTCCGAAAAGTCTATGCGCCCTTTGGTCCTTACTTCGCTGCCAAATTCGGAGGGCCAATACTGCTGTGAATCCGGAAGCAAAACATCTTCTATCTCCGGCCATGTGGTGCGGCGAGCCTCGCACCATTTTTGAAGATCAGCAAGAGCAACGGCTCATTCGAGGTATTTGGGGGCGTCCTCGGAATCAGGAGCTACACCAAGTAGTGCCTGAGTCTGGATTGGCGCCTCGGACTGAGAATCAACAACATCTGTCATAACTTACCCCCATAATAATGTGAAGTAGTAACGCTCCCTTACAGACAAAAGCGGGCGATCAAAATCTATGAGTTGTGGATTGGAAAATGAGCGAGGCGGGTAATTGAAACAGGATCAGATGACCTTCAATCGGAACGGTGATAGACACGATTGGTTCAGGTGCGCCAAGAACTAGGATTTGTCGCCGACAATCTCGAAGCGAATCGTAAACAGTAGAGTTGAAGACTCTTCAATTTGAAGGGACTTCTCGATATCCGCGATATGTGCATCACGCTTGGCAGAGATGTCGTCTTGGGCCTCGAAGATCTTCTTACGCTTGTCGTTACGCTGGCGTTCTAGGCGGTGAAAGGTCCGCGTATGCTCAAGGCGCTCTTCGAGGGTTGTGCTGAGAGCCGAGGCGCGCATCTCTTCGGACATCTTCTGCTCGAGGTTGGAGAGCTCCTTATCTAGGACGTTTTTGAGGTCGGTAGCCCAGAGCTCGAGCTTGTTGAACTCTTCCCCGAAGTACCTATGATTGCGGTCCTTCAGGGATTGGATTGTAGCGTTGAGCGCGAACTCGTGCTCGTCGGCAAGGGAAGCTGGCGGACGGTAGGAAGAGGAAGCAAGGGCAGCATCGCAGGAGAAGAGCTGGAGGGCGATGTCTGGATCGAGAACGGAGCCATCATCAAGGAGGACAGTAGCGATGATAAGGTCATCGGTGGCGGCATGTGAGGCCGCGGTGAGGATTGAAATCGAAAGCCAGCCAGAAGAGCCGACGAGGGATTCGATACGGCTCATCTTGGGGAGACCGATATAGACGAAGGTGAGCTTGGCGGAGGCCGGGGTCAGGGCCTTGGCTGCAGTGATGCAATGTTGAGCGAGCGGGTGCTGAATACGGTAGACATGAGCTGGAGTAGAAGAATCGGGATGAATCTGGTAGCGGCCAGAGGGGAAAGTCGGATCGGGCGGAGAGTCAAGCGAGAAGGCGAAAGACGAGTCGTGCCAGTGGGCGCGGGGACCAATGATGTGCTTCGTAAGGCGGTAAAGGTCGCGTTCCTGGATCGAGATAAAGTCGAGGGCTTCGCGCTCGCGGAGGCGGAGCTTGGAAGCGACTTCATCATCGAGCTTATCAAGGATTGTTGACTTAGCGGAGGAGAGGGCAGCGTTGATCTGGGGCTCGAGCTCATGCGTAAGTCGATCGAAGGCGGCGTTGATCTGGTCCGTGGTCCGGCAGGTCTGGTAGATCGAAAGGACGCGCCGCTCGAAATCGATGCCAGATTGAATGGAGCCGAGAACTTCATCAGAAACGCCGAAGACACCCGAGAAGAGCTTGAACTTATCCGAAAGGAGCTCGTAGACACGTTGGTCGGCTGCGTTGTGGTCGTTGATGAAATTGAGGACGGTGACATCGAACTTCTGCCCATAGCGATGGCAGCGGCCTATACGCTGCTCAATGCGCTGGGGGTTCCAGGGAAGGTCATAGTTGACGACAAGGGAACAGAACTGGAGGTTAACGCCCTCCCCTGCCGCCTCAGTGGCTATCATGATTGAGGCGGAGTCCCTGAAGTATTCGAGAATAGCAGCGCGCTTGTCGGCTGTAGGAGAACCAGAAATTTTGTCGGAACCTTTATTTCGGGAGAGCCAGAGGCGGTAGATCTCATTCGACATGTGGTCATCGTTCTGCCCATTGAAGAGGACGACCTGCCCCTTATATTCGGAGGATTCAAGGAGACCATAGAGGTAGCGCTGGGTACGGCGAGACTCGGTAAAGATGATGGCCTTGCGAGGGGCGCCGCGAGAAGCAAGAGCATCGAACCCGCGCTTGAGGGCGACGGCGAGGTGGTCGCCCTTGGCGTTGCGGGTAATAGCGCGTGCCATGTCGCGGAAGTAGCGGACACTCTCGATCTCCTCATCGATGTCGGGTGGATCTTCGAGATCGTCATCTGAAGAAGAGTCAATGCCATCGGAGTCATCGTCATCAGGATCGTCATCGGAGTCTTCTTGGTCCTCGCGGAGGCCTTCGAGGTCGCTAGAGAAGTCGCGGATAAGAGCATCGGCGCGGGACATCTTCGAGCGCTTGGCTTCAAGGCGAGCGAGGATGCGATCCATGGAGCCGGCAAGAGCGAATGAAGATGAAGCGAGGACCTTACGGAGGACGAGCGTGACAAGGGCGCGGGAGCCCTTCTTGAAGGCGTAGAGATTCTTCGATTGGAGCCAACCGGAGACAGCGCCGTATAGGAGGTCTTCGTCCTCGTAGGGGGTAAAGATCTCGGTCATGCAAGTGCGGTTTGTGTAGCTAATGTATTCGGTGACCTGCTTACGGAGCGTGCGATGGCAAAACGGTGAAAGCCGGCGCTTGAGATCGTCAAGGAGAGCCGAGGTCAACGTAGTGAGGTACTTCTCGCGGAAAGAGTCTTCGGAGCCGAAGACAAGCGGATCGATGAAGGTGGAGAGGCCGTAGAGCTCCATGAGGGAGTTCTGGAGCGGGGTGGCCGTGAGGAGGAGCTTCCTGGGGGCGGCGAGGGATGTGCGGAGAGCCTTGGCGTATTTATTGTCTTTCTTGTAGACGTTGCGGAGGCGATGGGCCTCATCGAAGACGACGAGATCCCAAGGGATTAACTTAAGCTGCTCGGATTTGCCCGCGGCGAATTGGTAGCTCGCGATGAGGATGACATCGTCGGCGAGGAAGGGATTTGGTGTGCCGGATTTGCGGGCGAGCGTGTAGGAGGTGGTGTCGATGATCGCGGAAGGCAGGAAGAACTTGTCCGCGAGCTCGGAGCGCCACTGCTTGCGTATTGATGCAGGAGTAATGAGGAGAAGGCGGCGGTTGCCCGAGGCCCAGAGCTGGGAAAGGACAATGCCGGCCTCGATAGTCTTGCCGAGACCGACCTCGTCCGCGAGGAGCGTGCCACGGGATAACGGGGACTCGAGAGCGAAGATAGCGGCATCGATCTGATGAGGGTTGAGGTCGACCTGGGCACCTGAGAGGCCATTCGCGATGCGGCCAAAAGTAGAACCGGAAGCCGAGGTCGAGAGCTTCCAGGCGAAGAGGACAGCATGGAAGTCGGTTGTACCTGGCGTGCTCATGTAGAAAAAGAGTAGCACTGGCGTTGTGCGATCGCAATGGCTCAGGGGGTGAGGGTTTTAGCAGCTCTTATCAACTTTTAGCAATGCTTCCAGAAATTCGAAAGAAAATTCATGGAGCACTTGCGGATGATGGTCGAGGCCAAGCATTGTCATGATATCTTAGGGAATAGAAACAGGAATAGGGCAAGTAAAGACAGCTGGGATCCAATGCGGATGAGGGCAAGATGGCAAAGTACGAGAAGATCGCTGAGGTAGAGGCCTTCATGGAGAAGTTCAACTACTTCAGGAAGCCTTATAATGAACGAGATCCAACGGATACGACATGGATACGGAAGCACGGGTTTGCCGGGGATAGGATCGTCCAGGATGCCTTGGATGGGAAGGGAGATATTGGCCTGCTTCTGAATAAAAGAACAGCATTCATTTGCTTCGATATTGATCCCAAAAAAGAGGAAGAGGATGCGGGGTCCGGAGAGCCCGAGGAGAACGTCGGCGACGGCGACCACGGCGAGACTGCGTCCGATGGTGCCAGCAGCGGCGAGGCTGAGGACGGGGATACCAGAGAAGACCTGCTAAGGGCTGATAAAACAGACGGGGGGTCGGCCTCTGCTGAAGACGAGGGAAAATCAACAGTAGAACCTCGGAATGCGGATCGGGGGGTCGATGGCCGGGAGGGCGTTAAGGGCCCCGAAGGCGACAATGACAACGAGGGCAGCCAGGACCGCCAGAGCGGCGTCGGGGACCCAGCAAAGGATTGGCCGGGTTGGAAAGAGTTGGGAATAGACGAAAATGAGAAATGGCGGGCGAGGTGGGCGGCGATAGCGGCGATGCCAAAGCCTCCAATAGTCAGGACGAGGGTGAGGCTGGAATTTAGACGGGAGCTAGGACCGGAGTTAAGGGCCGCGGTAGAGATGTTGCTTGAATGCTTTAATGAGGGGCCGAGCCTGGTTGTAAAGAGTCCACATGGGGCACATGTGTATTGGTGCCTAGAGACGGAAGAGCCGTCGTTCAAGGTACGGCCGGTGATGGTGAAGGTTCGGCGGGAGTGGCTGAGAGAGGCACGGGAGCGGGGAATAGAGGATATCGGGATAGAGATATTGCCGTCGACTCGGAAGCCTCTGAGGGTGCCTCGGAAGGATAGACTTATAGAGCCGGGGAGCTTGGAGCCGATGGAAAAACCGGAGGACGGTGAGGCGTTCTGGCGAAGCTTGAAAAGATATCCATTCGAGGGACTCATCAAGGAAGAGGTGCTGAATAGGAAGGCGGGAAATGCGAAGAGGCCGGGGCCACAGAAGCCGAAAAAGGAGAGCGGCGAACGTAGTGATACCAAGACGGGGAGCGCGGAGCTCGAAGCGGTAGAGCGGGTAAAGAGCGGCCAGCAGGCGGCGGATGAGGCGGGTGGTGTTGGAGCTGCGGGGGGCACAGTAGGGACAGGCAGTGCGGGAGCTGGAGCCGGAGAGAATGCGAGTGACGGGGCGGCCGAGGCCGGAGAGGACAATACGGAAGAGATGGATATCCTCAGTCTGCGGCCGAAGAATAGGAATGAGGCAGAGAGGATGCTCATGCCCTTTAGAAATCGCGAGACGAATCCGCAATTAATAAAGATGATCGAGGGCGCGAAAAGGGAAGGGCTGAGCCTAGAAGAAGTAACTGTATGGATCTTGAGCTGGGAGGGAAGGTCGAGGGAGGCGGGATATAGGGGCGAGCTGTTCTATAATCGCGAACTGTTGAAGGATAGGATAGCAGCGCTGTATGCGACGAGCACGGCGACCGCGGCCGGGGCCTCGAGGTTCATCGAGTTATGGAATAGCAGGAATATGGGGTATGTGCGGAATGACAAAGCGGCCGAGCGGGCGATAGGGGAGCTCGATAGAATAACGCTACAACCCAAACAGAGTAGGAAAGCGGTGCGAAGGTTCATGGCGGATATTGAGGCATGGAAGAGGATCATCGATGACGCGGCGGCGGACCCGACAAGCGGCCTAGACAAAACGACGAAGAGGAATAGGGCCAAGGGGGTGTATCCCCTACCCTACGCGCTGTTGCGGGTGATGTATAGCGGGAGCGACAGGGTGTGGAAAGATATGCTGGCGGCGGGCATCGTGGTCAAGGCTGAAGGAAATGGCGGGCAGTATGTGCCGAATATCGGTAGGCCACAATATTACCATCTAAATATATAGGGGTGGGTATGTATTGGGTTGGAGAATGCAAGTTTCTTTTAAATGTCCCCCGACTTTCTAGGATCATAATATTAGTTCCGCGAAAAACCCTGTTCAGAGTTACCATATTGAACTTCCGGGGTTAAAAATGTGGATATAGGCCACGACACTAATAACTACAAAAAGAGATGAATATGCGCGCGAAGAATCCGTCCTCAAACAAGTCGCGCCCTCGCAAGCGCTCTGCCGAACTGGGACTTGGGAAAACAACCCGAAGCCCTCCTGTGCCCGCCTTGAGGCATTGGAAGGGGAATTTGGAGTTGATTAACAGTGAACCAAAGGCTGGACTCCAACAACCCTAAAACTAATGGCAGGGCAGCTCGTCATTCGAAAACGCCAGGCTGAGGGCAGGGCATCAGCCCCGAAACCTTTGAGCGAATTTTAATTGAGCAAACTGAGCAGCAGCGTGTTTAAACCCAGTCGTACACTTCAAGATGACGGCCAGATGAGGTTTGCAGCTCAAGGTGAAGATGGGCGCATGATTTTCTTAATGAGTAGAAAACTATCTTCCTCCATCTTCTGTTGGCAGAAGACAACAAATGATCGCACACCAGTAGGGTCATCTTTTATAGAATGCCCCATGGGTGTGCGATCAATGTGGTTAAAGCAGGCCCTTGTCCTTGTACTCGAAGTATAGCTGAACATACTTGTTCAGATACGGCGGATTCGACCGGAATAGGTCGATGAGCCGTTTTTCATGCTGTGCGGCGATCGCGAAGGGGTACGGAATCGTGCCAGCAAGCGGCCCGAGTTGCTCATCAGTCCGATCATCGACGGCGCGCGCCTCATTGAACTCAAAGAGCATTGAGCGGGCCTTCTTGATCCTGGTCGAGGACATTTTTTGCTCAGAGAAGTACTGCTGATATTCGCGGTGAAGCGCGAAATAATCCCACTCGGGCACGGTGGCCTCAGGCCCAAAGTAACGCCAGAGAATCGCAGGCTCATCGCCGTGATTCTTGATTGCGGGGCCAAAGTTGAACAGTTTTGAAAACTGTAGCTCGGTGCCAATGTCGGTGTGCTTAAGGATGATCGCCTCATACTGTAAGTAGTTTCGCCCTATCTGGCAGTACCGATACGTATCGAAAGTTACACCGAGTTCTTTGAGTAGGTACTCGTGGACTTTTTGGTAGCCGAGCGCTTTCCATTGCGCCACGAGGACTGGATCTTCCTCCAGGCGGGCGCAAATGACGGCGCAGACTAGGCGGTGGGGAATCCCCTCTGCTTGGTGAAAAAGGATCAGGTGCTTGGCGTCTTCGAGCGTTCGAATGCTCAGGAAACTCTTGCACTCTTCACCCCTATTGATGAAGTCGGGAGTCCGTGCCGAAAAGATGGCATCGGCCTCTTTGCGGCGGTTGGCGAGTAGCGCCATCTCGATGTATGGAGCGTCCTTGAGATCATTGAGGCCGATGATATAGACATCGAGTCCAAGCTGGATTGTATCAACGATCTTGTTCTCGATGTCCGATGCGGTCACGACCGGCGGCTTCGCCTTTCGTTGTTGATGCCGTGCCGCCTTCGCAGCTTCGACCTCTTCGGGTGTTGGAATCCTCCTCCCGGTTACCAGAGAAATGAACTGCTCGGGTTTTTCATGGAGGAATGGCTCTCTAAGCTCATCTAGAGTCAGGTGACGATAGATCCCGGTCAAAAAATAGGACAGCTGAGTAGCGCGTTGGGCGACATCGGCAATTGTCATATGCCATGTGTTTAGGAACGTTATTATGAGATAACGATCGAGTGTATCGGCCATGGCAAGCAGCCTATATGCGTAGCTTAGGCTTATGCCAACATCCTTGGCCTCAATTTTTAACCAAGTCGGAAAATCGAGGTAGCCGTCTTGCGAAAAGAGACAACGATCACGAATCTCTTTGAGTGTAAAAGCGACGTTGAACATTGAAAGCCGATCCAAATGCAGGTGCTCCAAGATGAGGTCCTTTGCGACCTTCAGATTAACGGTTTGGAGCTCCGGCTCGAACTTCTGGAGAACTCTGCGTTCGTGCCGATTAAGCCTGACAACCCGCCGAAACCTTCCATCAGGACCAAACACAATACCAGGGATTGGCTGAAACTCAGGTTCGATAGCAGGAGCCAATGGCGCTAGTTCAGATAATAGCGCTTGCGGCGTCTGGAGAAGCTGAGTTGTCGGCGGCTCAGTGAGAGAGTTGTCCGAGCCATCATGCGTCGGTTCTGGCTCGGATGCGGCCATCGGCGTTTGTGTAGATGGAGCAACTAATGTGGTCTGCGAATCAGGGGGGCAGATGACCGAGCCGTCAAGTGCCGGTAGCGACTCTGGTCCAGCCAGGGAATTTTTCGGCGCCGGGAGCAGCAACGGTGGAGGGAGGAGCGGAAGGTTGCGTGGCAAGAGCCCGTCCAACACGAGCGGTTCACGAATTCTTGTCGGCTTCACAATCATTACCTTCCTCTTGGGTTTGGCGCGAAATTTCCGCTAAGGAAACCTCCGGAAAATGAAGATCAAATACTGGAAACGAGACCTCGAAAAGAAAAGGATGGTAAAGCTTGTAATACTCCTCGCTGGGCAGATTGCCCACCATAGGGCCCGTTTGTGTTGGTTTCATCACAGGCCTCCCTTCCCCAATTCGGTCCGTACGATAGTTGCATGGGAACGAACCCATGCAAGAACCTCTACTCGATCAAAGATCAGGCGTCCTCCCGCCCGGTTCGCATTTAATCGGTGGTTTTCGACCATTTTATAGATGGTCGAAACTGAACAGCGAAGCATGGCCGCCACTTCGGGGACTGTGAGGAATTCAAGATCACGAGTGCCGTTTGTTGTATTGCCCATAAGAATCCTCCTTGCGTGCGATTCTGCAGCAAAGAGGAGAAAATAGGTTTCCTTAATAGTTCCTGAGGAATTTATTGAGAAAATACTGAGCTGTTTGGCTATTACAAAGGACCGCCTTTTTCCCAGAGCCTAAAACTCGCCGCTCTTGTTTTAAGATTGGCAATTATCTGGGTTGTCGTGGTCTTCTTCCTAAGCTTTTTCGCGTCATTAACAGCGCCGATAAGAGATTTTACCTTCGTCGGTTTGAAATAGCGTTCCCACTCTGCAGGTGTACATGACAGATATTCTTCAAGAACAACATATATACGGCCAAAATCTGTCCTACCATCTTTCCATGTGATTTGGCTAATCCCTATCCCTTTTTGTGATGTTCGTCTACCTGATATTTGATTTGCTGATAGATGTTCATCTTTCTCGGCCTTATTATCATCTGCACAAGCGAAGTGTCGCTCCCACTCGGCTTTGGAGCATCCAAGGTTCTTTCGCAATATTTCAAAAGTGATTATTATATCCGACCTATATCCTTTCCAAAAAATGACGTTCGGTTGTTGAGCTGAATTAGAATAATCAGCGGTGTTTGTATTTTCGGTTAATTGGAATTCTTTCAATTCTTGAAGCAAGCATAAAAGAGCCTCCTTCTCGAAAAAAGGCGCTTGCAACTCTTCGTCCTTTATTAATCTTCTATCACAGAAAACAAAAGCATTAGGTTCCAGACGAATCGGTGCATGCTCGATTTCTTCACGAATCCTAACCAACGCAAAATCTGTCTGAATAAGTGCTCGAGCGGTATCTTTATCTTTCTCCCACTGCTTCCGAATCAATGCGGCTGTTTGTTTACTTGCTTTAGCCATCTCTTCCCTCTGAAGACTGTCCACTTTGGAATAATCTGCTTGACTAGTCCTGGTCAAGCAGATAGCCTGCGTTTCCTTTTTCTCTGAGATTGAGATTCTAGCAATATTTGATAATCTTGTGGATGAGGGACCTCGGGCTTACTCCGAGCGAGACTCCATGAGGATATCCACCAGGCGGGTGTTGATGTAATAATTGAACCGACCCGCCTTCTCCTTCCGTACTAGACCTGAGTTGGCAAGGGCATCAAGGTACTTGGTGGCCGTGAGGCGGGAGACGCCGATCTCCCGTTCCACGAACTCGATCTTGGTATATGGGTGGAAGAACAGGTTGTCGACCAGCTCCTGGCTGTAAAAGCGATGGCCTTCCTTTATGCGAAGGCGGTAATCCTCGATGGCGGTGGAAATGGCATCGACCAAGGTCAAGGTGCCGCGCGAGGTCGTCTCGACCGCGTCGAGGACGTAGAGTAGCCAGGATTCCCAGGCTCCCTCGTCCCGGATAGCGCGCAAGCCCTGGTAATACTGCTCCTTGCTCCGGATGAAGTGGCGGCTCAGGTACAGCACCGGGATTTCGAGGAGCCCCTTCAGCACGAGATAGAGGACATTAAGGATGCGCCCCGTCCGGCCATTGCCGTCATAAAAGGGGTGGATGCTCTCGAACTGGTAGTGGATGACCGCCATCTTCACGAGGGGATCCGCGTCAAGGAGAGAGTCGTCGTTGATGAAGCGCTCGAGGTTGGCCATGAGCAGGGCAATGGTGTCGTAGTCCTGCGGCGGGGTGTAGATCACCTCTCCCGTGCGGTCGTTGACGAGGTTGGTGCCAGGCAGTCGACGAAAGCCGGCCCGGTTGCGCTCGAGCTCCTCCTGGACACGTACCAGGTCGTTCGCGGTAAGGATGCCGCGATCGCGGACCAGTTCGAAGCCGGTACGAAGGGCTTGGGCGTAGTCCCGGACCTCCTTGGCCGCGAGGCCGGTGGCAGGAGAGACCTCCAGATCCTCGCGAAAAAGCTCATCCTGGGTCGTAACAATGTTCTCGATCTCGGAGCTATCCTTGGCCTCCTGGAGCGCGAGGGTGGAGATCAGGATGCTCTGGTTCGGAATCGCCCGGCACCGCCCCTTGAGCTCTGCCAGAAAGCGATGCGCCCGCGCCGCCTTCTTGAGCACAGCTGGCGTCTCCAGCTGAACCAACGGAGGAAGCAGGGGCAGATCCTCGGCCATGGTACTCCTCACATCTGTATAGGAACCGGCCAGTTGCTATGCACGAGAGCGCGACATGTATATATTATGGCATTATTATATACACGTCAAGCTGACCACGGCATGTTGTCGGCAAGCTATCCGGGGACATCGAAGGGGTCTCAGACAAGCCACCTGAGCCCCCAAAACTCTGAGATTATCTCTGAGATTCTCGTCCAAAACCCTACTCTGAGATTGACTCTGAGATTGAGAAATGACTAAAAACGGCTAGGTTTGATAACGAGTGACTAATCTGTCCTTTGACAATATCCCTTGTCGAGTATAGAATTAGCTAACGGAAGCAAAAAACGGCTAAAGATGGTGAATAGTCGGATGCCTGAGCCTATAGGTTCGCAATCTATAGGTCGGGGGTTCGAATCCCCCATTCTCCACCAACCTGGAGCCGCCGGAAGGCGGCTCTTTTCAATGGTGGAGAATGGGGGATTCGAAGGGCGAGCGCTCCGTGCGACGCCCGATCATTTGAGGGCGTCGCACGGTCGAGCCCGCAGGGATGCGGGCGAGAGCGCTCGCCCCGGCCCGGAAGGAGGCGACACGAGGTCGCCGAATGGAGGGCGAATCCCCCATTCTCCACCAACCTGGAGCCGCCGGAAGGCGGCTCTTTTCAATGGTGGAGAATGGGGGATTCGAAGCGGAGCGCCGACCCGGAGCACGCGATCATTTGAGCGTGCGGAGGGTCGCAACGCCATGGATGGCGTTGCGAGGCGCGGAGCCGGCCCGGAAGCCGAGTGCAGGATGCACGAGGCTGGAGGGCGAATCCGCTATTCTCCATTTAGAGAACTGCCGCCCGTTGGGTGGCAGTTCTTGTTAGCAACGGAAGTTGCAACAGTTAGCCGATAAGAGAGCCCGAAGGGAAACCGAGGGCGGCTCCAGGCTTCCATACCAACTCTGAGATTGAGTCTGAGATTCTCGTCAGACTCGGTCGGGTAGGAAGCCATGGACCGCGCGAAACGGCCATACTCCATTCAGAAGCGACCGTCCTCGAAGAAGAACCGTTACATCTACTACATCCAGTTCAGAGACCCCGAAACCCTCAAGTACATGACCGCAGTGTCCTCGGGCAAAACATCGAAGAGCGATGCCCAGAACTGGGCCGACGAGCAGATCCGCTCAGGCAAGGTCATCGCCTCCGACAAGAAAAGTGTGCTCCTGGAGACCTACGCTCGTGAGTTCTGGGACTGGGAGAAGAGTTCCTACGTCAAGGGCAAGCTCGCTCGCGGCCAATGCATCGGGCACACCCACGTCAAGAAGTCCGCTGGCTACATCGAACAGTGCGTCGTCCCCGCCTTCAAGGGACGCACCCTCGCGTCCATCAAGTCAAGCGACATCGAGGCCTGGCTCCTCGGTCTCAAGGACAAGGGCACGCTCAAGGCAAAGTCCATAAACCTCATCTACATGGCCTTCAGGACCGTGCTGAAAGAGGCCTTCCGCCTTGTCTACATCCCCGTCGACCCGAGCATCCGCGTTGGCATGCTCGCCGAGGATAAGCCCAAGCGCGGCGTGCTCTCTATAGCCGAGGCGCAGAAGCTCTTCACCGAGTGGCCTTCAAGGCAGCGTGGGGAAGCGACCTGTGACTCTTCGCGGCCAATATACTGGCCGCAAGCACCGGCATGCGCGAGGGCGAGATCCGGGCGCTCCAGATCAAGAACGTTCACGAGGACTACAACGATGTCCTTGCGTCGTGGGAGCAGGGCTTCGGCCTCAAGGGCGCCAAATGGGGATCGGGGCGGCAGGTGACCATCCCCTCCTCCGTCTCCAAGATGCTCGCCGCGGTAATGGCCGCCAGCCCCTACAAGACACCAGAGGACTTCGTGTTCTAAGGCGAGACTCGAGAAACTCCTCTTCACGCGAGGATTATTGTCGACAGCCTCTATGCCGCATTGGAGGCAATCGGCATCAATGAAGAGGAGCGGAAGGCGAGGTGCATCACCTTCCACTCGTGGCGGCACTTCCTGAACTCGTGTTTGATGTAAGCTGAAATTCCCGGAAAACGCCACCAGGCGTTCCTTGATTTCGCCACGGGAAATTCCCGGGAAAAATCAGATGAAGCACTCGCTCATGCGCCAGAAGGCGCCTGCAAAAGTACCCACACGTTGATGGCCATTTTTAGGCGATTTTTTTGGGTATTAGGGGTTGACGAAATACAACGCGAGGGCCTCGGCGTCGGGGAGCTCTGCGGCATCGTAGGGGAGACCACCAAGCTCGTCGGGAAAACAGAGGCGGAAGGCCTGGGAGATGCATACCTTCTTCAGCATCAGACGGGGCTGCTTAATCCAGAAAGCGGTCAAGGCGCCATCCTTCTTTAGCTGAGCCGCCTCCTCGAAGAAAGCCTCGTGCTCGAGTGGCTCCGCCCAATCCTTGCGGTGGATTGTGACGATGGCTTTCATGTCGTTGCTGGAGCCTTCGATGCGCGAGGACCAGCCGTCGAGACGGCCGGTGCGCTCGGCGCGCTTCAGGTAGACCTCGTAGCCGACGATCACGGAGAATCGGCGATAGGAGCCCTCGCCGTAGACCGTAGCATAGACCTCACGCTTCCACGGGTTGAGACCAAATGCCTGGCAGACTTAGACGAGCTGAGTACGCTCGGCCTCGGTGAGCTCGGGTGAGAGGCCTGTGGCACCCAAGTAGTCGAGAATTGTTTTCGTGGGGATGTCGGGGATAGATTGAGCGGGTGGAGAGGACGGGGAACGGTCACGGACGGGAAAGGTGGAGACTTCGGACATTGGAGACCTCCTTGGGGATGGATCTCCAGTATCAGTAGAGGCTGAAAACGTTCGTGCGCAGGATACAGTCGAGAGATCCAGGAATCACTTACTGTATCGGTTACAAGGACGGAGAACCCGCCATATGCTTCCATGCATCGATGAGCTTCCGACACTCACGTTGAGGCAGGCGTCGGTTGATGTCCATGAGGAGTTCAAGCCTCTCAACTGCTGTAGCTGGGGCCATGGAACCCTCGTCAACCAATAGGCTGAGAAGCCATGGTGTGCTATGAACCTCCAGTTTCTGCCGTTCAGCTTCCTTACGTAGGCGCCCATCTCCTGAAAGGACGACCCCATCCCTGTTCTGAGCATGGAATACTACCGAGCAATCGGCGAGCGTTAGTTGTGGGCTCGCGTTCTGCATTTCTGCGATCTTCAACATCTCCTCGATCGAGGACGAAAGAACTACGAGCAGCCTCTTACTGATACACTCAGAGAGAGCGTGTGCCTGTTCGACATCGACGACCTCATGTTTAATTAGATCGGTGGTCTCCATGACGTACGGCAAGGTCATGGCCTCTTCAAGCAGGCCTATGTCGAGGAGATCGATCAGAACATTCGCATCATGGATGAGGAGCCGCATCTTGCGGGAGCCTCTCCAGTCGAAGCTCTTCGATCGACTTGTTCGCTAAGTAGGCTCCCTTGGACATTGAGATCAGTTCTTCCGAGATCGCCCTATGGAGCAGTTGGCTAAAGCGTTGTGGAACCTCCTTGATCGGGTAATCCACGGGCTCATGCTTCCTCCAGCCCTTTGCACTGATAGCCTTGCTGAAAGACTCGTAAACGTACTCGCTTACAATCCCATGCTGCTTCGCCCGGTACATGATCGCTTGCATCGAGATGCCGTACTGGATCTTGAGGTTCCGAAGCTCCACGAACGATATATCCGATCGCTTCGCCCCTAATTCCTTGATGAGTACGTCGTGAGGAAGAAGGAATGAGCCGCCGAATGAGTGACAAAGCTTCTCTAGCTCGGCCTCGCTGACGGAAGGCTCGAATGAAAGGCAAAGATGGGCGAACTCGTGAAGTGCGGTGAGCCTCTTCCTATCGGATGGAGAATCCTTGTTGAGGACGATGAACGGCGCCTTCTCGACTCGCCCTGATAGACCATCGAAGCCTTCCGGCGCCTCAAGCTCGAGGACCTTGATCCCGTGCTCCTCGAGTAAATCGACGACGTAGGCGACCGGCCCTTCTCGTCCGATATGCCAGAGGTCTCTGATCTGCAGAGCAGCGGCTTCGACGTCATCAAGACTGCTGATGGTCTTAGCAGGCAACTTGAGAGACACGCGAGCCTCGGCGTGAAGGAACGACTCGAGCTCGATGTAGCGCTCCAGCTCATCCTTGACTCGAGCTTTGAAGGACTCGATCACCTTCTTCCCGAGTGAGGCTTTCTTCCTGAAGTTGACCGCCTCGAGCGCGATATCGCTCTGGGAAAAGAAGTAGTCGGGCTTCACCGAGAGGGCGTCCGCCAGCGCCAGCACGACCTTGCTGTCAGGGGACATGAGCCCGTTCTCATACTTGCTGATGGCCTGCTTCGAGATCGAGTTCTTCATTTTGGCTACCAGGTCGTCCATCGATAGCCCAGCCATCAGCCGGGCTGCCTTGAGCCGCTGTCCAAATGAAGAAGTCATGCTCTGTCTCCTGTAGACAAACATAACACACGAAACTTGACTTGTCTACCAAGAAGGGATACATTCCAGGTAGCTCGTCGAGCAGGAATCAACCTCGCAAAGGAGGCCGAACAATGGCCACCAACCCTCCCAAAGAAGATGGACATCGGAATGGCGCCGTCAGGGACCGCTCGCAGGTTCAGAACCCCGTCAACGGGAACTGGACTAAACGGGACAAGGACACCGGTCAGTTCATGGACCAGAAGACCGACGGTAAGCCCTTCAAGGGTGTCACGAAAGAGAAGTAAGTCGCGGCCGGGGTTGCACCTCGGTTCGAGGGACCGGCACTTTCCTGAGAACGCTATTCAGCGGCGCCAATGGAGTATATATATATGCGCGTTCCTAGTGGCGCTTACTCTGGCAACCTGTTCGACAGCTTCACTATCCAAAGTTGCTTCGACGAACAACTTGCTGCGATGCGCCTTGAAGTAGACAAGATCGCCCCTGAACGCTTGCTGAACACATCACCGAATGACCTGGTGAAGTACTTTGTCGAAAAGTACAAGGTTGATTCTCTGTCATTGAATCGAGACGCAATGTCAGTGACCGACAGCGAAGCTCAAATCGATGTCCGATGGGATCAAGGGCGGTGGATAGAAGATCGAAACAGGCCCTGCTATGTCCCAGGGCAGAGAATCGAGGTGGAAGTACCAATCGTGGGAGACCCACAGTTTCTTTATGCTCGAGCGAGTGAATACTCGCTTACTGTCCCCAAGGCGACGGTGAAGGGTTCCTCTGTAATACTCGTCTTCGATATCCCAAACGACAGCCCGAATGGTAATGTCCGGCCAAGCATCGATCAACAACTTGATCAGATAGATCGGCAACTAGGGTGGCTGCGAAATGACATCGCAGGATACAACTCATCCTTGCCAGGTATTGTAGAAAACTTGGTCAACTCCCGAAGGGAACGCATACTTGCAAACACCAAGCGAGTGGCAGCGCTCGGCATACCTGTAAAGGCGAGGACAGGCAACCCCAAGACATACGCCGTTCCCGAGATCCGACGAAAGATAGTTCCGGTAATGCCTCAGGCAACTACGGTTCCATATGAATCTGAACCGATCCTCTCAGATAGCCTCTACGAAGAAATCCTTAGAATCCTGCAGGGCATGAATCAGGTTATGGAGTGCAGCCCAAGCGCCTTCAGCACAATGGATGAGGAGGCCATCAGGCAGCACTTCTTGGTCCAGCTCAATGGCCAGTTCATGGGAGCTGCGACGGGGGAGACATTCAATGTTAGTGGCAAGACAGACATTCTCATAAAAGAAAACGGTAAGACTATCTTCATCGCGGAATGCAAATTCTGGAAGGGGCCAAAGGTATTCAACGAAGCAATAGGCCAACTACTAGGCTATACATCCTGGCGGGATACTAAGACCGCCATCTTGGTGTTCAATCGAGATAAATCGATGAGTACGGTACTATCAGGGATCCAGTCAGAAGCGACAACCCATCCCAATTACAAACGTACTCTTGACTGGAAACATGAGTCTGGCTATCGGTATATCTTCCACCACAATACTGACCCAAACAGAGAACTTGTACTCACCGTTCTTGTGTTTGATGTCCCCAAAGTTAGCTGAACCAGCCCACTAGAACGCATCGGGAACGAGCTTCAGCCTGTTGATCGAGTCGAACGCGGTAGAAAGCGCTGCATGGGTCTCCAGTACTTCCCGCAACCGAAAGGCTGGGGCCCCCCAATAAACAGGCATTGGGGACTTAGCCGACCTGAACGCTGAGAAAAATGGGCATCGTCATTTGTTGGACTTGATCCTGCATCTCTTCTATCTTGTCGATATGGGCATCTTCGTCATGGAGTATCTTCTCAAACGTTTCGCGGGTCGCAAAATCCCCCACATCTCCCGCTAGCTTTATTGCACTATTGTAGGCCTTAATCGCATCTGTTTCCGCCCCATGATCGTTGATGAGTTGTTCTGCAACGTCCTTACCTATATGCATTTGCCGAAGATTTGAGACGATAGGAATCCCTTCCAGAAAAAGGATCCGTGCGATGAGCGTTTCGGCATGCTTCCTTTCTTCAATGGCGCGTTTCTCAAAGTGGTCATGAAGTTTGGCATATCCCCAATTGTGGCACATTTCGGAGTGGACAATGTACTGACTGACCGCGGTAAGCTCGTCTGCGAGCAGAGAGTTTAATGTTTCAAGTAATTGAACATTCCCCTTCATGTCTTTCTCCTTGTAGTGGGCTGCTGCACATGAGCGAGATATTACGCCTGCCTTGACGGCCGCACAAGGATTTTCTCACTTTCGGTTTCCCCGATAAGAGAAAGGTAATCGGGGACCATTCTGTACCGATTAGCCGTAATGACAATACTATCGGGGAATTCTTGTTTTCAATTGTAGCCCGATAGCGACTACTGTATCATGGAGATTCCACTTCTTCATTCCCAGGCCAATCCCGGAAGTCCAGTTCCCGATCGTACCTTTGGGGATTGAGAGTCTTTTACTGACCTCCGCGTGGGAAAGACCTTGCTCCTTCACCATCTTAATCGATTCCGCTTTCAGCTCGTCACTATATGACTTTCGATCGCTCATCCTTCCCTCTAACCTCACTGTGCCTTATACTACCGTCTCCACAAAAGTCAGTATAGGTCAGCCTTCATTTGACAGTCCCAACCTGCGAAGAAGAGCCTATATGTTTGTCCCTTGAGCCAAGTCCCTGTCCACCGAAACGGGGGTTGGTCCTGGAGCAAGGAATCCGTCAACCAGCGTTGCCATTTGCTGAACCGAAGGGGGTGTCGGCGCGCAGTTTGAATTGACCAAATAAAGCACGTCTCTCGCGAATACCCTAGGACCGATTGGAAAGATTCTCACGATGAATTGACCGATAAAGGGAAGGGGCGGAAGTCTTCGCAGG
>Ga0181516_10000128_pt1 | contig 78490 bp, 113 predicted proteins | sample PEATcosm2014_Bin_25_FD_121104 | JGI IMG/M metagenome (GOLD analysis project Ga0181516, IMG submission 121104) | Peatland microbial communities from MTU Mesocosm Facility, Houghton, MI, USA - PEATcosm2014_Bin01_10_metaG | ecosystem: Environmental > Terrestrial > Soil > Wetlands > Peat | place...
CCGCCCACGGACTGCGGGAGGGTCAGGCCCTCAGCGCTGGTCAGGCCGGAGAGGTCCAGATTAACGTTCCTTCCCCCTTCGGCGATCTGCCGTAGGCATTCGTTGATGCAGAGGATGCGCCGGGGATAGAGCGCCAGGATGGCACTCCAGAATTCGGCGCGGTCCTCACCGGGCAGCACCCGCACATTCAGCGACTCACCGCCGTCCTCACGGGTCCACTCCCATTCGCGGTAGGTTTCGGGGGCGATCCTGAGCGCGTTCACTGTCGCGTCATGGCTGGTGAGGTTCTGGCACAGGATCCGGGGGTGCTTCTCGATGGTCACGAGTCCGGACAAAAAATCGCACATAGCTGCTCCTTGAGGGGATGTTGTTCAGGCCGAAATGGCCGATTGCTCGATAGGTGGCGAGTGTGTATTCTCAGGACCGGTCCCGACTGCCCTTGAATGCAGGGTTGGTGAGAAATTCTCGGAAGGTCAGGTCCGGAGCAACGTCGGAGGCGTTCAAGAAGGCCCGGTAAACCCGCTTCCCCTTGGAGAGTTGGATAGTTTTGAAACTGGCGATGGCCGCCGCCGTCCCCGCCTCGGTGCATTCGTAATAGATCAGGTCCCAGCGGGTGCCCGTCATCTTGACGGCTCCCAACCGCTCCAACTCGGCCATGTGCTCGTCGCCGGGGTTCGCGGCGTAATAGTTCCGGTAGGGTTTGGGGACGGCCAAGCTTGGGTCGGTGATCCCCAGCATGTGGCGGAGGGTGTGGAGCTGGTCCGGAGAGAGGGAAAGGGTATCCTGGTTCGTCATGAGGCCACCGCTTGGGTCCGGGGATCCGGCACTTCCTTGATGGCCCAGGCCGCAAGAGACGACGTCTTGACCCGCTTTCGCTCACCCAAGGCAAGAGACGCGGTATGGTTGGGAGTGATGATGCCGCGGTCAACGACCTCGATAAGGGCCATCTCGGCGGTCTGGTGAAGGACATGGCGGATCTGGCCGCTGGGGCCTTGGTAGAAGCCATCTTCGTGTATCAGGTGCAGCTTCATGGCGGCCTCCTCAAGCTTGGACTGTGTTCGTTCTGCCTTGGATGTGTTCTGCTGCTCGGCACATGCGCCGCACCGGCTAGCGAATCCGGTCGGGCTGGTAGTGCTGGGCTCGGCCTGGCGGCATCCGCAGATTTGACAGATGCCCAACTTCTTTAGGGCCGGGCGCAGCCTGGAGGCCGACTCATGCGTCCGTTTGGCTGCGATCCGGGCGCAGGCCACACACCGGCTTGCCAGCCCGGTTGGACTATTTTTGCTGGGCTTGGCCGGGTGCTTCCCGCAGACCTGGCACTTGCCCTTGCGCTTCCTGTCGGCCCGTTCTTTGGCCTTGCGCTTCCGGTCGAGGGCCCTTCTGGTTTGTGGGGCCATGGCTACCTCGCCAGGGGAATTTTTGGGTAGCCAAAGCCCAGCTCGGCCGCCTTCTTAGCGGTGTCCATGTCAGTGTAAGGGCCATGCACGGGAGGAGTGGTGTTGCGGTCGGGTGCCTCGCACATGAGGGACATCCAAGCTTTGCCGTGGGAATCCCAGACATGGGCCAGGACCAGCCGGCCCTTCATGAGGTGCTGGCCGATGGATCCAGGAATGCCCATCCAGCTACTGGTCGTTGGCTTTGCCATGGCTTGCCTCCTTATATGCCGAATGGTCCTTAACCGCCTTGTCGAGCTGCCTGTCGGACCAGATATTGAAAAGCATGAGGACGGCCAGGAGTGCGCCCAGGATCAGAAAGATTTTTGCCCGGATGGCAGATATCTCGTCGTCGGTGAAGGGAGGAATCGCCTCGAAGCTCATGCTGCGGCATCCTTCCTGGCCAGCTCCTGGCGGATGGCCCTCCGCTTGGCCCAGTCTTCCAATTGGGCGAAGAGGATGATGTCCTGCATTCGCCCGGAAGTAACGCGGGGCATTCGGGGAACCCGGTGGGGGTGATGGATCAGCTTCAGAATAATTGCGAGCATCTCGGCTCCGGAAATGGACGGGCCCCCGGAGGGGCCCGCGGTTGCGCTCATTGCCCCCTGGAGACGAGGGACGTCCACTCGGAGCCCTGGAGGGCCATGATGTCTCCGCCCATACCCTGAAGCTCAATGGCGCGGTCGTAGGACGGGTGCGCGTTGGCGACCTGAGTCATCGCATTCGCCAGTCCCCATCTGGTATGGTCCCGCTCTCCCAGGTAGGAATACAGAACCGACTTCTTCTCGGCCTCCCGGAGCTGGAAGCGGCTGGCCACTTCCTCCACCACGAGTCCAGGATCGCCGGGAACGGCGTCGTTGGCCTTCTCGCGGATGTCCTGGAGGATCTTCTTGAATCCTTCCTCACTGGTCAGGGTGTTCAGGTGGTCCCGCATTTCCAGCCAGAACGCCTGGTTCTTGGCTTGGATGGTCTCATCCTTCAGCACAGTGAAGGAGTCGTCGTTGCCAAGGAGACTTCCGCCAAGATGGGCCCGCTTCTTCCCGTAGTCGAACCCCATCATGCCGTTGGTGCAGCGGAGCCGCTTAAGGAAAGGATCAATCTCGATCTTGCCAAGGCCGATCTCGGAATTTTTGATGATGAAGCCGCCCTGGATTACATCGCCCACCCGGATCTCGCCGGTCAGGGCCGGGGTGACCACCTGGACGTAGAGAGCCTTGTCCGTCACGGTGGCCGACTCGATCTGGAACTGGGGCTGATCCAGGATGACCGGGAACAGATACTCGGCCACTTCCTCGTTCTCGTAGAGCCCGAAGCGGTTGGAGAGGATGGCTCTGGTGTGGCCATTGAGGGTCCGCACCAACCGCTTTTCGTTCTGGTGGTTGTCCAGGAGGCGGTTGACATTAACGGAGATAAGGTCCGGGGCGTTCTCCCGGAGCTTCTGCATGAACCCCCTGGGGATGCCCAGGTAGTCGGCGAGCTGATTCCTGGCATGGTCGCTAGGCTCGGTGACGACTGGGCCGGCGGCGTTCATCCAGGTCAGTTCCTGGTCCTCGGTCATGCGAAGGGTCGTGGCGGGGATGATGTAATCCCGCTTGTTCTTGGCGTTGTCCAGAATGGTCTGGACGAGGGTAGGAATGGAGTCGCCTTTGATGGTCATGTGGTGCCTTTCAGGCAGGGAGTTGCAGCTCCCGGTTGGGGTTGACGGCCTTGTTGATGCGCTCGTTGGCGCGGTGGGCCTTGTTGAGCATGGCGATGGCTTCGTTCAGGGCAGAGAGCTGGAGTCCACGAGGAATGTTCTCGCCTCGCTCCCAGCGCCCCGGTGTGGCGGGGGATACCCGGATAAGCCGGGCGAACGCCGCCTGACTCAATCGGGCGCCCTTGCGGACGGAGCGGATCTCTTGCGGGGTGGGCACTACCGGCCCGGAGTCAGTTCGTTCCACGGGGATGCCTCGTCCTTGCGCTGGAGTGCCAGCATGATGGTGGGGGCGCCGAACTCGATCTTGGCAATTGCGATCCCGGGGGCGACCTCGACCTTCTGGACGCCGGTAGGCTCAAGAGAGGTGATAACGATGTCGGTTACACCCTCCCGCTCCTTGTAACGGTTGAGCCATTCCCATAGCTCATTCAGGTCATCGGTCTGCCGGTGACGGACCAGCTCACCTGGGTTCCCGGCCTTGAGGTCATAGAAGGAGGTCGCAAAGGATACGCTCATGGTTAGCCGACCTTCACGCCAAGGTCTTTGATGATGAGGTTGACCAGCCGGGTCAATTCCTTGAGAGCCGCGGTGGTTTCTTCCTGGTAGACCATCAGGCCGCCCAGTCTCGCATCCAGGCCCTGGACCTGCTGTTCGACGGTGAGGGGATCCAGAGAGGCAACAACCACCTCCGGCTTGGATGCAGGCTTGCCTTGAAGCACCCATCGCCAGTTTTTGCTGTTCGCCTCGGTGGGGGTGCCCTGGACCAGGCCCACCCCTTTCATAGCCTTCAGAACGCCGTGGATCGACGCCTTGGGCGCATCATACTGGATCATGGTCTCAGGGATGGCGTCCGTGAGCAGAGCGAAGATTTCCTTCTCGGTGTATGTGCCGGGACGAAATCCCTGAATCGCCTCCATGAGCCTTCTGGGCCGCTTGCCATGAAAGGGCGTTTCAGGAGTGGGAACGAACTTCTTGCGTTCCATCTTGTTGTCTCCTTGCAGGGAGGTTGGAGGGGAGTCACCGTGCCCGTATCAGGCATACCCCAATGTAGCTCCTTGACTGCTGCAAGTCAATACGTTTTGCTACAAAAATATTTCTTTTGTTACTTTTGTGTCGCAGCGACAATGCCGGCGGCCTCACGGCACCAGGCGTCCACGTTTCCCTCGTTGAGCCCTTGGTGCCGGGCCCAATCCAGGCGCTCCCGGAAGTGGTCAGCTCCGGATGTCCGAAGTTGTCGCAATTTGTCTCTGTTCTCTCTTACGTCGGCCTCGATCCCGGCGAGGAGCAGCCGGGCCTCCCCAATGGGGTCTTTCTTGGGTTCAGCCATGGTCGCCCTCCTATGCCGCTTTGTTCTGCGCCGCCCTAGCGCGAATAGCTTTTAGATCCCCCGCTAATCCTGCATCATCCAGGTAGTCGGTGGGGTCCTGAAAAATCTCGCCCAAGACGCCCTTGTGCTTGACCCGCTCCATGTTGTTTTTTTCCCAGGGCGAGTCCGCCATGAGGGTGATACTCTCCACGTTGTCCTTCTGCCCCACCCGCCAGATCCGGGCCGTCCGTTGGTTGTGGCACATGGCGGTGGCGGGAAGGTCGTGATGGATCAGGCACTTTCCATGCTGGAGGTTCAGGCCGGTGGCCCCGGCGTCAGACATCACGATGACGTCTGCCTGGCCGCTGTTGAAGGCGGTCGCCTTCGCCGCCTTGTCCTTGGAGCTGTCCTTGCCAGTGAGGCTAGTGGCCTTGATCCCGGCCTTTTCCATGGCGGCCTGGATGGCTCTCACGGCCTGGAGGTTGTGGGAAAAGATCACGACGGGCTTGCCCTGGGCGATGCGCTCCTTGGCGATGCGGACATGTTCCGCCATCTTGCCGCCCTCCGGGTCCAGGTTGATGATCCGGTTCATGGCGGATTCCCGCATGGTGCCGACCGCCTTGCGGACCCTCTCGGCGATGGCGGCGTGGTCCGCCTCCGGCTTGCCCTCGAAACTCTTGGGCGCCAGGATCCGGGCCCACTTCAGGGCGTCGGGCGCCCCCGTCCGGAGTTTTCCGGAGGCCAGCTCAACCTGGTCGACGGCGGCCTTCTGCTTGTCGGTGAGCGGGACGTCGAGGTTGCTCTTGTAGCAGTCCTTTCCGGGGTCCACGCGCCCATTGAACCAGTAGCGGGACAGCTCCTGGGCCATGGACTTCTTGGCCAAAGGGGTGTTGTTCTTGAACCGGCGCAGGAACTCGTCCTTGGACTCGGGCGGGTAGCGGTGCGGGTCGATCTTGTTCAGGTTGGACCAGACCTCGGAGACATCGTTCTTGAGTGGGTCACCGGTGGCCATGGTGACGTAGTCCGAATTGTGGGAGTGGGCATCCATGACCTTGGACAGGACGCTGTCCACCTTCCCTTCCCTGTCCAGGGCGCCATGAGCCTCGTCCACCATGAGGGCGTTGAAGTCGATCCCGGCCTTGGTGAACGCCTCCTTTACGGCAGCGGCGGCCTCCTTCGGAGGGGTGTTCATGAGGAAGTCCCTGGCTCCCTCGGGCCCCTTCCCCAGGTGGTCGCCCAGGATCTGAAGGGTGTCATCCCGGAGGGTCTGATGGGTCACAACGATGGCGTGTTGGTCCGGGTCTCGGTATGCGGCCAGGCGCTGCTCGTAGGACTCGCCTGGACGTGCATGGACGTGGAAACCTGTGGACGGGTCCACGAACCGAATAGACTCCGCCCCGAATTGCCCCTGGACGACACTGGGGACCGCCAGGATGGCCTTCTTTAGCTTGCCGTCGTGGTGCAGGGTGGTCAGGGCGCCCAGCATGATTCCGGTCTTGCCGCTATTGTGATTGACCAAACCCTGCGCAATATATGTGTGGGAATCTGGAACGGTGATATCGAATACTACCTGGAATCCTGCACTTTCAACAGAAAGGACCGAGACCCATGCCAAAAGGCCGACCATGCTCGAAGGTTCTGATTTCAGACGAGGAACTTCGTCGCCTCTATCACGATGTAGGGATGAGTTCGACCCAGATTGGACGGCTGTTTGATGTGGATGGCTCAGTGATTCTTTACCACCTGAAGCGTCGTGGGATCCCTCGTCGTGAGCCTTCTGCATGTCTGGGCAAGTTGAATGGGTCCTGGAGGGGGGGGCGCATTCTCGACAAGAACGGGTATGTCCTGCTCCATACCCCAAATCACCCCGATGCGAACTCTGGGGGGTATGTCCGGGAACATCGCCTTGTGATGGAGGAGATTCTTGGCCGTCGCCTTGGGCCCCAAGAGGTTGTCCCTCATCGGGACGGAGACAAGCAGAACAATTCCCCTGAAAATCTGGAGATATATGGCAAAAACTCTGACCACCTTCGAGAGGAACTGATGGGACGCATCCCAGAATGGACCCCAGAAGGGCTTGCTCGAATCCGTCAGCATATCCCAGCTCCGATGGTATGGACGCCAGAGCGTCACGAAGCCGCCCGGCAACGAATGAGGGATCGGTGGGCGAAAGGGAAAATTCCTGGACGGGTATGGACGCCGGAGGAGCGAGAGAAACAGGCAGAGCGAACCCAGAAGCGGGCACGCAAACCGGATGGATCATTCGAGTGATCTGGTCCAGCGTTTCATCCCGGGTTGTATCGCCCCCTTCGGGGGCACCCATGATCCTGGATCCACAGATGAGGTCGCCAGCGTGAACCCATCCTGTCACACCCAGGAATAGGTGGCGTGGGGTCACGAAGATTTCAGACCCGTTGCTGCATCTGATCCGGAGCATCTCCTCGTATCCCTTGACGAATACGGGCGAGGCTTTCTGTGTGACGACCTGACCATCCTCAGCCATGGATGCAACGACGGGACGCTCCCCGCTCAACCACCAGTCAAAGAACGTCCTATCCTGCCCTGTGACCTCGCAATGGAGGCGGGTTCCGCCATAGACGCACCCGGCTCCGTAGAAGAGGCCCATGCGCTTGAGCTGGGTGATCGCCTTCACCGCCCGCTGCTGAGCGGCATACTTCCCGCTCATGTGGATGCCTTCGTCCACCTTCACGGTTCCCTTACGCCCGGCGAATGGAGCGGCGGCGGCGGGCATGAGGGAGCGGATCTGGTTCTCCAGGGCGGTTCCCAGGCCGGTGCGCTCCCCGACCTTGGCGGTCTGGAGCTGGCGTCCGGTGACGTGGTGGTAGTGGTCCGCGAACCCTTCGTTGAGCGTGCCCTTCATCTGTTCCTGGATCGCGCCGAGGGCGCCCTTGGTTCCCTGGTGGTCCTTCACGAACTGGTCCCAGGCGGTCGGCTTGTCGGCGCTCTCCTTATATTCGGCCTCCAGGGCGGCCCGCTGGGCGCTCCACTTCGTCCATTCCGGGCTGTCCCCGGCGTCCCCGTCCTCCGGGGCGATCCCGGCGCCGAGGTTGACCGTGGCAATCTCCGGGTCAATCTTGGGCGGCTCGGGGCCCAGCTTGGACAGGGCGGCCTCGAACTTGGCCCGGTGGCTGTCGCCCTGCTGCTGGTGCCAGAAGTCCTTGAGCCCCTGGACGTGGCTATGGGTCAGCTCCCCGACCGGAATGTAGGCGGCCTGGAGGCGGGGATCCTGGGCCAGGGCCCGGTGCATTGCCTCATGGAAATTGGGATCCTCTTGCACCCGCTGGCCCTGAAGGGTCTGCCCGGACTCCTCGGGGTTGGCCTTGAAATAGCCGTCCATCATGGGCGCCAGGTAACCGGCCAGGTCGTCGGCGTTGGCGGCAACTCCGTCCTTGTGCAGGGGGACCAGCTCGGCCAGAACCTGGTGCAGGGCCTCCGGGTCGGCGACCTGAGTGGAATAGGCGCTGGCCACGATGTCCTCGGGTCTTTCCCCATCGGCGAGCCGGGCTCCCATCCAGGTCTTGAGCTTGACCTTCATGGCCTCGGGGCCGTCCCCGTCCTGTATGCCATGCTGCCGCTGGAACTCGGGCAGCTCCAGCTCGGGGTTGGAGTAGCGGTCGGCGAGCCGGTTGGCGAACCCCGGTGGAATCCAGTTCTCCTCATCCTGCTGGCCACCCTTGATGGACAGGGCCGCCTCCCGCTCGCCCAGGGCCGCGCAGTCGACCGGATGGATCAGCGCGTCCATGGCTTCGCCTTTGGCGGTCAGGATCGCCTCGCCGTCCTCATGCTCAATGGTGTAGCTGCCCTCGGGCATCCCCAGGGCGGCGGCGGTGAGGATGGCCTTCTCCGGGGTCATCCGGCCAAGGGGGATGCTCTGCTCGTTCCGGGGGGTGCCCTCGAGGGCGGCGATCAGGGCGGCGCGGGCTTCCAGGCGCCCCAGGGCGCCCCCCAGCATCCGCCGGGCCTCCTCTAGGGCGCCCACCTTGTTCTTCTGGATCTCGACGGCGGTGGGGAGGTCGTGGGCCACCTCCACCAACTCCTGGTCGTATTCGGCGGCCTTGGCGCGGAGGGCCTGGGCGTCCTCGGTTACCTTAGGCAATACCTCCTCCTGCTCCTTGAGATGGTGATGCTCCAGGGCCTCCAGGACCGCTTGCTGGTCCTCATGGCTGAAGTTCTGCCGGATGCCCCTGGCGACGATCTGCGCGGCGGCCTCCGGCCCCAGGCACTCGACCACGTCCCGGTCGATCAGGCCCTGTCCCAGGGCCGCCAGCCCAACATCGTGGAGGAGGTCGAAGGCCCCGGCCCCCCGGCTCTGGTGCATCCCTTCCAGTTCATTGCTTTTGAATGGGTCGATCTCGCTGTTCTCTGGCCACCGCTCGCCGACCTCCTCCAGGAATCCCCGGACATGGTCGGTCAGGAGCTGTTCGTGGAGGGACTGGACCAGGGCCTCATGCTCGTCCGGGGTGGAGACTGCCATCTGGTAGCCGGGCTCGAAGGTGATCCCCTTGCGTTTGGCGAGCTGCTCCTTGTAGACGCCCCGGAGGGCCTGGCGGGCCTTCAGGATGCGGGCGTAGTCCTTGTTGGCATCCAGGGCGGCCTTGACCGCCTCCACGGCGGCGGCGGTCTTCTGCGCGGCCAGCTCCTTGGTCGCCTTGTGAACCTCCATGTTGGCTGCCAGGGCCTCCGGGGTCTGCCCGGCCTTGGCGCCCTTGGGCGCCTTTCCCAGGAGCGCCCGGACCTCATCCACCTTGGCCATAAGCTTCTCGGTGGTCATCCCGGCCTTGGCCGCCCGCTCCGCCAACTTCTGGTCATAGCCGGGGCCGCCCTTGGGACCGGCCTCGGCCAGGATCTGTTCCAGGTCCATGGGCGCGGAGGAGCCCACCACAGAGAGCCCTGCGGCACCCCTGGCCTCGGCGTCCAGCATGACCTTCTTCTCGACGTCGGCGGCGACCTTTTTGGCCTCCCGGAGGAGGGTCCGGTGCAGCTCGGCCTGGGCCTTCGGGTCCTCGGCCTGGCCGTCCTGGGCGGCCTCGGGGCCCAATGTCTCCTTGATGAAATCCTTCTCGGCCTTTCTGCGCTCCGCCCGGCCGCCCTCGGTGGCCTCCTTCTCCTTGGCCAGCTCGTCCGGGGTCAGGCTGGCCTTGCGCTTCATTTCTGCCTCGCGCCTCATCTTGGCGTTGGCCTTGGAAGTCTCCTTCCACTTAGCCGGGTCCAGCTTGTTGAGTCGGAGCCCGTTGAGCTTCCCTTTGGCCCCGCCGATCACCCGCGCAGTTCCATGGCTGCCGGGGATCATGTGGATCAGGACCGGGGTGGCCTTGCCGTCGCCGTGGTGCATGGCGATCCAGTGGTCTCCCGGCTGGAGCGGGGGATGGTCTCCGCCCTTGGCGATGGTCCGGGTGGAATTCTCGTCGGAAAGCCATTCCTTGAATTCATCAATCGAGTGTTCGGCGATAGAGCCCAGCCCGCGCCAGCCCGGAGAGTAGTTGTCCAGGTAGCCACCGGCCGCCTCGGGCGCGGAGTCCCAGCCAAGCATGACCTTGTGCTCATCAAATTCGCCAGAAGTGGGGTCCACTTGGTTGACGATAAACACGCGGTCGCTAGCCGTATTGGGGCCGATGAAGACGTCCACCCCATCCCCGTCCGCCCCAATCCGGCGTTCGCAGAATCCGTAATGATTGACCATTCTTACGGACCATTTGGTCCCGTTTGGATCCACCCCGCTCCGGATACTCCCAGCGGGGTTCTCAATGGCAATGGGGATACCCTGAACGACCAGGTGCCCCCGTTTGCCGCCCTCCCATGGCTCGGCCTTGGCCGCCTGGGCGTCGATGTCCGGAGAGGTGAATGGCTTGGGCTTGATCTCCGGGAACCACCCCACCGGCATCATCCAGCCGGTCTCTCCGGTGTCCTGGTCGGTGAAGGCGATGCCGGTGGTCATGGGTGCCTCAAAAATTAGGCTTGAAAATTCAGGGGGGAGATAGCATCCTTCTGGTCAGGGAACCCGGCCTGAAGACTAGAAAAACGCCGGGCTGGTCGGGAGGGTCACCCAAGGGTGGCTATTCTATGTGGGGGAGCCGGAGGTCGATCCGGGTTGGCGTCCCACCAGGTTCATGGGTTCCCACTGATTTTCAAATAACGCCCAAGGTTGAGCGTAGTTGAATCGACCAAGCCGCCGCTTCGGAGTGAGTTCAGGGTGCCCATACCTTTCTCCGTGAAGTTGACCCGCACCACGAACTTCTGCCTGACGGTGTCACCTGCCTCGTAGACATAGATCAGGCTGGGATCTTCCTTATCCCACAGGATGGCCTTCGGGTTGGCCAGGGTTGTAGGCAGTCCCTTGATGGCCTCCAGTCCGACTCCACGGCCTTTGGACGCCTTCCATTCGCTCAGGATATGTTGGATCCGGCTCCTGGTTGCCACAATGTCATTCGTGGCCAAAGGGGCCTTCTTGTTATTGGCCATCCAGGAACGGACAATCTCGTTCACTTCTCCGATCACCGCTGCGTCTTTCATGCCTGCCGTCCCGGTGGCAACCTGATCTACCCATCTTTCCCATTCGGCTTGGTGCTGCGGAATGGTGTGGTGGGGCTGGACCTTGTTATGGACCCAGACGATGGCTCCGCGTCGATGCTGGGTGTAATCCGACTTGGCCACAGGTCGGCTACCTGTGGATGACATGTGCGCCTCCGTGGCGAGCTGCCAGAGCAGGAACCCTGCCGGTTCCATCAGTCCACCAGGTCGGTCTTGGGATCGACTTTCCTCCGCTTGGGTTCGTCGTGCCCCGGGAGAGTCAGTTCCTTGCCGGGAAGCCTGAAGCCGTTTCTCTTGTGGGGGACGTCGGTGCCCTGAGAGAAAGGTGGATCGTCCCCCTCCTCCAGAAGGCCCTGGCGCGTGGCCTGCCCATAAGCATCCGTGGCCTCCTGCCAGTTAAGAAATCCGTCCGGCATCTTGCCGACCCGACCCGGAGTTTCGGGGTCCAGGATGCTGGCCTTCAGGATGGTGCGCTCGGACTCGGGGACTGGACGACCGTCGTCCATCCATTCCAGGAGCCGGGTAGCCATGGCACGGCCGCGCTTGCTGTCGCCCTGGCTGGACTTAAGGATGGTGCGGAGACGGTCCATGGGCATCCCTGCCATCACGGCGCCATGGATGGCCTCGGCGGCACCGGCACTCTCCGGGAGGTCCTGGAGGGCCTTGAGCATGGTCCTGGGCGTTTGGGTAGCCATGGCCAGGGCGCGAATGGCTGCAAGAAATCGGATTTCGAGAGAACGGGTATCCATGGTGTCTCCGGATGCTGCGGGGCTGCTGGCTTAGAAGGTGGAGCAGGAGACCCTGTGCCAGAGGTTGGTTCCGTAGCAGAAGTAGAGGTAGCTAGCGTCCGCCGCCATCTGCCCCCTCACTCCCGAGGAAGTGGCCGTGGTGGGGGGAGTGGTGAGGAAGGAGACGGTGGCCTGCTGCCACGTCCCGGAGGACTGATAGGTCATCTCGGCACCGATGTCCTGGACGTAGAACTGCATCCCTACCTTGGGCATCACGAAATCCCATTCATTCTGGTAGGGGCAGGGCACACCATCCTTGACGATGGCCGGATTGCAGATGGCCAGATTCCCGGCCTGCCCGGACCAGACGCCCGTGGCACCCGTGGGGACGATATACATATCGCCCTGGTTGGGACCGACGGGGGGAGTGACGGTTGAGGCACTCTTGGGGCCGCCGTGCAGGATGGCGTCCAGGAGCATCATGGCGGAAGAGATGTCGCCGTTGGCTCCGACCATGGTGGGGAGTTTCAGGGAGGGAGTGACCTTGTTGGGGGTCTGGGTGGCAAGAATAGGCATGGGCGGCTCCTTGGCGGGTTCGGGTCCTAGAATCCTCACCGTGCCAGGGAGTCCGCCCTGTTCCGTGTCTGGCCCAGCCCTATCCGGCCCCTATCGCCGCATAAAACTGCCCTCATCCCATTCATCCCAAGGGAGAAACTCGGCACCGGCCGAGGGACTGGGAAACAGCCTCGATCTCTGGAGGGCGTTCATTGCGGACCAGCATCGCAGATAGGCATCGTGGCGATCACCCTCCCGCACACTCGATTTAAAATTGCAGTAATCGATGTTCATGACTTCCTCAGCCATGACACTGGCGATGATCTTGCGCGGAATTAGACTGCGGAATCGGTAATCTCGGTTGGGTGTCTCCTTCACCCTGGCCTTTGGAAACACGCGCTCGATATCTCCCTTTACCCGCGCCCGCACCAGGAGTCTCCCCTTGGGGTCCGGGATCGTGGTCTCCACGATAGATAGGAACGCTCGATTAAGACACACCCACATTCACACCTCCACAAAGCGGTTGCAGCCGCACAACCAATATGTGCCATTTGGCCCTAAAGTCAAGGGGTTGATTTAGAGGCTTGCCAGGGATCACCCATGGGGGATCCTGTCCTTTTCGGAGGTGTCACATGCTGAACTTCTTCTATGGTGTCATCGCTGGCCTGGTCGTGGGCATCCCTGCCGGCGGCTTCATCTTGCGCCGGAACCCGGCCAAGGCCGGTGCGGTCCTGACTGGCATCCAGGCAGCCGGAGCCCAGGCCCAGGCGGATACCGCCAAGATCGAGGCTGCCGCCAAGTAGATCACCGGGGCGTCTGCCCCATTCCCCGCCAGAGGATCTCTGGTGCCCCTGGGGCTCTACAGGGGCTTTTTTATGCCTAGAACCCCAGTTCCTCCCACCAGTTGGCTGGTTCCGTGAAGTCACCGGAGGAAGTGCCCTTGGGTAGTGGGATGGTCCATTTCGGTTTGGGCGCGGGCCCGGCGCCAAGGGCCTCCGCGAGACCATAATCTGGGTCCTTGTGCAAAACGTTATAGAGCAGACTTCGGGGCACCAGGGAAACGGCCTGGGTTTCCCAGCCACAGTCGGAGGGGGTCCCTCCAACCCGCTTGGCTGTGTAGTATCGGGCGGTGGTGGTGGAGCGTTCCACATCCATGAGCCAGCCGGTGATCTGGACCTTCAGGCCGCTCTCCTCGAAGGCTTCACGGATGGCGGTTGCCTGGAGTGGGTCGTCGGCATCGACATGGCCCTTGGGAAATGTCGCTCTATATCCCCCAAAGCCGTTGGAGGGGTGGATGATCCAAATCCGACCATCCGGTTCTTCGATAATGACTCCAGCAGCGGGAGCCTTCTTGGCGTCAAGGGCCGGCTCATCCAGCCAGGGGTCCTGGCCGTCGACTTCAGCCCATGCCTCGTCTGTGGTGGGATGGTCCGTCCAAGGAGCCAGCTTCACCTTGTTGAGGGTCTTGGGCGCGTCTCCGCCAGGAAGGAAGGTGGCAATGGCATCCTTGTCCTTCCAGGTATCGTCTCCGGTGGCTTGTGAAGGTTCCCTGATGTAGGCGTCGTTTCCGTGTTCGTCCTTCTTGGGGTGCAGCTTGGCATGGGGGTTGTTTTTCAGAAACAGATCCAGCTTCTCTTCGTGGGTCAGTTTGGGAAGAAGGGGCGCTTGGGAATGGTCTTCCTTGTGCCAGACCCAGGGCTTCTTGGGAGCGGGCTGGGCCGGGGTTTCGCTCACCTTGCCGTATTTGTTGGGCGCCTTGAATGGTTCAGACCAGGCTCCCGGTTTGGTGGTGCCGAAATGGTTGTCCTTCCATGGCTGATCCGGATGATGGTGAATTTTGTCGTCTGGGTTCTTGATGACCGGCACGGGCCCGGGGTTGATTGGCTTGAGCTGCTTAGGGGCGTTCTTGAGTGGCTCCGGAGCGGCTGCTGCCCGCTTGTCATCATGCTCCGGAACCCACACCCGCTTGCCATTGAAGTTGCGAAAGAACCCTTTGACTTCCCTCATCACCCCTCCCCAGTCAGGAGGAACTTCACAGCACTCTGGGTCACCGTCTGGAGCTGGGCGCCGACCTGGCCCTTCCAGGTTCCGGTGTGGAGATCGTTGGCGGCCTGGATGACCTGGGTGGAGAGCCAGAGGAAAAACGCTTCTCCAGGATCCTGATTGCCGTTCTCGAACTTGACGGCGGCCCGGATGTGGGCGCCCAGGCGGTTGGGGGAGTTCCATTCGGTAACGTAGTAGGCTGGGTCGTTGCCCATAAAGGCCCGGCCCAGGGCTGTGGCCTTGGCCCGGATGGCGTCCATGGATGCCTCCCTGGTGGCCTCCTCGCGCCCGAAGGCTTCGTAGTCCTTTAGAACATCCATGATGAATTTCTGGACCAGGACGGTCACGTCACCAAGGGTGCAGAGTGCGACCTTGCCCCCGGGTTCGTGCTGGAAATTGAGCCCTTCGCGGAACTCGCTCATGCGGCTTTCCCCTTCTTGTGCTGGTCCACTGATTCGATAAAGGTGGGATCAGGAGGAAGCATTAGCAACTCCAGTTCCATTACGCCATTATATGCCTTCCCCTTGTTGAGAATCATGAACCGTTGCCCAGGAAGGGTGGTTATCTCGCCCTCGGATCCGACCAAGTGGCCAGACCCGAAGGTATCCACGGCCTTCGCGCCATCGGCATAGTGAATCTTTAAGAGGAGATCGTGGCCGAAATGGGTATGTTCGTTCCACTCAGGTTTCTTGGAGCAGCACATGGAGTCGGTGTTCTGGAACACCAGCCCCGGCTCAGCCTGTTCAAGTTGCTTCTTCATGGTGCTGGGGATATCCATCCACCGCCAGAGGCGCGTCCCCTCCGGCTTGGTGACGGCATGGGCGTAAGCCTGCTTGACTGCGTCCTTTATGTTGACGTTGTAGTACGTCTCGTCGTTTCCCTTGAAATGATGGTTGACGGCTCCATCCCCCTGAACCTGACTGATGTAGTTTTTGAGGTTCTGCGGCATAGTGAGGTATAGATCATGCGCCTTTGCGGTGTCGGCGCTGGTCACATTGCGCCCCGCGTTCTTCGGCGTGAAATCCTGCGGATTGCCGACGCTGCCCAGGGTCATGAAGTAGCCCAGCACCTCGGAACTATCGATATTCTCAGTATTCTTGCCAAATGGTTTGGAGGGAAAGGCTTCCGACAACCCCGAGACGTCTTCGGCGGTGGCCAGAGAATAGGTTTTAAGCTTCTCGGAGCCAGGATTGGCGACCACGTTCAGGTAGCCGACTAACCCGGACCAGTATTGTTTGACGTGTGTGCTGGGATGTTCCTTGATGGGGATCAGCTTGGATTCCCCTGTATTTTTGTCGATCTCATGGACCTGTAGATTCTCCAGATCCACCAGATCCCCGCGCATGGCTGCCTGGTGGACTTCCTCGGCGGCGGCTTGGTTGGCCTGGTTGACCTTCTCGTTGCCAGAGAGACCTTTGCCCTGCCCATTCCAGTCCATGAAGTTGGGCGGCTGTGGGATCTGCGCCTTGTCGACAGGGAGGTGCTTCGGGTCCGGCTTGGGCGGATGGACGATGGCCTCTGCCTCCGGGAACTGCTTCGCCAGATAGTGTTTTCTGGCGATGAGCTTTGCAGCCAGCGCGTTCTTCTTGTTGTCATCGCCGGGGCCGAACATCTGGACGGCCTTCTGGATGATGTCGTCGGGCAGTTCCAGGACCGGGATCATGCTCTTGCTGATTTCATCCTGGGTCATGGTCCCGAATACGGAGGCCGCCTGGGGGTTCTTGGATGCGTCCCGAAGGGTATGGATTTCGGATACGGCATTGCCGAAGGCGTCACCCTTGAGTCCACCCTGGGCCCGGTAATCGAGGGCACCTCCGGGGTCGATGCGCTTGGCCTTCCCATCGTTGCCTACGAGGAGGTTGTCAAAGCCCAGGCCCACCACGTCCCAGTTGGCCAGCCATGCATCCGCGCCGAATCCCTCCTTGACCCCATCCTGCTTGGCCAGAAGGCTACCGTCGGTGACCTTGGAGAGCCCTTCCTGGTAGGCCGAGGCAATGCCCAGCTTGCCGTCCTTCATGACCATCTTGGTCTTGGGCGCCCCGACCCCCATGAGGTCATAGAGCTTGGCCGCCAACATCTCGCTCTTGGCCTGGTCCTCATCCGCGGGGAACTTGATATACCACTTCTTCCCGAAGGCGTCCTCGTAAAGACCGCCAGGGTTGGATCCGCCCTGAGGCCCGATCTGTTTGAAAGGGAAATTCTTGGGGAGGGACGGCGTAGCTACTTTGGGTGCCGCCGGCTTCTTCTCCTCCACCAGCTCCCAGTGGTGGTTGGCGTTCAGGATATAGGTCTTGCCGTTCTCGACCTTGGTATCACCAACTTTGAGGCCATCTGGTCCCGTAGCCATGCCTGTGAACTTGAGCGCGTTCTTCCACGCTTTCCCGTTCCAGCTCTTTGGGGTGGTAGAGAGCGTATGCCCGCCAGGTTCCTCCATGGTGAGCCAGCCATCCGGGGTATTGGGCAGCATCGTGTAGACCTTCCCGTTGTAGCCAAACTGCATCCCTTCCTTGACCTGAGAGAAGGGCGGATGGGAACCCACCTCCGGGATCTTGAACTTGGGTGCCTTGGGCAGCGGGCCTTTGCTGATCTGATCCAGGACCATGGCCAGCTTTGCGTCGTCGCCGCCCTTCACCAGGAACGCCTGTTGCTTCTTCTTGTAGCCCGGGGGGTGCAGCTCTGCCAGGACCTTCTTGGCGGCGGCATTCAGGGGGACGCCGTCGTTGCCGGTCTTGTTAACCATGAAGAAGCCTCCGCTGGACTTGGAGACATGGATGTTCCCGATGTCCGCGCTTCCCCAATAGCTCATGTTCTGGAGCTTGGTCAGGATGTCGCTGGCGGAATCGCTGGTTGGAGTGAGTGGCGCTGCCGGTGCTTCCGTGGCAGGTTCCTCGGGACTTCCAGGTCTTTCCATGCCCGCATAGAGCAAGGACTTCTGGTCATTCCACAGCTTGCTGCCGAAGTCCTTCAGGCTGGTAGTGCCATCTGCGGCGTAGGTCTTCAGGAGGTGAACGCCGTCGCCGTTCGTGGAGATCGCCTTGAGTGTGTTCCCGGATGGATATTTGAACACCATGCCTGGCTTGAGCTGGTCGAATGGGACCTTCTGGCCCTCAAGTGGTCCGACACTCTCTGTTTTGGGCGCTTCCCCGAACATCTTGTCGAACTCCCGATCCACCCCCGAGAGGTCGTATTCGGGGGCTGCCGCAGGGGCGTGGGGTGCGGGTTCGATCTTGGCCGGTGCGGTGGTGGCCGGTGCGGTGGTGGCCGGTGCGGCCTCCGGCGCCTCCTGGGACCCACCAAAGAGGTTGTCGAACTCCCGGTCCACGTTGTAGGTGTGCCCGCTGGTGTGGACCAGCTTGCCGTTGACAACCCGGTAGTAGTCCTTTGAATGCTTGGTGGTCATGGCCTATCCTTTCTTTGCCAGGGCGGCCATGCCCTTCTTCGCTTGTTCAGCCCAGCTCTTGGCGATGTCCTCCCAGGGAGTATCCCCGTTGTCGAAGGTGCCCATCCCGGCTTTGCTCTTATGCATGGCCACGACGGCTAGGTGCTTGGTTCTGGCCACGAACTCCTCCAGATCCTCCTTGGAGACATCCACCGTGTGACCGCTGTTCACCGCAGCCTTGACTGCGCCCATCTTCCCAGAAATAACCTTGGTGGCTATGTCCTGGAAATCATGTTCATGCCATGGCTTCTTGGGCACCTGGGGCTTCGGCACCTCATCCTTGGGGGCTGCATCCAGCTTGGAAGCCTCCGCCAGGTGCCATTTGGAAAGGTGCGCATGACCCTTGGCTGCCCAGGCATGGGCCTCCTGAAGGTGGGACGGTGCCGGGGGAGGCATCAACTTCATGACGTCCTCGGGGAGGGTATTCCCAAGCTGACCATGAATAACAGTGGCCTTGGCATGAGCCGCGGCTGCCTTCTTATGGGCCTCGGCGCTCCCATCCGGACCTCCTGACCCCAAGGAGGCGTTCTCTGCGCCAATGCTTTGCAGCGCAGCCGTGTGGGCCTGGGGGTCTTCCCCGGCGTGGTGGAGATCGATCCCCATGGAATGATCGGTCAGGGAGTGGGCGAGCGCACCGGCAGAAGCTTGGGTCGCGCCACCCTTGAAGCTCCGAATGGACTCTTTGATGTCATGGGTCATAGCCTGGACCGCGGCCGACGCCTTGGGCTCATATTTGGCAGCCGGAGCTTCCGGTTCGGCCATGGTCTGCTCGTGCTCTGCTCCCCACTCCTTGGCCTTGGCCTTGATGCCCTCGATCACCTTGGGTTCTGCCGTCACATATATGCCTTCCGTGTGGATCTGCTGGTCCTTGTAGTCATACCAAGCCTTCCCTTTGAATGCAGATTTGGGTAGGCCCGTGTCGGGACAGAACTGTTCCAGATCATTGAAATAAATCCGGTGCTTCCCGTTCTTCTCCCACTCCTTGCCGCCGATGCCGACCAGCTCGGCCACGGTGGGCATGGAGCCGGTGCTTTCGGACCCTTTGGCCTCATTCTCGCCCGGCTTATCGTTGTGCCAGCGCCCGTCGTGGAAGGTGAGGCCATCTTTCAGATCGCCTTCCTTGGGACCATCCTCGGGGACCCGGGAGGCGAGGTTCGCCTCAGTCCATCCCTTGGTGTATGCCGCCAGGGCCAATTTGATTTCGCTTCCGGTCTTTCCAAGGAGGTGATCGTGACTGAATTTCGTGTTCATCAAGGGCGCACTCATTTGCCCATTTTCGTGAGCCTCTTTCCCCATCTCGTAGGGGGATTTAATGCTGGCAGCAGCCTTCATCTCCTTCAGCTCGCCGCCCTGGTCTTTGATCTCCTCCGCCACCTTATCCGGGGTCGGATGTTCCAGCGTATCCACCAGCTCCTGGTGTTCCTTGGTGGCGGCAGGAAGGGTCATCTCAACCCCGGACGGGGTAATGGACTCTCCTTTTTCGGCATTCTCGCCTTCCAGGGACTTCTGCACCGGATACATCCTGTGGACCTCAGCCAGCACCTGGACTGCCAGCTTCTTGGCGTCCTCGCCCTGGCCGAAGAAGATGTGAGGAAAGGAGCCCTCCTTGCCGAAGTGGTTGGAGGCGCCGATTTTCTCGGATGCCGGGGCCTCGTCTCCGGTGATGTTGTGGTAGGCGCCCCGGATGATGTTGGCGTGGGCGGCGTTGGTGGCCCGGAGATACCATCCCTTGTTCTTGTTCTCACCCAGGGCGACCTGGTGCCCCACGGAGGCAAGGTGGGCCCCGTCGGGGGCTTCGCCTGGAACGTATTTGGCTTTCCCTTTTTCCATGGCGAAGTGGCCACTGCCCTTCTGTGGACCGCCATGCAACTTGTCCGGAGAATGCATGGCTTCGATGGCGCCGTCGTGGATCCCCTCCCAGTGCTTCTTGAGCATCTCCATATGTTCGAGTCCTGGGGAGTAGTCCGCTCCGGGCTTGCCATCCGCCTCGGTGGCGTGGCTGTGCTTCATAAGGTTGATAGAGGTCTGGACGGCGTGGATGGCGTCCTTGGCATATGTAGCCTGAACCGACGGGTCCTCTCCGTTGACGGCATTGAGATCGCCATAGTCGGCCAGAGCCTGGGAGGTGACTACTCCAGCCTCATCCATGGCGGCGTCGGAACCGGCGAGGTGCTGGGGGCCAGGCAGCTTCTTGGTGTTGTATTGACCAATGACGATGACCTTGCCGTTCTTTAGAGTCCGAGTATGGGTGTGGACGTAGGACTTCATGAGGCGCCGCTCCGGGTTCTGTCCCTCCATGACCGTGCCGTCCGCCAACTTCTTGACTGGCCTGGTGGCAAGGGTGGCAGCCAAGGGCCCGGCCATGGCGCCTCCCATGGCCCCGGCGCATTTGCAGATCAGGCTGGAACCATCATCGGGGTCCATGCCGTCATCGACCGCGTCGTCGAAGGCTTTCAGGAGGTCGCGCCCCTCATCCACATCCTCGGGCTTCTTGCAGAAATTCTTGGGGTGACTCTTGGCCCTGAAGTAAGCCGATGCGGTCCTGACCAGAGCATCCGCATGGGCCTTGGCGATACGAGACATGGCCTCTCCTTGTGCTATTTGAGCTGGTCCCGCAGGGCGTCCTGGCGCATCTGGAGGGCGTCCAGGGCAATCTTGTCGCCGCCGACCTTGCCCTTCTGCTGCTCGATATGAGAGATATGCCGCTCGATGATGGACTTCTGGATGGCCCGGCCCTCCTCATCCATGCTGGCCTGGGCGTCATCGTATTTCTTCGCTTCCCCAAGGTGATACTTGGCTTGGGTGGCATGGGTGGCAGACGCGCCTCGTCCCTCATCCATCCCTACCTTGTGGGCAAGGGCTGATTTCGACGCTTTGCTGTGGGCCTCGGCAGCCTGACGGTGAAGTTCGGCTTTTTCCCCATAGGTGGCGACGGCGTTGGTTGCTTTATAGCTGGCAGCCGAAGCTTGTGCCCTTACCGCTTCGTGCCCTTCCTCGGGCTGTGCGCCCTTGTCCAGGGGATCCTTGCCATGTTCATCTCCGCTCGGCTGGCCAGCATCTTCACCCTTGTCGGGCCATTCCTCGTTCTTGTGACCCGGGTCCGAGGCAACCTTTCCCGGGTCAACCGGCTTCTTCTCGCGGGCCTCGACGGGCAGCTCAGGGGGAATCTCGGAGCCGGCGCCCTTGTCGGGTTGGGTCATGTGGGGGGCCAACCGCTTGGCTTCGGCTCCGTGCGCGGCCGACCATTTGCGGTGGTAGTCCTCCGCCTCCTGATACTTCGGCTTATCGGCGTGGCCCTCCGGGAGGGATTCGTGGTGGCGCTTCATCACGTCAGCCGCCTCCTGGTGCAGCCCTTCGGCTTCCTTGTGGGCCTTGAACTGCGCCTCATGGCCCATGACTTGGTGAGCCCTGACCGTCGCCTCGGTGGCCTTGTTGATGGTCTCTGCCTTCCGGGTGTCATGTTCTCGCACCTGGACTAGCTTCCCGTTTACGTTCCTGACGTGGCCCTTGACATGGCCCTTGAGAAGCTCGCGCTGTTCCGGGTCCAGGGCGGCATGGACCATAGCTGCCTCCTCAAGAGTGGAGGCGTGGAAGTGATCGTAGGCTCCGATGCGCCCGAAGTGGGCGGCCCCCGCCCTACGCTTCTGGAGTGGAATGCCCAGTTCCTGGGCTGCCTTGCAAATCATGCGGCCGTCCTCTGCGTCCGTGGCACGGAGGTAGCTGGAGCCGTCGCGGAACTTCCCGATTGCGGTGCGCTCGCGCACTCCGGCTTCCGGAGCATCCGCAGTGGAGGGGTCGGCGACGTAGACGGTCTTGCCATTGATGACTCGGTAATGCGGATTGGCGGTCACGGGGTCCTCCTGGATTCCCCGATTGGAACCAGGACACAAGCCCTTGTCCGTTCAACGCATAGCAATAGGTGGCAGGTAGCGCCATGCCCAGGCCCTTTTGGAAGGGGCCGGACGGAGATTCTCACGCCATGGGCACGTCGGTCCTCACTCCCGGATTGGAGACTCGCGGCAGCGGGGGAGCCCCAGTCTGCCTGCGTTTTGACCGACCCATCTTCAAGGCCCAGGCCGAGACAGAGGGTGGCCAGAGGATCGTGTATATGGAGGCGTCCACAGAGATCCGGGACGTCCAGGGCGACAAAGTCCTGCTCTCTGCCCTGGAAGCCTCCATCCCCTACTTCCTGAAATATGGTCGGCTCGACCTGGACCACGCCTCTGTGCTGGGCCAGATCCGGGGCGCCAAGGTCAATCCCTATGCGTTCGAGATCGGAAAACCCCTGGCCGTCAAAGTCCAGGACAGCTCGGTCTGGGTCAAGGCCGCCATTTTCTCCGGGACCGAATATGACTTGACCGGGAAACGCAACTCCTTCACCGAGGCCGCCGACCTGTTCTGGGATTCGCTTCATACCACCCCACCGGTCATCTGGTTTCCCTCTATCGCCGGTGACGTCTATTCCGAACAGACCACGTCCGAGAACGGCCTCCCCACCCAGGAAGTCCGAGGCATACGCTGGCATTCCATCGGCCTATCGCGGACCCCCGTGAACATGAATATCGGCGCCGTGACGACCATGCCTGTGCGGGCCTTCGCCAAGGCGTTCTCTGGGCTCGCGGACCTCAAGGACACTCTTGGGGAACTGGCCCCGAGCCTGCCCCAGAGGGGGTTCCCCGCGACCATTCAGGTCAAGGGAGCCGAAGATCCTATGCTCCTCCGTCTTGCCATGGACGCCCTTCTGGAAGCCCAGGAGGAGGGCGGCATTGATGGCTACCTGACCCTCGCCACCGAGCGGGGAGTGCCGGCCGATGTGGCCATGGCCCTCCTTGTCGTCCTTCTCTCTCGCCGTTGAAAGGAGACCCTCCCATGAGTGTCTTGTCTACCCTCCAAACTCAGGTGCGCCTCCTGCTCAAGGCGGCCACCGAGGAGAAGCCCGCGAAGGGCAGGAAGCCTGCCGTCCCCACTGATCCCGGCGACCCCGACGAGCTTCAGCCGGATTACCGGGTCGACGGCGCCCAGCCCTCCAAGAAAGACCTGGCCGATGACCCCGACGGCGATGGCGACAAGGATGGCAACGAGGTCGAGGCCGACGAGGAGGACGGGGGTGCCCCCCCTGAGACCACCGGAGAGGAGGAAGAAGAGGAGGACGAAAAGCCTACCGTCGACGAGGAGGAAGGTGCCGACAGCCAGCGCCCCATGGCCAAGTCCTTCGACGATTTTGGCAATGCCGACCTGTCCGCCGAAGAGACCCGAAACCTCCTCAAGGCCCTGGACTATGGCGTCACGCCGCCCATGGCCGAGGACAAGCTCCTGGATGGCGGAGACGACCTCAAGGGAATCCTGGACGACATCCTGGTCCTCCTGACGCACACCACGCAGAAGCAGGAGCGTCAGGACGCCATCATGAACGAACTCCTGACTGAGATCGACCGGCTCAAGAAGGGGGCAGCCAAACAGGATCGGGAGATCACCAAGGCCATGGCCGCCCTGGGCGATCCCACCCGCGCACCCGCCGCTGCGCCTCGGGCCATCTCCAAGTCTTTCGTCAACCCCGGAATCCCTCCGGAAGTCGCTCCCGTCGTCGACGGGGGGGCCCTGGCCAACGAAATCTTCTTCGCCCTGAAGGCGGGAAAGATGACGCCCGCCGAGGCCACCCAGAAGTGCCGTGCCGCTCACGCCTCCGTATAACAGCCCCTCCACCAACCCCACCCCTTTCGGCCGTTAGGCCCTATCAAGGAGGTCCATCAAATGGACGTCATCTCGATCCTCGGCCAACTCGCCGAAACTTCTGCGGATCCTCGAATCCGCACCCTGGTCAAGTCCCTGACCAGCACCCAGGCGGGCACCAACCTCTCTGCCCTGACCGGTGGCGGGGCGATGCGCGTGGAAGCTCTGGAACCGGAACTCGCAACTGCGACCGTCCAGAACCCCCATTTCGTGCTGTTCAACCTGCTGTTCCCCAACCGGCATACCTCCTGGTCCCTGATCGACCAGCAGGTCGTTCAGGACGGCATCGGCGGCTACCCGGGCTCCGCGATCTCCAACGAGACCGGCAGCAACCTGAACCAGAGGAACGGTGCCTATCACCGCGCCATCACCGAGCTGAAAGTCATGGCTGAATTCGGTGGCGTGACCGTTCCCACCGCCATGCAGGGCGCCCTCCAGCAGGCTGCTGGGGCGGCCGACTTCAACTCGGCGGAACAGGAAATCTTCTCCGCTCTTTCCCGGGTCCTCCAGACCATCGAGTGGCAGCTCCTCTATGGTGATCCCACGATGACCAATCTGGAGTTCCAGGGCCTGATCCCCGGACTCCTGGCCAACAGCCCCAACATCACCAACCTGGGCGGTATCGCGCTCAATACCGGAGCCGCCGTGGCACCGATCTGCGCGCGCCTTGCCGGCTTCGGCAACTGGGGCTCTCCCGACGCCCTGATCTGCTCTCCTGCGGTCAAAGCCGATTATGACGGGCACTTGGAGGCCGGGTATCGCGTGAACCTAGACGCGAATGTGCCGAACACCACGCTCGGCGCCCTGGTGAAGGCCATCAAGTACAACGGCCTGGGCGTGGGCAATGGGGTTCTCGACCTCTATCCCCATCCCTTCCTGGACGAAAACATGCGGCAGCCGGTGGAGAACTACGCCCCGACTGAAACCAGCGGCTCCGCCCCTGGCGCCATCGCTGGCGTGGCCTCCGGGACCACCGGATCGATCCCTGCGGGGACCTATTTCTACCGGGCTGAAGCGGCTGGTCCCGGCTTCGTCTCCACCTCTGTCGCCTCGGCCTCCGTCACCGTGGCGGCCACCAACATCGTGACCCTGACCATCACTGCCTCCGGCGGCCAGGCCGAGAGCTACTACAACATCTACCGCAGCTCCAAGAACGGTGCCGTCACCTCAAGCCTGACCCGATTCATTACTCGCGTGGCCAGGACCGGTGGCTCCACGACCTTCGTGGATACCAATGCCAGCATCCCCGGCACCTCAAGCGCCCTCATCCTGACCACGGCGCCCCAGTTCGACGCCCTGCGCCTGGTCCAGATGGCGCCCCCCAGCAAGATCCCCCTCGCCATGACCCAGCTCCAGTACAACTTCGCGGTCATGTATATCGCGTGCCTCCGGCTTTCCCTGCCGAAAAAGCACGCCCTGATCACCAACATCCTGCCCTCCAACGCGACCTGGCTGCCCTGAGCCCTGACGCAATCCGGTCCAGGTGGTCTTTCGGGCCACCTGGACCTTTTTGAAAGGAGATTCCGTGGATCAGAAGATCATAATGTGCCACACCGGACGCCCCTGCGATCCGCCCATCATCAACATGCCGCACGGGGACCCCATCGTTTTCGAGCCGAACCCTAATGGCGGCCCACTCTGGATCGCCTACTGCACTGCCGAACAGGTGGAGGACATGGCCAGGTTCGACTTCTTCCGGAAGTTCACCGAGGAGCTTCCGGAGGAAAAGATCGAGAAGGGGAATATCCCCGACGAGACCTGGACCCGCGCCGGAATCGCCGAGTGGGCCCTGGAGGAGCTGGATATCGTCATCGACCTGAAGCTCAAGGCAGACATGCTCGCCGAGCTGAATGCTGCCGTCGCCAAGGCCGAGGCCGAGAAGGCCAGCCTGCCTCCCTTCGTTTCGGGTGAACCCGTCACCGACTAAGGACTACGCTCATGCCGTTTGAGGTCACCCCAGACTATCTCCTGGCCACCTATCTGTCTGGGCTAGTGACGCGTCTGCCTCGGCTTGCGGAATCCCCCTGCGCTGACTTCCTTGTGGATGCCATCGCAGAGGGATCCTGGAAGGTCCAGCGAGACCTTGGGACCCGTTTCGTGCCGACGACATTCATTCCCCAATTCGACACCGGAAACGACGGATATCCTCCGCAAACCTCGGGCCCTGCTGAATTCGAGCCATATTACCAGTGGCCCGGCGTCCTCCCGGGGGATGGATTCCCCCTTCTCAAGACCCGCATCCGCCCCATCCAGCAGATTGTGTCCCTGGTCCTGACGGTGCCCGGCACGATCATCTCCCAATTCACCTTCGACAATTCGTGGCTGCGGACGGATCGGAAATCCAACCAGATCATGATCTCCCCGACGGGATCCAATGCTATCTATGCCCTGGCCTATGCCATGGGCGGATTGGCCTGGCGCACCGCCCAGTCGGCGGCCCTGACCTATCTGGCCGGACTCGACGCGCAGAATCCGGACTGGCCCAAGGTCAACCGGCTTACGGCCATGCGGTCCACACTGGCCCTTCTCCCCATGCTCTCCGGGTGGCTCAATCCCACCGCCCTATCATCAATCTCCGCGGACGGCCTGACCCAATCCCGCAAGACGGGATATGTGTTCTCCGACTGGGCCGAGACCTTGGAAAAGGATTGCGAGAAGCTTACCAACGAGCTGCTGGGCGCCTGGGACGGCCCCGGTCTGTTCGTCCTGTGATGGGAGGCATCCGTGTCTCTCCATGACGTCGCCTTCTATACCTTCGAGATTTGGAAGTCCGATCTGTCGCAAAAGGCAGATTATGGGGATGTTGTTGACCTATCCTCGATCTCGGCCACCTTGCGCTTGGCGCCCCAGGCCCTCACCATCGAGACCGGCTACCGTGCTGATTTTGGTCTGGATCTTAATGGGGATCCGGTGATCGCCGAAGCCGGGTTTGGGCCGGGCCGGTGGACCATTCGGGGCAACTATGGCGTCGGTTCCCAAGGACTGAAGACACTCGCCAACAACTCCGACCAGGGCATGATCACCCTGGGCCTAGACAACCGCCTGGCCATCCTCGCGGTCCTCCAGAACTATGCCGATACCAACGCTTTCAACCTCACCTATGGCAAACCCCTCCTGAAGTTGGTCTTCAAGGTCCTGTCGGGGGGTCCCAGCGAGTTCAAGAACCAGGTTTGGTGGATCCTCCCGCTAGGAATGCCCACCGATGAGCGGAGTGCCACTCGTCCCCTGGACTGGTCCTATAGCATGACCTTCTGGGCCCTCAAACGGGTGGATCAGCAGGTATCGGCGACGGACATGCTCAACGGGCTCTCTCTCACAAGCTTGATGGCAATAATCAGCCAGATTAAGGGCGACATTCAGGCAATCCAGCAGCTCCTCAACTTTAGCCAGTGGCCCATCGTCCAGACGATTCAGGGCGTCATCACGGGGGTCCAGTCTGCGGTCAACTCGGCCAATAACCTGGTGGGCATGGTCAATGCCGATTTCCAGGGCGCCTCGGACCTCCTGCGTTCTGCCAGTTTTGCCTTGACCTCCCTGATCGGGACGGTAGAGGCCACTGCTAACCTCCCGGCTCAGGCCCAGCAGGACCTCATCCAGTCCCTGACTTATGCCCGGGTGAGCATCGGCCAATCCCTCCTGTCGATCACTGCCAATGGCGAATTGACCTCCACGCCTCCGGCCCCGGCGCCGATTCCGGTCATCCCAAACCGCGATCTCCGCATGATCGCCGCTACGGTCCTAGGGGACGCATCCCTGTGGACCACTATCGCCGCGCAGAATGACCTGGTCTACCCGTTCGTCTCCTGGCCTGCCGGTGGCCCAGCAGCCTCTCCAAGCGGTTTGATCCCAGGGACGGTCGCAGCACCCGGCGGCTTACTCACGGCAACCCCTGGAGCCTCGCAGGCCATCCTGGACCCCGCCGGGATGGATCTCGACCCCAGCGGTGGGGACTTCCTGGTGGGTGGGATCCAGAATATCGTCAACGCCCTTAACCGGCGGTTGAACACCCCCTTGGGCTATCTACCTCAGCACCCCAATTACGGGTCCTCCCTGAACAAGTGGCTGGGCGAGCCCCTTACGGTGGACAACGCCCTGGCCATCCGGGGGGAAGTCTCGCGGGTCCTCCTTTCAGACCCTAGGGTGACAACCATTACCGCCATCACCCTGGAGACGGATGGGGAGCAGTCGGTCTCGGTCAATGCCATTGCCCAGACCATCCTCGGCCCTGCCGCATTCGCTGTTACCGGAGGCTCCTAAATGGGCTCATCCCTCGGCTTCCAAGTCCGTGATTGGACCAGCTACACCCAGACGATGGCATCCTGGATCGCCTCCAACCCCTCCTTAGTGCCAGGATTCAATCTGCCCAGCGACATGATCGAGGGTTCCTTGGAACGGGCCCACCTTGAGGCCCTGGCCATGGTCATGGAGGACTATGACATCCGGGCCCAGAAGGCCGTCGACTATGCAGCCAACAACGCGGTCTACAATGCCTTTGGCTTCCCCTACCTTTCGGCGAGCCCGTCCCTGGGCCAGGTGACCTTTACCGCTCTGGTCGCCCCGGCCGCCAATATCGACATCCCCACGGGAACCAAGCTCGGGACCAGCACCGGGGTCCAGTTCGTCACCACCCAAGACGCCACCTTGGAGGCCGGTTCCTTCACAGTGGTCTCCGTCCCGGTTCAGGCAGCAACCACCGGAACTGCCACCAACGTCCCGGCCTCGTCCATCAGTCGGATCCTCTACCCCATCGCTGGGGTGGACCAGGTGACCAATCCCCAGGCAACCTGCGGCGGGACTGATCCGGAAACTCCTGCCGCCCGTCAGACCCGGTTTCAATCCTGGGTCAATACCCTGACGAGGGGGACCCTTCAGGCTCTGGAATATGCGTCCGTTTCGGTCGCCCAATGCGGCGTGATCGATGCCCTGGCGGTCGAGCCGTTCAATATGACTCCTCCGCAAGGCTCCGTGGGTAACGTGTGGGTGTTCCTGGACAACGGACTCGGCTCGGCAGTCGTGCCGGGTGCCATCGCCTCAGCTATCAACGGGACTGGCGGGGTCGGCGGGGTCATGAACGGCTATCCTGGTCCCAATAATACCTTCGTCCCTGGCTGGGCCGCCGCGGGGATACAGGTGATCCTGAAGCCGGTCCTCTATGCCAACGTGTTCTTGACGGCTGCCGTCGTCACGAATTCCCACGGGAAAGGCCGGTTCGGTGATATCCAGGCAGCTCTTTCTGCCGCCGCGACCACCTATTTCAATGCCGTGACCATCGGCCAGCCGGTGATCTATCACGAGTTGTTGGTGGCCCTCTCCCTGGCCGACCCGGACATCCAGAGCATCACGCTCCAGATGGGTCTGGAATCGACCCCTGGCACCCTCGCAAGCCTGATCTGGAACCCATCCGCGGGAGGAATGGACAACACCGTCTATGCCACCCTGGCGAGCCACCCAATCCTATTTGGCTCTGACTTCACCTGGAACCAGAATGACCCGGTCCAGGTCGGTTCGCGGTATGTCCTCCAGAACGATGCCACCTATCCCATCTGGAACCTTTCATGACGACTCATTATGGCATCCAGGTCCGGGTCTACCTGGATTCAGTGGGTCCAATGGTCCAGTCCGGGGTCACCCGGACCTATTCGGTCAAGATGCTGGAGACCGGGACTATTTTCAATGACCTGGCCAACAGCAAGGTCTATACGGACCCCATCGGCATCGTCGCCATCGAGACAAGCGAGACAATGCGTGGGCACTCGGGGGCACTGAGCCTCCTGGTCGGGGCGGTTGGGGCGATCCTCCGCACCCGGATAGAGGCGCAGGACTGCCTACGAATCGAGGCCAATACCGGAAGTGGATGGCATTGCCTGTTCGACGGCTTCGTGTCCCTCGTCTCCTGGTCCCGGTTCTCCTCCGTCCGGGGCTTTTCCTGGCGGCTTCAAGTCCATGCCGAAGGGCTCTCGCGGATCTTCCAGCAGGCGTGGCTGAACTGGCGCATGGCGGTCATGCAGGGGCCGATTGCCGACTTGATGACCGCCAATGGCCGACGGATCATGAACAACCTGTCCAGCAACGGCGGCTATTTCACTGATCCCCAGCAGTTCATCGGGATGCTCTTGAATTTCGGGGTGAGCGACATCATGGGGCTCACGGGTAGGGATGGAATACCCATTGCCATCAACGATTATTGGCAGATAGGGAATTTGGGCTCAATGATTGGGGATCAGCCGGATTTCGGCTCATGGGCGCCGAATTGGCACAATGCCATGGGCCTACAAGTCGGGGCGGCATTGGACTCTTATCTCCAGATGGAGGGCCCGCTCATGCAGACCATCACCTCCATCTCGGAACCGACCTTGCATGAGTTCTTTATCACATATCAGGTCAAGGGCGGGATCGAAGGGAACCCTGAAATTCCGACCGTTGTTTTCCGGCCCATCCCTTTCCCAGGACCTGGCATCGATCCCGCTCCGCTCCGGCCATCGGCTCCCGGTGTTTCCTATCCAGACGATACCGAATGGATGGCATTGCCGGTCCTTAAGCTCGGAAATGCCAATAACATGCCGTCCCCAGTGAGCATCTCCGCCAGCAAAAACGACGGCGAACGAAAAAACATGTTCGTGTGGGCCATGTCCTCTGCCTTGGATGGGAGTCCGGAATCGCTCATGGGATCCAAACAGAGGATGGGGTATTGGCTGGACATGACCTCCCTCCAGCGGTATGGCTATGCCACGGAGCAGGTGACCACCTCGGTTTTCAACCGCCAGAACACGGATTGGATGGAGGATTTGATTCCGCGTGTTCTGGGACGGGTCGCCTTCCAGAAGGCGGCCGTGCCTTATTTGTGGAACCATCAGCGGAATTATCCCCTCCTGCTAGGCTCTCACCCGGGCATGGTCCTCCAGGATTCCACAGATGGGGCCTGCGGCTATATCAATGCCGTATCTCACCAAATCCAGGCCGGAGATCCAGGTGTTTTCCGGGCCGCGACCACCATCCAGGTTGAACGGGTTGTGGAAAACGCTTCGAGTCCTGTCACCCAGGAGAGCTATCCGGGCAGTGTCCGATCCTATCTGTTCGCCCTTCAACACTACTTCCCGGCCCCCGATCAGAACCTGGCCCTGGAAACCATCCATACCGCCATGCATGGGGTTCCTCCGCCTGCAAGCGGGTTCGTTCGGGTCCAACCTTGGACCGGGGCGATGGTCGAAACTTCGGGCATCGGAGCCACCCGGAGGTGCGGGGTCCACAAAGCCGTGGATTATGCTCTGGCCGTTGGGACCCCGCTGGTTGCTCCATGCGATGGGAAATTCCTTTATCAGCGGACCCAGGTGGATGCATTGGGCCACGTCGTGGGAGCTGGCAACTATGTCAAATTCCAGGGAGACGATGGTTCCGTCCATATGTTCGCCCATCTCTCGTCCTTCCCATATCCGGCCCTCGCGGTGAATCAGCGGATCCGTGCTGGCTCAACGCCAATGGGCGTCACTGGCATTTCTGGCCATACCACCGGACCCCATCTTCACTGGCAAATTCTCATGGGCAAAGATCGAATCCTGGACCCCCAGGTATGGATCGCCAACGGAGGGTCACCGCTATGATGGGCGCCAATTTCGGAGTCGTTTATGCCCAGGTCCCTACTAGGCACGGGGTCCAGGTTGAGTGGCGCAACCTCCAGTTCCAGGGGGCTCCAAACCCCACAGAGGATGGCTATGGCTTTTGTCGGGTTGGGTCCCGGAGGGCCCACCCTAGCCTCGGGATGGAGACCGACCTCCCGGCAGTTGGAGAACTTGGCCTGATCATCTCCTTGGATGACGAGGTGAACGTCTGGGTGTGTTCTATTCCGTGGCAGGACATCAATGCGATCATTCCTGGCTTGACATTGAAGCGGCATGACTCTGGTGTCACCAGCCAGATCAACGCCGATGGCGAGTGCCAATTGGACTTTCCCGGGGGCTCCAGGATCCGATATACGATCAATGATGAGCCGATGGCGATTCCGGCAGGACAGCCGAACATCAACGCTCTGGGCGCCCGGGAGGTCAATTGGATGTGCCTTGATCATGCCAGCGGACTCACGCTCAAGATCAGCCCCCTGGGCGACCTCACCATCAGCGGGGCCAATACGGTGGGCCTGACCGCCGTTGCGCCTATCTCCATCCAGGGCTTCGGGACCTTCAACCTTTCCACTCTACCCATGACGGACAACCCAACTGCGGCGCAGGATTGGGGCCCCCTCTATGGCCTGAACCCGCAGCCCTCCCTTGACATCAACATCAACGCCGGAGCGGCGGTGAGCGACCCTGGTGCCGGGGAATCAACCATGAATGTCAATATTACGGCCCAACAGAACGTGAACGTATCGGCTCCGGACGGAACGGTTACGATTTCGGGCCAAAATGTCCAAATCCAGAACGGCTCCAATGGAGCCCGGTTCTGCATGGAGAGTCTGGTCACCTGGGCCAAGAACCACACCCATACCAGCGCCGCCAGTGGTTCGCCCACCTCCGCCCCCACGGTAGATCCAACCGGGCAACCCTCGAACTATTCCCCATCCACTCTCCTGGGCCAACACGGATGAGCGAATTCTTTCTGACGCTGCCAGGTGGCATCATGGATGACCTCAAGGCAGAGGTCCTGGCCATTGCTACCAAGGTTCCGGACGAATTCAAGAACCTGGGCCATGCCGTCGGAGTGACGGCCTACGAGGCCAAGGATCTCTATGAGGGATACCTGGCAGACCAGCCCATCCCGGGCAGAGGCCAGCTCAAGAAGCCTGCCATCCTAAAGGGCCAGACTATCTGCCGCCCGTTGAGCGCCCTGGCTTGGGCTATTGGCCATGAGGACGACGCCGCCAAGCGAATCGAGGAAGGATCGCCCGCGCATGACATGAAGCAGGACCTCCGCAAGGCGCCCAAGGCTAGGAGAAGCAAGGACGGGAGCCTCTACCTGATTATTCCGTTCCGGCATAGTAATCCCAAGGCCCGGGGCATCCAGGCCATGCCCAAGGAGGTCTACAAGCTGGCCAAGGCGATGAGCTTCAGCCATCACCAGGGCGTGATCGGCTCGCGCATGTCGGCAACGGGCCATTCGGTCCCATTGTTTGGTTACCAGTGGGGTGACCGTCTTGGCAAAGGCTTAGCGCCCAAAGCCAAATCCTGGCATGTCACCGACTACTACCAAGGGATGTATCGCTTCCATGACGCCGGGACTACCAAGCAGCAGAAATCTGCCGGCTATATTACCTTCCGAACCATGTCACAGAAATCGGACCCAAGGAGCTGGATCCGACCGGCGCAGCCCGGACTATTCCCCTTGGACACCGCCATGACCGAGGCATGGAACGCCAATGTCCCGTTCCTAGATGCCGCCCTGTGGGAGGACATCCAGGTCATGTGGGCCGGAATCAAGTCTTGATGATGTAGTTGAAGGTCTGATAAGGGGGCATGTTGTTGTGGGCTGTTCCGCCCCCCGTGTTGCGAGAAACGTTCGCCGCTGCGTCAGGAAGACCTATGCCGTTATAGGTCATGTTTCCGGTGACAGGGAACGGGCCCTGGACATACTGGCCAGTATTGCTTTCCACTGTTCCACTGCCACTGATCCAGACTCCATCGATAAGGTGGCTATGGGAAGGCATTTCAGTGGGTGCCAGGGTGTGGGTTGCCTCACCGACATATCCCGGAGAACCTGCCGTCTGTGCCAACTGGTAAGGTCCGGTCGTGGGGGCCGTGAAACTGGATGCCCCAAGCGGGAACACCCCTTGCATGTTAGGAAGATTGAATGTGGTGCTGCCATCGCCAACCCCATAGGAGGTCCCAATGGCGGCGAACAATGCCGCCGTGGCGCCAACCCTAGGGACCGCCGCACCATTGCAGAATAGGTATCCTGCCGGAAGGGCGCCCCCGGCAAAGGGGAACAAGACCCCCGTAGGTATGGCGGCAATGCCGGAGAGACGTGTATTCAGGTCAACCTGACCGCCCCTGGCGTTGAATATTTCCTGGAAATAGCCATAGATGGTGGCCCATCGGGCATCCGTGGGGGTCCATGGGATGATCGTAGGCTGGGCACCCCCGGCGGCTGGGACATAGACGGCGGCCAGGATTACCGGGGCGCCTCCGGTGCCACTGGGGCCCGAATAGGAGGTGGCCGGAGTGGGGACGCCATTGGCGCCGATTGTGGACATGGGCGTGGGAGCCAGGATCCCTGCGGCAGGGGTGCCCTGGACCACCGTGTAGTACGGGTACATGCTAGCGTCCATGGTCCCATTGGGTTGGCCGGAGGTCATGCATCCGGGGATCAGCGATCCGTCCACCCATTGGTGGCAGCCCACGAGAAGGTCGATACGGGGATTACTGGCGTTGGCGGCGGCGATTGTGAAGGTGAGAGGGGCATCCTCCTGAATGGTCATCCGCCCTTGGCCCTCGCTGCCGACCTCGCGCCAGACGATCAGGTCCCGGTCACCGCCAGGGTTGAGAGATACGGTCCAGGGCCCGCTGCCAGAGAGTGGTGATATGGAGGGGGTGCCCATCTCGAAGACGCCGGCCGGGAGGGCTACCGCATGATGGACAGAGCTGTCAGTGATGACCTCTCCAAATTGGACGCTGACTCTGGTGGCCATGGTGACTCCCTGCTACAAGGTCTGATTGGGGTAATCGTTCCGCTCTGCCACCTGGAGCGAGCTTTGGACGGTCACGGTGAGGTTGGCCGTCACCAGGAAGGCGGGAATCTCAAGGGTCTCGAAATCCTCGCTCTCCTTGTAGGTTGCGACCGGGTCCGCCCAGCCAATGGCACGGGCCGCATCAAGCACCACCTCCATGGCGCCCCCGAGCCATGCGCCCAGGGCTGACCGTTCCTCAGGGGTGGCACACCACGCGACGATGGAGAGCTGGAGCGTCCAGAGCTTGCCCTTGGTGAGGCTGGTTTGGAAGTTGCCGCCCATGACTCCCTGCATCATGTTGCCGATGAAGGTGGAACATGGGTTCAGGCCGTCAACCTGGACATTGATGGCGGGCCAAGCGTGGGTGTCGCGGGGGAAGGCACGGGTCACCCGGACAACCTTGGACGGGAGAGGCTGGATGGTCGTGGCGACGTCCTGGATCCGGGCCACCACCCAATCGGCGTCCCAAGGGAACTCCCATGAGAAGGCGGCCTGGAGGTTGAACCCGGAGAGGCTGACTCCGGTGTCCCAGACCCCGGAGGTTTTGGTGAAAACGGTCAGGACCAGGCCGGCGGTCATTGGCGCCCCGAAGAACCCTGCCTGGGTTGTTCCGCCGGTCGGCTCGTCGCCCCAGGGCGGCGCTGCGAAGGTGGGAAGGGGGAGCGGAACTTGGACCAGGGCCGGGTTGGGGTCGTTGTAGGCGATGGCCGCGTCTGGGCCGACAAAGGCGGTGATGGCCTGGACCATGGCCGGGAGCAGAACCTCCACGATCCCGGCGCCGCCGATGGCGAGGGGAGTAAGGGTGATGGCGGAGGCTGGAAGGCTCATTCATACCCCGCGTCGTTGCTGGCATAGATGTCGAGGCATTGGGTCCCGGCAGCCTTTAGCCGATTGATCATGGCAAGGAGGAAGGCGTTGGTGACGTGGTTGGGGCCGATGGTTCCGTCGCCATTCCGCGTCAAAGGAATGTTGACGATGAAACAGCCCGCCAGGCTGCCGTTGCCAGAGGAGAAACCAGAAGCACGGGCATCGGAGGACGGCGTGAAGTTGGCATTGCCGACCCGAAGGGTTTGGCTGCCTTTCTGGTCGTATCGCTTGTATGTTGCGGAGGCCGCATTCAGCACCAGGACATGGGTGCTTGTTCCGTTGAGCCCAAAAAAACAGTCGAGGATCGCCGCCATCCCGAAATTGGTAATCGACGGCCGAGCGATGGTGGAGATCAACCGCACAGCGTAGGCTGGGTCAGTCTCCGTGGTCCATACAGGAGGGGTGACGGTTGTGTTCCAGAAACTCCAGCGGGCATTGCCCAAGACGCTGCCCCAGGCATCCAGGTAAGGTCCGGCGGCCCCGGATGCGGTGGAACTGCCAGTCCCGAGGGTGGCCGGGGGTGGGACCAAAGCCGGTGCGGGGTCCAGGCCGGAGGGGTCGAAAGCCGTCCAGAGCGCGAATCTAGGGTCTGGGTTGGGCGCAGCGTAGGTCGGGCTGGAGGGCGCCTGAAGAGCGGGGGGGACCTTGGCGTTGACGCAAGCGGCACCTACGAAGAGTTGTTGCTCCAGCGTGGTCGCCTGTGCGTCCTGCCAGTCTCCAAGGAAGTAACTGGCAGCGGTGAGTCGAGCCAGGGCAAGCCCCGAGGTTGGTTCCGGAGGCGGAATCAACCGGAGGAGCCTGCTTAGGATCAACTGCTGCCCACTCGCCATGAGCCTTAGCGTCGGGGAGGTGGCCACATGTTGGGCCAAACCCCCAGCAGTAGGTGGCCCCTATCCCTGGGCCTGCGAGTCTGCGCCGGGCGTTACCTGCGAAACCTGGACCATCAACGGAGGCGCTATGCCCGGCAACATTGGTATTACCGTGGGCGGGACCCAGGTCGTGCGCCCCTCAGTGGTCAGCCAGATCAACACCTCCGCCATGGTCCCCACCAGCATCGGATCACCACAGATTCCTGGTGTGATCGGGGCTTTCGATGGTGGCATTCCCGGAATCGTCTACAACTTCACCAGCTACACCCAGGCGGCTGCCACCCTACGGGCTGGACAGGCTCTCAGCTACCTGAGTCGAATCTTCAATCCTGGTGGCGGCAAGCCAGGGGCCTCTGAGGTCTATGTGGTCAGGGCGGGCACCCCGACCCAGTCCACCCTGGTTTCCGGGTGCGGGATTACCTTCACCTCCCAGGACTATGGGATCCATACCAACGGCATCTCCATTACGGTGACCGGGGGATATTCAACCCCTTGGACCGTCACTGTCGCTAAGCCTGCCGACAATTACCTGCGGACCTATAACGTCGGCAATGCCCTGACCCTGACTTCCTCTGCTGTGCTTCCGGTTCTCACCTTCAACCACGCGACCTGCCTCGCCACCATGACGGAGAATGGCGTGACGGTATCGACCCTGGCCTATCCCCCGGGAGCAGGCGTGACGGTCGCGAACCTGGTGTCATGGATCAGTGCCCGTGCTGGATGGACGGCGGTCCTTGCCCCGGGTGCCGATCCCACCATGCCTGTGCAATACATGGATAACCCGGTGGCCGGGTTCTCCATCCTCAGCACGGCCACCCAGGTCACTGCCTCCCAGGGTATGGCGATCTATGAAATCAATACCAACGACCAGCAAGTCACTGCATCTCTGACTACCGGAAGCATCTTCGGAACCCTCTCACCCGAGCCCTCGCTCCCCATGGCGGGAGGCACCGGCAACTCCATGACGGCTCTGGCTGTCAGCGGCGGCGTGACGGGAGGAGGCGATTGGGGCAATGCCCTGGCGGTCATGGATACCGTGGACTGCGCGGCCCTATTCTTTTGTTCATCTCTGGCTGCGGTCCAGGCCCTTGGCTACAACGATTGCGTCACGGAGCGGTCAATCACGCGCAAGAAATACCGGATCCTCTATACCGGGTCCGCTCCTGCTGGAGGCGTGACCGAGTCAGTCAACGTGGCCGCTACCACAGCTGAAGCTCCGCTCCTGGCTGGCCCGGTGGTCTATGCCTGGAATGGAACGGCAGGAATCAACCCCATGTCGGGTCTTACCGAACAGCTCGGCGGTCTGGGAACCGCGGCCCAGCTCTGCGGCCTGGCCTGCGGATCCGGTCCAGCCCAATCCCTGACAGGGCAATACATTTCCTCTTATGGGTTGGAATTTCCCAACCCTTCCGATCCCGACATCAACACCCTACTCCTGGCTGGCATTACCCCCATTGCCACCGATCCCACCACCGGCAACGCCGTGGTTGTCCAGGCGATCACTACCTATCAGGGGGGCTCCAATGTGTCCTTCCGCACCCTCACAGGTCTGCGGGTCCAGGACGCCATCTCGCGGATGTTCAACAGCATCCTGACCCCCTTTGTCGGCTATCCCCTTGATCTGGTCACCGGCCAGCTCATCTATAGCGCCGCGCAGAAGGCTCTGGATGCCGCCACTGTTTCCGCTCAGAACCCGGACGGCTTCCTCACGCCGGGCTTCGTGAATGGCGGGGAAGTTCCCTCATGGACCAACCTGACCGTCACCACCGACGGCCTCCAGACCTGGTTCCTGGCCGTCCAGGCGCATCCGGTCTGCGAATCCGACTACATCAGCGTCCAGGTCAACCTGACTCCCGTCCCCATCAATTTGTGAGGTGACCCATGGCCAATCTGGCTACGCAGCAAGTTCTTGGTGGCCATACCGCCCGCATCCTCCTCAATGGAGTGGACGTGGGCTTCTGCCAGGGAGTCACCTGGAACGTGGATGATGGCGTCCAGGAAGTTTTTGTGCTCGGTTCCGTCGAGGCCCAGGAACACCAGCAGACCCACTATTCCGTCAGCGGGGAGATTAATCGTTACTATATCCGCTCCAACATTGCCGACAGTTCCGCCCTTGGCGCCAGGACGGCTGCTGACCTGATCCGCACCGGAACCTTCGACCTACAGGTCGTGGACTCCACCAGCGGCCAGACTGTCGTCACGCTGGAGAGCTGCACCCTGGGGTCTCAGGGCAGCGGGATGCAGGCTGGATCCCTGGTCTCCCAGCGGTATTCCTTCCGCGCCCTTAAGACGAGGTAATCCATGGAAGAGATCACCGATCCCATCCTCCGCGAGGCCGCCGGCCTGGAACCCCTCCTGGCCGGAGTGGCCAAGGTGGGCGACAAGGACCTCGTCAAGGCTCCCCGCTTCGAGTCGGACTTCGCCAGCCCTGCCTTCCCGCACCTCGACGGGCGGGTGACAATGCGCTATGCCAATGTGGGAGACACCCTGGCTATTGAGGCTCTGTCTCTCAACGGGGGGCGGTTCGCTGAGGCCATCGCCACGCTCCAGGTATGCATCGAGATCGCCCCGGCCTCCTGGTATCGGGCTTCTGTGGGAGGGGGGGTTCCCGTCCTGGATCTGTCCAAGATCCAGGACGCCGAAGCCCTGGTCGATCTCTACCAGGCATACTCCGGCTGGAGGGCCACCTTTCGACGCGGCGGTAAGTAGGCTGATCTGGGACGAGCCATCCCCCCGCCTCCGAATGCTGTGGGAGGGCTCCAGGGCCCTGGGCCTTCACCCGTGGCACCGGGAAACCCTTTCATTGGCCCCGCACCAGCTCTGGTGGGCCATGGTGCAGGCCCGCGAGGAGAAGGGGCTTGACCCCCGTCGGAAGCATAAGGAAGCCGTGGCTGACGCCAAGGACAAAGCGGTAGGCGGACTTCTCGCCTGGGCCGACACCCATATCTCCAGGAGGTGACCATGTTCGATGCCCTGGCCTTCGACCAACTTCTGGGTACTGCCGATTCTGGTTCTAGGCTTCGATGGGCTCAGGCCAGGCGGTGTGTGTGCTTCGACCAGGACGGTGGCACCAACCCATCCTGTCCGGTATGCAACGGCAATGCCTATGTCTGGGATAGTTGGAGCAAGGAATTCCGAGCCGGAGTCCTCGGGTTGACGGGTAGGCAGATTGAGAACATTTCTCAGCGTTTCGGGCCTGCTGCGGTGGGGGATGCCACTATCTCCCTGCCTCACACCTGTCCCCCATACCACACGGTCACCCAGCGCGACCGTTTCGTGGCCCTGGACGCCACCGACACTGCCGAATGGAGCATAGTCCCCGGTGTGATTCTGACCCTTCCCTTCCAGGCAGTTCTGCTTGAGGCGCGGGTGATGTCCCTCGACGGCCTCTCGATTATCCCGGCTCCGGTCCCAGTGGCCGATGCCAACTCCCGCATTTCGGTCACCCAGGCTACCGTGGTCCGACTCCGGGCTCCCCGGCGCTACGAGGTGATCTTCGACCTTTCCCAGACGCGGGCCATCATGCCAGGGCTGCCCCGAAAGATGATGCTGAAGCTGGTCGATCTGAGTTTGAGGTGAGCCATGGGTGAATTCGTAAGAGATCTGAACGTCATGCTCCACATGGACGCCGATGTCTCGGAGGCCGAGAAAAAGGTCAAGGGTCTCCAGCAGCAAGCCAACCAGGGGCCTCTCACCTCGGCCTTGGGTGGCCTGGGGAATACAGCCACGAATGGAGGCGCCGGAGGCATGACCCAGGAATTGGCCAATGGCCAGATGCGGGATATGTTCCGGGACCTGATTAAGACCATGAGTGAGTTATCTAGCTCCATCAAGGGCAGGACGGCGAGCGGCGGCGGTGGTGGAGGGACAGGTCCAGAGGTGGAACCATCTGGGCCATCCGGCCCGATTGGCGACCTTGGGCTTCCGGGATTGACGGGGAGGAAACAGCTCCAGGGATGGGAAGTCCAGCGCATGATCAACAATCCAGCGGGTTCCCTCTGGGGAATGGCAAATGCGGGCTGGATGGCCAAGGCCGGACGCTTGGCCATGGGCGAAGCAGGAGAAGGACTTGCCGGGCTTGGCTTGTTAGGGAGTGCCGCTGTAGCAGGAGGAGCCCTGGTCGGGGGACTGAAGATCGGCGACATGGTCAACCATGGAACTCTGTCGTCGGGGGAAATAGAGGTCCAAAAGAGGCTGCGGGACGCATCGCTTTCTGCCTCGGTGGGGCTGGACTTCCGTGGCCTAACCTTCAGCGATGACCGACTTCACCCTGGGTCCGGACTCGGCACCGACTTCAACTACGAATATGCCCGTAATGGCCTCCAGGGGCTTGGCGTTCATCTCGGCGACATGGCGGATTCCGACCGAAACGGGATGCCTGGATTCATGTCGAACATGGGCAGATGGTCGAATCGCATGGGCGTTTCCCAAGAAGGCGCAGCCGGTTTCATGGGACAGCTATGGGCCTCGGGGGCGGGTCCCAAAACCCTTGAAGGAGGCAATGCCCTCCTGAAAAATATTGAAGAGGCCATTAAGGTTGGGCATAGGATCGGGATTTCTGGCAATGAGACGATGCAGTCCGTTGCCGCGATGCTCCATATGGAGCAATCCAGGACAGGGACAGTATCGGGATCGGCCTTGAGCCATATTCTCAGCATCCAGGGTGGCCTGGGGTCAATGGATAAGCATCTTTTCGGCGGCAGCAAATCCAATGATGTCATCGCCGCCGTGGGCACCAATAAGAACAGCATCCAACGGGCCGGGCTGATGGCCTATCTGATGGGAGCTGGAAAGGGAGAATGGGAAAATTTCAAGCATAGCCCTGCTTTGGATGGCCTAAACCTTACCGACTATGACAAGGCCACTATTATGGCCGATTCGCCAGATGTGACCAGGACGTATACCGACAGAATGCTCAGGGGTGACTGGAAAAACATGCCTCTCAGTGCTCAATCCTGGCTTTCTGGCTTGAATTCTGTCGACTCGATACAGAAACGATATGGATATATTGCAGGAGCAAGAGGACAGTTTAGGCATCCAGGTGGAGGTAAAGATGACCTTGGATCCAACTTTGATTCAGAACAGGCTGCTAGCGAGAACCTTACGGCATTTGGAGGTCAGGTGAAGGAGTATGCTGGATCCGGGGCCAGCACTGAACGACTTATGGGATTACTGCAAGCCGAAGCAGAAAAATCCAAATTAATCCTAGATGCAAGTATTAATTTCAATAAAGCAGTTCAAAGTTTCGCCAATACTGTAGGAGACTTGGTATTCGGCAGTTTCGTAGATAGGGGCAAGGCTTTCTCTGCTATTGCCAATCCAGGAACCACCGTTGCAAATTTGGTAGCAGAGCAAGTGAAGGCGAAGCTGCTTAAATAAGCACATAAAAAGGTGCAAAACGAGCCGAAAAGGGCAGACCAAGCAATATCGGCCTGATAACCCTTGAGGGGATGCCCTGCTCGACTCTCTGATCCATCAAGGTTGGGGCTGGAGGGGCCCATGGCCACCATCGAACTGGCAATGCCGTTCCTGAAGAAACACGAGGGGGGATGGTCCAACCGGCGCCAGGACCGAGGTGGACCGACGATGGAGGGCCTGACTCTGGCCGTCGCCCAGCGATATGGCATCATGACCGAAGAAGCCCTCCGCAACATCTCCGATGCCGACCTGATGCGGATTTACCGGGACGGCTACTGGAAGTTCGACGGGGTCAATGACCAGCGTGTGGCCACCAAGATGTTCGACCTTTGTGTCAACTTCGGGGATGGCACAGAAATCAAGATGATCCAGGTCATCGTCGGCGTGAGCGCGGACGGTGTCTATGGCCCCGCGACCGAAGCTGCAATCAACGCCATGGATCCGGACCAGCTTATCCAGGATATCTCTGATGCCGCCGTGGCGCGGTATGAGGAGATCGAGGGCCGGAACCCCAACGACGAGGAATTCATGCGCGGCTGGCTAATCCGCGCCAAGGATGTGCCCGATGCCGCCTGAGACTGATCCGTGTGCAACCCCGACGATTACCTCGACGACCCCTACGGTTACGGCTGGCCCTGGCCTGATCTATCGGATCTACGACGCCATCCGTGCTGCAATCCTGGGGATCCGAACCGGGTTCCGAACCGCGATGACGGAGCGGGACAATGTGACCCACGATCCCGCGAAGTGGAGCTGGCTCATCTCGACCCTCTCCGTCCTGGGGCATGATTACTACCAGCTCATCCACAAAGTTCCGGTCAATGTCAAGGATCTAGCCATCGCTCTGGCCGGCATTGCTGCCGCCCATGGCTTTGCCATCGGGGCAAAATCTTCCAGCGATCATCCACAGGGGTAGCCATGCTTCCGCTTAACGTTCTCCTCGCCAACCTCAAGACCTACGCCAATATCATTATCGGAACGGTGGTGGTGCTGGCGGTGGTGTCCACCGGGGTCTACATTGCGGTACTCCGGCATGAGCGCAATATGGCCCGCGCCAAGGAGGCTGTCCTCCAGCAGGTAGTGGCCGGCTATGTCGCCGCATCCAAGGCCCTCCAGGTCAAGCTGGATGCCGCGGATAAGGCCCTGGATGATGAGGACGTTGAAAACAAGAAGCTCCTGGCCGACCTACAGGCATCCGTCCCCAAGAACCCGGCCGAGGCGAATGCCTGGGCCATTGCCGCCGCCCAGAAGATCGGGAAGGAGGCTCAGAGGTGAACCATGCGCTTATCCGTCCTGATCTTGTCCCTTTCCCTCCTAGCTGGGTGCAGCAAACCCCCGGTGGTATTTCCGTGTCCGCCCCCTCACCCCGTGACGCGACCTTCCCTGCGTGTCAACGCACTGACTGCCCAAGCTGCCCCAGATGCGGTCCTGGAGGCGTATGTGCTGGACCTCGCCGATTGGGTGGGCTATTCCAAGGAGCTGGAGACGCTCTTGGACGCCTATCGCCCAGCACCGACCGTCGCACCCGCAAAGTGATCGAATGCCCGGAGGAGACCCCAGCGGTTCCCATCCGGGTGCTTCTGGCGGCCTCCTATCACGGGGCCGCATTGGAGGCATCAATGGCGATGCCCAAGGTCTCAGAGGTGGGGCTTGAGGCTGCTGTAGCGGCAACCCTGAACTTCGCAAGGGGACTTCGGGCCCGCATGGAGGCGGGAATTGTCCGGGGAGTGTGAGAGGGAGCACCAGGAAATGCGCCAGGCCGCGACCGCTACCCAGGTGGCATTAGCTGGCATGGGCAAAGAATTGGAGATGGTTCGCTCTATCCTCTCGGGCATGACCGGCATCCTCCAGGAGAATCTGGTCACCGTGGCCAGCCATGATAAGGCATCGCAAGACTGGCGGGAGACGCTTTTGGCCAAGGCTGAGAGTGCAGTTGCACGCATTGACCAGATCGAGCAGTCCCTGGTGGAAAGCAACCGCTTCCATGAGGAACAGGGGACCCTGGTAAGGGGCCTCCTTGGCCTGGAACAGGTCTCTAATCCCACTCCTCTAGCTCGGGACATTAAGGAAGTCCTGGCCATCGTTCGGGGAGCAAACGATCTTGACCCGGATACCGGTCGGAACACCTCCGGCTGGACATGGTGGGCTCCACGGTTCAAGGATGCCCTGGCGCATGGCGTAGCTCTGGCCGTGTTGGCCCTGGCTATTAATCTCCTCTTGCCGTATTTGAAGGAGGAGATCGGTTCGGGTCCCCATTTGGCGGTCCCAACGGTGGCAAGTCCTTCTTCTCGGTGATGCCAAGGGCATCTAGAGCATCGACAGTATCTTTGAGCCGATGTGAGTAGTCAATGGCTTTGGCAAGCTGACCAAGGGTAATTTCATTAGCCGTGAGAACTTCCCAGCCAACTATTAGATTGGCTAGGTCCCTGGATTGGGACAACAGGTGTTCCATGGCGTCCTCTTGGTCGGGAGCGATTTCATCCAGGAGACCGGGCGGGCCACCCAAAGATCCCGTCTCTCCTGTGAGAACAGAGTATTCAACTTTTAAAGCGTCGGCAATGGCATAAAGGGTTCCTTGATTGATCGGGTTCCCTGTTTCGAGCCGTGCGATAGTTGCTCGATGTTTTGATGTTGCAGCAGCAAGATCGTCCTGCGTCATGTTGCGACGAGTTCTCGCTAGCTTCACTTGTTTTGAGACATATTTCCAATCCATCCTCGCCTCCTTGTGGCATAAATGTGGCAATGTGAAAAATAAGTTGTTGCTTTGTGTCGCATTGTGCTTAAACTTGTCGGTGTAGCACCTGTAACAGTTCCCCATTGGTGGCGGGACATTGTCCCACGAAAGTCCCCCGCCGTCGCTCTGGCGGTTATGAAGCCGCCTCAAACAACAAAAAAGCCGCCCCTCTGCAAAGGGGCGGCAACTACAAGGAGGTGTTTGGTGACTCCACTGAAAGAATACAGCAAGGACAAGGCTCCGGCAAGGGGAGCCCGCAAAAGAGGTCCGGTTTTCGCTTCTCGCCAAGGTGTCATTGGCGTCGAATACGGATGCGGCCATTTCGTTCCTGGCCCCATCTCTGGTGAGGCAGGCGCCCGAGTTAAGGACACTTTGGTCCGCATGTCGCGTTGCCCGGTTTGTTTCCCGGGGGGTGCCCATTTCCACAAGGAAATGCTGGATCTGGCGGTTCTTCCTGAGCCTGCGATATGACGAGTGCTGCCCTTCTTAAGCTACTGGAACGTGCTACCAAGCGATTCCAGAACTTCCGGGGCATTGGAGAGCAGGCTGCTGCCATGAAAAGCGACGTGGTGCTGCATCCGCTCGAATGGTGGGAGCCCGAGGATGAGGCCCTCCTGAAAGAAATGACCCAGGCCATCAACCAAAACCGGGGGTGCGAACCGCTCCCCCTTGAGGCGGCTGCAACCGCCGATGACGATGAGGAGGCAAGCAATGAGTGAATCCGTCGAGGGCACGTCTGCCCTCAACCAAGTGTCCTCCGAGGGGCCGGAGGTCCTGGCCGCCAGCAAGGTGGCCCTGGTGGAAATCCAAGCCTTGGAGGTCATCAACGCCCCGAAGATGGTCATCCGCACCGACGCTGAATACAAGGCCGCCGGGGCCCAATTTGCTCTCATCAACGAGCGGCTCAAGAGCCTGGAAACCGAGCGGGATGGTCTGGTCAGGCCGCTCAACGGCGTGGTGGACCGCATCAATGCCCTTTTCCGGGGAGCCAGGGAACAACTCCTGAGGGCCCGGTCTTTCCCCGAGGCGGCCATGAAGGGGTGGGTCACCGAACAGGACCGGCTCCGCAAGGAGGCCCTGGAGAAGGCCCGTCAGGAGGCCGAGGCTGAACGCCTGCGCCTCGAAAAGGAACGCATTGAGGCTGAGGCAGAGATGCAACGCGTCAAGGATGCACAGATGGAGGCCGAGCGTCTGGCCCAGGCTGAGACCAACCCATTTATGCGGGCCATTCGACAGGCCACCGTGGTCCAAAATGCCACCGCCGCGGCCGAAGTCACCCAGGCGTGGAAGGGGACCGTCCTGGAGGAGCGGCGGCTGGAGGCTGCTGTCAACAACGTCCCCATCCCATTAGTTCGCGCCAGCGGGACCAAGGTCAACCGGCCTTGGAAATGGCGTTATGTGAACAAGGCCATCATCCCGGACCAATACAAGCTCATCAACGAACAGCTCATCAGTGCGACCGTCCGCACTCTGAAGGGCGATACCAAAATCGACGGGATCGAAGTCTACCAAGACATCGCCATCGGAGGCATGTAAAGCCATGTCCACGGAACCTAACTCCCAACTCCCCGCCAGTATCCCCCCTCCGCAAGAGGTTCGTATGTGCATGGACACCGTCCAGGGCATGGAGGCTCTTCAGCGGGGTGGGAACTTACTCTCCAGCTCCAGCCTCGTCCCCGAGGTCTACCGTCGCTGGAAGGTAGAAAAGGACGGCACCCGCTCTGAGAACCCCTCCGGGCTCGCCAACTGCGTGGTCGCCCTCAATATGGCCACCCGTATTGGCATGGACCCGATCATGTGCATGCAGAACCTTAATGTGATCGAAGGGCGTCCGAGCTGGTCCAGCGTGTTCATCATCGCCAGCATCAACCAGTGCGGGAAATTCAGCCCCCTTCGGTTCGACCTCTCCCCCCTTGGGGATGAGACCGAGGCCAACTTCAAATACACCGAATGGGAGCCTAATCCCGCCAATCCTGGCAAGAATCGCCCTGTAGAGAAGACAGGCACCCTCAAGGTGAAACATCAGAGCTGCCGGGCGTGGGCAATTGAGAAGGCCACTGGTCAGCGTTTGGATGGCCCGGAGATCACCATTCAGATGGCATTGGATGAGGGGTGGATCCAGAAGAGGGGATCCAAATGGCGGACCATGCAGGAAGTTATGCTTCGCTACCGTGCTGCCAGCATGTTCGGCAAGCTCTATGCCCCCGAGTTGCTCTTGGGGCTCCAGTCCGCCGAAGAGGTCCAGGACGTCGTCGACGTCGAGGTAATCGAGGAGGATGAGCCGCGCCAACGTCCGCCCCAACGCACCACCAAACAGGCAAACCACACCGGATGGACCATTGAGGCCATGGAGGCGTGGGACGGCCTCATGGAGAATGCCTATGGAGCCTTCAAGGATGCCGGATACCAGGCCGAATATCAGGCGTTCCATGACATCTGGCATCCCAAGCGGGGCAAGAGCCTGGCGGAGCCCGCCATTGCTGAGCTGAAGGCTGCTGTGGACGGTCTGGTTGCTGCCGCTGCCGACTCCGACTCCAAGAACAAGAAGGGCCCGGCACAAGAACAGCCCACTGGAAAGAATCCCGACGAGAAACTTCGTTCCCAGGTCGCTGAATGAACGCCATCAATGATGCCGCCAGGGTCCTCGGCCTGATCCGTCAGGCTGGGTCCCTGGGGGCTACTGCCTCAGAACTGGCCGGATGGACCGGTAAGACCCTGACCGGGATCGAGACTCATCTCCGGACGCTCAGGCGCCAGGGCCTCATCACTCGAACCAAGGTAACCCGGTCCACCGGCAACGGAACAGATTCCCCCGTCTACCAAGAGAAGGGCGCATGAGTCACGACGAAAACACCTATGAACTGACTATCTGGCGGTTCAATCACCCCCTCCACGCCACCAAGACCATTTCCTCCATTGTCCCGATCACCGAGGCCGGGGCCCGTGCCGCAGCTGCCCGCAAGGGCTGGAACGTGGAAGGCTGGATGGCCTCGTCCGGGACCGAGAACGTGGCCGTGCTTCCCCCCGAGGCTCCAGCGCCCGACGGCGAGACCCTCCACCTGTTCGCCGTGACCCTATTGCGGATACAACGAGGCGAGATTGAAGTGGAGGCAGTGGACGAGGGAGAAGCCACGAGGATGGCCTTGGACCAAGTCCACAAGGTCGACTGGATCGAGTTTGACCCCGCCGAAGTTGACGAAGTCCGCGACGATGGCCTCGTCGAGGGCACCTAGGAGCCAACCATGAACACCGCCGACGAAGTCAACCCCCTCATTCCCAAAGCGAAGACCCTGAACCTGGCCCGGCTCCGGCTGGCCCTGGCGGACTACCTGCCGCGGACTCCAGGCTACCGGACCATCCTGGCGGCCATTGAGGCCGGGATGCCCTATATCCCCGATCCCCTGGGCCGGGAGCGGTTCCGCACCTTCGAGTTGGACAAGGTCCTGAACTGGTGGTTCACCAACCGGGCCCCCAAACCCCTTCTCAATTCCGCCACCGATGCCGCCATCCGGGTCTCTCGCGCCCGGCGGAAGCCTAAATCCGCTTAAAGGAGCCCCAGCAATATGTGCCCCATATCGCAAAGCGCGTCCAATAACCACGAAAACGGCAGCAATACCCTGGTCTCTCATTCCAAGGAGAACCCCTTGATTGAGGACCCCTGGCTCAACACCGCCTTGCTCTGCCGTGCCATGACCGACCATTTCGGCGGCCGAAAAATCTGCCGTGACTCCATCCGGAAGGCGGTCAAGATGGGCCTCCCCCACCAAATCAACCGCTTGAACGGCAGGAAAGAATTCCAACTCACGGTCGTCCTTTCCTGGTGGATCAAGTCACCCCTGGCCAAGGCGTCCTGACCTCCGTAACCGCACCATTCAAGGTGGGCCGATGGGCCCGCCGTCCGTAAGGACTGCCATGAACCGCCTGGTGATCAAATATTCGCGTTTCAACGACCTTCTCCGGGACCTGGCATATTTCGCAGGATCCATGGCCTACATTGGCCCCAGGTCCGACCTGTTCATCTCTCGATTCACCCTTGAGAACTTGGAGTCCGTGCCCCGGTCGGCTCGGCTGTTCCGTCCCAAGGCGGTAGCCTAGATGGTCTGGGCTCTCACCATTCACGCCTATCCCCAATCGGGCAACGTAACGATGAGGATGCACTGGACCCGTTACAAGGCCCTACTCAAGGTTTGGTTCTGGCTGGTCCGCACTGCACCTGGCTTCCTCGCTGTCTCCAAACCGAGCGGGCGGCGCCGCGTGACGATCCAGCTCCACGGTAGCCGGGCCATCGATAAGGTGAATCGCTATTTCGCTGTCAAACCAATTGAGGACGTTCTACGCCCTCCCAAGCATGAAACCGGAATCTATAAAACCGGCAAGAAAAAGGGCCAGCCCTGGAAACGGGATCGACTTGGCCACGGTTTGATTCTGGAAGACAACGACCCCAATGTCGACCTTCAAGTGCCGCCCGTCCTGAAGTTGGGAAAGGGCGAATCTCCCTTCATCGTCATCACTCTTGAGGACATCGCATCATGAAAATGGTCAAGCGTTACGTCTGCTCCTTCTGCTCCGCTTCCCCTCTCGCCAAGGCTCACGCCTACGCCAAGCCCGCGGATGCGCTGGCTCATGAGGGAAAGTGCTTCTACAACCCGGAGACGCATTCCTGTGGCACATGCGCCTATCTGGGCCGCCAGCGGAAGACCTGTTCCGCGCCCAAGCCTGGCCCCGGTCGCCCCTTCACCACCAACTGCAAGCATTGGAAACTGCGGGGCTCGAAATGATGGCCCCGGATGAGGTCGCCGCTGCCCTAAAGGCCATATCCAAGGCCCTGGACGGGTCGCCTACCGGAGAGACGGTCTATGGCTGCCAGATCCTCCTGGAGTCCCTTGCAGCCGCACAGGTGGCCTCCTAGATGAGCTTCCGGACCTTCATCCTCCTCGCTATGGCCACCCTGACTACCCTGAACCTGGCGGGTGGAATCCATTGGCTCATCAAGGAGAAACCATGGCGATAAATCCTGTCGCTGTCTCCGGCATCTCTCCCTGGGAAATCCTAGGATTGCACCCTGGCGCCTCTCCGGAGGAGGTATCCGGGGCAAAGCGGATCCTGGCCAAACTGGTTCACCCGGACGTCCTGGCCAGGGGGAAAGCCATCTTCCAGATCGTTGAGGCAGCGCCAGAGGCTTGCCTAAATGGCGGCCGGTGGCCTGATGGGGTGAACTTCCAGGCCATTCCTCCGGGCTCATTCACCCCTTCCCCGCCACCACCGCCCCGGCCGTCACGCCCTCAGAATGCGGGCTGGTTTAAAACCAAGAAGGGCGGCTGGAGCCGGCGAATTGGGGCGACTTCCTGGATCAACGTCTACTTCGCCAAAGATGGCTCAGGTTGGCGGTTCCTGGGCCCCGATGCCAATGGAATGACCTACTTCGATACCGAGAGCCACCCTACCCCTGAAGATGCCATGGCGGGGGCCGATGAATATTTCCGAGGCATGTGATGGCTACTACTGCGCTGGGCCCCTTCGTTGCTCTCTATTGCCGGGAGATCCTGGGGGACCCCGACATCGCATCGCTTAATGACGACCAATTTGGTCGTCTTGTGCGTTACTGGTTAGTTATGTCGGAGATGGGCGGTAGATTGCCCGGAGATCCTCAAGAGATCGCCAAGAGATCGAGGCTAGATGTCAGGAAAGTAAGACATGACGTTCTATGGTTTCCCCGGTTCTTTGTAAAGGACATCTTCGACGGTTCGTGGCGGTCGGAAAGGCTCGAAAAGCAGGCGGCCAAATACAGCAGAAAGATTGATACCGCAAGGCAGAACGGGAAATTATCCAACCCCGAAATGGGGGAGTTGCCCCCGTTGGATTTGACCCCCGAAATGGGGGGGATTATTCCCCCCGAATTAGGGGATGGAGGGAACCCCCATATCGGGGATTACACGCGCGGATCTCAAACTCAAACTCAAACTCAAGAAAAGAGTACCTCCCCTACCCCTCCGCAAGCGGAGGGAGGGCAGCGGGGGAAGGGCAAGAAGCCCAGGACATCTCGCAAGTCCAAGGCCGAAAATGCGGACCCGTTCGTGGCCTACTCGCTTGAGGTATCCAGAGCCACCATCGAGGTCGTCAATGCCTGCCCCCTGGAGGACTATGCCGACGGCCGAAAGATCACCGTGGATCCAGGGAAAGTCGCTGATCGGATTGACGGGATCTTGAAGGCTCACCCCAAACTCGACGGCGCCATCCTGGTCGAAGCCTGGAAGTCATACCTTCTCCGGAAACCCAAGCAGATCAAGGCTCCTCAGTATTATTTCGGCGCCTTGGAGCATCAGTCCAACGGCGAGGGTGCCAACTGGCTACCCGACGTCAGGCTACTGTGGCACCTGAGGCAGACCCACCCCCCACCCCAGGAGCCCGAATCCAACTCGGACCCTAAAGCCTCGTGAATGGAAGGAACCCAATGAATTCTCGAATCCCTGAAGACATTGAATCCGAACGGTCCCTGCTGGCAACTCTGGGCGCCTCTGGCACCCTGGATCCTGGCAGCGAAAATGCCGACGCGCACCAAGCCGTGCTGGACATGCGCCCCGAGTTCTTCATCCACCGGGGCCACCAGGCAGTCTGCAAGGCCATCCAGGCGATCTACGCCGAGGGAGGCGACTTCAGTTCCATCACACTGAAGGCCAAACTGGAAGCACAGGGAACCCTGCATCGGATCAATGGTCTGACCGGCCTGATCGAGTTGTTGGGCGCCGAGGAGGTCCACCGTCCCACAGCCCTGGTCACGAGGCTGGCCGACCTTTGGCGGGCCCGGCAAATCATCCGACTTGGAGCCACCGCCCAGCGCCTGGGCCAGGACCCGATGGAGCCAGTGGCCGACGTGATCTCTGCCCTGGCCACCGAACTGTCCAACCTTCAAACAGGAGCCACGGCGATCCGGCTTCGCAAAGGGACGGCCATCCTGGACAAGCTCGTCTCAGGGCTGGCCTTCCGTGACCCCATCCACGGCGGGGCCAAGCTGGTTCGATTCGGCCTGGATGTGATGGATGAGGTCCTGGAGGCTTCGGCTGGCCACGTCATCACCATCGGGGCCCGTCCTGGCGTGGGCAAGACGGCACTCCAGGTCCAGGGCGCTTGGAAGACGGCCCAGGCTGGCCAGCGTCCGTTCCTGGCTTCCCTGGAACTGGACGAGGATGAGGTCGACGCCCGCCTCGCAGCATGGAAGACCGGGGTGCCCTACAAGGTTTTCCGGGAGGGCACCTGGAACGCCCAGGCAGTGACCGACATGATTGGCGAAGCTGCAACCTTGGAGCGCATCACCACCTGGAGCCATGCCTCCGGTGTGGCTTGGGCCACCATTGAGGCCGCGATTCGGGATGCCGTCCGTGTGGAGGGCTCCACCAGCGCCTGGATCGATCATGCCTTGCTGGTGGGCAAGCCTGTCCTGGGAAAGAACACCACTGATGCAGCGGCTTGGGCCTCCCTGTCTCATGCCATCAAACGGCTTGCCCAGGAGCTGAGAATCTGCATCGTGGTGTTGATCCAGCTCAACCGGGTCAATGCCGTTGGCGAACCCAACCTGTCCGACCTGAAGGAGTCCGGGGCCTGGGAGGAAGATGCCAATGCCGTATTCCTGCTCTGGGACAAGAACCAGGCTTCCGAGGAAGGCGCCCTCGCGGAAACCAAGGAAGTCTACGTCAAGGCAGCCAAGATGCGCTCCGGTGCTTCCGGGTGGAAGCGGCTCTTGGAGTTTCGTGGCGCTCTGAATCGCTTCCGGGTGTTCGTCAATGAGACCGAAGGAACCTCCTCCGACGGAGTCCCAATTGGGGTTCAGGGTCGCTTCCACATGTAGCCGAGAACCCGATCCGCTGGTCCTTGGCGGCCGGGGAACGGGTAGCCCCGGCATGGTTCCATGACCGCGGTTTACTTCCTGCCCTTAAACTGCGAGAATCTGTCGCAAAAATAACATTTAGCACAAGATGTTCGGCTCGATTTCCAGACCAGTTTCAAAGCACGTCAAAGCACGCCAAAGATCGTTGAAAATAGCGTGAAATAATGCCTTGAACCTAAACACCCCCGGCAGGAACCTGCGGTATCGCCGAGGTATTCCAGTGGGTCAACCGATCAACAGGTCCATCGAGCTGCTCCTGGGAGCCTGTGAGGACGCCAGTGGGATCAGACCGGATGCCGCTCGTTTTTTGGGCGCTCTTATTACCCGGTGTGAAGAAGCTGGTATTCAGTCTGAGTATCTGGCCATCGCCATTGGATACCGACGCCTCAAGGTGAGCTATGCCAGAGCCCTGAATCTTGCTCTGGCTCAGGGCGTCTCCCGATGGGCTCTCCGGGCTTTGGGCCCCGACGCACCGTTACGAGAGTCCTACCCCCTCTATCGCCGACTCGCTGAAGCCCAAGGGATCACGCCCTGGGGCTTCGTCTGGTATCAGACCCACGCCTACGGTGGGGGGCTCCTGAAGCCGACCCCTACGCTGGAGGCTGGGGCATGAAGACTACTCCGCTGCGGCGCAAGAAGCCGCTGACACACCACCCTGCACCGAAGCGCAAGACCCCGCTGAAGGCGTCCTCGTTCGTTTCCAAGGCGCACCTGATTGCGACCTTGGCGGGGGCGCCGCGGCGGGCACCCATCAAGCGCAAGCCCCGGCCCAAGCACTCCGTCGGGGACCAGGACCACCTGGATGCCGTGGCCGCCCAGGGGTGCATCGCATGTCTCATGGATGGCAACCCTGGCGTCACTTCCTGCATCCACCACGTCAAACGTAGGCCCGATGGTCAGAAATACGGTTACGGGCAACGGTCCATCCACAAGCGGGTCCTTCCCCTTTGCGAGGGTCATCACCAGGGCCAACTGGACATCTCCAAGGTGGCCTTCCACAGGAATCCTGGAGCCTTTGAATTCCGGTATGGAAGTGAGCTTGGGCTGCTTGTCTTGGTAGACGCTCTGCTTGCCCGTGGGAATGCGAATGAAATTCCCGCTTGGGATGACTGCGACCAATGCGCCGAACTGTTCTGCAACATCCACGGCTGCGACGTAGGCGACCCTCACTGTCTTTGCCCCTCTATTGAATTCTGGGAGTCCGTCGGTGTGGACCCCTACTTCGGGGGTGCCCTGATGTCGCCCCTCGACCTTACTGATCTGGAAAGGATGGCTCCCAGTGCATAAACCCAAAAACGAATTGGAAGCCCGGGCCGCTGAATGGATGGCCAGCAACCCCGATGCCATGCTCCACCTGGAACGCATGGCCCTCCAGCTTTGGCGAGATGGCAAAAAATTCGGAGTCAAACGACTGGTGGAACAGATTCGCTGGGACCTGTGCGGGATCCAGAACGCGGCCATGTTCAAGATCAACAACAGCCACACCGCCTATATCGCCCGCGAGCTGCTGCTCCGCCGCCCCGTCCTCCGGGACTTCATCGAGCTGCGGGTGGTCAAGTGCGAGAAAGTGGCAGCTTGAGCCATCCCAACTATGCATGGCCAACCCCAAAGGAGACCCCTATGAAATCATCTTCTCCTCTCAAGAATGCCAACGTCTGCTGCGACGACTCTGGCAAATTGCAGGTCGACCGCGAAATGGAGTTTCTTGAAGGGGCGATCCGAAACCTGACCGGCACTCTCCAGGTTCTCCTCTCCCGGATCCAGCCCGTCCTGCGACCTATTCCTCCCGATGGTAAAGAAGAGGTTCCTGAAGATTTCCTTGTGCCCCTCGCTGACTCAATCCGTGCCCGTCGATGGGGAATAGAGGCGATCAATAATCGTCTTAACGTGGTCCTGGATCACCTGGAAATCTGATGGCCAAGCATCCCACCTCCGGGTCCAAAGTGCCCCCAACCCTCGCCGAGCCGAAGCTCATCCGACTCAAGGTTTCCGAGATCCTCCCCTTCAAGGAAAATCCTCGATCCCATGGTGCCGAGCAGCTCCGCCTCCTCCGAAAGTCCATGGAGCATTATGGACTGGTCTCGCTGCCTGTGGTCCAGGCTGGCACAAGGCGCCTGATCGCCGGTCATGGGCGGATCGATGCGCTCCGGTCGGCAGGGTTCAAGGACAGGGAAATCCCCGTCCTTGAAGTCGAAATGAACGACCAAGACGCCCTGGCCTACACCGTGATCGACAACCGCACAGTGGACTTATCTGCCTGGAAGATGCCCGAACTGAAGTCGGCCATGGCCGAACTGGACGACGGTGCCTTCGACATGGAACTGACCGGATTCGATGCTGATGCCATCTCCGAGATGTTTCCCTTGGAGGAAGGTCCGGTAGACCTAGAGAAGGAGCCCAAGCCGAAGGATCCCCAGACCCAGATCCGTCCAGGCGACATGATCCTGCTTGGGGAGCATTGCCTTCATATCGGCGAGGCCACCGGAGTCGACGACCTGGACCGAGTGGCCACCTGGGTTGGAGAGTGGAAGGCCGTGGGTGGCTCCAAGCCCAAAGTCCTCCGGTCCGGCAAGGAGGTGAGCTGTGGCCTTTGAGCGGAATTTCCCTGGCGGCCTTCCCCACGATGCCCCTGGCGTCAACCCCCGCGACCCCCTCCTGTCCCTGTTGGCTATCGCGGTCCAGCAGGCTGGGGGCCTGATCCAGGTCACTGAACGGGAAATGGCAGAAGCCCAGGATCTCCGGCACTCCCTGACCATCGAGCGGTGTCCCTCCATCTTCGGATGGGCTCTCCATCTGGGCAAAGCCACTCCTCTCGCAGGGGACGGCGTCCTTGACGCCGAAATGGTCCCTGCGGCCAAGTCCACCCTCACAGCCAAGCCAGAACTGTCATGAAGCACTCTTTCGCTGCCCTTCACCGCAACATCCTGGTTGCCGAGGCTCACGGCCTGAACGTGGTCGGCATTGAAGTGGGGAAGAATGCCTCGAAGGATCTATTGGCCGAATGCGAGGGTATTGCGGCCGATTCGAAGGAGGTGCTTTATCCCACCCGCCTCCTGGACCTCCCGGTAACCCTGACCCACCAGGCGGACGCCCTCCACCTCATCGTCGACTTTCCGGAGTAGCTATGAAGAAGTCCGAGCGTATTGCCGCCCCGGAGCGAAACGTCAAACGGCTTGAGGACACCGTCCTCCGCCAGAGTGCCGACATCGACTTCCTGATTCAGTTCATCAAGGCCGACAGGATCACCCAGGATCACCTCCTTGAGGGATACCTGGCGGCCCGTGAGATGGCAGCGAAGCTCAAACGCGACATGGAGGACACCATGTTCCGAGTCTCTGCCTGGTCCCATCTCAATTCCTTCACCGGCCTCACCCCAGGAGCCTCGCATGGCCAATCTTAAAGACCTTCCTCCGACTATGGACTATGCCCTCCCGACTGGCTCGACGGAGGTCGACCTCCGTGCCGAGGTGGTTGCCCTCCGTATCCTGATCGCCACCCTCGTTTGGAAGGCGGGCGGACACGTCGACGTCTACCAGGGGGACGTGGAGCTGGCCACATCCTCCTGCCAGCTCCATGCCATCCCACTACCCACTGGCAACGGAACCCGCTGGTTCGTGGACGAGGAGGCCAAGGGCCATGGCTGAAATGTTCCGCCTCATGGCGGGAGACGCCCTTGCTCTGCTGCCTGACCTCCCCGAGGCCAGCATGGACTGCATCGTGACATCGCCGCCCTATTTTGGCAGACGGAACCGCAACTACGGCCCCGGGGTCTCCCTTGGGATGGAGCCCGACCCGGACGATTACATCTTCCTGCTGGTCATGATCATGAGAGAGGTTCTCCGCGTCCTGAGAGCGGAGGGAACCTGCTGGCTGAACATAGCCGACAGCTTCCTGCACAAGGAGCCATTGGGCATCCCCTGGAGGGTCGCCATGGCCCTCAAGCGTTCCGGGTGGCACATCCGGCAGGAATGCATCTGGGCGAAGCCCAACCCCCTCCCGGAGCCCGTGAAGGACCGCTTTGTGCGCTCCCATGAGTCCCTCTTTCTATTAACGAAGGGCCCGAAGTATTTCTGGGACCATGAGGCAACCCGCGAGCAAGGAGTGACTACTTCTGCCGGATCGGACCAGAGGGATACTCGGCTCACCCATGAGGCCGGGGGTGGCAACGGCGGGCTGAATGCTGCCAAGGCCAAGATGCGGGAGCAGCTCGCCGAGCAGGGCTTCGTCACCAGGACGCGCCGAGACGTCTGGACCATCCCTACCCAACCTGGTGGTGGACACTTTGCCGTGATGCCCGAGGCTCTCGTGGAAGGTTGCATCCTACCCGGCTGCCCCAAGGATGGCATCGTCCTTGACCCCTTCATGGGGTCTGGCACGACTGGTGCCGTCGCCATTATGCATGGACGTCGGTTCATAGGGATCGACCAGAACCCTTCCTATGTCGACCTCGCAGGAGAGCGCCTGGCCGTTCTGGCCAAACAGGTCCGCGCCGTCCCCTTCCAACACCCTGCCCTTTTCCCGGGTGAGGTGAGCGCATGACCGCCATGAACCGCTTCCGGCGCAGAAGAATCTACAAAGAGAACACGCCGGATCCTCGGATCATGCGGGGCTGCCCCCAGCGGAAATTGGGGTATCAGACCAAGGCCGTGGCCAAGAGCGCCGCCGCCAAGGGACTCCGATTTGGAGCCCTGCCGCTTTATCCCTACAAATGCCCCTATTGCAAATATTGGCATTTAACTGAGCAGGTGCAGGGATGAGGAAGAAGGCCGTCAAGCGGCTCATCCCGGTAGCCTCCAATGTTGAATCTGGTAAACCGTCCAAAACCAGGAAGATAACGGTTAAACCTGCCGAGAAGCCTGCATCCAAGAAGCGGATTCTGGCGAAGAACCGACGCACTCCAAAGATTGCATGGAATATCGTTAGAGACACTTACGTCCAAGGATTTTTTGACGAGAACGCTGAAAACCCGCAACCGCGCCGTTGGCTGAACAACGCCGAAATTGCGAGGATGTATAACATTCATGAATCCAGCGTTTCCGTGCATGTGCGCGATGAAAAATGGGCGGCCCAGCGCGAGGCATTTCAGAAGGACCTCAGGGCCCAGGAGGACGCCCGCCTGGCCTCCGAACTCGCTGACCGCCGGGTCCGTTCCCAGGTCGCCTTTGCCACCGTGGGACAGAACCTCGCCTCCCAGGTGCAGGCCCATGTTCGGGTCGCTCAAGAGAAGCAGCGTCCCATTGACCCCAAGAGCCTGCGGGCCCTGGCCGGGACCCTCCGCACCTCCCAGCAAGTCGTCGAGGTGGCCTTTGGGAAGCCTGCTGATGGGGAAGGTTCCGTCCATGTGGACTGGGCTGTATTCCTGACACCTCCGCCACCCCCTGTCCGCGAAGCCTTGCCCGACATTGACGCCGACGCTCCCGAGTTTGGCGGCGTCGTCACCCCTCCCAGGAGCGCCTGAGATGCATACCGAGCCCAACGATCCCCGCCAGGTATGGGTCGCTGACGACCCCAACGACTTCAATGGCTGGGAGATTCTCGCCATGGAGTTGGTCAAGGACGGTGTGGGTCGGGTTGACTGCCGCCGGCATCTGCCCGAAGGGAACGGCATGGTGTTCCGCCAGATTTTCTGCTCTGTCGACGTCTTCAACCGGATAGGTGCCTAGATGCTCCGTGGAACCATCATCCCCCGCTTCCCCTGGGGTATCCCTCCTGACGCCATCAAGGGCGTCCCAGGAGCCCCCTACCTGGCCCCGATCCCCCTTCCTCCTGTCGCCGAGGAAATGGAGCCGGTCACGCTCTGCTGGTCGTGCGCTCTGGCCCACCTAATGGCCCTCCATTGCCTCTACATCCACGCGGGCCACTCCAGGGTTACCGAGCGGCTCCTGGAGATGGCCCGTGAGATCGCCAACGTCCTGGTGAGGCGTGACATGCCCTTTGCGGGCCCTCCCCTCTGCGGCGCCGCAGCCACCGCGGCCACGGCCATCTATGAGGAGCGGGGGCCCATGGTCGCCACCTCAGAGGCGGGTTGGTGGGCCGTCGCCGCCCAGGCCAGCTTTGCCCTCTCAGCTTGGTATGGGCTCAACCACGAAGACCATTCCGATGAGGCGCCTTTGGCCACCAAGCTGCACCGATCCATTCGGGCCGGGATGGTCTGCATGTATGGGGACGCCCCCGCCTCCCGGCTTCTGGACTTCGCCACGGGGGACGGCGCCGGGGACCTCCTGAAGATGATCGCAAAGGTGCATGTTGAGCTGGAGAGATCCTGATGCCCAAATTCCGCCCCCTCAATACCATGAGCCTTGATGACGCCGTTGACGAGCTGGCTGGTCTCATGGACGCCAAGCCCGCCCAGGAAGGTGACCCGGTGGACCTCCTGCACTGGAACCAGGACTTCTTCGTCCGCTGCCAGGAGTTGGAAAACCGGATCCGCTACCTCCAAAGCCAAACCCACCAGGGGCCCATTATGGATCCTGGCTCCGACACCCCCATGGGCGCCCCAGAAGCCGCTCCAGAAACGCCCGCGCCCAAGACCATGGCGGAGCGCATCCAAACCCGGACCGATGCCTTCCGCGACCTCCTGCGGCGCCTCCAGACCAATCCGCACGACCGGAGACTACGGAAGAACACCCAAACCACTCGCTGGCACATCCAGACCATGGCTCGGGAAGGCGGCTTGCCCTTGCCCGAGCTGCCAGAGCTTCCGCCGTTGCCGGGATTTGTTCCCAAAACTTCCGCCGGGCCCGTCGCCGTCCTATCTGCCGAAGAGGCCAAGCGCAAGGGTATCCCTCTACCGAAAGGCGCTACTGGAGCCTGCCTCTATGGCCAGGTCCCCCCAGGTCTCATGCCCGACGCCAAAGCAGCCCCGCACAGGTGCTGCAAGACCGACAATGAGAAGCTCCAGACGCTCAGGGATCGCTACCTCTTGATGCTGGAGGTGCTGGACAAGATGCCCAATGATCTAAATGCCAGGCAAAACGCCAGTAAAGCTCATGGGAGGCTCCGGGGTGCCTATGAAGCCAGGCATCTCCCTATCGACTTCCCGCCCTTCCCTTATCGTAAAGCCAATTGCGGAGAGGGACAGATCCTGCCTCTGCCAAAGCCTCCGGGTACTACTTGCCCCGCCATCGAGGCGGCGAAGACTCAAGGCGAGACGCTCCCTGTCCTGCACCGCAAGATCATCAGGGTGACGGTTGCCGCGCACGGCCGGGACTGCGAGGTGGTCCTGGACGACGGTTCGGTAATCATCGGCCTCACTAGTATTTCGGCCGAGGCCAACATGAAAGACCTTGCCTCGTTTTCCCTCATGGGGAGGCTGGCATGAGCGGAGAGATCATCCCCTTCGATATGCACGACGATGCTCATCCCCGCATCCATCACTCGGATGATGATGAGGTGGACATGGACCGCCTGCTCCAGACCATGAGCGACTGGTCCGCCACCTTCCACTCCATCGCCAACGGACCTGAGCCCCTGGCTGCCGCCCTGGCACGGGAGGCCCTGACCCGATGATCGCGTTCATCTTCTTTACGAGATTCCCTTTGCCTTTCATCCCGCAAATGGCTCGGCTGGTGAGGCCAGCCTACGCCCGCGTTATGGAATGCAGGGAACCATTATCCCGGGACGATGGGCCGTCCCGTGACCCCCGCTTCAAGGTGGATTGGCTCGCGCGGCGGGAGGCCGCCTTGGAGTGGGAACGCCCACTCCAGGGCAGGAGGCATACGGAACCGCAACCCCTCCTGTCCTGATCTCCTGAAACCCGTGTGGGGAGGGCGCCCTTGCCCTCCCTGCTTTCACCACCACCCGAGGACACCGCCATGCAAGAAGTCACTGTCGGCACCCGCGCATTGATTGCCACCATCCAAGCCAACCGAGAACGCCACTCCAGCGCCTTCGGCGAAGCCACCATCGGCTACCAGAACGCCGTCAAGGACCTCCTGGAGAAGTGGGACGAATGCCTGAACCATCACCGCTGCAACAAGAAGTCCCCCCTATTCGGGCGCCCCCCGGACTCCGACGCCTTCTTCTCTGAGGCTGTCCGGGAGATCGGTGAGCTGCGGGCGCCGAAGCACCACCTAGACGAATACGACCGCGCCCTGGCCATGCTCCAGATGAGCGTGAACGCGGAGGTAACTCTCCAGGAACACGAATTCCAGCAGCTCGTCATGGACGAGTGGGGCTGGAAGCGGGAGTTCCAGGCCATCACCTCCAGCTATGGCGTGAGGTAGGCGATGTGCTGGTGTGACCCCAATCTCCGGGATGGATGCTGTGGCAAGCTGGGATGCTTTCCCAAGGAGGCAGGGCTTGCCGATATGCTACGTCATATCACTGCTTCCAACCCGTCCACTGTTCCTGAGCTGCCCAAGGGTATCACCGTTTGTATGGCCTTAGACGAAGCCACCGAGTTCACGAGGCTTTGGAAAGAAACCGAGGGCAGGCCCACGGAGCCGCCCGTCACCCTCATGGGTATGGAGATAAGGGTCAGCTTCGCCGTCCCGCCCAACACCGTCTTCATCAAAAATGCGGCCGGCGCCACCGTCGGCATGGTTACCAACATCTCGCTGAATGGAGAACTGGCATGAAACGCTTCCTTTTCGCCTCCGCCATCCTCCTCGCTCTGGTCGGCTGCACCCGCGAGGACGCCACCCGCCGGATCCTGATCCAGTCCGGCTACTCCCAGGTGGAGATCACCGGCTGGCGCCCCTTCGCTGCCGGGAAGGACGACACTTTCAGCACCGGCTTCCGAGCCAAGGCGCCCAACGGCCAGGTTGTCACCGGTGCGGTGACCTCCGGGCTGCTCAAGGGCTGGACTGTGAGGCTCGACTAGCATGGAACCCACGTTCCAATTCACCCGACTAGGGGACCAAGTGGTCCCTGGGAAGCTCTGGCTCCGGGCCAGCCGCACCCCATGGCGGATGTACAACGAGATAGAACTACGCCTGGCCGTGGTGGACGGGGAGAAGGTGACCGTGGCCACCAACCTCTGCCTGACCACCCAGGACCAGAATGCCAATGTACCTCCGCTCATGTCCCTGGGCTTCAACATGGCCCAGCAGCTCATGGATCAGCTCTGGGACTGCGGGCTACGGCCCTCCGAGGGCGCCGGGTCCGTCGGGCAGATGGCCGCCGTCCAAGCCCACCTCGCTGATATGCGGGCCCTTGTGCCCGGCCTGAAAGGGAAGCCATGATCGCCATCCACTGCCGCTCCAATACCCCCAGCTCCTGGCTGGTTCGGTTCTTCTGCTGGTCCCCATGGAGCCATCTGGTCCTCCTGCACCCCAACGGGATCGACACCTACGAGGCTGTCTGGCCTCGGGTGAAGCGGTCCACCCTCCTGGATGTGCTTGAGCGGAACGGGACCTGTCATCCGGTGGACTATGAGTGCAAAGACCCCGAAGCGGCCATGGCCTGGTGCGCCTCCCAGCTTGGCAAGCCCTATGACCTGTCCGCGCTGTTCGGCTTCCTGATCCATCGGGACTGGCATCATGCCGGCAAGTGGTTCTGCACCGAGTTCGGCGCCGTCGCCTTCGAGATGGGGGGATCGCCCAAATTCCGTCCCGAGGTGGACGACAGGATCACCCCATGGGACTGGTGGACGCTGCCCGGCCAGGACGTAACCCTCCAATCGCTCATCCGTCGGGCCATCAATCTCCCAAGAAAGGAATTCTAATGGACCCCGAAGCCCAGGTTCCTGTCCCAATGCGCCGCCGCCTTGCGGATCGACGCGGCAATCCGACCATCGACGCAGGCCCTCTGCCGGTGGACTTTATGAGCCATCCGCCCGAGATCGACCCCAATGGCATTGGCCAGCACGAACCAGGAGCCAAGCTGGACGCTGGGAAGCTCCGGCCCTGGCTCTGCATCGGTGGCTTCAGCCGGGCCCTGGAGGAGGTGGCCAAGGTCACCACGGTCGGGGCACGGAAGTATTCCCCCAATGGTTGGAAGGCAGTCCCCGACGGCAAGGACCGATACATGGACGCTGCTGTGCGCCATATGATCAAGTGCGGCCAGGGCGAGAAGGTGGACCGGGACACCGGATGCCTCCACCATGCCCAGGTGATCTGGAATCTCCTCGCAAGCCTTGAGCTGGAGCTTCAGGAGCGAGAGGAGAAGGCTGGATGAGCCGCCTTCCGAAGGCCCAGGTCCAGCGCCACGCCCGCGCCAAGGCCCGACGTGTTGCTGCCGCCCGGGCATCAAAGTGTGGCCTGCTCGCCATCCTGGGGCGGATCTGCGATGGGGTCCGCATCCCCCTGGTCGGGGATCCCGCATCGCCTTGGGTCGGCACCAGGACCCCGATGGCTCATGGCCGGGTCCAGATCACCGTGAGCGGCCCATATGGCCTTGGCCCAGAAATGACCTGGATCGCTCCCTACGACGGATACCCCTATCGTCCCTGGATCCCCAAGAGAAGGCGGAGAGGCCGGTTATGAAGAATCCCAACGCTGCCCCGGGCTACGTGGCCATGTATCCCATCCTCTGCGAGGTTGCGAGGGCCCACGGCTACGCCCTTGCGATCCACGGCACCGTCCAGCGCGACCTGGACCTGGTGGCCATCCCATGGATGGAGGAGGCCGCTGCGCCCGAGATGCTGGTGGCAGCTCTGCGCAAGCGGTGCCAGTTGTTCCTGTTCGCCCCAGACCACCCCATCATGCAGCCCATGGAGAAGCCCCATGGCCGACGTGCCTGGACCATCCCCCTCATGGGTGAGACCTTCATCGACCTGTCTGTCATGCCCCGGAGCACCCATGAATAGACCACTCTCCTTGCATGGGGACCTAAACCGGCATGGGCGCAAGGCCATCCAAATGAGGCTGAAGGCGGCCATCAAGGAATCCCTCCGCCCTTTGATAGGCCAGGAAATCAACCAGAGCCTCATCCAAAACATTCGGGAGTGCCTGGATCCCAGATGCACGCTGGAGGTTGTTGGCGATCAAATCCACGTCATGGGCCCTCCGATCCCCTACATCAGCATCAGCTACGTCCTCACCCCGGACCCCGACCATGACCCTGCTTGAAGACCAGACAGCCCGCGCCGCGGCCATCCTGGCGCCCCTGAATGCCCTGGACCGGGACTCCCGTATCCAGATGCTTGGGGCTCGCCTAGACCTGTTCGCGGCGGCCACACTGAAGATCCGGACCAAGCAGGGCGGCCCGCTCCTGCCCTTCGCCGTCAACCCGATCCAGATGGACTACCTCCGAACCATCCGGAGGCGCCATGCCGTAGAGAAGGGGATCGACAAGTTCCGAGGGATACGGGATGCCATCGTCAAGCCGAGGCAGCTTGGCTTCTCAACTTTTATTGCTGCTTTGTTTTTCATGGATGGAATCAAGAACCCTGGCCGCGTCACGGTCGTCTTAAGCCACGACAAAGACATTTCTGAGATTCTCCTTGAAACATATCGATTATTTTTCGAGCATCTCCCGGCAAATCTCCAGGGAGCCCTGACCCTAGAATCCGATACCAAATATGAATTCGAGGTGGTATTTCCTGGGGATCAGGCGGTCAACCCGCCGTCTAAGTTCATCATCGACACCGAGGCCGGGCATCCCTGGCGCGGCGGGGTGATCCACAACCTCCACGCATCTGAAGCCGCCTTCTACCGCAACTTCCCAGGATTCATGGCCAGCTACGTCCAGGGCGTCGGCGCCGATGGGAACATCCTGCTGGAAACCACGGCCAACGGCCAGAACGACTACTACCGGTTGGTCATGCAGGCCATGGAGGGTGCCAGTCCCTACGACGTTGTCTTCTACCCATGGTTCAGGCACCCTGAGTATCGGCTGCCCTGGACCAGCGACCAAGCTCCGATCCAATGTCGAAACGAGATGGAGCGAGGGCACGAGGAAGAGTCCGAGCAGGCCCTAATGGAGCGCGAGGGCCTGGACCTCCAGCAAATCGCATGGCGCCGGAACAAGATGAAGGAACTGGGAGACCTGTTCATGCAGGAATACCCAGAGAGCCTCCTGGGTGCCTTCCTATCGACCGGCAGGCCGTTCTTCGATGCCAAAATCGTCAACACCCAGATGGAAGCTGCCCGCAAGCTGCCCCGCCCCCAATCGCCCAGGGCCAACGTCTTCATTCTGGAAAACCCCGTTCCTGGAGAGGTCTACCTGATCCCGGCGGACGTTGCCGAGGGCAAGGATGCGGGCACCACTGACATCTCGGATCCCGAGCGGGGTGGAGGCGACTTCTGCACAGCGCCAATCATCAAGGTGCGCGAGCTGCGAGTCGTGGGTTGGATCCATGGCAGGATCACCCCCATCGCCTTCGCCCAGCTCCTCATGGGCGCGGGACGGCTCTACGGCTGGGCATGTCTCGCTGTGGAGCGAAACAACCACGGCCACTCCACCCTGAATACCCTGGAGACCAGCGGCTATCCCCAGGTGTACCGGCACCTGGAATATGATGGGGTTAATTCCTATCTCCGGCCAGGATTCCCGACTGACCCTAAGACACGTCCCCAGATTGTCGACGCCCTGGACACCGCCATTCGCTCAGGTTCGCTGATCCATCCGGACCCAGGGTTCTGGCGGGAGTGCAGCACCTTCCAACGTGGGCCCACAGGGCGCCCGGAGGCCCTCCCTGGATGCCACGATGATCGGGTCATGGCCATGGCCATCGGAGCGTACTTATGCACCCTGGGGCGCAACGCCTGGGGCCTGACCCCGATGGAGGGAGCCAATGCCGCTGGTTTCCCGCAGGGCCCTGTGGCTCCTGATCCCGCCCCTGCACCACCGTCCCCCATCCCGCTTCCGCCCACCGATCCCACCATTTTCGATGCACTTACCCAGGCCAAGGCTGAGATGCGCCGGGTTTGCTGCGGGACATGCAACAGCTACCCCGAGGGCTGCCCCGCGGCTGGTATGTGCGCCACCAACCGCTTCACCTGTCATGCCACGGACCCGTCCTGCACGTGGTATTACCCCCGCGAAATAGCCGGGGTCGGGTCCGACATCCCGCCTATCAGTGGTGAGGTGGCTTGGTGAGCAACTCCGGCGGCTTCTTCTTCTCTCCTGTGAACGGTGGGTCCCCATTTGCCAACCTGGGGCCGGCCGCTGAGGTGGCCTATCACCCCATGGCCCCGGACGATGAGGTGGCCGACGCCAACAAAGAGGTCATGAAGACCTATGGCGGCGAGGCGGCTTCGCCTGATCTCTTGGCCATGATGGGCCAATGGGTCCAGCTTCAGCATGCGGAGCGGGTTGCCAGCCGCATGGTGGCCAAGGCCCTCCAGATGACCAATCCTGGCGCCGATGACCCCAAGGCCCGGACCACACCTCTCCTGCAAGGGCTCGGTGGAGGTTCAGGTGGCCTCTATATTCCCAAACAGGGGCTCCCCTTCGTGGCCCTCAAGGCTCTCGCCAGGCGCATTGAGGTGACCCAGGCCATCCACCGGACCCGGAAGCGCCAGCTCCTGGCCTTCGCCGAGCCGTCCCCCAAGGACGATATCCCTGGTTGGAAGCTGGTGGCAGCCGACCCCAACGCCGACCTGTCCGAAGACCACCACGCCTACCTTTCCTGGCTGACCAATTTCCTGGTCTGCGGCGGGCGCGAGTTCGATGCCCTGGAGCGGAGACGGTTGGGAAGGGAGGGCCTCCCCACGGCTCTCCGAAAGCTCTCCGACGATTCCTTCTCCTACGACCACGTCGCCTTCGAGACCGTCCCCCTGCGCGGGGCCAACGGCCTGGATGCCTTCTGGGTTCGGGACAGCTCGACCTTCTACCTGGGCAACCGCTCCGAGCAAGGACCCGACAGCGTGGGAGGGAACGCCTACCTTATCCAGGAAGTCCAATCGGGCCAATTGGTCACATTCGACTATGACGAGGCGTTCTTGTTCCAGCGCAACCCTAGCACCGATCTGGAATGGTGCGGCTATGGCACCTCCGAGCTGGAAAGCTCCATCGAGACCATCGGGAACTTCCTCCAGGCATGTGCCTACACCCGCGAGGGGATCGACAACAACGCTATCCCCCGCGGCATTCTGGTGTTGGGGGGAAACTACGACTCGACCACCATGCAAGCCTTCCAAACCGCCTGGCAGGCCAAGATCCGTGGAGTGGGCAACTCCTTCGCCTTGCCCATGCTCAATTCCAGGGGACAACAGGCCACCGCCCAGTTTGTCCAGACTGGCCAGCCCTTCTCCGAGATGGCCTTCGCTAAGTGGATCCAGCTCCAGACGGCGATCTGCTGCTCTATTTACGGCATCGACCCGGCGGAGATCGGCATGGAGAGCTTTACTGCCGGGAAGTCCTCGCTCAGTGGCGACGACACCGCCGAGCGCCTGGCGGCGGCCAAAGACAAGGGTTTCTGTCCCTTCCTTCAGGACATCAGCGGAATGCTCTCCAATGACGTCCTGGCCCGCTTCGCGCCCTGGGTCAGACACAAGTTTACTGGCCTGAACCCAGGCGACGAGAAGTGGAAGGCGCAGGAGCGAGCCCGTCTGTCCACCATCGACGAGGCACGGCTGGGCATGGGCATGAAGAAACACCCCATCGCCAGCATCGGCGCCCTTCCTGCCGACTCCGGGATCCTCCAGGCGGAGTTTCAGCGATACAGCGCCACCCTCACCCTGGACGAAGCTCGCCAATGCTGGGTGGGCCTACCTGGCCTCGCCGACTCCAAGCTGGGCGCCACCCTACTCAACCCCAGCCTCCAGGCTGCCCAGCAGGGTGCCATGAACCCGCAGCAAGAGGAAGGAATGGGGCCAGGTGGACCGGAAGGTTTCCAGCCAGGTGGTGATGGCGGAGAAGACGGCCCCGAGGCTCCAGAAGGCGCTGGCGCCCCGCCCAAGGGGTTCGGTGGAGAGGTGTCCGACCGCCTCCATGCCCTGAATGGTGGATCGGAGGATGAATGATCCCCTTTCATCCTCTAGACCCTCGTTTCGGCACCGCCCCTGAAGGGCCCGATATCCGCATTGGTCGGACCATCCTGAAAGCCCTGAGCCGCCGCCGTGAGCCGGCACCTCCCTTCGCCAGACAGACCGAGGCCGAGCGACCCTTCTGGGGCCCGAACCCTGACCCTGCTGTCACCCGGATTGAGGATGAGTTCTATGGCTGGGGCCAGCGGGCCATGACCGGAATGCTCTCCGCCGTCCTAGGCAAGAAGATCGAGCCCCGCACCATCCTTAAGGCTGGGTTCATGCCGGTCAATGCCCGTATCTCCGGCTGGGGTCAGGTGATGGACCTGTTCAACACCCGCAAGTCCCCCGTGGACCTAATGGACGGCTGGAGCAAGGTAATCGACAAGCTCACCGCCGCGCTCACGCCTCCGGGCTCCGCTGAGGCCGCCGCCCAGGCTCTGGCCCTTCGGACCCACCTTATGTTCAAGGTCGGGCAGGCCATGTCCGAGCCCATGGCTCTCCCGAACTGGATGCAGGCCATGGACATCGTCGACACCTCCCAGGCAGCGTCCATGGAGTGGACCAAGGCCAGGGGCTTGGAGTATGCCAACAACCTATCCGCGTCCATGCGCCACACCCTGGTCCAGGAATTGGTCGCCTCGAAGCAGGCCGATGAGGCTCCTGGCATTCTGGAGCGGCGCCTCCTGACCCAGTTCGGCCAGCTCAATCGTGACTGGCGCCGGATCGCCCTGACCGAGTCCGCCTTTGCCGTCCAGAACGGGGCGCTGGCCAGTGTGAATCCGGACGACGGCTGGATCGCCATCTGGATCGCTGCGCCCACGGCCTGTCCGTACTGCCTGGCGCAAGCCAAGAAGCAGTTCAAGGTGGTGGCCGCCGATGCGCCGCAAAAGGACGGCGACAGCCAGGTCTGGGCTGGGAAGTCCAATTGGGGCCGTTCGGCCCATAAGTGGAGCCAGAAGGAAGGGCACTTCCGGACCAAGACCGAGATGTATTGGCCATGCTGCCCAGCTCATCCAAACTGTGCCTGCCACCTATCCCTGCGCCCCGCCAAGTTCGCCAAACACCTCTCCACATACGCCAACAAAGTCACAGCCCCGAAGGGAGCATAGCCATGCCCGTCAACTGCCGAGTAGGACTCCAGGGAAACCCCAATGGCCGGGTCATCGGATCCATCGCCAGCCTTGCCGCATCCGGGACCGCCTTGGTGAGCTTCGACCTGGGCGAAACCTGGGACGCCTATACTCTGGTCCAGATCACCGTCGATCCCACGGCTCCGGAAACGGCCCTGAATACCGTGACCGTCTACGGGGGGGATCTTGCCCAGGATCTGGTTGCCGCTCGCATCCTGGGCCAGATGGGGACCTCCGGGCTCTCCCAGGCCAAGTTCACCAACATCGCCCCCGCGACCGGTGCCCAGAGCTTCTTCGTGCGCCCCATGGGCCGGTTCGTAACGGTGCAGTTCCAGAACCAGGACGCGACCAACGCCCTTGGTAACACCGCCGCCATCAACTTCGCTGCCTACCAGGGGGCCTAGCGGGTCCATGGCGAAGTCAAAGAACAAGCCTCGACGCGAGCCCCGCAAGGAGGCCGCCCTATCCGTCCCACCCGAAGCTGCCGAGCGGGAGGCGGCGCGGCTCCTGGTGTGCGTCAGGGCCTCCGATGACCGCTATCGGGAATACTGGGAGACCCTAGACCCACGACAGCAGGCACTGATGCCCAAGCCTTGATGAAGGAGACCGCGTTTCCCAGGGCCCTGGGTTGACTGGCCACTCGCGCCGATGATCCTACCCCAAAAGCCCCTTCCGGGGTACCTGGGGCTTTCCGAGGCGTCCTAGCCCCACTTCTCGATCAGGGTGGCGTGGGTCTGGCCGTCTTCGGTGAGGATCCAGCCGCTGCCGCTCTCCATATGAGCTATGAGGCCGAGCCTTTCCAGGCTCTTGAGGGTAGTGATGCCGAATCCCTGGAGCATTGGCGTGTTGTTTTTGACCGCCAGGATGGCCTTCATCTGTGCCAGGGTGGGGTTGTTCAGGGTGAAGCCGTTGGTCGTGGTCATGGGGTCTCTCCTTCGATAGACATAGTTTCGGGCCAAACGGTCTCTATGTCAAGCCCCTTTGAAAAATATTTCCTGATTATCGGCGAGCCTCAGCCTAAAGCACCACCATTCCCGGGTGGGGAAACCCCGCGCTGCCCGCGCTTCTCCTGAAAACTCCGCTGAGCGGGAGCTTCGCCACGGGCTCGGTGGTGCCAATTGAGAATGTTCTCTGGGGACATGGTTCACGCCTAAGGCGAAACAAAAACGAATGCCGTGTTTCCGCCGCCCCATACTTGAGGCAGGAGATGCCATGGCCAGCTACGACATCCAGTTCCAGAAGGGGCTCTCGCTGCGGGATTTCATGGCTGGCTATGGCACCGAGGACAAGTGCATCGAGGCCGTCTGCAAGGCCCGCTGGCGTGACGGATTCGTTTGCCCCGAGTGCGGGTCAGCCCGGCACTGCCGCCTCGCCAGGGGCCTGTTCCAGTGCCAGGAATGCCGTCACCAGACCAGTCCCACGGCGGGAACCATCTTCCAGGGCACCAAACTGCCGCTCACGGTCTGGTTTCAGGCCATGCACCTGCTCACCCAGGGCAAGCATTCCGTCTCCGCTCTGGAGTTGAAACGCCAACTCGGGGTCTGCTATGAAACGGCCTGGGCCATCAAGCACAAGCTCATGGAGGTGATGCTGGAGCGCGAGGAGAAGACCGTCCTGTCTGGCCGGATCGAGGTGGACGACGCCTATGTCGGCGGCGAGAGCCACGAGGGCAAGCGGGGCCGGGGAGCAGCGGGAAAGACGCCGTTCGTGGTGGCGGTGATGACCGACCCGGACCACCCGGCCTCCGTGCTGCACATGCGGATGAAGGCACTCAAGCACGTGGACATGAAGGAACTGCGGGCGTGGTTCTCGTCCGGCTTCGTGCAGGGTTCCAAGGTGCTCACCGATGGGTGGAAGGCATACAACTTCCTGGGCGAAGCCGGGTTCGAGCATGAGGCCCATGTCAGCCCCGGCGGTTGGCGTTCCGCCAAGAGCCCCCTGTTCCCTTGGGTGAATACGGTCCTGGGCAACCTGAAGGGCAACATCGTCGGCGTCACCCGCTGGATCAGCCGGGGGCACCTGGACCGGTACCTCGCGGAATTCAGCTACCGCTTCAACCGGCGGTTCGATCTGAAGTCCATGCTCCCGCGCCTGCTCACGGCGGCGGTCCAGACCCCGGCTATGCCCCAGCCGCTCCTAAAACTGGCCTGGATGGGGAAGGCTGCCTAATCGTCTTCTTCAGCAGCCAGGGCCTCTTCTTGTTCTTCATCGTCGGCGGCAGGAGGCGCGATGCCAATCAGCGAGGGGAATGGCGCAACGGCCATCATCTCTTGAAGGTTGGCGAGGGTGAAAACTCGGCCCTCGGTGTCCCGAACCACAGGCCCCAGCGTGTCATTCGTTCTCGTCCACCCCATTCCGCCCAGAACCGCGACCAGAGGGACCCCGTTCAGTCGGGCGCATTCCGCCCGGAGGGTAGTGAAGCGCGAAGCCTTGTCCCTGGCAGTCCCCCCATCGTTGATGGTCTTGCATTCGAGCATGGCCCGAAGGGTCCCGGATTGATCGAACACAACGAAGTCAGGGGCTGGGGCGACCGTGACCTCGAATCTTTCAGCGATGGCTCCCTGGTCATGGCCGCCGGTACGGATGTAGGGGATTCGGTTCTTCTTGAACAGGGCTTCTACTGCATCCTCGAAAAGGTCACCCCGCTTGGTTGAGGTGGCATCAAGAAGCTGCCGGAACGCGCCTCCGTAGTGTCGTTGATGCAGGAACAAGGCGTAGGGGACGCCACCAGCGGCGAACTGCTGAACCTGCGGCCACCCGTCATGGGTATCCGGTTTCACCTGCTTGCTGTGAGGGTCCCCTGGCGTCCGACCGAAAAGGCTGCCATCCATGACCCGATAGAGAGTTTTGGCTGCTACCAGCGCAATCTCCCCCTTGGCGCTGGTGCCCTTCCGCTCCATGGAACCAACCTTGCCCTTTGAGATCGGCTTTAAGGCAAGGGGCTTCGCAACAATCTTAGTCGTTTGCGCAAACTCGTCGCGCAGTAGGCCAGTGATCGTGCGGAAGACCAGAAGGGTGCGGGGATCTTCTTCGATAATCCGCGCCAGGTCTGCTTCTGAAACCAAAGTGAAACCGTGGCTTGCTCTTTCTGCGGAGGCGTACACCTCCGTGAAGTATTCGGGCTCGTAGAACAGTGACTCACGGACATACGCAAAGTCCGGGACCAGATGCGGGACATACAATGCCTTGGCGATGTTGGCGTAGATTTCGGGGTGTTCACCGTTCCCGTGATGCTGGGGAATCAATCGGATCTGCGCAACGCGTTTGTCCCACGTTTCCGCTGCCGCAATCTTCTGTACGGTTTCATCTACTGTTGGCACAATCTCACCCTATGAGGGTGAGCATACCAGGAAGATCGTTAGCGATGTTTTCCGCGATCCTGCGACGCGCCTCATCCACAAACTGCGAATGGATCTCAAACCCTCCGGCTCGCCGCCCCAACTGCTTTGCCACAACAACCGTGGTGCCTCCCCCGGCAAACGGATCGACAACGACCCCGCCTTCGGGTGACGCAGCTTTGATGAAGAACTCTGCCAGCCCCTCGGGCATCGCAGCGGTATGAGCCACCCCACGGTACTGGTTGTAGGTTTGGGGCACTGAAACGACATTGCCTGGATCCGCTCCACCCAGCAGGTAGGTTTTCGTGCGATCACGCCCGAACCCCGCATCAGTGTTGCGTCTGCCGAGGGTGTCGTTCTTCCGGCGGGCGATCTCTGCCGCGTCCGCCTTGTAGGGCACACGCACGGCATCCAGGTCGAAGAATGGCTTGGGACCTCGGGCAAAGTGGAAGACATACTCATAGCTGTCCTTGGTGCGGGGCCCGAATTTGCCCGGCACCGCGTTTGGCTTCGCCCAGATGTAGGTTTCCACCCATCGCCAGCCCATGGACTGAAGGGCAAGGACCAACTGAAAGACATAGGGGTGACGCTGCCCTTTCAGTGGGCCACGATTAGCCACCCGGTTCTTGATGTTGATGATGAGGCTGCCGGTTTCGCTGGTCGCATCAAACATCGCACGGGCAAAGGGGAGGAACCACTCTACGTAGGTGTCCGGGTGGATGCGGCTATAGGCCCTCGCGTCGGCATAGGGGGGGCTAGTGAAGAACAGGTCAACGCTGCCCTTCGGCAGCTTCGGCAGCCAGTCGAGTGAGTCTCCTTGGATGATGCCCTTTTCGAGGAGCTGGGCTAGCACCTTGGAACCGTTGCTCTTGGTCATCGCCGCCCCCTCCCGCCAGACTGCTGGGGCAACTGGGCATAACCCTGAACATAGATGGCCACGGCTTCGCGCACGATGCAGCCAATGGAAACGCGCTTCTCGTAGGAGATGTCCTCCAGCGCACTGTATATCTCTTGTTCGAAACTCACGGTCGTTCTCACATCCAGAAGAGGGCGTCGTTTGGGCTTATGGCTGGGGTTCGGCATGTTGGGATTCCGTTGCGCATCAGTTTACACCAGTTCCCATCAAAGTGATGCACTCAATCCGAAAAATTCCCCCGCCGAATTCCGAGGCAGGGGTAGGCGCGGGATATTCACCCGGGCTTTGGCGTCTCTTTAGGCTGAGGCTCGCCGATAATCAGGAAATATTTATGCGAACGCTTCCCGAAGGGCGATGTCCACGATCTGCTTGGTGTCCAGTTCCGGGGTACAGAAGAACTCCAGGACCTGGAGCCGACCCTGCGCCATGGGGGTGAACCGGCCCGGGACCATGAATAGCTGCACCCGGTAGCGGAACTGTGAGGTTCCATCATCGGCGATCTCCACCTCGTAGTCGGCGACGTCGATGGCCGTGAACGTCGTCTGGCTGATCGAGGTGTAGCGCGGGAACTCCCGGTCGGGGTAGAGGCGGTTGGGATCCAAGTCCCATATGCTGCTGATTGGTGGGGGCGGAACAGCCTGTCGGTATCTGAATTCCGGGAATTTTTGGGCCGCTTGGCCCTGAACCTTGCCTGAGACAAGGATCATAGCCCTCCCTTCCTGGCCTTCTCTATCTCGTCCAGGTGCCACTGAAGCGTGGCCATGGCGTTCTCGGCCATGCCTGGATTCGGATGGCGGAAAACCACCTTTCCGTCCAGAAGCACTTGGAAGGTGCCATCGTCTGCCGCATACACCTTGCGGAGGACCGCGGCCCGAGGCTTGGCTGCCAACTCCGGAAGGTCATGCCAGGACCAGAGCCCATCCGGCAGGGGACCGCCATGCAGAGCGTTGGCCGTCCGGTGGAGGATGTCCCGCATCCGGTCCTCAAGGCCCTGGCATTCGGCCAACTCGGCTTCCTACTCCTTGACCTTGGCCCGGAAATTCTGGGTGGCGAAGTTCCAGGATGTAAGGGTGGCCAAGAGGGCTCCGACTGGGACGGGGATTGCGGAGAACATCCGATAGGCTTTCGGGGTCGTATCGAAGGCACGGATAACTACGTCCTCTAGTTCCGCCACTCGATCCCGGAGGGAGTCCGTCCAGGCTCGCCATTGGTCTATGGTCTGGGGCTCGCCACTCGGGGGATAGGGTGGTCTTGGCATCATGCCTCCTTGCCGAAGGGCTCGAAAACGGTGGGAGCCAGGACCACCAGCTCTGTCCGGATCATCTCGGCTATAACGCGCATGTCCGGATGGGCCGCCGGGGCCAGACGCAGGGATAGGAAATGCCTCCACTCCCGAAAGTTGGCGGTCATGACGATCTCGGTCTTGAGGCATGTGGGGAGGACGGATCGGGCATCCTGTGGCTTGGTTCCACATGCCAGTAGTGCCAGATAGGCCCGCTCGGAGTCCTGCATCGCCAAGGTCCAGGCGCCCTTACCGAGGGATACGGTAGATGCGTCCTCGTGGAGACTGGAGATATTGGAGGGCTGGACGACCGTGATCTCCTCGCTGAACTTTCCCTTGCCGTAGTTGCAGTAGCGGGTGGATTCCTGGCTGTAGCTGGCCAGCCGATGCCGCACTAGCTCATGGCTGATGCCGCGGTCGCAGACGATGATGAACCCGGCGCTGGCATGTTCCAGGACTGATTCGTGGGGCTTGGCGGGGTCCAGGAGCCTCCGGATGAATTCGACGTGGCTGTCGGCGGTGATCCGGTCCTCGGACTTGTAGCATGTCCTTCCGGCACGCTCGATGACCAGTTCGGGATCGGGGGTGGCGTGGAGAAGGGTGACGGAGGGGGAGATAACTTTCATGGGGCTCCTTTGAGTTTCTTCTCGATATAGAGGATTCGCCGCTCACGACGTTCTTGGGCCGACATCATCTCGGAGTATCCGGGGACGCCGCAGCAGGGGCAGCAAACGCCACCATCTAACCAGAATTCCCGCTCGATATCGGCCATCCGGAAATCTACCCGCTGCACCTTGGCCTTTAACGCGGTTAGCTCCGCTCGTAGCGGGGATGGGTCCCGATGCGGTTTTCTCATCCGGTCCTCCTGGAGGTGCCATCGTTCAGGCGCTGGGCAGCCTTATTCGGCTGCCAAAATAAATTTGTGTTTGGAGGTTGACGTATCGGACATTCTGTCCGATACTTTCCGTGTTGGGCAACGAACCCACAACCACAGGGAGAAGAGATGCGGCGAATCGATGTGAACTTCAACGGTCAGGAATTCACCTTCCGTTCCAACGACTCCGGCGAATACCTGTTCACGGGCGTTTCGGTCAACAACCAGATTTCCTGCGAGTCCGGGTTCGACTCCCTCCGCCGCATGAAGTCCGCGATCCGCGAGCATCTCCGCAACAAGATGGGCGCTGGCGTGACCGACTTCCCGCGCATTGCCTATACCCCCGATAGCCATTCCGACTGGAAACCGTAATAGGAGGTTGAGATGCGAATCGCCCTGGTGCATAACCACTATGAGCAGGATCACCTTGACCTGGTTGTCAAGGAAATGCGGACCCTGGGCGCGCCGGTCCTCCGGGCCGTCTGGATGGACTGCTGGGGCATGTGGGCCGCACTGGAGGGATGCCACCGCCTCCAGATCATCGAGTTTGTGTGATGGGCCGCCCCACCACCCTTCCGGAACCCTGGCGCTCCCTGGCCGTGAAACTGGGGGGCGTCCAAGCCCTGGCCGAGGTGCTGGACTGCGACGAGCGCACCGTCCGGCGTTGGGCCGAGGAGATGCCCCGCTCACGACGCGCCAGGGATTGGATCCTAGCGGCTTTCCACCAGGCAGGAATCCCGCCCCCGTGAGGGGGCTTTTTCGTGGGCTGGCGGAGGCGGTGAGCATCGGGGGAATCCTGGACAGTTACCTGCCCTTGATGGCTTCGCGGACGACAGGAAGCAGGTTCTCGGCGTCACAGCGCAGGGGTTCATCGGAGATCGCCCACCGGAGCCCGAGGGCTCGGTTCATCCGACCCGTCTCCGGCATCGTCATGTGGGCCAGGAGGACTTCGACGCGCCCCAGGACATGCTCCAGAGTCCTGATCCGCTCGGCGCAAGTCGGGCAGGTCGATCCGGGGTTGAGGTAGTTGCCGTGGGTTCCGCAGTTGCCGGGCATGTCGTTCCTTTCAAGATGGGTGGTGCAAGTGGACATCTACGCCCGGCGGGCGTGAATGATGGTTTGACGATTCTGGCGGTGGGTCTGCATCTCGTAGTGGGGCATCAGCGCCTCGTCGTTGACGCGCACCTCTCCGCCAGCCTCCGAGACGATGGCGGCGAGCATGATCCGAGCACCCCGGGCTTCCGCCTCCAGTTCCGCGACCCGGGACTTCACGGACGCCAGGGCGGCTTCAACCTGCTGCTGGTCCTCCTGGGTGGTTGGGGCGAAATCCAGGTGCCTGATGGCTTCCTGGATGCAGGCAATGGGCTCTTCGGGGAGCCAGCGATCCATGGCAGGTTCCTTTCTGGCGCGGGATGCTTCTGGACATTCGTTAACGGGGGATGTAGTAGCCTTCACCGGAGCACTTGTCGCACTGGGTATCCACGCTCCGGTCTCCGGAGGCATAGACGAGACGGCCACGCCCTCGACAGTCGGGACAGACCACCTTGTCGCGCTCCTTCTGAAGTTCGCGCTTGGTCCGCGCCAGTTCCTCATGGACCGGGTTCTCAGGGACGTAGAACGCCATGTCCATGCACTCGCGTCCGCCTTCAACGTCATCAGCCACGGCTCGGATCTGCTCGCGGGTCGCGGTGATGCCGTGTTCTTCAAAGGACTGCGCAAGGCATTCCTCCCAGTAGTCGAGTTTCAGGGTGTCGGTCATGGCTACCTCGGGATGGTTTTAGACAGGACCGGCCCTCGTTGGTGCGGGGCCAGGAGCGGAACCTTACCAAGGCCATCCGGCGGCGCGGGCCTTCTTCTCGTTCCCGGGCTCTAGGCGGAACGGATCACCATCCCATGCCACCCGCTTGCTCCACCCGCCCTTGGTGAGCGGAAAGATCACCCAGCCCTCTGGGGCAGAGGCAACGAGGTGGTGAACTCCGTCCGGTGCCTCGCCGCTCATGGCATGGTAAACCTTGAAGTAGTCGTCGGGGAGGCGCATGTCCTCAATCTTGGACGCCACCACTGCATCCATAGACCTCTCATTGCAGGCCCAGCGGCGCATGGTCCTGACTTCCAAACCCAGACGGGTAGCCAGTTTAATGACACCCCCTTCACGCGCCGCCAGGGGCCCCCAGAATCCGGGCAACGTGATTGGTCGACCCATTTTGGCCATGTCGTCCTCCTGGCCCATTGTAGGCCATTTGGACCCTATATTCAGATGGCCCGTCCCGTCGCTGCTCACGACGCTACTCGGGCATTATTGCGGTCGGGGATGGAGAACATGGACTCGGTATTGTCGGGGCTGGTCAACGTGGCCTTGGTGTCGTGGCACAGCTCGCATTCGTGGAACCGAACGAGCTGGGGCCAGGGGCGCTCTGGGGTCCGGGGGATCCAGTCCTCGCGGATCACCTTCCATCGGCAGCCACCCTTGGCAAGGCAGATGAGTCTGGGCATTATTCCTTTCCTTTCGCACTGGAGAGGGCCGCGCGGGCCCCATTGAGGGTGGCAACGCCGGGAACATTCAGGCGTCCGTCCCGCTCAAGGGGTTCCATGAGGCGAACCAGATGGGACAGTTCCCGATAAAGGATTGGCGCGGCGGCGATCAGGGGGGCGTTGGCCTCGTCGCGGACATCCGCGATCTCAGAGCCGTCCGGCGCCTCGATCAGGGTGAAGCCGATTTCGGGGTGGACCCTCCATGGACCTGGGGTATGGCTTGCCATAATGACTCCTAAAGGGTTCATTGTTAAAATCCGATGCTGCCGATAACCTTCTGTATCTCCAGAGAGCCGAATACCTCATCCGTCTCGATCATGGCGGGCGCCTTGGTGGGATCCAGGATGGCGATGTGCTTGCCCTCCGCCAGGTGGAGCAGGGCCTTACGGACATCTTCAGCGGTGGCGGCATAAAGCGTGATGGTGACCTTGCGGGTTGGTCTGATGGTCATCAGGTGACCTCCTCTCACTGGCTCAAGCCCGGGGCTGAACCGGGCGAGCCTTCACTGGATGGTTTCCGCTCAGAAGCCGCACTTCTCGGCGCACACGGGGCCCACGCCCAAAGCAATGGAACCCGGATCCGTCAACTCGCGCCCGCAGATGACACAGCAACCGGTCTGGTGGCCCATGGCGGCAGCCTGTTCCAGGGTCAGCTTATGGGCTAGAGTCAGCTTGGCGATCTTGCCCTTCCCGGCCTCATAGCTGTAGGTGCCCTTCCCTGCCCCGCTGACCTGGAAAGCCATAGCGTAGCGGTGAGTGGGGTCGGCCTTACTGGAGCGCACTTTGTAGATGATGCCGTCGAGCTGGTAGAACCCCACCGGCACCAGGGGCGTCTGGGGACCCTGCCCGGTCTTGGGCAGCCATGGGAGACCCTTCATCTCGTCGATGGCCTTGGAGACCTGGAAAGAGGACGCTTTGCCCTTCTTGGCCGCCTCGACTACCGAAGTGTTCCAAGGGGCCTTGGATAGGTCGCGGCTGGCGGCCAGGGTGGTAAGGAAGTTGATCTGCTTCTCGGTAGGGAGGTTCATCTCGTTCTCCTTCGATGCCACAGTTTCGGTCCATTTGGTCCCTATGTCAAGTGATACAGAAAAATATTTTTTTGGACGTTCATGGACGTAGAATGTCGCACAAAGGGGTTTGACGTGGCAGGTGGTTGGGTTGGAAATCTCAAAAAGATCAAAGGCATCTATTGGTGTCGCTTCAAGGCCGACAAAAAGGAACATCACCGGACCACCGGAGAGGCCCTGCTGCCAAAGGCTCAGAAGTGGCTGGCCGACTTCCGGGAGTCCCTGACCGCCATCAAGGAGGACCGCGCCCCGGCACCGACGGTCCAGGCCCTCCTGGACGAATGGGAGCGGTGCCATCCTGGTCCCGACTCTGAATCTCATGTCGACCGGGTCAAGCGGGACTTCCGGCTCTACCTGCTGCCGGAGTTCGGTTCTACCCCTGCCGACCAGATCACCGCGCCTGACATCCTCCGCATCCGGCGCACCTTCCTGGCCGGGACCACCGATAAGGGTCGGCGGCACACCAAGCAGGGGGCGAACAATATGCACCGGCACTTCCGCCTGGTGTGGCGCTGGGCCATAGAGGAAAAACTCCTCACCGAGATGCCCTGGAAGATCAAGGGGCTCCGGGTCCAGCGCAAGCCAAGGTTC
>Ga0181516_10000130_pt1 | contig 78168 bp, 72 predicted proteins | sample PEATcosm2014_Bin_25_FD_121104 | JGI IMG/M metagenome (GOLD analysis project Ga0181516, IMG submission 121104) | Peatland microbial communities from MTU Mesocosm Facility, Houghton, MI, USA - PEATcosm2014_Bin01_10_metaG | ecosystem: Environmental > Terrestrial > Soil > Wetlands > Peat | place...
GGCAGAAGCCGAGAGGCAAAGAGTGCACCAGAGTTTCGTGATTTTTACCACCAGAAATCGTCAAACGCGTCGGATTTCGAGGCGTTTTGGCGTGAAAATCGTTCTACCGCGCAGACTCCTAGGTCTTCGCGGCGTTCCGGGTCGCGAGCCAGGCGACCAATCCGGGCAAGGCCCAGGCCACGGCGGCCAGGCGCACCAGAAGCAGCGTCTCCGATCCGGTCCAGGCCGGATACCCCAGCCGCGCGAACCCCATGGCACCCACGGTCTCCCCCAGCCCGACGCCTCCCGGCGAAAGCGGGAGGGCGTTGGCGATCATGGAGGCCGGAAGCAGGGCGCCGATTTCGTACACCCGGGTGTGGACCTCCACCACATGGGCTCCGCACCAGCCGATGGCGATCATCATCTGGTGGGTGCAGCAGGAAAGGAATACCCCGGTCAGGATGGCCCGGCGGTCGGCCCCGGACCGCGCCGCCGTGTCGAGGATGGCCCGGAGCAATCCGGCCACCCGACCCCACCAGCGGGATTCGGAGGCGGGTGCGGGGAGAAACCGGATCAGCGAGTGGCCGAACAGGCAGATGATCAGGCTGGCGCCGGCACCGGTGCCTGCGATGGCCAGCAGCACCGTTCCCAAAGCGCGGGCCCGCGGGTCCAGCGCCACCAGGACGCAGGTCCAGAACGACCAGGAAAGGAAAAGGCCGGTGATCCCGGTCCAGCGGTCCACCGCCATGGTTCCCAGGGTTTTCGCGAAGGGAACCTTGCGCCTGGTGAGGATCCAGGCCTTGGCCAGATCCCCCGCCGAATTGCCCGGGAGGCAATTGGAGAATGCGAGCGAGACCAGGGTCAGGCGGATCGATTCCCACCGGCCCAGGAACAGCTCGGAGGGGCGCGACAGGATGCGCCAGCGCAGGCCCATGGTGGCCAGGACCATCCCCTGCAGCACGAATGCGGCCAGGCAAAGGCGCGGGTGGGCCGTCAGGGCCCGCGCGAGCCGCACGGGATCCACGAGTCCCCGGTGCCAAAGCAGGAGAAGCAGGGCCACCCCGAGCAGGACGCGCGCGATCGTCTTGGCCGCGGTTCTCCCCGCCCCCGAGGAATCAGGCATCCGGAAAATAGGAGACGAGTCCGCTCCAGGGCCGCGGGTGCAGGGGCGCGATGGCCGGATCGTTCGAATCCGCCCCGGCCAGGGAGAAAAGGGTCCCGGCCCCGACCGGGCGGAGCAGGATGGCCAAGCTCGCCTCCGGGTCGGAATCGAGCCTCTCCATGGCGCGGTGTCCCTCGGACACGTTTCCGATCCGGTGCTCCCTGTCTTGCGGCCTCGGGAGCACGGCGCGATCAAAGGTCTCCCCGAGGAAGGAGGAATCCAGCGCATGGTCGCCATCTGCGAACGGAACCTGGAGGAGCAGGATGGAGTCGCTGTCGCGCCGGCGAAACGCGAATCCGTGGACATTTTCCGGCAACGTCGCCAGCAGCGCCTCGGCGGCATCTGCCCCCAGGTACGGGAGTTCCTCGACGGCGAACGCGGCGCGCAGCATCCCCTCGGCGGAGTCGAGGACGGCGGGATCCAGGTGCCGGTAGATCCGGTGGACCGGTTGCAGGACCAGACCCGGATCGTCGGCGGCGACCAGGAGGGCGAGGTGCGGGCCGGGTCCAGGCCGGATCCATCCATCCAGCGAAACCGTCCGGAGATTGCGCAGGACGCCCTGCAACGCGTGCACCGCCTCGGGATCGTCCAGCACCTGCAAGGTGTGCTCGACGGAGTGTTCGTCGAGGAACCGCAGGTGGACGGGCTTCGCCGCCTCGAGCAGCCCGGCGAAGGCGGTGGATGGCTCGTCGTGCAGATGGACGGGAAGCGATGCCCACCCGTCGGCAGGGGCTCCGTTCCCGGGATGTCCGACGACGGCCCCCGGATCGAGAAGCGCCACCAGGCCGATGCGCGAGAACCGGTCGTCCACCCCCCCCACGGTGGCGGCGAAGGTCTGGCGGTAGACGTAGAACGAAGGTTGGGGATCCCTAACCAGGATGCCGAGCCGCAACCACTCCCGGGCGATCCTCGCGGAAGCGGAGGAAGCCGTTTGCGCGTCCGGAGTCTGCTCGGGACCTTCGGCTCCCGTGCTCACCCGCACGAAATTCCACGGACTCCGGTGGAACAGGTTGCGGCGCCAGGTCGGGGTCAGCAGGTCCTGGGGAGGGCAGAAAAGCGCCGAAGGGTCGCACCCGACCTTGGACAGGTCGTACCGGACGCCTTGAAGAGGTCGGACATGGCTCATGAAGGCTCCCCTCCCCAAATTGTCGCACCTTGGTCGCCGACCGTCAATTCCGTCCCGCTGGCGCTGGGAACACCGAGGAACCACAGAGCAGCCCAGATCTTGGCGTCAACGACCGCGCCCTCCCGGATCCTTTCCCCAAGCCAAGCCGCGACCCGATCGAAGGGTATCCTCTCCACGCGGATGGATTCCTCGCCGGGAATTCCGCCGCCGCTGCCGACCTGCACCAGGTCTTCCGCCATCACCAGAAGCAGGGTTTCACTGGTCAAGCCCGCCGAAGAGGGCGCCTGGCAGAGGAGGCGCAATCGGCCTGCCCTCCAGCCGGTTTCCTCCTCCAACTCGCGACCGGCCGCCGCAAGCGGATCTTCCGGAAATCCACCGTCGCCCACCAGTCCCGCCGGCAGTTCTATGGTCTCCGTCGCCACCGGCACCCGGTACTGGCGAACCAGCAGGATCTCCCGGTCCGGGGTGGCGGCCACGACGCCCACCACTCCCGTCGCGTTGCGTCGACGGACGAACTCCCAGCCGTCGCGAAGGACGACCTCCAGCCAACGGCCCTGCCAGGCCAGCAAATCCACTATTCCTCGTCCTTCTTCTTGCGGGGAACGCGCGGAGTGATGGTCCCTTCCACGATGCGGAAGTTCACGATGCCGTCGCATTCCGGGTATCTGGGGCAGGAGAGGAACGGTCCGAACCGGCCCTTGCGCAGCTTGGTGGGGCCTCCGCACTTGGGACAGGCGAATTCCGGGTGGAGGGAGCCGATCGAAAGGTCGGTGGCTCCTCCCTGGCTGACTTCGGCGACGGCGCCGGGCGCCCGATCCTCGAAGACGAATTCCGCCTTGCCGGCTTCCGTCAGCTTGAGCTTCGCGGAGAAGGAGCGTCGCGTCTTGAAGGAGAAGAAGCCGTCCAAGGGGCCCACCTCGCCCTTCTCCATCAGTTCCGTCGCTTCCGGACGCGTGATCAGGCGCTGGGAGACGGTCTTGTAGAGCTTGAAGTCGCAGGCCGTGCACTCGTAGGCCTTGAGCTTCTCCTTCACGGGTTTGCCGCAGGACGGGCACTTGCCGAACGGTTCGGATTCCTCGAAACCGGTGTCGTGGTCGAAGGCCTTGGCCTTGGCGACGATGGATTCGGTGAAGGACCCGATCTCCTTCATGAAGGCTTCCCGCTTGATGTGGCCCTTCTCCATCTCCAGCAGCTTGTGTTCCCAGTCGCCGGTGAGGGTGGGGGAAACGAGCTCCGGAACCGGGATCGCTTCCAACAGGTGCACCAACTGCATGGCCTTGGCCGTGGGCAGCAGATCCTTGCGGTCGCGGGTGACGTAGCGGGCGCCCACCAGCTTCTCGATGGTTTCGGCCCGGGTCGCGGGCGTGCCCAGACCGCGTTCCTTCATGGCCTCGGCGAGTTCGTCGTCGTCCAGGAGCTTGCCGGCGTTTTCCATGGCGCCCAGGAGCGACGCGTCGTTGTAGCGTGCCGGCGGCTTGGTCTCGAAACCCTCCAGCAGGACGGTTTCCGTCTCCACCGGCGAGGTCCCCGAGCCGAGGCCGGGGAGGCGCGAGGCCATCCCGATCTCGACGTCCTCCTCCTCCTCCTTGCCGAAGGCTTCCCGCCATCCGGCCGTTGCCAGCACCTTGGCGGTGGTGCGGAAGGCGTCGTCGCCCACGCGCGTGGTGCGCTCCACGATCTTCCAGACGGCGGCGTCCAGGAAGGCGGCCAGGAAACGACGGACCACGAGGTCGTAGACCTTGGCCTCGACCGGGGACAGCGCGCTGGAAGCGATCTCGCCCGTGGGCACGATGGCGAAGTGGTCGGAGATCTTGGCGTTGTCGAAGATCTTCTTCGCGTTCAGGGCGCGGGTGGGATCCTTGATCCTTCCGGCCAATCCCCGGTAGGGGCCGTCCAGTTGGCCGAGGATGCGCACCACCTCGGGAGGATAGTCCTCGGGAAGGCATTTGCTGTCCGTGCGCGGGTAGGTGAGGACCTTGTGCCGCTCGTAGAGCGCCTGCGCCGCGGAAAGCGTGGTGCGCGCGGAATACCCGAAGCGCTTGTTGGACTCGCGCTGCAGCGTGGTCAGGTCGAACAGGGTGGGCGGCATCTCGCGGCTTTCGCGGGACTTGTCGGTGGCCAGCCCGGGCTTGCCCTTGCAGCGGGCGCGGACGGCTTCCGCCTGCGCCTTGTCCCAGATGCGGTCGGCGCGGTCGTCCGGATCGTCCGCTTTCCTGAAATCCTCCCGGATCCACATGCCTTCGTAGGTCTCGCCCTGGATCCCGAAGACCCCTTTGGCGGTCCAGTACGGACGGGGCCTGAAGCCCAGGATCTCGCGTTCGCGGCTCACCAGGATGGCCAAGGTGGGGGTCTGCACCCGGCCCAAATTCGCGGTCTCCTTGCCGGCGCGTCCGAAAAGGCGCACGGTGAAGGCGCGGGTGGCGTTGATGCCCACCAGCCAGTCGGATTCGGAGCGGCACATGGCGGCGTCCGCCAACCCCGCCTTGACCTTGGAGGGTTGGAGGTGGCTGAAGCCTTCCTTGATGGCTCCTTGGGTCATGGACTGGAGCCAAAGCCTCTCGGCGGGCTTGTCCAGCCCCAGGTGCTTCACGATGTAGGTGAAGATCAGCTCCCCTTCGCGGCCCGCGTCGCAGGCGTTGACCAGGCTGGTGACGTCCTTACGCTTGGCTTCCTTCTCGATGATGTCCAGGAGTTCCGAGCCCCCTCCGGCCTCGTCTTCGTCGTCCGTCTTCTTCTTGCGACCGCGGAACTTCGCATCCTCCTTGCTCGCCTTCAGGGAGAACGAGGCGGGGATGATGGGCAGTGCGTCCAGGCGCCAGAACCCGTATTTCTTCTTGTCCAGGTCCTCCGGCATGCACAGCTCCACCAGGTGGCCCGCTGCGGAGCAGACCACCAGGTCTTCGCGCTCGAAGACCTTGCCGCGCGCTGTGAAGCCCCCCAAGGCCCTGGCGATGTCGCGGGCGACGGAGGGTTTTTCGGCGATCACGAGTTTCTTGCCCAAGCGATTGTACTCCATTGCCAGTATGAGGGAGGGGTGAAACATACCACACCTCGGCAAGGAGGGCCTCCCAGGGTGTGTCGCAACAGGGGAGTAGTCATTCCCTGTCGACCAAGGTATCTTGGCCGTTCTCCTCCCATGTACGGAAAGGCCTCTGTGAATCTACGGATCTCCGCCCTGCTCCTTGCGGCACTCCTTGCCGGATGCGGTTTCACGGACGCCACCAACCGGACGGGAACGGATTTCCTGGCCGCCCAGGGGATCACCATATCCTCCAGGGACTCGTTTCGCACCACGGTTCCCGTCCTGGGTGTCCAAGTCGTTCCGGTGGAGGGAATTCCCGCTCCCAACGGCATGGAGGCGCTCTGGCTGGGTGGGACGCTGGGCGACTCCATCCGCGCCGTCGTGGCCTTCGATCTCACCAACACCTCGGCCCCGGACGCCGGCTTCAAATCGATCCAGGCGGTGGATTCCCTGGCTTCCAAGTTCAAGTTGACCCGCCTCTCCTTCGGAATCGGGTCGGGTGGCGACACGGACACGAGCGTCGCCAGACAAGTCCACGTGCGATTCATCCTCGTGGACAGCACGCCCCAGAACACATGGAAGCTTCCCGCGTTGTTCATGGGCGTGGAGCCCTCGGCGCTGGGCTTGACACCCATCGTCGACCGCGATTCCGACTTCGTGCCCAGCGTGAACCTGGGCATCCCCTTCGGTGCCGCCCTGCGCGATTCCGTGGCCGCGCGCCTGAAGGCCGCGAAACCCTCCTGGCTGGTGGCCATCCTGGACGGACACCCGAACTGGGAGTCGGTCTTCTCCGTGGGAGATCCCCGGTTGCGGACGGATTCCGTGAGCGGCACCGGAGAGGGCAGCTTCCTTCCCGGCAACTTCCAGGCGCGCACGGCCTGGAGATCCACGGAAATGCGCTCCTCCGCCGCCTGGAACCGCTCCCTGGGCTGGTGGGTGGGGGGCGGCAACCGCCTGCGCGTGACCCTGGACGGCAACGCGCTCCGGACCCTTCTGCATCAGCGGCTCGGGAAAGGCATTCCGACCGACAGCTTCGACAACAACTTCAACGTCCTGCAGGCCAGGGTTCGCGTACCCTTCTCCGGATTCCACTGGCTGCACGGGGCGAGCGCCGACAACCGAAGCCTGGGGATCGACGGCGCGGTGGTCCAGGACTCTGGCTCCTCGGCCCTTCCCACCTCCGCCGCCATGCCCATCAAGATCTCGCACCACCTTACCGAGCTGGGTCTCACGGTGGTTCCCGACCTCCAGTTCGACGACTCCTTCCCGGACATCCTCCAAGGGCGATTCTATTTGGAGAACACCCTTTCCGACGTCCCGACGCGCCTGTCGCTGGGGATGGGAAGCACCACCAGCTACACCTCCACCAACTTCTGGCTGCGCAAGGACATCCCCGACTCCCTGGAATTCCGGATCTCGAGCCAGGTCCGTGTGAGGGTTAGCCACTACCCGAACGACAGCCTGAACGTCCACATCCACTGGTCCTTGCTGGGGAACTCCCCCATCGCCGACCCGCAGATCGGGATCGGCGACACTGCCCGACCGGAAACCAGGATCAGCGATACCGCCCTGGCCAGCACCACCAGCCCCATTGTCCACCAGGAAGCGCGGACCTCGTTCTCGTTGGCCGTGATGGAGGAAAAATTCAACGTGGATGTGGATCTGGTGCCGGCCGGAGGGACCATCGGGATGCAAGATCTTTGGGAGGCCGCGCCCAGCGCCGCCAACATCATGGACAGCCTCGGGATGATCGTGCGCCCGCGCGACGGGAACGGCTTCTGATGCGCCTCTCCATCGCCGTCCTCTCCCTTTCCGGCGCCCTCCTCGCCCAGACCCCCGCGAACATCCTGGGGATGGGAAACGAAACCGATCCTTCCGACGGCCCCTCGCGCGGCATGGGCGAGGCCGGCGAGGCCCTGCGCTCCGACCGGTCGTGGGACCCTCGCTTGGAAGCCCGGTCGGCCTTCGCCACCCAGACCGCCCTGGAAGTCCAGTTGGATCCGTCCATCGACATGATCTCGGACGACCAGACCTCCAATTCCGTGGGAGGGGGAGGCATCCCCCGGGTGAGCCTGTCCATCCCCATGGGCCGCTTCGGACATCTGGGATTCGGGTACTGGCAGCGATTCGACAAGTCCTTCGAATGGACCTCTCCCGCCGATTCCAGCGTCGAGGCCATCGGCCAGGGCGGCGCCTTCGAAGGCGACCTGTCCTACGGCTACGCCCTGCCTTGGCTGCGCGGACTGGCCCTGGGCGTCACCTACCACCGGATCCTGGGCGAGGACCGCCGGATGAGAACCGAATCCTTTCAGGCGGCCGACGAGGGCCTGCCCACCGTCTTCAGCGACACCCTCGGGAATTCCTACTGGGGAAGCTATTGGACGGGATCCGTCTACTTCACCCGCGGTCCGCTGGACCTGGGTGCCTGGGCGGACCTGCGCGGCCAGGCCACCAGAACTCCCTACGACGGCGGAACCAGCCAGCAATCCCAGGAGCCGCAGCCCACCACCATGGAGCTTCCGCGGTCGGCGGGCTTCGCCGCCGCCTACCGCTTTTCCGAGCGCCAAGCCGTGGTCGCGGACCTGGAATGGACCACCTGGCAGGCGACCGTGAGCGGCGCGCCGGACCGATGGAAGGGCGGCGTGGGCTGGCAATCGCAGGGCGCCGGAGACCGCTACGACGATTTCTGGAAGCGGGCGAGCTGGCGGGCGGGCGCCTACGGAATCGTGGGAGGGGACCAATACGATCTGACGGAAGCGGCCACGGCGGGATTGGGATTTCCACTCGGCAGCCAGGGATTTGTTGATCTTTCTGTCCACTTAGGGGAGAATCAAGTCGACAACGGTGGCCCAAGGCTGAAGGACACTTTCGTGCAGTTGTATGTTGTCCTCTCGGGAGCCAGTTCTTGGGGCCAGTCCTTGAGGTCGCACAGGTAGTCTCTGTCCAGGAGAATTCAATGGCGTCGAGTTCCGCTTCGAAATCTGGTAAGACCCCGGGCCGCGCAGACGCCAAGCCCTTGGAATCCTCGGGAGTTCCCCAACCGGCGAGACCCCAGGAGTCCAAGGCATCGGTCCGTGGCCGGACCAAGACGGTCGCCGCGGTGCCCTCCGTGCCGGCGAGGTCGGCAGCCAAGCCCAAATCCAAGGGACGAGTCTCCGGCTCCAACGCCAGGCCCGCGCTGCTGGAGGGAGATCTCCCCGCAAATTACGGTCTCGATCGCCTGGTGGCCATTCCCAAGGACCCCGACTGGACCCACCTCTACTGGGAGACCACTCCCGAATCGCAACGCAGGCTTTCCGAGTCCGGCGGCGATGTCCGCTTGCGCGGATTCGACACCACGGGCGTCCTGTTCGACGGCAGCAACGCGCCGGTGGCCCTGGACATCGAAGTGGCTCCCTACGCGCGTTCCTGGTACGCCAAACTGCCCTACCAAGGCCGCGTCTACACATTCGAATTCGGATGGGTGGACAACCAAGGCGAGTGGACGGGAATCGCCCGCTCCCAACCCGTGGGATTCGAACCCGGAATGCTGGGACAGCGCGTCGACAGCGAGGAATGGATCTCCATCGCATCGGAGGAATTGTTCCGCGCCGCCGCCGGGTTGGGCGACGGCGAAGGCATCCAGGACCTGATCCGCCGTTTGCGCGACCGCGCCCTCGGTTCGTCACTCGGCGGCGCCGCATGGCTCACCTCCTGGGGCTCCGGGATGGGGCGCCTCGAAGTCGCGCCTTCCTCGTGGTCGCCCAATTCCTTCCAGTTGCAGGCCGCCCCTTCCAGCTGGAGCAACACCTCCATCGGGTCGGGCGTTTCCTGGTCGGGACTCTCCTCCGGCGAATTCCAGCCGCCCAAGAACCGTCCCAAGGACTTCTGGCTCTGGGTGGAGACCGAACTGACCCTCTACGGCGCCACGGAACCCGATGCGCAGGTGACCCTCATGGGCCGACCCTTGCAACTCAACCCGGACGGCACCTTCCGGGTCCATTTCCCCTTCCCCCACGGCACCGAGCTGAAAATGGACGTGCGCGCCGTCGACAAGACCGGGGAGCAGGTCCGCGAAGCCAAGCCAGCCGCACGTCGCTGGACCGACTGAGGCGTGGCCAAGGGATACCTGGGACTCGTCCTCCACGCCCATCTCCCGTTCGTCCGACACCCGGAGAACGAGCGCCATCTGGAAGAGGATTGGCTCTTCGAGGCGATCACGGAGACCTACATCCCGCTCCTGGACGTCTTCAACCGCCTGGACGCGGAAGGTGTCCGGTTCCGTCTGGCCATGTCCATCACCCCGCCGCTCGCCGAAATGCTCGCGGATCCGCTGCTTCGCGCACGCTACCTGGAGCACCTGGACCGGCTGATCGACCTCTCCGAAAAGGAGCTGCGACGGACGCAGTTCGTGCCGCGCTTCCAGGACCTCGCGCGGATGTACCACGACAAGTTCACCTGGTGCCGGCGGTTCTTCGGGGAGTGGTACGGCAGCGACCTGCTCGCCGGTTTCCGACACTGGCAGGACCGCGGGAACCTGGAGATCCTGAACTGCAACGCGACCCACGGATTCCTTCCCGCTTTGCGACAGAATCCGGCCGCGGTGCGTGCCCAACTGCGCCAGGGCGTGCGCGCCCACAAGCGGCATTTCGGGAAGAACCCCAACGGGATCTGGCTGGCCGAATGCGGCTACTACGAAGGGCTGGAGCAGGAACTCTCGGCGGCGGGCCTCGGCTTCTTCTTCACCGACACCCACGGGATCCTCTTCGGGCAGCCACCGCCGCGCTACGGGGTCTATTCCCCCGTCATCACTCCGGCCGGCCCGGCCTGCTTCGCCCGCGATCCCGAGTCCAGCCGCGCGGTCTGGTCGGCGGAGACGGGGTACCCCGGCGATCCAGACTACCGAGAATTCTACCGCGACATCGGATTCGACCTGGACGAGGACTACCTCGCGGGATTCCGCCACATGCCGGGGCTGCGCACCAACACCGGCATCAAGTACTACCGCATCACGGGGAAGGGGGTTCCCCAGGAACCCTACGATCCCGCCAAGGCGTTCGCCAAGTCGGCCCTGCACGCGGGGGATTTCGTGGACAATCGCCGACGGCAGGTGGACTGGCTCGCGCGGTTCATGGACCATCCCCCCCTGATCGTGGCCCCCTACGACGCCGAGCTCTACGGCCACTGGTGGTACGAAGGTCCCGAATTCCTCTACTACGTCTTCAAGAAGATCCACTTCGACCAGGACGATCTCGAGACGGTCCGTCCCTCCGACTACCTCGAGTGGCACCCCGTCCACCAGCGCCAGCAGCCCGCCTTCAGCACCTGGGGACACCTGGGCTACGCCGACGTCTGGGTGAACACCCTCAACGACTGGATCTATCCCCACCTCCACGCCGCGGCCGACCGAATGGTGGAAATCGCCCGCAGGTTCCCGGACGCCTGGGGCGACTACCGGCGCGCCTTGAACCAGATGGCGCGCGAACTCTTCCTGGCGCAAAGTTCGGATTGGGCCTTCATCATGCGCACCGGGACCTCGGTGGAGTACGCCGTCGAGCGCACCCGCCAGCACCTTGTCGCCTTCAATCGCCTCTACGAGGTTCTCCGCGACGGCCGGCAGGTCCCTTTGGACGATCTCGCCGCGCTGGAGAAGCGCGACAACATCTTCTCCGACGTCGACTACAGGGATTTCCTTTGATCTCGTCCTTTCCAGGCGACAATCCGGTCCCGGAGGACGGCGTCCGCATCGGGCCTTGGACGCGGAATTCCGTGGCCACCGTCTACGCCAATCCATGGATCCAGGTGGAGCACCACCGGGTGGTGGATCCCGCGGGACGCGACGGCGTCTACGGCGTGGTGCGCTTCCTGCACCGCGCCCTGGGGTGCGTGCCGCTGCACGCGGACGGCACGGTGACCCTGGTGGGCCAGCACCGGTACCCGCTGGACGTCTGGAGTTGGGAGATTCCCGAGGGCGGAGGCAGTCTCGTCGCCGACCCGCTCGACGAGATGCGGCGGGAGCTCGCGGAAGAAACCGGCCTCACCGCCAGCGATTGGATCCCCCTGGGGCACATGCACCCGTCGAATTCCGTCAGCGACGAAACGGCGACATTGTGGCTCGCCAGGGGACTGGAGCCGGGAACGGCTACCCCGGAATCCACCGAAGGCGACATGCGTTCGATGCGGCTCCCTTTCGCCCAGGCCGTGGAGATGGCACTGGATGGTCGGCTCACGGACGCCATCACGGTCGTGGCCCTGCTTCGAGCGAGGCACTACCTGGAAGGGGAAGCCGCGGCTCGCCAGCACCCGGTCTAGGCAAGACCTTCCCGCGCGACACGCCAGCCACCGCCTGCTCGGGGAGTGCGGAACCCCTCAATTCCCCGCCATTGCGAACTGGAACGCGGTTTGTTGCCCTTTTTGCGGAAACCCTAGGGGGACACACCATGCCGCGACCGTCTTCGCAACATCCAGGACTCTCCCACTCCGGGGCGAACGCGCCTTGGTGCCTGCGGGAGGGGGCGCATGCATGCGAGATGGGCCTGCGCGCATTGCGCGCAGGCTTCCTGGACGAGGCCAGGAGCATATTCAAGGCCCTGATTCCCAGGGAACAGGCACATCCCGAACTGATCCTGGCCTTGGCCGAAACCGAACTCGCCGCGGGGGACATCGCCGCCTTCGAGGCCACGCTCGACCACCTCCCGTCCCCATTGTCGGCAACGGCCCGTGTCCAGGTCCTGCGGGCCGAAGGCGCGTTCAAGCAAGGCAAGACGGCCCTTGCGCTGGCATTGGGATTCACCTGCGCGGAGCTCTTCCCCAGGGATCCCCTCACCCGATTCCAATCCGCGCGCCTATTGTGGCTGGGTGCCCAGGAACGCGAAGCGGAAGTCGTGTTCCTTTCCCTCGCAGGCGATCCCGAGGTCGGATCGCGAGCTTGCGCCTGGGCGGTGTTCTGCGGCTGGAAGCAGAATCTCGTCGATGAAGTCGCGAGCCTTCTCGACGGCTTGCGCCGGGACGACGTGGTGTGCGAAGGTTTGCGGGAGTTCGGTGCGCGTTCCCTGGGGATTCCCTGGGAACCCAACCAGCTGGTCGCGCCCCGATCGAGGCGGGCCTGCGCGCAGGATTGGGAGTTCCTGCTTCTGGGGATCGGCCGGGGCCAAGCCATCGGGCCGCTACAGGTTTCCTTGGTTTGACCCGATGGACACGCGCCCCCCACCGCACATTTGGAGATAATTTGTCTCCCTCGCGGGCCGAAGGGGAGATCCACTTCCCGTTTCGCGGGGGAACCATCACGGAGTCCGAGCAAAGAGTTCCAAGGTGAGGGGATTGGGAATTCTCCTCCTGCTGGCAGGCTTGGGGCGAAGCCAGGTCGTCTGGTACGCGGTGCCCAGGACTCTCCAGGTCTACGGACATGCGCAAGCCGCCGACACCGGGACTGTCGTCGTGGCCGGGAGAGTGGACAGGGTCGAAACCCCGTTCAGGGAAATCGATCTCAAGGTCTTCCGCAACGGGCTGCTGCAGTCCACCCTGAAGCAGACGCTGGTCTTCACCGGAGACACCGCCCGGTTTTCCATTTCCAAAGGGATCAAGGCGGAGCTCGCCAACTACGAATACCAGGTGCTGGGCATCGAAGCGACCAGGGATTCCGCGCTTTGGACGGCCGATTCCGTCGCCTGCGGGGACATCGTCGCCATCGAAGGCCAATCGAACGCCGACGCCTGCGAATACCTGGGGTCTGCGGATACCAACCAGAGTCCATTCATCCGCGTGTTCGGCAACGGTGGCGAGGCGCCACCGTTCGACACGGCGTGGCACATCGGCGACGGCGACGTGTGCAGCGCGGGCACGGGGGGCACCGGTCAATGGGGGCTGCGCCTGGCCCGCGACCTGGTCGACAGCGCCAGGGTCCCCGTCGCCATCTTCAACGGCGCGAGGGGCGGGGTCCCCATCGCCTTCTTCCAGCCGAACCTTTCCGACCGGACGGATTCCACCACCAACTACGGCCGCCTTCTCCGGCGCTTGAGGATGGGCGCAAGCGATTCGCTGGTGCACGCACTCGTCTGGTTCCAGGGCGAGGCGGACGCCGGACTCGGGACCTCGACCGCCGACTACATGAGCCAATTCCTGTCTCTGCGGGCCCAATGGCTCGCCGATCTCCCCGCCCTGGGCAGGATCTACCTGTTCCAGATCCGCAACGGTTGCGCCTTCCCGATCCCCGACGTGGCCGCCATCCAGGAGGCGCAACGGGAGCTCGCGCTCGGAACGGACGGCGTGGAGATCATGTCCAGCTCGGGGGAAGACCACTTCAACGATTGCCACTACCCCTACGAGCCAGGATACCGCGACTTCGGGGACGACATCTTCCGACTGGTCGACCGGGACTTCCACGGACGCGCATCGCTGGACAACATCGAACCGCCCCAGGTCAGGTTCGCCGAGGTGACGGGCACCAGGCAGATCACCCTGATCATGTCCAACGTCTTCGACAGCCTGACCTGGGGCGGGGCCGCCGACTCGGAGTTCGTGCTCGCGGGCACCACCGCGAAATTCGACTCTGGATCCGTCCAGGGCAACAAGGTGCGTCTGAACCTTTCCGCCGCCGCGAAGGGCATCTCCGGCATCACCTACCTGGGACACGAGGACACCGCCGACCCGCTCGTGACCAACCGCAACCGGATCGGCATGGTCCACTTCACGAACTTCCCCATCACCACGGCTTGGCAACGGGATTCGATCTGCGTGGCGGCCATCCTCGCGGCCAATTCCCTGAAGGTCTCCGTCGCGTCCGTGGTGACGCGCAATTCCGGCGGTCGCGCGATCGCGTTGAATCTCCATTCCAGGAAGCTCTCGGTGCTGCCCCGGGACATCGTCTACATGGACAGCCTGAAGACCCTGGACCTCGGTTCCAACAACCTTTCCGCACTGCCTCGGGAAACGAACCGGCTGACCCCCGGGATCCTCGTGGACTTGGATTCCAACGCCTTGTGCCGGTTGCCGGACTCCACCTCCACATGGATCGGAAGGCACTCTTCCGACGCCCAATGGAGAGGCTCGCAGAAGTGCCCCACGACCGGAACCCGAGCCACCGGCCATCCTGCCGCGACGGATCCGGTCGAGTGCCTGGTCTCCGGACGCAGAATCCGGCTCCAACTGGCCGAAAACGCCGAGCCGGTGGACGTGGAGGTGCGCAACCTCTCAGGCTCGCTCGTCTATTCCCGCCATCTCGCCACGGGGAACCTGAGCATCGACGCGTCGGGTTGGGGAAGCGGGCTCCACATCCTGTGCCTGAGATCCTCCAACGGCGTGAAGGCGGTGCGGTTGCCCCTGCTCTGACCATTCCCCGACCGCGCGCCGCCGACCGCGCTTCCCGCGCAACCGGTCTAGGTATATTCGAAGCCATGTCAGCCCTCTATCTCACGGCCTTTTCCGGCCGCCACGAAGGCGGCGACATCCCGGGCCACCTCTGGACCCCGGAGGGCGGCCAGCCCATCCGCCAGATCATCGAGGCGTTGCGCCAGGAAAATCCCTGGATCGCCGCGCGGCTTTCAGGTCGCGAGATCTTCACCCTGGACGTTCCCGACAATCCCGAAGCCGATCATCTGGTCGCTTCGCGCGAGGGAACCTGGAAGCCGGATTTCACCAACCTGGGAACCCGCGGGCTGGTCCTCCTCCTTTTCCTGCGCCACCTGAAGGCAAACAGGGTGCTGGTGGACGCGAGAACGGGCTTCGCCACCGTGTCTTCCCAGGAACTTCCCGACGGCAGGCTGGCCGTCGACGGGCTCGAACTCCACCTGGAATCGCGCGCCAGGGACCGGTTCCTGCTTTGGTTCCATCCGGTGCGCAGGGTGCTCGACTCCCGGCCCAACGCGCTCTCCGAACAAGGCCACCGCGCCTCGGACGTCTGGTTCCCGATCGATGGAGTGTCCGTGGCCTCGGCTCATCCCAAGGCCGCGCCCGGAGGCCATGTGCTGCAAGTCGGCCATCGGGGACGGCTGGTCCGGGATGGCGATCCCGCTGCGGTGATCCTCTCCGAGAGCCCTGCCGAACTTTCCGCGCAGTCCATCGTGCGCGCGGTCAGGAATTGGTTCCCCGCCGGAGGGGTCGCGGACCAGGGCCTGCGACTGGAAACGGATCCGTGCCCCGCCGAGGAACTGGGGTTGGTTCCCACCGTCCTGGTGGATCCGGACGTGGTCGCCCTGGATTGGGAAGACCGCGAGATCCCCGTCTCCGACGTGTTCCGCCAGGCCCTGGGCGGGATGACCGCGCTCCGGCGCCCGCGCCTCCCCCCCGCCACCTTCCACCTCTCGGGGATCCGCGATTTTGGGTTGGCGGAACAGACGGCGCTGATCCTCAACCAACGGGCGGCGGAATGGCCGGGGGTGGCGTTGCAGTTCGCGTCCGAGCCGGTCGAAGGAAGCATGGAGCTGCGCCTGGACGCCAGAGCCCCGGTCGTGCTGCAGCCGCGCTCGCCGCGCGCCTCCGGCCAGGCGGCGGGGTTGTTCCTGGAGTGCGTGCGCCGCGCCGGGGGAGATCCATGGCGACTGGACTATCCGGGGGCTCCTTGGTCCTTGGGCATCGCCCAGGCGTTCCTCTACGGCAAGATGCACCACCTGGCCCTGGCCCTCCTGGATCCCTTCGGCCGGATCGCCGCCTCGCTCGTGGTTCCTTTCCGTTTCTCGGATCTCTCCGAGCATGCCTTCGCGCGTTCCCTGGCCTCCAGGCTCTGGTCCATCGCGCCCGACCCGCTGGAGATCCACGTGGAGGAATCCCTGGAACTGCCGACCATCTTCCTGGAAGGCCTGGCCCCCCGGTCGACCGCTTGGCACCTGCGTCGGCGTTCCGCGGGACGGGCCTTTTCCGGGACCAGCTACGAATGGATCCAGCCCGGCGAGGGAGCCGTCGGTCCGGATCGACTTCTGGCCTGCGTGGATTCGGATCACGGACCGGAATACATCGTCCTGGATCGGTCGAGGGGCACCGGATCCATCGAATCGGCGCTGCAGGTGATCCTGACCTTGGAGCACGCCTGGGTGCCTGGACGCGCCGAACGTCGCCGCCTGCCCGCGACCCTGGAATGGGCGCGGGGCCTCCTGTACCAGCGCGACAGGTTCCAGACCTTCGCCCCGGGGAAGCTCGCGGAGCGGGTGCGCACCCAACTGTCCGAGGGACCTACTTTTCCCTCCCCATGAGCGAACCAATCCGACAGATACCCGCCGATCGCCCCTTCACCATCGCGGGAAAAACCTACCACAGCCGCCTCCTGGTCGGAACGGGCAAATACGACTCCCTGGAACTCATGGCCGAGGCGCTGGAGGCCTCCGGAACGGAAATCGTCACCGTCGCCCTGGGCCGCGTGGATCTTTCGGCCCCGAAAGGCAAGGGGATCTTCGACGCGATCGACCCCGCCAGGTACACCATCCTCCCCAACACCGCCGGCGCCTTCAACGTCCAGGACGCCTTGCGCATCGCCCACCTCTCCCGGTCCATGGGCTGGAAGCTCCTCAAGCTGGAGGTCCTCTTCGACCAGAAGACGCTGCTGCCCGATCCCATGGGCACCTTGGAAGCCGCGCGCATCCTGAAGGACGAAGGCTTCGACCTGTTGGTGTACACCAACGACGATCCGGTGCTGGCCCAGAGGCTCGACCAGTTGGACGTGGCCGCCATCATGCCGGCGGGAGGCCCCATCGGGTCCGGCCAGGGAATCCTGAATCCATCCAACATCCGCATCATCCTGGAGTCCGTGAAGGCCCCCGTGCTCATCGATGCCGGCCTGGGCACCGCCTCCGACGTGGCGCAAGCGATGGAGCTGGGTGTCGACGGAGTCCTGCTCAACACCCCCATCGCCAAGGCCCTGGACCCCGTGCGCATGGCGCGTGCCATGAAGGCCGCCTGCGAAGCCGGTCGAGACGCCTACCTCGCCGTGCGGATCCCCCGCAAGCTCTACGGTTCGGCCTCGAGCCCGCTGGAAGGACTCTCCCCGCCGCGTCGACCCGCCCCGGGACCCTGAACTCGGATTCCCGCCAGCGCAAGCGCCTTGCGGGGAAGGCTGGAAACGATCCGTTCGGACAGGTCCCGCACCGGGCACCACAGCCAACCAGGGGGCGGGTTCCGACCGCTCCACCCGCCTTCCACCACCGTCCAACGGACGTCGTGGTGGGTGATGGCGTGCCGCACTTCGCCCAGAGGCGATGCCGAAACCGTCAAATCGGCATGGTCGCCTTCGCAAGGAAGGATCCACAGGCCCGAGAGGAGCTCGCCGGATCCGGCCCGCCGCAACAGGATTCCCCGATCTTCCCGGGCCACCACCGCCGTGCGGCGCACCACGACCTTCTCCGAACGGCTCCTGGGCGCGGGAAAGCGCTCGGGCTCCCCTCGCGACGCTCCCAGACAGATTCCGGAAAGGGGGCACGATGCGCAGTCCGGATTCCTCGGCGTGCAGACCAGGGCTCCCAGCTCCATCGTCGCCTCGTTCAGCGCCCCGGCCTCCCCGCCCGCGATCCAGGACGAAGCGATTTCCGCCATCCGTCGCGCACCGGGTCCCGTGCGGGGATCGACGTCCAGGGCGCCCAGGCGCGACAGGACCCGGATCGCGTTGCCGTCGACCATGGCCACGTTTTCCCCGAAGCACAGCGAGGCGATCGCGGCCGCCGTGTAGGGACCCACCCCGGGCAGCCGGGCGAGGTCTTTGGCGGTCTTCGGCCAACCCTCGCTTGCCACCACGGCCGCGGTCCGGCGCAGATTACGGGCGCGGCTGTAGTAGCCCAATCCGGCCCAAGCCGAAAGGACGTTCTCTTCGGTGGCTTCCGCGAGGATCCGGGGAGACGGGAACGACCGCATCCATTCCTCGAAGCGCGGGACCACCACCTCCATGCGCGTCTGCTGGCTCATGACCTCGGAAACCAGCGTTTTCCAAGGGTCGCGGAGCGTTCCGGGGGGAGTGCGCCAAGGCAAAACCCGCCGATGCCGCGAAAACCACGCGACCAAGGTGTGCGGCGCCGGGCCGACGCTGTGCTGGGATGGGTCCATGCGACGAAGGTCCAATCAACAAATCCGCTCCTGCCGCCACTCCCGTCGATTCCCGGGAAGAATGCGAGAATCGGGCTTGCCAGCATCCTGGAAAAATGCCAGCTTTCGGGGGAGCTGTTACTTCCTCTCCCTCCATCCCGACGCAACCCGCACCGCAGACATCGTCCGGTCGGGTTGAAGGATCCCGCCCCCATGAAAAGACAGTTCCTCTCGGCTTTTCCCCCCTTGATCCTGGCAGGGTGCGCCGTGACTCCCTGGCCCCACTACGAAGCCGCCGTCCGATGCCACATGGACGGCAAGAAGCAGGAGTGCGACGGCGACTACCTGAAGGCCATCGAGATCGGGCCCAGGACGCAGGGACTCCACGCCTCCTATGGAGTCCACCTTCTGCTGGAAGGCAGACGCGACGAGGCCCTCAAGGAATTCGCGATCGAGAAGGCCAACTATCCGGGCTTCGCGCCCAAGGGAATCGACCAGCTCGCCCTGGGCACCGCGAATCCGGCGAGCGCCGGTTCCGACTCCATCTCCCGCACCGAAACGAGCCCGCGATGAACGGATTCCGTCTTCTGGCCATCGGGGGGATCCCGCTTCTTTTCTCCGCCTGCGCCCCCGAGATCCACACGACCGCGGACTTCCAGCGGCTCAAGCCGCACAGCGTCCTGGTCCTGCCCCCGGAGAACACCACGGCGAACACCGACGTCCTGGAAAAGTCCTATCCCTTCCTCTTCTCCGAACTCGCCCAGAGAGGGTACTACGCGGTCAGCCCGGAACTGGCGATGCAACTGTTCCAGGCCAACAAGATGGAAGACCCCGGACGGTTGAACAAGCTCCCCACCGGAAAGTTCAACGAGGTCTTCGGCGTGGACGCCGTGCTGCGCACCAAGGTCACCGAATGGAGTTCCAAGTACATCGTGGTCTCCTCCACGGTGAACGTGGGATTCGACATGGAACTCCTGGACGCCAGGACCGGAACCCTGCTCTGGAAGGACAGCAAGGTCCTTTCGCAGGCTCCCAACAACGGTTCCGGAGGGGGACTCGTCGGCGCCCTCGTCGGCGCGGCGCTCCACGCGGCGGTCACTCCCTACGAACCCGTCGCCGACCAGAACGCCAAGAACATGTTCGCCACCATTCCGCAAGGGAGCGTAAATGTCGTCACGCCTTGATCCTCCGATCCTGGTCCTGTCCGCGGTCCTCTTCGCCGGGTGCGCCTCGGAAGTGAGGCAGGTGTCCAAGGTCCCGCCACCGCCACCGCCCAACCCCATCCACCCCGTGGACTACCCGGGGCTCAAGCAGCGCATCGCCATCGTCAAGTTCGAGGACAAGTCCGGGTACGGAAACAACCTGTTCGGTGCCGTGGACGACCTGGGCGGCCAAGCCGCCGACGCCCTGGCCGCCGATCTGATCCAGACCGGGGAGTTCGTGGTCATCGAACGCCAGCAGATGGCCTCGCTGGAAAGCGAAGCCAAGCTCCAGGGACAGCAGTCCCAGTTCACCTCCGTGACGGCGCTGGCCTTCGGCGCGGTGACGGAATTCGGCACCAAGACCGAATGGGAAGACCAGGGATTGACCAAGACGAAGGTCCAGACCGCCCACGCGAAGGTCTCCATCCGGCTTGTCGATCCGGCGACCGGGGTGGCCTTCTACTCGGAATTCGGGCAGGCCGACGCCACCAACGAGGCTTCCCAGACCCTTGGCTTCGGAAGCAAGGCGGGCTACGACGCCACCTTGACCGACAGGGCATTGAACGGCGCCATCTCCAAGCTCACCGGGAACATCCTGAATTCCCTCCGAGGCATCCCCTGGCACGCGCCCGTCCTCGATGTCCAGCCCGGTGTCGTCGCCCTGGGCGCGGGCAAGAGTTCCAACCTGAAGGTCGGAACCGTGGTCGCCCTCTACAAGCCGGGGCGCAAGGTCCTGAACAAGGCGACCAACACCACCATCGAACTGCCCGGAACCGTCGTGGGGAAGGCGAAGGTCACGGCCCTGTTCGGAGAAGGAATCGCCGAAGGTTCCATGGCGGCCATCGTGGAGTCCTCCGAACCGATCACCACCGACATGCAAGCTCGAATCGAGGTCTCCCCATGAAACGGATCCTTTTGGCTTCCCTGGCCGCCTTGCTGGCCTCCTGCGCCGCGCCCCGAACGGTGGTGCGCACCGAAGACCAGTCGGGAAGCGTCGTGTTCAACGTGAAGCCCAGCAGCGCCGAAGTGAGCGTCGACGGCTCCGATGTCGGCAAGGCGCGGGACTTCGACGGAACGGCCAGCGTGCTGAAACTGCCCGCGGGGACCCACATCATCCGCCTGTCGTCGCCTGGCCGGCAGGACTACGAAACCAAGATCTACATCGACAACACCCGGGAATCCATCCAGATCGAACTTCAGGAGTCGAAATGACGCGAAGATGCCTGCCCGTTTTCATCCTCCTCGCCCTGGCGGGAGCATCCACCGCCTCCGAGGACGACCTGCTCCTCGACGTGTCGCCCGCCGCCGTCTTCCAGACGGGTGGAGGCGTGACCAATCCCGACCTGGGCGGAACCGTCGGCCTGACCTGGGGATTCAACGACCGAACCGACCTTGGCGGCTACTTCCATTTCGACGACATCCGATTGAAGGGGAAGGGCGGCACCGACCAGATGTACGCTCTGGGAGCGCAATCCTGGTACACGCCGATGTTCGGCGACATCCGCCCCCAGACCGGCGCGCGGATCGGCCTGGCCATGGATCCGTCGGGCTCTCCCAGCCTGGATCTCGCCTTCCAGGCTCGCGCCTTGGCGCAGTTCACCACCGCGGTCCGCGGCTTCGTGGGAGGCATCGTGGGCGCCGACTTGGGCGAGAAGCGACGCAGCTTCGTGGGGTTGGATCTCGGACTCCAATTCCTCCTCTGATCCGCCTTTTCAGGGATCCAGGAACAGGATCGCCGTCACTCCCCGCGGATAGTATCTGGAACCGATCCCCCTTGCCGATTCGATCTGGTCGGTGAAGCCCCAGGGCGCGGATCCCGGCGAAAGCCAGGAGACGTGCGCGGCGTCGGCTCGTCGGTCGGGGGGGCATGAGAACACCCGTTCCGCCACCCGTTGGACCAGGAAGATCTTGGAAAGCCAGGAATTGTCGGAAGTGGAGCTGAGCCTCCATCCTCCGTCCGCGAATCGGCAAAGACCGGATTCCAGGACGGCGCCCAGATGCGCCTCCAGGACCCGCAACATGCCCCCGAACCGTCCATGCGGCGAAACCGCGTCCCCGTCTCCCCAAAGGTGGGGATGGACCAGGCATTCGACCGCGGGCAGGATCACCGACCCCGTCCGCCCATCCAGCAGGGCCGCCAAGGCATCGTCTTCGCGGGGCCAGGCCTCCACGGCCGCCGCCACCCGCAGGGCACCCTCCGCCGCGCCTTCGGCGGGAATTCCGGCCGACCGGGACAGGCGTTCCAGGGCGAGATAGGCGGCCCACAGCTTGACCGTGGCGTAGAGATTCCCGCGCGCCTGGGCGAGCGAGGGGTCCAGGCTGTCGTAGGTGGTGATCTCGGTTCCCGATCCGCATCGGGCCGAGTCCGTCCCCGGGACCCCCCGGCGCATCGGAGGGTCCGGGTGCTCCCTGCGTTCCAAGCTCGCCGAAAGGGATTCCAGCAGGTCGCGATTCTGGGTGAGCCAATTTCCGTCTCCCGAGGAATGGACGTGGTGGGCCGCCAGGACGACCCAGTTGCACACCTGCTCGAACGTCATGTGCGAGAAGCAACCCTCCAGGTCGGCCATCTCGTAGCTTGATGTGCCGGCTTCCGAAAACCGGTTCCTGACCCCCATGTCGTGGCAGAACGAAATGCCGCCTTCGTGCAGGATGGTGTCACCGGGAACCTTGAGACGGTCCAGGAAGGAGTAGCGGGCGGCCGCCAGGTCCAGGATCTCGCGCGTCGCCCAAGGGAAGAACCGCCCCTCGAAGAACGCCTGGTCCACCGAAAGGTCCAAGGTGTTCATCATGCAGTACTCGCCTTCGTTCACCACGTAGACGGGGGTTCCGTCGGGGGTGGACAAAAGCTGGGAGTTCCCGAAGTACCCGCGCGTGGCGTGGGAGAGGAGCCAGCGGCGTTCGGGCGAAAGCGTGTCCAGGTCGCGGTCGCGCGAGCGGGCAGTTTCCCAGGAGGCGTCCGTGCGCTCGACGGCCGCCGCGAGCACTTCACCCAGATCCTTCCAAAGCCGCGTGTAGCCGTAGACCGTGGAGATTCCCGCGGTGGCCGGACCCGCATGGTACCAGCCCAGTGCGAATCGGACGGCGATCTTCCCCCCGGCGGGCACGGGCCAGCAAAGCCCCCAGGCTGTCCCCAGCCGGTGCGGTGGACGGGGAGACAGATCCGGCCCGAAACAGTCCATCAGGGAGAACCCCGCGTAGGCTTTCGCGCCGCTGTCGGAAGAGCTGGCCATCCCGAAGCGGCCTTGGAGATCCAATCCCACCAGGCCCGGAATGCCGAGGGGAGCCACGCCGACATCTCCGGGAGCGAGACCGGCCACCAGCAAGGCCGGCTCGTCGCTCCGCGAATTGTCGAGCGAGAGTTCGGCCCAGACCGATGGCAGGATGTGGTTGGACAAGGATCCCCATCCGGCGCTTCGCGGATCCGGCACGGTCCCGAAGGGAGTCGCCAACGCGAAGGACATGTCCTCGGAGCGCCAGGTATCGGTGCCCCATCCCAATTCCCGTTCGATGGATTCCGGTGCGACGATGGACACGCGCCGGGTTTCCGTTTCCGACCCTGCTCCGGCGAAGGCGGAAAGATCCGCGGCGGAAGGGCTGGAGAAGGGAAGGAACACGGCGCCGCTTGGACGCAGGACCCCCACGTGCACCTCTCCCGTCGCCGGGGCGCGGCCATCGTGGATGTTGAACCCGCCCCCGGCACCCGCGTGTCCGAGCGTGAAACTCCCGTAGGCGCCAAAGGCACCGTGGTGGGTGTGGAAATCGACAGGCGATCGCATCGTCCGGGAAACCTAAAACCCTCCCGACGATCAAACGACCGGATGTTTCTTTAAGAAAAAGTATATCTGGAATTAGTCGAAAGTGGTGCCGAACCATGTCCGAACCTGTCGCCATCCTGCGAGCCTCCTCCTATCCGCCCGGTGCGAGTCTGGGTTCGGTGGAGATCGCCCAGTCCATGCGCTCGCGCGCCTTGCACGAAGGCGACGAATTCTGGGCCCGCGAAGCCCGGGAACGCATCGATTGGATCCAAGAATTCCACACCGTCCAGGACTGCGATCTGGAACATGGGCGCATCGCCTGGTACCTGGGTGGGCGCCTCAACGCGAGCGAAAACTGCCTGGATCGCCACCTTTCCTCCAGGGGCGACAAGACCGCCATCCTGTGGGAAGGCGACGAGCCCGGCCAGGTCCGGAAGCTCACGTACCGGGAACTGCACGCCGAAACCTGTCGCATGGCCAACGCGATGCGCCGTCTGGGGGTGCGCAAGGGCGATCGGGTGGCCATCTACATGCCGATGGTGCCGGAAGCCGCAGTGGCCATGCTCGCCTGCGCCCGGATCGGGGCCATCCACAGCGTGGTCTTCGCCGGGTTCTCCGCCGAATCCCTGCGCGACCGCATCCAGGATGCGGAATGCACCCTGGTCTTCACCGCCGACGAAGGCCTGCGGGGTGGGAAGATCATCCCCCTCAAGCGCACGGTGGACGAGGCCGTGCAGGCCTGCCCCTCGGTGAAGAACGTGGTGGTGGTCAAGCGCACCGGCAACCCGGTCCCCTGGCACGAGGGCCGGGACCACGAATGGCGAGCACTCGCCGATTCCGAACGCCCCTACGCGGTGCCGGAGGAGATGGACGCCGAGGATCTGCTTTTCCTGCTCTACACTTCCGGCTCCACCGGAAAGCCCAAGGGGGTGGGACACGCTACCGGAGGGTACATGGTGCACGCGGCCCTCTCGCACAAGCTGGTGTTCGACCTGCGCGAAGACGACGTGTACGCCTGCGTGGCGGACGTCGGCTGGATCACCGGGCACACCTACGTGGTCTACGGACCGCTGGCCAACGGCGCCACCACCGTGATGTTCGAAAGCATCCCCACCTACCCCGATCCATCGCGCTACTGGGATCTCGTGGAGCGGCACGGGATCACCATCTTCTACACCGCGCCCACCGCCATCCGCGCCGTGATGCGCGAGGGCGATTCGTGGCTGTCCAAGCACGACCGTTCCTCTCTTCGGGTCCTGGGATCGGTGGGCGAGCCCATCAACCCCGAGGCCTGGCGGTGGTACCACGACCTGGTCGGCGGCGGTCGCTGTCCGGTGGTGGACACCTGGTGGCAGACGGAAACCGGCGGCATTCTCATCTCTCCGCTGGCGGGCGCCTCCGACCTCAAGCCGGGGTCGGCCACCCTTCCTCTTCCCGGGATCCGGCCCGTGCTCCTGGACGACCAGGGACAGGTGCTCGACGGGAACGGGGTCTCGGGGCTCCTGGCCCTCGCGACCTCCTGGCCGTCCCAGGCGCGCACCATCTGGGGCGACCACAAGCGCTATCTGGAGACCTACTTCAAGCCTTTCCCCGGATTCTACTTCACCGGCGACGGATGCCTGCGCGACGAGGACGGGTTCTGGTGGATCACCGGCCGCGTCGACGACGTCATGAACGTGTCCGGCCACCGGATGGGCACCGCCGAGGTGGAAAGCGCCCTGGTCTCGCACCCGGCCTGCGCCGAAGCCGCGGTGGTGGGATTCCCGCACGAGATCAAGGGCCAGGGGATCTTCGCCTACGTCATCCTCCGGGAAGGCTACCACGAGTCGGCGGAGCTGATCGGAGCATTGAAGAACGAATGCCGCCACCACATCGGAGCCATCGCCATCCCCGACCGGGTGGTGGTGGTTCCGGGGCTCCCCAAGACCCGCTCCGGCAAGATCATGCGACGCATCCTGCGCAAGGTCGCGGCGGGCGAGACCGACAACCTGGGCGACCTCACCACCCTCGCCGATCCCTCGGTGGTCCAGGTCCTGATCGACAGGGTGAAGGCCTAGTCGGGGAGGTATTTTCCCAGGCATGGTACGCTCTCGCCTGGTTCTGCTGGCCCTCCCCGCCGCCGCTCTGGCGGGGCTCTACGTGCCGACCCAGGCGCTGCTCGTGAACCGGGCGAAGCCGCCCGAGGTGGATCTCGTGGCCAACGGCCTGATCGCGCACATCCGCGACACGGGATTCGACGTGGGCGTCCAGATCGACCTCAGGCGCGTGTCCGACCAGGAGAAGTTCCGCTTTTCGCTGGACCCGCGCCCGTCCAGCCCGATGCATCCCGGCCGGACCTCCCGGGGCACCGACGTGGTGTTCCAGCAGTTGCCGCCCGGGGTCTACGTGGCCACGAAGATATCCCTGGGCACCAACGACCCGATTCCCTTCAAAGGGGACACCCTCGTGGTCCGCGCCGGTCAGATCCTGTCGCTGGGGAAGGTGCGCGTGCGGCCGGAGCTGGACATGCTGGGCCTCATGGAGAAGCTCGACGTCCAGACCAGGGTCTGGGTCATCGACTCCTCCATCAAGGCCGTCCGAGCCTACGGGATCGACACCCTGCCCGTGGTTTCCAAGCAGCTCCGGTGGACGATCGAAGGGAAGTAGTCCGGTACGCGCGATCGGCTTGCCCCCACCGGCGCACGGATGGTAGGATGGGCTCCGATGAACGCGCGAACCGTGCCTGAAAAGTACCGGGCGATCGTGGACGGCCTGGGCCAGGTGCCCACTCTTCCGGCGGTCGTCGCCAGGGTGTTGGAAGTGCTCAACACGCCCAACACCTCGGCGGACACCGCCTCGCGCCTGATCGGACAGGACTTGGCCCTCTCCGCGAAGGTGCTGCGGTTGGCCAATTCCGCCTTCTACGGGATCCCCCGCACCATATCTTCCGTGGACCAGGCGATCGTGATCCTCGGATTCCAGACCGTGCGCAGCCTGGTCATGTCGGCTTCGGTGATGAAGCTTCTGGGGAAGGGGAGCGGACACCTGGACCGACGCGCCATCTGGCGCCATTCGGTGGCCGCCGCGATGGCGTCCCGAATCGTGGTGCACAAGCTCGAGCGCAGGCTGGGCCTGGACGTCGAATCCGCCTTCATGTCGGCCCTGCTCCACAAGATCGGAGCCCTGATCCTGGAAACCTCCGAACCGAACGAGTACCCGAGGATCCTGGCCGAGGCCGCCGGTGAAAACGCCCTCCCGCTTCCCGTCCTGGAGAGGGCCCACCTGCAGATCGACCACCCCACCGTGGGAGGCATGCTCGCCGAGCGCTGGGGACTCCCGGAGGAGCTGCGCGACCCCATCGCCTTCCATCTCTCCCCCCTCTCGTCGCCCAACCAGAAGGAATTGGCGGCCGTGGTGCATCTGTCCAGCTACCTCGCGGAGACCGCCGGATTCGCCGCCTTCGACGGTTTCTCGCAGTGGCCGATGGATCCGGAGATCTTCCCCATCCTGGAATGCAACCCCGCGGTCATTCCCGATCTGGGCGCCCTCTTGGCCGTGGAGCTGGCGAAGGCGGAAGGTTTCTTCGCCCTGATCGACTCTTCGCTCTAGCACAGCGTCGTGCAAGAGCGTCCAGGCAATCTGAAGTTGCGGGACGCCGCACTGGCACTTCGCGGGGCGGGCAGTCCGTTCCTGCGGGTACGAGGGCGGGAAGGCTATCTTGGGTTTCGTCCATGGACCAGTACCAGACATCCACGTCCGTCTCGGGCGTGCCGAGGAAGATCGTGGTGGTTGGTGGCACCCATGGGAACGAGCGCGGCGGAATCTGGACCGTCCGCGACCTTTTGGACCATCCCGACCGGTTCTCGTTCGGGGAGTTGGATGTCCGGGGACTCCTGGCCCATCCCCGCGCCATCGAGCGCAACCTCCGGTACCTGGAGGTGGACCTCAACCGGTGCTTCGGGCCGGAACTTTCGAAGGCGACGCGGGACAGTCCCCAGATGGAACGCCGCCGAGCCTGGGAACTGCGCGAGGAGATCTGCCCCGATGGGATCCGTCCCGACCTGGTGGTGGACCTCCACAACACGACATCGGCCATGGGTGTGACCTGGATCCTGACCTCCCTGGAACCTCTTGTCCTCTGGCTCGCGCTCAAGGCTCTGGGCCGCGATCCACGCACCCGCATCCTGCACACTCCGGAAACCGCCCAGTCCAACGTGTTCCTGCCTTCCCTGGGTTCCCGGGAAATCACCCTGGAGATCGGACCGGTCTCCCACGGCACCGAGTGCCATTGGGCGTGGCTTTCGGCGCGGGATCACCTTCTGGGCATCCTGCGCGACCTCGCGGGGCTCGGCTCCGGCTTCGATCCGTCCGCGGAGCTCGCCACGGAGCGTTTCGAGTTCTTCGAGACGGTTTCCGTCGAGCCCTATCCCCTGGACCCGGACGGCCGCCCCCGGGCCCTCGTCCACGAAGAGGCGATGGGCGGAGACTACCGCGAATTCCGGGACGGGGATCCCCTCTTCTTCGATCCGCTTGCCAACGAGACCATCGTCCACCGCGGCGAACCCATGCACCCCGTCTTCCTGGGCGAAGCCGCGTATGTGGAATCGGGAATCGCCTACCACGCCACGCGCCGTCTCCGTTGGGACGGCACCGGAGGAAAGCCATGCTGAACAGAGTCCTCGCGATGCTCGCGACCGGCGCCTTCGCGGCCAGCGCCCAATCGGTCCTCACGGGAATGGGAAAATCCCCGTCGGACTACACCGCCGCCTGGGGGCGTCCCGAGCGATCCTTGGACGGTCCCTTCGGAACGCGCGACGAAGTCTGGTCCGTGTCCCGCAAGGAGGGGATCTCGAGCCAGGACTTCGAGGTGCATGTGCTGTTCCGGTCGGAGCGTTCCGTGGAGGAGCGTTGGCTGCGTCCGGGGAGCGACCGGTGGCAGAAGGACGAACTCTGGGCGGTCCTGGACGGAAAGGGTTCGAAATTCGAGTTGCTGCACCAGGGGACCGAACTGGTCTCCCCCTTCAGCGTGCTGCGGACCCCCAATACCCTCATCAACTTCATGCCCCCCAACGGGGAAATGCTCGCCCAGCTCCAGAACACCTTGCAGGGGCCGCAGTTGCTGATCTCTTCCCGGGAGTGGGCGCAAGCCAAGATGGATCTGGGCATGAAGGGCGTCCAGGAAGTGGGTCGACTGGCATCGCAAAACATCCAGAGCCGAGCGCGCCCGGTCTGGGGCGGCAAGAGCTTCGCGGATCTGGTGAGCGGGCTTCAGGACCTGGGCACCAAGGGGAACATCCATTCCTATCTGCCGCGCACGGGCAGGGGAACACTCGCTTTCATCTCGCATCGGGGAACCCGTCTGGAGCTGACCCTGTTGGACCCGACCGTCGCCGGGGAGCCCAACCACATACTGCAGAGCAGCGAACCCTCCGTGGCCCCCTTGCGGGCGGCGCTGCGAGACGATTTCCGTCGCTTCTACGGCTTGGCCAACCACGCCGTGCCAGGTCTCCTGGGTGGGGACGAGTGGTCCGTCGACCGCGTGGAAGGCACCTTCACCGACGATGTCCTGCAGGACCTCATCTCCCTGAAGCACCTTCCTTCCGAATTCACCCTGCTGTCCTGGCAGGACGCTTCCAGCGGCGAAACCTGGGACCTGGTGATCACGGAGGACGGGTACCGGCTCGCCATCCAGTGGCCCGCCGGCACCGAGCCCAGATAGAGGGCTTGCAAAACACCGCCATCGCTCGGAGGACTTGTTTTCCGGCGAAAGCATGCGAGAATAGGCCATCCGATTTTCCCGCGCCTCTTCTTGGCTGGCTCAACCGAAGGTGGTACGCGCGATGAAACACGGTACATTTGCGAAGATCCAGGACGCCGGCCTCCTCGCTTGCTTCACGCTGGTGTCCAGCGGAACCTGGTTCGCCTCGCCTGTCCAGATTTGGTCCGGAACCGGCCTCGGGGTCGCGATCCTGGCCTGGCAAACGCTCAAGACGAGGCGATTCCTGTTGCGTCTGGATCTGGCAGTGGCACTGGCTCGCAAGCAGGCGACGGGAGACCTGAGCGAACGGATGGCCCTGAAGGCCGGAGGCGACGAGATCGACGACCTCCTGCGCGAACAGGAGAAGATGGCCAACAACGTCTCGGGAATCCTCGCCGAGGTGCTGGCCGCCGAGAACTCCCTCCTGGAAACCGTCCATTCCTTCACCCACCAGTTCGAATCCATCCGCCAATCGGTGACGGGCTCCAGGGTGCGAAGCGCCTCTGTCGCCGCCGCCGCGGAACAAGGCGCGGGTGCCGTTCTCTCCATCTCCGCCGCCGCCGAGGAGATGTCCGTCTCCATCCTGGCCATGGCCGGGGCCATGGAGGAGATGGGCGCCTCGATCGGGGAGGTGGGCAGGATCTGCGGCGAAGAGGAGTCGCTGGTGGACCATGTCCGGGGCACCGCCACCGAGGGGAAGACCGCCATCGTCCAACTGGAAGGGACGGCACAGGAGATCGAAGGAATCCTGGCCTCCATCCGCGACATCTCCGCCAGGACCAATCTCCTGGCACTGAACGCGACCATCGAGGCCGCGAGGGCCGGCGAGGCCGGCAAGGGATTCGCCGTGGTGGCGGGGGAGGTGAAAGGCCTGGCCCGACAGACCGCGGAGGCCACGCAGGTCATCCAGAAGCTCGTCGAATCGGTCCACGCACAAGTGCAAGGAACCGGCGAGCGGATCGGGAACATCGCCGAATCCGTGCAGCAGGTCCATGGTCTTTCCAGGGAGATCGTCCGCGCCATGTCCGAGCAGAAGAGCGCTTCCGCAGAAATTTCGGGAAACACCTCCGGGGCGAGCCAGGCATCGCGTGAGGTGGCCCATCGGGTGGCGGAACTCGCCGAGGGCACCCGGCAGGTGGCGCAAAACATCGGGGAGGTCGACCAGTTGATCCTGGGCGTGTCCGATCGCATGGAAGAAGCCCAGACCTCGCTGGCCGCCATCCAGGAGACCTCCGCCCGCTTTCGCACCCTGCTGTCGGGATTCCGCACGGGCCGTCGCGAAATCGCCATGACGCCCGCCCTGGAAACGGGCGTCCCCCAGATGGACGCACAGCACCGGCGGCTGTTCAAGCTCATCGACGACCTGGACCTGGCGATCTCCGAGGGCAAGGTCCGAACCGCGGTCGGCGAGGTCATCCCCGAACTCGCGGCCTACGCGGTCCGCCATTTCGCCGAAGAAGAGGCGATGATGAAAACCAGGCACACGCCGGGGCTGGAGGCCCACAAGGCCATCCATCGCGCATTCGAGGCCAAGGTCGCGGAAACGATGGAAAGCCTGAACTCGGGCCGCGGTGTGGTGGCCTCGAGCCTGGTCAATTTCCTACAGGACTGGCTCGTGGATCACATTGGCGGAACGGACCAGAAGGCGTACCGGAAGCGGTGAGGCCGAAGGCCTACTTCGCCGTCAGGCGCGCCCTCTCCGACAGGACCCACCCCAGCACCTTGGACGCCTGCGTCGAATCCAGGTGCGCGCGATCCTTCATCCAATCCACCAGGTGGGGCCACTTCTCCGGCGAATGGGCGACCGGATCGGGCAAATTGTGGCAGGTTCCGCACCGAGCGGTGTAGAGGTCGTGGCCCTCCGTCAGGTCTTCCATCCCGATGCCCGGTTGGGCCGGGTGGATCTCCTGCATGTCGGGGTTCTTGACCGCGGGTACGCCCGACGAACACCCGGCAAGGAGGAACGCGGCGAGTCCGAGAACGTGTTGGAGGGGGATCCCGGCAAAAGAGGATTGCGTGGCGATTCGTCTTTTCATGGCCACAACAATATGCAAACCCGTCTCAACCTCGGCCGATCTCCGCCTTCCTCAGGCGCAAGGCGTTCCCTATGACGGAGACGGAGCTGAGGCTCATCGCCGCACCCGCGACCACGGGGCTGAGGAGCCAGCCGAAGACAGGGTAGAGCGCTCCGGCCGCCACGGGGATGCCGATCGCGTTGTAGGCGAAGGCGAAGAACAGATTCTGACGGATGTTCCACATGGTGGCCCTGCTCAGGCGGACCGCTCGGGCGATGCCGCCCAGGTCGCCGCGTATCAGGGTGATGCCTGCGCTCCGGATGGCAACGTCCGCGCCCGTGCCCATGGCGATTCCCACATCCGCTTCGCTCAGCGCGGGGGCGTCGTTGACGCCGTCGCCGGCCATGGCGACTCGCGCTCCCTGGGCGCGCAGCTTCTTCACCTTCTCGGCCTTGCCCACGGGGTCGACTTCCGCTTCCACCCCGTCCAGACCAAGCTGTGCGGACACTGCCGCGGCCGTGCGGCGATTGTCGCCGGTCACCATCACGATCTTCAATCCCAAGGCCTTGAGTTCCAGGATCGCCGACGCCGCGTTGGATTTGACGGGATCGGCAACGGCCAGGATCCCCGCGGGCTTGCCGTCGACGGCCAAGAACATCGCCGTCTTCCCGGCTTCCTGGAGCACCGCGGCCGATGCCTCCATGGCCTGCAGTCCTTCCACCTTCTCCTGGCGAAGGTACGCCGGCTTCCCGATCATCACCTTCCGTCCGGAAACCGTCCCCGCGACTCCACCACCCGCCTCGGATCGGAAGCCGTCCGCGTTCCCGAGAACCAAGTTCCTCTCCTTGGCGCCGCGCAAGACGGCTGCGGCCAAGGGGTGTTCGCTGCTTTGTTCCAAGGCCGCCGCCAGGCGCAGGAGTTCGTCCGGGTCGAATCCAGGCTCGGGAAGGATGTCCACCAATTTCGGTTTGCCTTCCGTGAGGGTGCCCGTCTTGTCCACCACCAAGGTGTCGATCTTTTCCAGCCGTTCCAGCGCCTCGGCGTTTTTCACCAGCACGCCGACCTCCGCACCGCGAGCCACCCCCACCATGATCGACATGGGCGTGGCCAGCCCCAACGCGCACGGGCAGGCGATGATGAGAACCGCCACGGCGTTGACGATCGCGTGCCCCAGGTGGGGCGAAGGACCCAGCCACATCCAGAGGACGAAGGTCGCGATGGAAGCGGCCAACACCCCGGGCACGAAGACGGCGGCCACCCTGTCGGCCAGCCCCTGGATGGGAGCGCGGCTGCGCTGGGCTTCGGAGACCATCTTCACGATCCGGCCCAGCAGGGTGTCGTCGCCGATCCCCTCGGCGCGCAAAACGAAGCTTCCCGACCCGTTGACCGTGCCAGCGGTCACCTTGTCCCCGCAGCTCTTCTCCACCGGGATCGGTTCGCCCGTGACCATGGATTCCTCCACGTTCGATCGGCCTTCCACCACCTCGCCATCCACCGGAACCTTGTCGCCGGGAACCACGCGCAGCCAGTCGCCGATCTTCACCTGGTCCAACGGCACCACCATGTCGCCTCCGTCTGCCACCTTCCGCGCCGCGGGAGGAGCCAGGTCCATCAGGGCCGCGATGGCGCCTCCCGTGCGCTTGCGCGCGCGAAGCTCCAGCACCTGCCCCAAAAGGACCAGCACCACGATCACCGCGGAGGCCTCGAAATAGATGTCCGGCCTCCCTCCGCCATTCGCCGTTCCCGGAAACAGGCCGGGCGCGAGCATCGCGACGGCGGAGGAGCCGAATGCGGCGCCGACACCGATTCCGATCAACGTGAACATGTTCAGATTGAGCGTGAGGATGGAACGCCAGGCGCGCTGGAAGAAGGGCCATCCCGCCCACCAGACCGCCGGGATGGCCAGGGCGAATTGCGTCCAACGCGAGGCATCGCCCTCCACCCAAGTTCCGGACAGGGCGGGAACCATGGGTGCCATGGCCAGGACGAATACCGGCAACGCCAAGGCCCCCCCGATCCACAGGCGGCGGGTCATGTCGACGAGTTCGGCGTTCTCGTCTTCGCCCGCCGCCGCCACGCCCGACTTCCGTTCCAGCGACATGCCGCACTTGGGGCAGTTGCCGGGGTGGTCCTGCAACACTTCGGGGTGCATCGGGCAGGTGTAGACGGCGACCGCTCCGGTCATTTCCTGGCGAACCTGACGATCAGGAACACAAGCAAGACGATGGCCAAGACTCCGATTACCGGTCCGAATGGAAATCCGCCGCCCATCCAACCGTGCATCCATCCGCTCATCCAGCTCATCGAGTGCATTTTCACGGCAGTTCTCCTTGATCAGGTGTTTCGCAACTCGCTTCGAAACGTCCTCGTCCGTGCACTCGCTTCGCGGTTTCCTGGAGGGAAGATCCTAAATGGGGGCTGCGCCGACGCTGCCCTGCGCTACGCTGGTTTACAGGGGCCTGCCGCGGCCCCTGTACCCGGCGGCCCGGTTTACGGGGGACGCTACCCGCTTCCCCCGTGACCCCCTCCGGGCCAAAGGAGCCGTACGCGCGGCTCCTTTGGAATCCTGCGCGCCAGGGGTCCCGGACGCTGACGCCTAGCCGTGACCCCTTGGAACCCCCACGCTTCGCCGCATTTTGGCGGGAGTGCGCTGGGTGCCCAGAACGGCAAAGCGACAGGGATGACTTGGCGGCGGTGATCTCCTCCCCGCCAGCTTCTTGGGCTGGCGCCTTTGGCGCTTCGCTGCGGGGGCTCAGGCGTTTTTTGGGATGTCGGCGTCAATTTCCGGTCATTCACGCAGGTGATCTACAGCCATTTTCTCCAGTATCTATGCGTGTTTCATGACTTTTGCAGGGACGACTTCGTAGAATAACACCTCCGCCTCGCGGTCGGAATAGGAGCTTATCCGTAAATGGAGATAACCTGTCGGAAGGCGATTGCTGCGCAGCACAGAGCCAGCAGTCCCTTGTGTGACACATCCAGTTTCTCGTAGCAGACTTGGCAATGCGAAACAGGACCAGGTACTTGCTCCACTCTTCCCTTGGTTCTGCAAAACGAAGGCAAAAAACCACGGGACCTCTGGGCACTGTGATCCGTTCGCGATTCTTTCCGCGAGTACTACGCGGCAGCTGACAAGAGGAGCAACCCGACCCCCATAACGACACCCCGTCGTCAGCGTCGCAAGCGAAATGCAGTACTGTCGTTCATCTCGTGGGTGACCTCGTGGGTGTTCCCCCATCAGGGACGGCGACCGTCGATTACGACTTCTTCGCAGCCGCCCGATGCGGGAGCGCAGATGCGGCGATCTTCATTGATCCTGCGCCGGTTTTTCCATGTTGGAGCAAGGCTGAAGCCTTTGACGCCGCGGCCTTCGAGGTCTGCTTCTTTGGGCCGGCCAGAGAGAGGGCGTTGCCTGCGCCCGTCTTCGACTTCGCGCTGGTTACGGAGCTTGAAAGAACTGCGGTCGCCTTGGGTGTGGCCTTCCGACTGGACATTTTCTTGACGAGCGGAAACCGTTCCGGATGCCGGATCCGGTCAAGGTCGAGGTCGACATCCAGCGCAGGCCAATGGAGCACTGTCCGTCCTTGTCGTTGGACGTCGCGGATCTGGCCAACGGTCGCGCCAACGAACCAGGGACAGTCCTTGAAGGAAAGGAACGCCTCCTGCTGAACGGTCTCGTCGAAGATCCAGAATCCGTGGGCCGAAATGTTGGTGACCTCAACCCCCGAAGTGTTCGTGCCATGAACGGATGATTTCATCCCGATGCTCCTCCACGATGGTTTGGATCTGCCGCAACTGCTTCGCATCGACTCCGGTGTGTTCTGCCAAGGAAACCAAGGGGGCTAGCCAGAACTTTGCCTCCCCATCCCCACAGACCACATGCACGTGGGGCCTCGCTTCTTCCCTGGAAAAGAAGAAGAACCGATAAGGCCCCTCGCGAAGAACGGTCGGACTCATGAAGGAAAAACTACACCGGGGTCACTAGCAGAACGTTGTACCGCTCCGACCCGACAGGAAGGACTGTCACCTCCGCTTCGCTTCCGCTCTCTGGGAAAGCGCCGAACCTGCGGCACTCTTCGCGGCGGAACTGGTCCGCCCATTCCTGGGCACTTTGGATGCCTGGGTCGCGGCGGCCTTCGAAGTCACCTTCTTCGGATCGACCTGCGAGAGCGCACTGCCCGCACCAGTCTTCGACTTCGCGCTGGTCGCAGGGCTGGAGAGTACGGATGATGCCTTGGGCGCAACCTTTGGACTGGTGACCCTCTTCTGCACGGCGGGCTCCTTGGAATGAATTGATCTGCACTAGGGGTACCCTCAGAATCTATGCCCAACCAAATTTCTCCGCGAACAGATTTCCAGCAAGTCCCGCAAAATTGAAGGATCCCTCCTCCAACCTGACCACCGGCACCACAACTCCGCCGTCACGGCGCATCGCCGTGCAGGCGGACGCGCCGACCAGGATGTCCCGCCAACCTCCCCGCGTGAGCCGCTCCGGTGCTGGGGTGTGGGGGACGGAAGTCCACCACGAAGGCGCGGGTCCAGGGGGAAGGCCTGGGTTCCCCCTGGGCGCACCGGTACAGGGCCGCGCAGGCCGTGTAAACCAGCCGCACCGCCAGGTGCAAAACAAGATGCCGCGCCGCCAGGCGCAAAAAAGAAGGCCCGGCGCAGCCTACATCCCCTTCCCCGCCCCCACCGATTTCTCCGCCATTGACAGATACTTCTCCGGATCCTTCGCGAACTTCTTCACGCACGATCCGCAGCAGAGCTGGACGGCCTGGCCCTTGTAGATCACGGTCCTTCCCGGACCCATGCCGCCGCCGACCTCATCCCCCGATACGGGACATTTCTTGTTCCCCACCGGATGCGCCGCCGCGATCTGCGAAGCCGTGGGCTTGAGCACCAGCGAGGTGTCGACGGGAGCCGCGGCCAGGGACGCGACGGAGGCGAGTGCGAGCGCGATCAGTGTCTTCTTCATGGTGTTCTCCTTGTTTTGGAATGGAGGGACGATCCCCGTCCCCGTTGGGTTCATTTCGACAGTCCCCGCCGCTTCCACAGGAGGAAGATGGCCGGGTAGACGCACAGTTCCATGGCCACGGAGGTCAGGACCCCGCCCACCATGGGCGCGGCGATGCGCTTCATGACATCGGAGCCGGTGCCGTTGCTCAAGAGGATGGGAACCAGCCCCGCCAGGATCACCGAGGCGGTCATGACCTTGGGGCGCACGCGACGCACTGCACCGTGGTCGATGGCCGCGAACAGCCCCGCCAGGTTCCGTTTCCCATCCGCCTTGGTGGTTTCCCAGGCGTTGTCCAGGTAGAGGAGCATGACGACTCCCGTCTCGGCGTCCAGGCCCGCCAGCGCGATCAGCCCCACCCAGACCGCCACCGAGATCTGGAAATGGGCAAGGTACAGAAACCAGAAAGCGCCCACCAGGGAAAACGGCACCGCCAACATCACGATGGCCGTGCGCACGAAGCTCCGGGTGTTCAGGTAGAGGATGAGCACGATCAGAAGCAGGGTGAAGGGGATGACGGCGAGCATCCGGGCCCGCACGCGTTCCATGCCCTCCCACTGTCCGCTCCAGGCGAGTCCGTAGCCTGCGGGAACCCGCACGCCCGTGGCGAGCTGGGGCGCGAGCCGGTGCACCAGTCCTCCCAGATCCGATTCCCGCGTGTCCACGAACACGTAGGCGTTGGGCCGGCCCGCCTCGGAGCGCACCACCATGGGGCCCATGGTCCACACCACGTCCGCGATGTCGGAAAGCCGGACGGGTCCTCGCGATCCATCCACCTGCAGGTCCTGGATGTTCTCCTTGCTGTCGCGGCGCTCGCGCTCCAGGCGAAGCGTGATCGCGATCCGCTCCAAGCCGTCGATGGCGGTGGCCACCGGCATCCCGGCCAATCCCGTGCGGACGGCGTCGTTGATGTCCTCCACGGACACGCCCCTGGCCGCCGCCTTCGCCCGGTCGATCCGGAGGTCCAGGTAGTACCCGCCCGCCGCCCGTTCCGCGAAGGCCGAGGCGATTCCGTCCTTGCCGCGCAGGAACGACTCCACCCGCGTGGCAAGGGCCTGCAGCGTGTCCGGATCCGGTCCCGAGACCTTGATCCCGATCGGGGTGCGGATGCCGGTGGAGAGCATGTCGATGCGCGACTTGATGGGGAGCGTCCAGGCGTTGGTCAGGCCCGGCACGTGCACGGCGGCGTCCAGGTCCCGCACGATGTCGGAAACCGTCACGCCGGGTCTCCACAGCTTCGGGTCCTTGAGCCGGATCACCGTCTCGAACATGTCGAACCCGGCGGGATCCGTGGCCGTTTCCGCGTGTCCCGCCTTCCCGAACACCAGCGCCACCTCGGGAACCGTCGCGATTATCCGATCCGTCTGCTGGAGCAGCTCCCGGGCCTTGGTCGGGGAAATTCCCGGAAGGACGGTGGGCATGTAGAGGAGGTCCCCCTCGAACAGCGGGGGCATGAATTCGCTCCCCAGCTCGTGCAGCGGCCAAGCCGCGGAAACCAGCACCACCAAGGCCACCAGCAGGGTCCGGAAGGGATGGCGCGTCACCAGCCCCACCACGGGATGGTAGACCCTCATCAGGAACCGGTTCAACGGGTTCTTCTCTTCCGGCGGAATCTTCCCCGTCAGGAACAGTCCCATCAGGACCGGAACCAGCGTCACGGAGAGCAAAGCCGCCGAGGCCATGGCCCAGGTCTTGGTGAAGGCCAGAGGCCGGAAGAGCCGCCCCTCCTGGGCCTGCAACGCGAACACCGGCAGGAACGAGACGGTGATGAGCAGGAGCGACCAGAAAAGCGACGGCCCCACTTCCAGCGAGCTCTCCAGCACCACCGCCCAGCGGTCGCGGCGTTGGTCGGGAGGTTTCTCCTGCTCGTGTTCCAGGTGCTTGTGGGAATTCTCCACCAGGATGATGGATGCGTCCACCATGGCCCCGATGGCGATGGCCAGGCCCCCCAGGCTCATAATGTCGGCGCCCACGCCCTGCAGGCGCATGACAAGAAACGCCATCAACAGGGCCGCGGGCAGCGTGATCACCGCCACCAGCGCCGACCGCGCGTGGAACAGGAAGATTCCGCACACCAGGGCGACGATCAGCATCTCTTCCAGCAGCTTCCAGCCCAGGTGGTGGATGGCGTCGTCGATGAGGATGGAACGGTCGTACAGCGGCACCACCCGCACTCCGGCGGGCAGCGAAGCCTGGATCTCCCGGAACTTCGCCTTCACGGCTTCGATGGTGGTCTTGGCGTTCTGCCCGTAGCGCATGACCACGATTCCGGCCACCACGTCGCCGTCGCCGTCCAGGTCGGTGACTCCGCGCCGCATGGCGGGACCTTCCACGATGCGCGCGATGTCGGAGAGGCGCACCACGGATCCCGTGGAAGCGGATCCCGAGGATTTGGCCGCGGCCATGCCCATCCCGCCACCCGTACCGGTCGATGCCGGGCCTCCTCCCACCTGGATGGGCACGTCCCGAAGGTCTTCGAGCGAACGCACCTGACCGCGCGTGCGCACCATCCATTCGGTCTCCCCATGCTCGATGGCTTCGCCCCCGGCATCCGTTCCGGATCTTCGCAGGGCCGATTCCACGTCGGAAAGTCGCAAGCCCCGGGCCTCCAAGGCCACCTGATCGACCGTGACCTGGAACTGCCGCACCATCCCTCCCACGGAGGCCACCTCCGCGACTCCTGGAACCGTCTGCAGTTCGGGCTTCACGGTCCAGTCCTGGAGGCGGCGCAATTCCCGGTTGTCCACGGTGTTCGTTCCCGAGTCCGATGCCAGTGCGTATTCGTAGATCCAGCCCACTCCGGAGGCATCCGGCCCCAGCACCGGCTGCACGCCCTTGGGAAGTTCGGAACCCATGGAAGAGAGGAGTTCGAGCACCCGGGAGCGGGCCCAGTAGAGGTCCGTCCCTTCGTCGAACAGGACGTAGACCAGGGATTCGCCGAAGAACGAATACCCGCGCACCACCTTGGCACCGGGCGTGGAAACCAGCCTCCGGGACAGGGGCTGGGTCACCTGGTCCTCCATCACCTGGGGGGAGGCCCCGTCCCATTTGGTCTGCACGATCACCTGTGCGTCGGAGAGATCCGGGATGGCGTCCAACGGGATGGTGCGCAAGGCCCAGATGCCGCCCAGCACCAGGAACACCCCCAGCAGCAGCACCAGGATACGGTTTTTCAGGGACCATGCGATGACCGAACCCATCCCCCCACCACCCGCGGGGACGCCTTCCCCGTTCGTGGGGACGCATCCCTCACCCGTGGGGACGCAAAATTTTGCGTCCTTACGTAGCCCGTTCATCGGGCGTCCATTTCATCCAGGACCGCCTGGAGGCGGCTCTCCCCGTCCAACAGGAACTGCGCCGAGACCACCACTTCGTCGCCCGCTTCCAGCCCTTCGCGCACCATGGTCTCCCCCCCTTCGGAAGGACCGACCTCCACCGACTGCGGACGGAATCTGCCACCACCCAGCGCGAGGAACACGATGTCGCGGGTCCCGGTGTGCAACACCGCGGCGTCGGGAACCACGAGCCCGGTTTCCGTCTTGGGATGGAGTTCGGCCTGGTACAGTCCGCCCACCCTCAGGGGATTCGCTCCACGGACCTCCAGGCGGACGGTGGCTGTCCGATCATTGGCTCCCACCACGGGCAGGATGGATCGCACCACCGCCTTCACGGGCGCTGCGAGATCCGAACCCGTGATCCGGGCGACCGAACCCGTGGACACTCCCGGCAGGCGGGATTGCGGCACCAGTGCGTCCACGAGCACGCCCGACCCCCGGACGATCCGGAACAGTTCCTGTCCGGCCATCGTCGCCTGTCCCTGGTCGGCCTGGCGCTTGGAGATCCAGCCGTCGGCGGGGGCCGTCAGGGGCAGCCCCCGCACGACCTTCCCACCGCTGGCCAGCTTGTCCAGGGTGGCCTCGGACAGGCCGTAGGAACCAAGCCGTTCCCTGCCTGCGCGCGTGGCGGAGGAATCGCCCTGCTCAACCGCCGCGAGCCATTCCCCCTGCGCGGCCACCAGCTCCGGGCTGTAGAAGGTCGCCAGGATCTGTCCTTTCCGCACCCGGTCTCCGGTGCGCACGGGAGCCACGGTCTCCAGGTAGCCCATGGTCCGGACCGTCACGGAAAGCTCCGCCGCTTCGTCCAGGACCCCTTCGGCGTCCACGCGAAGCGCGGTCCCCAGCGTCCCCGCCTGCACGATTTCCGTGCGCACCCCGATCTTTTGGACTTCGGCGGGATCCACCAGCACGTCGTGGGAGGCGTGGCTTTTGGCGCCGGGCCGGATGGAATCCCCCGTCGTCGAAGTCGCGTCGGACTGGAACGGCACCAGTTGCATCCCGCAGATGGGGCAGTTCCCGGGATGGTCGCGCACGATCTGGGGATGCATGGGGCAGTGCCAAAGGGCGTGCACCGCCTGGATCCTCACCGTGCCGTCGGAGGCCTTCAGGTTCTGCGGCTGCTGCTTGCAGGAAGCCAGGAAGGCCACCACGGAAAGCGAAAGCACCATGGTCTTGGAATTCATTTCACCACCTCGAGTTCGTCGGGCTCCACACCCGCCGCGGCCGCGAGCCGCGCCCGTTCCAGTTCGTAGGTCCCCCGTTGCATGACCGCGTCCATGCGGGTCATGCGGATCATCTCCTCCATGGCCAGCACCATGGAGAGCATTTCGCTTCCCTGGCCGTACCGGGTCCTGGCGAGGACCAGGGCGTTCTCTTCTCCCGGCAGCACCAGGCTGTCCAACCTTTTCCAGGCCGCCCAGGCGGCGCGGGCGCGTTGGGAGTGGTCCACGACCTCCGACCGCGCCATGAGCGACATCGCTTCCACCCTCGCCTGTGCCATCCTCGCCTGCACCTTGGAGCCGCGCGCCTGGCCGTTCGCCATGCCGTTGGACCAAGGCGCGAAGGGCACGGTGAACCCGGCCATCACGCCCCAACCGGGCATCCCGTTCTGCATCTGCATGGCCATGGCCCCCACCATCAGGTCGGGTCGCAGCGAGACCTCGGCGGCCGTGCCCATCGCTTCGCGCATGGCCGCTTCGCGGCGCATGGAAACGATGTCCGCCCGACCTTTGACGGAATCCGCCAGAGCGGAATCGTTCCAGGCGGGCGGCCGGAGTCCGCCCGGCTCCGCCAGGGAATCGCCGACCGGCCCTGTCCAGCCCTCTCGCATCGCCTTTGCCGACGCCGCCTCGGCCTTGGCCTGGTCGGCCTGGGCTGCGATCTGCTCGGCCCTGGCCCGGAGGATCCATGTGTCCGAAGCGGTGGCCATGCCTTGGGCCTGGTTGCGCTCGGCATTTTTGGCGAGGTCGCGAACCACGCCTTCCTGCTGCACCAGGAGGCGGGCCTTCTCCCCGTTCATCCATTCCATCCAGGCCGCCTCGCGCACCGCGAGTTCGATGCGGCGCCGGGTGTCGGAGGAATCGGCCTGCGCCATCCCCACCTTGTCCCGCTGCACCTTCTCCATGGCGCGGGTCTTTCCGGGCCACGGGATCATCTGGGTGAACTTCGCGTCGGCCAAGCCGTCCGACTGGTAGTCCAGCTCCACGAAAGGCGGCATCCAGGCGCGGGTTCCGTCCACCTGGACGCGTTCGGATTCGACCCCCAGTCCGCCGGTGCGGGATTGGGGATGGGCAACCAAAACCTGTCGCACCCATCCTTCCACGATCTCGCGATCCTTCCCGGCCGGTGGAGATGCCCACGCGACCGCCGCATTCCACGAGAGGAACGCGGTCATCCAACCGATCGTTTTCATTGCAGTGCTTCACCTTCGCCGAAGGAAATCGTCCCTCGCGCCGGGCGCTCCGGTCGCGTGGGTCTCGATCAGTCCCGGAGAAGGCTCAGCAGCGGATGGATTGGTTTCGAACCCAGAGTGCGGGTCCGGATCGCGGGGGAGGTCGAACCTGTTCGGAGGCCAGGATCGCGGCAGGAGAGACGATCGAAACCATCGAACGGGAAAGTTCGGCGACGCTTTGGGCGTGGGGGACGGATTGGACGGGGGAGCGATGGGCTTCCACCGCCCCCGCCTGCCAAGTCGGGATGGGACAGTGGCAAGCGACCCGGAAGGATTCCCCTGAAGGAGCGCTGGCCACCATGCGGTGGGCGCAGCAGGCTGGCAGACGGGACTCGGCCCGCGCCATGGGACACACATATGTGGCAGACCAGGTCGGACCAAGAGCGGCAATCAACGCGAGAACGAAGAGGAACAATCCCCTCCATCCCTTCCGTTGGTGCCGCAGGCCAATCATGGACTCCAAGCTACACTTTTGGCCCAGGGAAAGCAATCGACTCCTGCCGGGCCGTGCGAGAAGGTGACTCCTACTTCTTGCCACCGGACTTGGCGGCACCTGCGGCCTTGGCGGTGGCCACGAGTTCCGCGGCCTTGGCCGAGGCTCCCGCCTTCGCCGCCAGCACCTTCTCGTTCGAGGGGTGCTTCTTCGTTTCCTTCTTCTTGCCGCCTTTGTCTCCCATGATTCGACTCCTTGGATGGACCGCGCCCCACACGGGGATCGGGATTTCACCAAGGTACCGACATCGCCGCGCTTCGTGGACAAGTTCCGGAACGAAATTCAGGATCCGTGCGGATGGAGCTTGCCGATCCATCTCTCCAGGGCGGCGCGCAAGTTGGCCAGCCGGATGGGCTTCGAGATGTAGTCGTCCATCCCCTGCTTCAGGAAGAGTTCGCGGTCGCCCTCCATCGCGTGCGCCGTCAGCGCCACCACCGGAATCCTCCTGGCCCTGTCTCCCGCTTCGCCCGACCGGATGCGCAGGACGGCTTCGATCCCGTCCATCTCGGGCATCTGGATGTCCATCAACACGAGCTGGTACCGCTCCCGGTGCGATTTGAGCGTCTCCAGGGTTTCGCGTCCGTTCCCCACCACGTCCGAGTCCAGCCCCAGCTTGGCGAGCAGGCCCACCACCACCTTCTGGTTCACGCGATTGTCCTCCGCGACCAGCACCCTCCCCGACAGCGGACCCTCGGAGCCGGAGGACGACGAATCCACTCCCAGAAGGCGAGGGTCGACTTCCTGGAAGCACAGGCGGAACCCGAAGGCCGAGCCGGTCGGGGAACTCTCCACGCCCAGGCTTCCGCCCATCTGCCGCACCAGGTTGTTGGCGATGGCCAGTCCCAGACCGGTTCCCCCGTGGCGACGGGACAACGACCCGTCGAGTTGGCGGAAGGGCTGGAAGATGTCGCCCAACCTGTCGGGTGGTATGCCTGGACCGGAGTCGTCGACGCGAAACTGCAGGAGCATCGCTCCGTCCGCGTCCTCCAGCCGGCTCACCTCCAGGGACACCAGGCCCCGCTCGGTGAATTTCACGGCGTTCCCGGCCAGATTCAGCAACACTTGCCGCAGTCGCACCGGGTCGCCTCGCAAGGCCAGGGGCATGGCGCCCACCTTCCGGACCTCCCATTCCAGGCCCTTGGATCCCGCCAGGTAGCCCATCATGCCACCCACTTCGTCGAGCACGGAACGGATCTCGAACACGTCCTGGGACAGACGGAACTCGCCCGCTTCCATGCGCGAAAGGTCCAGGATGTCGTTGATGACCGTCAGCAACCCCTGCGAGGACTGTCGCATGATCCGCAGGAGATCCTGCTGGTCGGCGTCCAGGTGCGTGTCGCCCAGCATCTCGCCCATCCCCAGGATGGCGTTGAGGGGCGTTCGGATCTCATGGGAAACGTTGGCCAGGAATCGCGCCTGGAGCCGATTGGCCTCCTCCGCCCTCTCGCGGGCCTCCTCCAGCTCCTTCTCGCGCCTCAGGCGTTCGGCGATGAGGCTGTCGAAATCCGACTTCACGACCAGTAGCGAGGTGGCCACCTGGTGGAAGGGATGGTTGGGCGGGTACGGGTTCGCCCCCTTGACTTCGGAATCCCATTGCAGATCCCCGATGAACTCCATCAACCTCCAGGCGGTGTCCCATTTGTCCCGCTGCAGGAAGCGGCGGATCCTCTGCCAAACGGAGAAGGTCGCGCGGGTCGGGCCCGAAGTCGCGTCGGCAGCGGCCGATTCCTCCAGGAAGCGGTCCAGGTCGTCCCCGGGCTGCAGGAAGACCATGTTGTTCTGGTAGGCGAGGTTCAAGGTCACCAGCGAGAACCGGTGGCTCCACGGCAAGCCGCAGATCACGTGCCGTTTGGCTGGAAAGAGCCTGTTGATGCGGTTGAGGTGGCGGGAGCCTGCCAGAAGGGCGGCCAGATCGACATGGTCCAACCCCGTATAGTCAACGACCTTGGTGAATCGGTTGGGCTGCAAGGCCTGTCGCGAAAGGAACGCCTCGTACGCCTGGAAGAGAGGGGGGATGTCCCTGCCCCGGATCCGGCCGTGGATGTTGATCCGGACCACCTGCCGCGCGTCCAAGGGGTGGAACTCCACCCTCAGTTCCCCGTGGGTCCAGTCCTCCACTCCTTGGACCGGTGCCGGCCGGGCCGGTTCCAGTTTCCTTTCCAGCATGCGGAAGGCGGTTTCCAGCGCCTCGGCGTAACCCGACTTCGCGTCCACCACCATGCGCAAGGGGAGGATCCGCCGGGACAGGCGGACGATGAGCTTCAGGAACGGATTGAGACCGAAGAACAGGATCCCGTGCAGGTCGTCCTGGTGCTGGAGATGATAGTCGATGTAGGCCTGTCGCGTGACGTTGTCCGTGGCCCCCAGATGGGTGTAGTCCTCCAGGAGAACCATCTTGCGGCCCGGTTTCAGGAACTCCTGGAAGATGGATTCCACGACCCTGCAGTATTCGTGGACATCCTCCACGTACGTGCGTCCGAAGCTCTGGCAGAAGATCAGTTCGTTGTCCAGCACCCCCAGGCGGTAGGTGTGGTGGCCGGAGGTGAGGACCCATTCCGGACGCGTGTGGTACTGCCGCCCGGTCACCGGACAGACCATCTCGGCCAGGACCGGCTGGATCCATTTGCCCTTCATCTCGGGTCTCCACCTGTCGGATCGTCGGGTTCCGGGGTGGTGGCGAATTCCGGCTCGGTTCCCGGATCGAAGCCCGCGAGGTCGGAATCCTCTCCCCAGGATTCCGGATCGGCGCGCTTTCGCAACCGGTCCCAGGCGCGCCAACAGATGGCCACCGCGGCGGGCAGCAGCGGGATGGCGATGCATCCCACGGCGGACAACCTGGTCCAGGGATCGTCGGACAGGATGCGGGTGCGATTGAAGAGGAAGAGGTCGCAGGCCCAGTGCGAGAGGACCACCGTCAACGCGTCCCACCGTATGAAGGCCCAGCCCCAGAGGACGCCCACCAAGGTCAGAGGGACGATCCTCGCCCACCACGGATCCGCCGGAGGCAGGAAGGATTCTCCGCAATGGACGGCACCGTAGACCAGGGCGGGAAGGCAAGCCGCCGCCCACCGACCAAGCCCCAGGCGCAAGATGGCGTTCCCCGCGAAATGGCGGTAGCCCAGTTCCTCCACCAAGCTGATCTGGAAAAAGAACAGGGCCAGCAGCAAGGTGGGATGGGACGAATTCAGTCCGTAGAAGAAGAACCCACGCGGCTGCAGCTCCACGAGCGCACCGGGAACGTGCGACATCCCCCAGGTGGCCAGCGCGAGGATGCCTCCGGCCACCCACCCCAGGAGGAACCCCCGCAAGGAGGCGTGTCCCACCCCCACCTGGTTCCAGCGCAGACGCAGGAAATTGCGGAGGGCGATGCCGCGGTGGCGCGGAGCCTCCCGGTCCAACGCGTCGGAGGCCGCCACGAAGCAGAACACCATCAACGCGGGAAGCAGGTCGCTGATCGCGCCCTGCAGCAGCGTCCGCGCCGCGGACATCCATCGGGGTCCGACGGGGTCCCAGAGTTCGAACAGGCGGGGCTCCCGCAGGAACCGGCTGGCACCCAGGCAGAAGACGACGAGTGCCGCCCCGATCGCGGGGATCTTGAACCCCACCAGGCCCCTGCGCACCGCCCAGAGCTTGTAGAGGAAGGCCGCGACGCCCATGGAGGCGAAGATCGAGAAGGCCATGGCCTGCACGAACTGTTCCAGGAACTGCCTGCGTCGACCCTGGCGGATCCAGGCCGGCGGCACCACCACGGAGGGGCGGACCTCCCGGACGGACGCCCCAGCCAGCCACACCGCCATCTGCTCCTCGACATCGGACCCGGGCGCCGCCGCGCGCTCGAACACGAAGGTCTGGTCGTCGCGGGAATCCAGATGGCGGACCTCGCGCCGGCGCAGCCCCCACCCGGACAGATCCTGCCCAATGTGCTCGCGGACCGCCGCCAAGACCGCTCTCCGGGCGGCGGCGGAATCCAATCTCGCGCCGACCTCGTCGTCTTCCGTGGCGCGATTCCAACCGACCAGACCCTGGCTGGGATGGATCCAGAAGGTCACGGCCCCGGGATTTCCCGCCTTCTTGAACTGGATCTCGTGCAGGTACACCGGAAGTTCCGAGAGCAGATCCTGCGTCTCCCGGCGGGAACGCGTCCTCTCCAGCCAGGAGAGGGCCGGTTCGTCCACCACCAGCTGGGACTCCACGCTCCAGTCCGCCAGATCCTGTCCCACCGCCGACTGGTGCTCGAGCGCCATGCCTTCCAATGCGCGGGCCTCGGGCGAAATCGGAAGGTCGGCCACCGGCCAAAGCCGGTCCAGGGAGACGAGAAACCCGGCACCGCACACCATGGCGGCCCCGAGCAGGAGGGCATCGGTTCGTTTCATCCGAGTCCCATTCTACCCTAAGCGGGACGGACCGTGGTAGTCGCATCCCGCCGTGCAGGTTTCCCGCACGGAAACGACCGACAGAAACGGCAGGGCCGGTGCCAGTCGATCCCAGATCCAGGCCGCCAGGATCTCGCTGGTGGGATTTTCCAATCCCGGGATTTCGTTCAGGTACCGGTGGTCCAGGATCTCGTGCAGGGGCTTCCACGCCTTCTTCAGGTCGGCGAAGTCCATGACCCAACCGGTTTCGGCGCCGGGAATCCCGCGAACTCCCACGCGCACCCGGAAGGAATGCCCGTGCAGACGACCGCACTTGTGTCCCTCGGGCACGCGAGGCAGCAGGTGCGCCGACTCGAAGCCGAACTCCTTCCAGATTTCCAATTCTCCCATCGAGATCGCCTCCGGTCCGCCGTGCCCCGAAAGGGAACTCCCCGAGGCCGCTCCGTCATCGGGTCTATCTTCTTGTCCACGATCGCGGAGCGCATGCCGCGATCCCACAGGGAGGTCCTCATGAAGCGCGTGGTCGTGTTCGGGTTGATCGGAGCGGGTGTGCTCGTGGTCCTTTGGGGGGCGCTGGCCGTCGCCGTGTGGGTGGCGTTCCCGCCGGCCAAGGTGAAGGCCATGGTCCTCGACGAGGCCGGAACCCTTCTCCATCGCAAGGTGGGGTTGGAATCGGCAAGGGTGCGGGTGTTCCCCTTCCTGGGGGTGAACCTGACGGGTCTCTCGGTGGGGAACGACCCCGACAGCGGATTCTCCCCCGAACCCCTGGCGAGCCTGGGATCGCTGGACGTGAGGCTCTCGCTCGCGAGCCTCCTGCGGCTGTCCCCGGTGGTCGACGCCATCGTCCTGGAGAAGCCCGCGATCCGCCTGGAGGTGCTCGCCGATGGACGCACCGGCCTGGACGGGATCGGGGGTCCCAAGGACACCACCCACCGTGTGAAAACGGATTCCGTCAAGCCCCTGACCCTTCCGTTTCCGCTGACCGTTCGCGAGATCTCCATCGTGGACGGGTCGGTCGCCTACGTCGACCACAAGACCGACCGCGAAGTTGTCCTGGGAAGCATTTCCCAGGAAGTCTCGATCTCCGCCGACAAATCCCTCCAGAACGTCGAGACCAAGGGCACCCTCTCCATCAAGGACATCTCGGTTTCCGGCAAGGGCTTCCCCCTGCGCAAGGGCGGAATCCACCTGGAGGTGGAACACGACATCTCCTTGAACCTGCCGGGGGCGTCGGTGGAGATCCGCAAGGTCCGGGCTTCGCTCCAGGACATCGGAGCGACCCTCTCGGGAACGGCGTCCAACATCCTGACCAGGCCGGTCGTGGACCTGAAGATCGAGACCGGCGAGCCCATCGATCTCTCCAAAGTGCTCGCCCAGGTGCCCGCCGAACTCGGTCCGGAGCTCTCGAAGCTTTCGCTCGCCGGACAAGTGGAGTTCTCCCTGACGGCCAAGGGCGAGGTGGGTCCCGACTCCGTTCCCGACGTGGAGGGCGTGATCCACGCGAGGTCCATCTCCGCCTCGGTGCAGGGGCTGCCCGCGAAGCTCTCCGGACTGGGCTCGCGCGTGACCATCCACCACACGCGCACGGTGGAGATCGATTCCACCCGGTGGGTGCTGGACGGCGCCCCCGGAAGCTTGACCCTTGCCGTGGACAGCCTGCCCGTCCCGCCCCACAAGAGCGTTCCCGTCCTTCGGGAACTTTCCGCCCAGGGCAAGGTCGACCTGGGCTCCTTCGCCCAGGTGCTCGCGCCCCTGGTTCCGGCCCTGGACTCGCTGAAGCCCACGGGAGAGCTGTCCTGGTCGGTGACCGGCAAGGGCCCATTGGACCCGCAGAACCCCCTTGGCCTGCAGATCCGGGGAACCGCCTCCCTCTCCAAGGTCTCGGCGAAGATCTCCGGCCTCCCGGACAGGCCGGTGGTGGACGGGACCGCGTCCCTCGCCAACAACTCGGCGGGAGCGAAGGTCGCCATCGTCATGGGTCCCACGGACCTTTCCGTGGACGCCAAAGTCGCCGACTGGTTGGCCCTGGTGCTCCCCAAGCTCGCCCAGGGCAAGACCACGGCGGTGACCGTGGCCGCGCGATCCAGGAAGATCGATCTGGACCGTCTGCTGCCGCCCCCCGACACCGCGAAGACCAAACCGTCGGGCCCCCCTGCGGAGCTTCCCGTGCTTCCGAACATCTCGCTTTCCGCCACCTTCCAGGCCGACCTCGTCCAGGCGCTCGGGCTTTCCGTGACCGGCGTTTCCGGGAAGGCGAACCTCCAGAAGGGACAGCTCGGCGAGAGCATGGCGGCATCCCTGGCCGGGGGGAAGATCAATCAGAACCTGTCCGCCGACCTCTCCGACCGCAAGGTGCCGGGAATCCACCTGGTCGCGGATCTTTCCGGCGTGCAGATCCACGACGTGCTCGCGGGTCTCAAGGACCGCATCCCCCCCGGAGCGGCCAAGAGCCTCTACGACAAGGTCTACGGCAAAGGGGGGGGGCATCTCCAGGCCTCGGTCAAGGCCCCCATGGCGGACATCGGCAAGAAATTGACCGCCGACCTCTCCGGGGCCCTCTCGGACGGCAAGGTCGTGAACTTCCCGGCGATCGCCTCCATCACCTCCAAGGCGCACGCCATCTTCCCGTCCGTGCCTTCGTCCAGCGAGCTCGACTTCAAGACCCTGTCCGTCCAGGCGCAACTGGTGGACGGGAAGGTGATCCTGAAGGATCTGGTCGTCGACGGCTCCAGCCTGGGGCTGGTCCAGGCACAAGGCACCGTGGGAGCCGACCAGAGCCTGGACATGCACGCCCAGACGCATTTCCCGCCGGGGGTCTCGGGCGCGCTCCAGTCCGGAGTCTCGTCGCTCTTCTCATCCATCGGGATGTCGGGAACGAGCCTTCTGCCCACCGACAACCAGAAGCGGGTGGTGCTGGGCTGGCACGTGACCGGAACCGTCTCAAGCCCTTCGGTGGCTCCGGAACTGGCCAAGTCCGCCGGACCGGCCCAGAGTCCCGCTTCCCAGGTCAAGGAGCAGGTGGGGAAAGCGGTCCAAGCCCAGACGGAGAAGGTCAGGAGCCAGGCCGCCACGGCGGCGAAGCAAGCCGCGCAGGGCCAGACCAATCAGGCCGTGCAAAGCGTGAAAGGAGCGGCCCAGGGCCTGCTGAAGGGCATCAAGAAGCCCTGGTAGGAATCCCTCAGCCCAGGGCGGCGACGAGCGCGAGGAACGCCTCGCCGCGTTCCCTGTAGTTGCGGAATAGCCCGAAGCTCGCGCAGGCCGGCGACAGCAGGACGGCACCGCCCGTGGCGACGGACCGTCGGCAATCCTCGAAGGCTTCCGGCAGTCCAGGCTGGTCGCGTACGGAAAACGGCAACGGACCGCCTCCCTCCAACGCCGCGCGCAGCGCTGGAGCCGTGGCCCCGATCAGCGCGATGTGCCGCAGGTGCCCGGCCGCCCGCAGACCCGCGGCCAGTTCCGAGAAATCGATCCCCTTGTCGGATCCGCCCAGGATCAGGGCGACCGGGGCCGGGAACAGGGCTTCCATCGCCGCGAGCGTCGCTTCCGGCCTGGTCGCGTAGGAGTCGTCGTAGAACCGGATCCCCCCGCGTTCGCCGGCGAACTGCAGCCGGTGCGCCAAGCCTTCGAAACCGACGACCCCCTCCCGACAGGCTCCGTCGGAGGCCCCCAGGATCCTCGCCGCGCTCCAGGCCAGCGCCGCGTTCACGAGCTGGAACGCGCCGGGCACGCGCAGTTCGGACCTGTGCAGGAGGATCTTCCCGGTCCTGCCGTCCGAAATGGACTCCGTCCCGGGATCCAGTTCGCCCCCGGCGCCCACGGGATGCTGGGAAGCGGACCCGGCCATGCCCACGAACACCGAACCCGGATCGCCGCAGAGGAAGACGGAATGGTCGGAATCCGTCTGTTCCTCGCAAAGACGGGCCTTCGCGTTCCAGTATTCCACCTGGTCGCGGTGCCAATCCAGGTGTTCGACGGTGACGCGACCGCAAATGCCCAGCCGGGGAGCGAATGCGGCGGGATCCAGGGTCGGTAGGCCCCGCACCGGCGCCAGGTCCGAGAGCTGGAAGGAGGAAAGTTCCAGGAGGGCCAGATCGAGCGGATCCTCGCGAAGCAGAAGGTCGAGCATCGGCGTTCCGATGTTGCCTCCCACCGCGTGGCCGATTTTCGCGGCGTCGAGCATCCGGGAGAGGATGGTGGTGATGGTCCCCTTGCCGAAGGTGCCGGTGATTCCGGCGGCGACCCCCCCGCGGACGCCCTGGAAGAGCGCGAGAAAGATGTGGAGCTGCGATACGACCCATCCCCCGCCGCCGGCGAATGCGAGCAATTCCGGCAGGTCGGGTCGGATTCCGGCGGAGCGCACCACGGTGCCCTTGGCGGGCAGGCCGGAGAGGTATTGGGGACCGGTGCGTCCGACGCATCCGTCCGGAACCGGCGTGGATGGATTCCTGTCGCGGAGGGTCAGTCGCTCGTACCCCGCGCCCAGGAGGAATTGCGCCGTCGATTGCCCCTCCAGGCCGCCGCCGACGATCTCGACGGGTTCCGGGACGAGTTCCCGCAGTGCGTTCGTCAGATCCGAGGGCGTCTTCATGGAGGGACCAAGTTAGGTCCGCGGCCGGTCCCGGTCACAGGAGCGTCGCCAGCACCATCTCCATCGAACGACGACCGGTCCCGGACATGTCCTGGGGATGCAGCGCGACCCGCACCCCGAACGGAGACAGGATCCGCTTCTGCAGCGGGAGCGTCCGATCCCAGAGGGTGGCGATCGCACCGTCCCCGCCCCATGTGGAAAGCGCCGGCGACCATTCCGTCGCGCCCGGCCGGGCCACCCCCAGGCGAAGGTCCACTTGCCGGAATCCGAGCTTGAAGAGGGCGGGCAGCGATCCGCAGGGCAGATTCCAGCTGGGTGGACAGAATCCGACGGGTTCCGGCAGCCCCGCGTCCTCCCAGTCGAGCAGCGCCCTGCGGGCCCGGTCCGCGACCCGCACCGGATCCATCCCGGCAAATTCCGCCTCCCCCCCCCGGTCGCCCTGGTGGGTCCAACCGTGGACCCAGAGGGGATGGCCCGCCGCGTGCATCTCCAGCAGGCGTTCGACGAATTCCCTGGGAAGTCCTGCCCCCTTTTCGGAAGGCCCTCCCTCGTGGCGGGGGATCACGAACAGGTCCAGCGGGGGTAGGCCCAGGCTGGAACAGAGATCGATCCATTCGACGCACGCGTCCCAGGTGTAGGGGGAGACGTCGTGCAACCGGATCCGTATGGACTCCCTCGCGTACTTTTCCTCCATGACTTCCAACCTAGCATCACCCGTTTCCGGACACCGTCGGTATCGATTGATCGTCTACGATCTGGACGGGACCCTGTTCGAAACCGTTCCCGACCTTCGCGCCGCGGTGAACCTCTCGTTCCAGGAGCGGAATCTCCCGAGGGTCTCCCTCGACGCGGTTCGGGACGCGATCGGAGACGGAGCACGGGTCCTGGTCGAGCGGCTTTGCCCTCCCGGAACGGCACCTGGAGAAATCGACGCGATCCTCGACAGCTTCCGAAAGCACTACCATCGGGTCTGTCTGGACCATTCGACCTTGCGCGATGGAGCGCTCGAATTCGTGCGCCGCCGCGCCGACGCCTCCTGGCGGCTCCAGGCCATCCTCACCAACAAGCCCCAGGATCCCACGGATCTCCTGGTGCGCCACCACGGACTGCAGGTCTGGATCGGAAGGTCGCTGGGCGGGGACACGGAATTGGGCAAAAAGCCGGATCCGGCCGGACTCGAGAGCCTCATGGCCTGGGCGGGAGCGGAACGGAACCAGACGCTGGTCGTCGGCGACGGGCCGGCGGATCTGGCCGTCGCGCAGGCGGCGGGCGTGGACGCCGTCCGGCTGGATGGAGGGTACGGTCAACCGGCCGAGCTCGACCGGTTCCCCTGCGCCTGGAAGGCCCGGAGCTTCGCGGAATTGGAAACCCTTTGGCCGGGAGTCGAGCCCGCAGCCGATGTCGGACTCCCGTTCGCGGCCGCTTGGCATTAGATTTAGCCGCCAATGGCGTCCAAGTCCAAATCCAAGGGCACCCCCAAAAAGGCTTCGCCGGCCTCGAAGCCGTCCAAGGCATCCAAGGCCAAGGCACCCGCCGCCAAGCCAACGGCGAGGCCGGTTGCGGCCAAGAAGGCCCCCAACAGACAGCAACCCAAGGTCGCCCCGAAAAAGCCTGCTCCAACCACGGGCAAGCGCGCACAGGTCGTGGCCAAGGGGGCGGGGAAACCCGGCAAGCTCCCGGCTCCAAAAACCAAGCTCCCCTCCGGCAAAGCCAAGGTTGCAGCCAAATCCCCCAAGAAAGGGACCCCCATCAAGTCCACCAAGGCGTTGAAGACCGTTCCGGCAAGACCGATGGCAAAGGCCCCCGTGAAGTCCGCTGTGAAAGCCGCAGCGAAGACCCCCCTGAAGAAAACGGCGGTTGCCGCGAAACCCATCTCTCCCGCCAGGAAGGCACCCGCCAAGGCAACCCCGGCTCGGGTGGTCGCTTCCAAGAAGGGGGATTCGCGCAAGGCACCGTCCCCCGCCGCCAAACCCCTTGTGCTGCCCCCGAAGGCCGCGCCCAAGACCGCGGAGAAGCCGGTCAAACCCGCTCGGGTCGTCGCACCCCCCGCCCCGGTCAAATCGACCAAGGCGCAGACCCAGCCGGAGAAGGAATCGCGCAGATCCAAGCCCGATCTCTTCGTGGGAACGTTCTTCCAGGAAGTTCCCGTCGGCTCCGCCGCGGTACGCAAGAGCCGGGTTCCGCAGGTTCCCGTGGTGCCGCTGCGCAAACCAAAGGGCGAGGAGAGCCACGACGAACTGATCGCGCGCATCGAGAAGGAGCTGTTGACGGTCCGGATGGCGGGAAAAAAGGTCCACCGGGTGCAGGTCTGCACCAAGTGCTGCATCAACCCCGTGGACCCGAGCTTCATGGTGGATCGCGATACGGGCTACTGCACCGAATGCGCGTTGGTCCTGGGTCTGGGCCATACCCGCGAGGCGCGGCAGCAGAACTTCCACCCCAGTCTCATGAAGTCCGAAAACGCGGAAGTTCCCGAACCGACATGACCGCGAAGGTTCCGATGTCCCAGAGCGACCTCCCCCGCACCTTCCGCCAGTTGTTGGCCGCCCTGCCTGCGGATTTCCGCCGCACGGTGTTGGAAACCTTTCTGACGGACAAGGAGGCCAAGGCCGCGGCCCAGGAAGCTCTGCGCATCGTCGCGGGCCTTCGCAAGATGCGCCCGCAGACGCTTTCCCAACTTGGTCGCGCCGAAAGGGTCGCGATCGTCTTGTCGTCCCTGGGCCAACCGGCGCTGGAAAATCCCGCCATGCAGGCGCTCCAGGTCTGGTTCCTCCGCAAGGGACGTCCGATCATGGCCCTGCTGCTGGACGCCTGGAAGGTGTCCCACACCGACGGTGAACTCCCCGACGACGCCGTGTTCCCGACTTTGACCTCCGAGCAGGTCGTGGAATCTTCGCGGGAGGCCGCGAAGACCCATCCGAGGGAAGCCGTGGCCGCCTACCTGGGCTACAACCACATCGCCCCGCCGGCACCCTCCTGGGAAGGCGTGTTCGAGGCGGCGTTGCGGGAACAGCTGGCCTAGACCGTTCTGCCGAGCGGGCCCGGCAAAAAAGAACCGGCTGGAGCGGGAGCCCCCCTGCGCTGGCGGGCAGATGTCCACGGAACACGGCTCCGTGACGTTTGGCACGCCTTTGGATTGTGACTGGATCCGGAAAAGGATTTCCACCACAGCCAGGAGGCGTAGATGGATTCGATGGGATTGGTCGGAGCGGCGCTCGCGATGACAATATCTGTTGCCGCGGCGGAAGCGCCTCTGCCGCGCGACTTCTCGCTGACGGGCGACCGCAAGAGCCACCTGGTGGACGACGTGATCACGGTCAACGTGGGCGAGGACAACACGGCCACCAACAACGCCCAGACGAGGACCCAGAGCCAGAGCACGGGCAAGGTGGCTGTGGGCGGCAACACCGGGCTCCTGAAGTACTTGCCCAGCGCGGGAATGGGCTCCGACCTGGAAGCGGGCTTCAACGGCCAGGGGAACACGGTGCGGCAGGGATCCATGACGGCCGTGGTCAGCGCCCGGGTCATGGAGGTGCTCCCCAACGGAACCTTGCGCATCGAGGGTTCCAAGCAGGTGGTGATCAACGACGAGACCGAGGTGCTGTCGGTCTCCGGGCTGGTGCGCCCCGAAGACATCGCGGCCGACAACTCGGTGCCCTCCGGACGCGTCGCCGACGCCAAGATCTCCTACAGCGGTCGCGGCACCGACGCCAACGCCCAACAGCCCGGGTACGTCGCCCGGTTCCTGGATTGGCTCTTCTGACCATGCGACGCCTTCTGACAATGCTTGCCGTCGCCGCCTGCTCCGCCTGGGCGCAGGTCCGGGTGAAGGACGTCGCGGACGTGCAGGGGGTCTCCGTGCAGCGCCTGGTCGGCTACGGGCTGGTGATGGGTCTGTCCGGTACCGGGGACGGTCCCAATTCGGCCGCCACCACCCAGTCGACGGCGAACCTCCTGCGCAACATGGGCCTCGAGGTGGATCCCACCCAGTTGCGGCTGCGGAACGTCGCGTCGGTGATCCTGACCGCCGATCTCCCGGCCTTCGCGAAGCCCGGCCAGCGGATCGACGTGCAGGCGAGCTCCCTGGGCGACGCGCGCTCCCTGACGGGAGGCGTGCTCCTGATGGCCCCCCTGAAAGGCGCGGACGGGGAGATCTACGCCCTGGCGCAGGGTTCCGTGGGCACGGGCGGAGCCATCAGCCAGAATTTTTCGGGTGCGTCCCTCCAGCAGAACCACGGCTCTTCCGGGATCCTACCCCGGGGAGGGATCGTCCAGCGCGAGAACGTGGCTTCCCGGCTGGACGACGGCCCCTTGCGCCTGACCTTGCGCGATCCCGACTTCAGCTCCGCGGAAGCGTTGGCCCAGGCCATCGACAAGCAGTTCGGGGCCGGATCGGCCACGGCCGAGGACGCGGCCACCGTGAAGTTCCTGGGCAAGGACCCGGCGGGGGGCCGGACCGAGCTCGTCGCGCAGATCGAAAACCTCCGCTTCGAACCGAGCCGGACGGCCCGCGTCGTGGTCAACGAGCGGACCGGCACCATCGTCGCCGGATCGGACGTGCGCATCGCCGAGGTCGCGGTCACCCAGGGGAGCCTCACCATCCGCGTGGACCCCAACTGGCAGGTCAGCCAGCCCTCCGCCCTCTCGAAGGGAACCACCCAGGTCGTGGCCAACCCGAAGATCCAGGCCACCGAACCCAAGTCGCAGATGCAGGTACTGCCCGCCAACACCAGCGTGGGCGACCTCGCGCGAACCCTCAATTCCCTGGGGGCGACCCCGCGCGATCTCGTGGCGATCCTCCAGGCCATCCAGAAATCCGGTGCCCTCCAGGCAGAACTCGTCCTGATGTGAGCACCCCATGAAATTCCGGCAGAGAACCCAATCCAGAAAAACACCAGACCACGGGGCGTGGCCGAGCCGGGACATTCCCGGGACGCCGGAAAACACGACCAGCCCCCATCTCCGGATCGAGCAGCGGCAGGGAAGCCGTTCCGGCCGGTTCCAACGAACCTGAACAGGGAGGATTCCCAATGCGCATCTACAACAACGTCAACGCGATCGCGATACAGAACGCACTCGACAACACCAACGTCGAGATGTCGAAGTCCTTGGAGAGGCTCTCCACCGGCCTGCGGATCAACCAGGCCGCCGACGACCCCGCCGGACTCTCGGTTTCGCAGGGTCTGCAGACGCAGATCCGCGGCAGCCAGATGGCCCAGCGCAACGCCAACGACGGCCTGGCCATGCTGCAGATCGCGGAAGGCGGAACCCAGCAGATCACCGCCAACCTGCAGCAGATGCGGGAGCTGGCCATCCAGGCGTCCAACGGCACCTACGCCAACACGGACCGCATGTACATCAACGAGGAGTACACCGCCCTCGCCTCGGAAATCACGCGGATCGCGCTCTCCACCACCTACAACGGGATCCCCCTCCTGTCCTCCACCTCCACGCTCTCCTTCCAGATCAGCGCGGCGGCTTCGGGAAACAGCTCCACCATCACCTTCGCGGGAATCAACCTCTCCACGGGGCTCACGTTCGGTTCGGTGTCCCTGCAGTCGAAGGCGCAGGTCGCCATCGGCCAGATCGACGCCATCCTGACCTCGGTCCTCTCCATGCGGGCCCAGGTGGGCGCGATCATGAACCGGCTGGAGGCCACGGTCACCAACCTCGGGACCATGGTGTCCAACTACTCGTCGGCATCGAGCCAGATCACGGACACCAACTTCGCCACGGAAACGACGAATTTCACGCGCGACCAGATTTTGACACAATCCGCGACATCCATGCTGGCCCAGGCCAACCAACTGCCCAACAACGTGCTGTCGCTGCTCAAGTAAGCGCAGTCGGACCGGGCTCTCTCCACCCTTGGCCGGTTCGGCTCCCTCCGCCCCTCCCGGGTTTACTCGGGAGGGGTTCTTTTCCGTCGGGCCCGCGCCGCCGCCCACCTTCGGGCAGCGGTGTACTTTTGCGACTCCGAGACCATGCGACATCCTTCCCAACAAAGCCCATCCCTTCCGAGGTCGCGAGCCCTCGCCGGGATCGCGGTGGCCTGCATGGCACTCGCCGGGTGCGACCTGCGCACGCCGCGCTCCCCGCGCGAAGTCCGAGGCGGACTGGACCTCTCCGACCTGGACCAGGGACCGGAAGATTGGGCCGACAGGCAGGTGGACCGCGGTCGGATTCCCGATCTGGACACCTTCCGGACGGGCGATTCCCTTGTCCTTCTGGTCCGTGCGCGTGGAGGCGAGGCCAGCCGGTGGCGCCACAAGATCCGATGGCCCGCGGACGACTATCCCGTCCTCACCTGGACATGGTCCGCCAGCCGTCGCGTCGACAGCACCCATTTCACCCGCCGTGCGGCGCCCGCCGCCGCGATGGCCGTGGACGTCACGCTCGCCTCCGCATTCGGCTTCCACAAGACCCTCCGGTACATCTGGAGCGCCCGCCGCGATCGCGGGAGGGAGTACCTGGGCGATGGTTGGCATCCCAAGGTCGTGGTCCTGCGCGACGCTCGGGACAGCTTGGTGCCCCGCTCCGAGCATGTGGATGTCTGGGCGGATTTCGCCCGCCTGTGGGGTTTCCTGCCGCGCCATCAGGCGCTTTCCATCGCCGTGGCCGTGCACGACCCGGATCCCGATCGCAGCCTGGTGGGACGGTTCGGGACCATCATCGCCCACCCGAGCAAGGACACCGCCCCATGAACGGCTCCTACGACGATCGCCAGGACCACATCCCGGACCTCGCCACTCCGGAAATCGAAACCTTCCGGTTCGTGTTTCCAGGCTCCGACACCGAACTTCGCGTGGAGACCTCCGAATTCACCTGCGTCTGTCCCAAGACCGGCCTCCCCGATTTCGCGACCTTGAGGATCCGCTACCGGCCCAACGAACTCTGCCTGGAACTCAAGAGCTTCAAGGAGTATTTGCTCTCTTTCAGGGATCTCGGGATCTTCCACGAGCATGTGGTGAACGTGCTCAAGCGGGATCTCGTGAAAGCGTGCCGTCCGGCGTGGCTGGAGATCGAAGGGGTCTTCAACGCGCGGGGGGGAATCACCACCACTGCCATCGCCATCTACGGAGACATTCCATGACCACCTGGAACTTCAGCTCGGGCCCCGCGATCCTGCCCCGTCCCGTCGTCGAGAAGGCCGCCGCCGCGGTGCTCGAGTTCAAGGGAACCGGCATCGGCGTCCTGGAATGTTCCCACCGCTCCAAGACCTACGAGCCGGTCGTGGCTTCCGCGGAGGCCCGGTTGCGCAAGCTCATGGGCATTTCCGACGACTACGGCGTGATCTTCGTGCAGGGCGGGGCCTCGCAGCAGTTCGCGCTGGTTCCCATGAACCTGCTGGCCTCCACCGACACCGCCGACTACGTGGACACTGGAACCTGGGCGAACAAGGCCATCAAGGAAGCCAAGCTCTTCGGGAAGATCAACGTAGTGGCCAGCACCAAGGAAGACGACGGCACCTACCGTTCGCTTCCCGGCACGATGCACCTCACCCCCGGCGCGAAGTACCTGCACATCACCTCCAACAACACCATCTTCGGGACCCAGTGGCGCGAGTTCCCGGCGGCCAAGGTGCCGCTGGTCGCGGACATGAGCTCCGACATCTGCTCCCGCGTGGTGGACGTGTCCAGGTTCGGCGTCATCTACGCCGGCGCCCAGAAGAACCTGGGTCCTTCCGGCGTCACGGTGGTGATCGTGCGCAAGGATCTGTTGGGCAGGACCGATCGACAGATTCCGACCATGTTCGACTACCGCACCCACATCGACAACGGATCCATGTTCAACACGCCTCCCGCCTTCGGGATCTTCGTTCTGGACCTGGTCCTGGAGTGGCTGGAAGGGCAGGGCGGCATCGAGGGCATCCAGCGGATCAACGACGCCAAGGCCGCCAAGCTCTACGCCGAGATCGACCGGAACCCCCTGTTCAAGGGAACTGTGGACATCGCCGACCGCAGCCGGATGAACGTCTGCTTCCTGACCGCGAAGAAGGAGCACGAGGACCTGTTCAAGAAGCTCGGCCAGTCGCGCGGTTTCGTGGACTTCACCGGACACCGTTCCGTGGGCGGATTCCGCGCCTCCATATACAACGCCATGCCCGAGGCCGGCGTGGACGCGTTGATCGAGGCGATGCGGGATTTCGAGAAGAGCAATGGCTGACGATTCCCGTCCGGAATCCTCCCTCGGGGAGGGGGAAGGCGGGAACAGGCTCGGACGGCTTCCGCTCTGGCTGCGGCGGCGGAGGCGGTTCGCGTGCGTGAACTGCGGCTACGAGGGTTCGGCCCGCATCACCGGGGTGGGGCCGCTCCTTTGGGTCGTGCTCCTGGCCATGGCGTGGAACGCCTGGATGTTCCACCACGCGGGCATGGAGCCGGAAGCCCTGTTCGCGTGCCTGGTCGCGCTGGTGGGGGCGTGGGGAACCTTCAAGATGCCGCGTTGGATCCGCTGTCCCGCCTGCGGTTGGAAGCACCCCCTGGATGGTCGCGACGCGCCCTGAGATGAACCGCGGCTCCAGGGCTTACCTTTCCGGGGCATGGACACGGAATTGCTCGAGCAGCTGAGCCTGCGGATCGATGCCTTGATGGCCGACCGCGTCCGGCTTCGCCTGGAAGTGGATCGCCTCCAGGCGGAAGTCGGCAACCGCGGCTTCGAACTGGAGGCCGAACTCGCCCAGGCGAAGGCCGAGGTCGAGGCCGCCCGAGCCGACCTCGAGGCGGCCCGGGCGGAAGTCCAGGAACGGGACGGACGCATCAAGGCCGCGACCACCCGGGTGCAGGCCCTGGTCGAGCGGCTCCAGCAGGACTGACCCGTGGCCGACCGGCCTCTGGACAACACGCGTCGCGTCGCCATCGGCGGCGAGTCCTTCAACGTGCGTTCCGACGCCGCCCCCGAGACCATCGAACAGGTGGCCCGGCTGGTGGACGACCGTCTCCAGCGCGCCCGCGTCGCCCTGGGGGAGACGGATCGGTTCCGCGCCGCCGTGCTGACTTCCCTCCAGGTGGCGGGAGATCTCCTGGAGACCCGGCTGGAACTGGAATCCGCGCGGGCCGAACTCCGCCAGGTGAGGGAAAAGCTCGGCGACCTGGCTCGAAAGCTCTCGGAGGATTGACATGCTCCTGATGGAAGGCAAACCCGTCGTCGAGGCCATGCGCCAGGGTCTGAAGACCCGCATCGAGGCGCTGAAATCCAAGGGGACGACCCCCTGCCTGACCGTGACCCTGGTGGGCGACGATCCCTCGTCGCACATCTACGTCAACGCCAAGGACAAGGACGCCAGGGAGCTTGGGATCGAATCGCGCACCTTCCGGTTTCCCGCCACCACCACCCAGGCGGAACTGGAAGCGCATGTCCGGAAATTGTCCCGAGACCCTTCCGTCCACGGCATCCTGGTCCAGTCCCCGCTGCCGAAGGGACTGGACGAAGCCGCGGTGGTGGACCTGATCGACCCCCGCAAGGACGTGGACGGGTTCCATCCGCAGAACGTGGGGCTCCTGGTCCTGGACCGTCCCGGCCACCGTTCCTGCACTCCTTGGGGAGTGATCCAGGTCCTTCGCCACTACGGCATCTCCACGGCGGGGAAGCGCGCGGTGGTGATCGGCCGCTCCGACATCGTGGGACGCCCGATGGCGAACCTCCTCCTGCACAAGGGGGCCTTCGGCGACGCCACCGTGACCGTCGCGCATTCCCGGACCGCGGATCTCCCTTCCGTGGTCCGCGAGGCCGACATCGTGGTGGCCGCCGTCGGCAAGGCGGAATTCGTGAAGGGCTCGTGGCTGAAACCGGGAGCGGTGGTGGTGGACGTGGGGATCAACCGGGTGGAGGACGCGTCCGCGACCAGGGGCTACCGCGTCGTGGGCGACGTGGAATTCGCCACCGCGAAGGAGGTCGCCTCCGCCGTCACGCCCGTTCCGGGCTGCGTGGGGCTGATGACGCGGGCCATCCTGATGTCGAACACGGTGGACGCCGCCGAGAGACTCTCCTGAGCACACTCTCCGTCAGCGAGCTGACCCGGGCGATCCGGACCACCCTCGAGCAGGACTTCGACACCGTCCTGGTGGAGGGGGAGATCTCGGGACTCAAGCACCATGGCAGCGGCCACCTCTACTTCACGCTGAAGGACGAAGGAGCCACCCTCCCGGCAGCCATGTGGAAGCCGCAGGTGGGCCGACTGCCGGCCATGCCGGTGGACGGAGATCGGGTCGTGGTTTCGGGCCGGATCAGCGTGTATGAACCCCGAGGCGCCTACCAGTTGATCGCGAACCTGATCAAGCCCGTCGGGTCGGGCGACCTCGCCGCCCGGCTGGAGGAACTGCGGCGAAAGCTTTCTGCCGAAGGTCTTTTCGACCCGGGCCGCAAGAAGGAACTTCCTGCCTACCCCTTCCGCGTCGCGGTGGTCACCAGCAGGACCGGCTCCGTCCTGCACGACATTTGGCACGTGCTTTCGCGGAGAGCGCCCCATCTGGAACTCCTCCTGGTTCCCAGTCCGGTGCAGGGCGCCGAGGCCGTTCCCGGGATCCGCAAGGCACTGGAGAGGATCAATTCCCTGGCGGGAACCCCGGACGAACCCGACGTCGTGATCCTGGCTCGGGGAGGCGGATCCCTGGAAGACCTCTGGGCGTTCAACGAGGAATCCGTGGTGCGGGCGGTGGCCGCATGTTCGTTCCCGACCATCTCCGCCGTGGGCCACGAGACCGACACCACCCTCTGCGATTTCGCCGCCGATCTTCGCGCACCCACCCCTTCGGCGGCGGCGGAACTGGTCAGCGAGGAGCGAAGCGCACTGCTCGCGGCCCTGCACGACTACCAGGAGAGGGCCGGATCCGGCCTCCTGCGCATGGTGGAACGCCGTCGCGAACGACTGGAACTCCTGGCGGATCGGCCCTGTCTCCGCCACCCCGAAGTCGCGGTGGAACGGGCCAACCAGACCCTGGACCTCCTCCATGATCGGCTGGAACGCGCCTTGGGGTACCGCCGCGAGCGCGCCCATGCCGCCTTGGCCCTGGCCGCGGGGAGGCTGGATGCCCTGTCTCCGCTCCGGGTCCTTTCCAGGGGCTTCGCCGCGGTGGAAAGAGCCGACGGCTCCTTGGTGGTGCGCGCTTCGGACCTGCACTCCGGCGATCCGATCTCACTGCGCTTCGCCGACGGACGCGTGCCAGCCCGGGTGGAGGGGTGAGGCGGGTACCGACGGAGTCGGTGGGGTGAGGTCCGTTGCTTGGCCGTGCCGCTCCTGACGTGGAGGGGAAAGACGAGTCAGGGAGCTATATTCCTGCCCCTGGCCTGGTCGGCCAAGAGGTCCCACCGGGGGAAATTCGCGGCCCGATGAGCAAAGCCCAAACGTTCGAGCAATCCCTCTCGAGGCTGGAAATCGTGGTGTCCCGGCTTGAATCCGGCGACCTGCCCCTGGTCGAGGCCCTGGAGAACTACGAGGAGGGCGTCCAGCTCGTCCGTTCCTGCCGCGCGGAACTCGACCGGGCGGAACTCGTGATCCGCCGCCTGGTGGAGCGCAACGGCTCGGTCCAGTCCGAGCAGACATCGCCCGCGGAGCTGTTCGGAGGCGAGGGGTGAATGACGTGAACATGTTCCTCCTCCACGCCAAGGACCGGGTGGAGGCGGCCATCGACCGATTGGTCCCGACGCCTGACCACCGTCCGGGCATCCTCCACGAGGCCATGAGGTATTCCCTGATGGCGGGCGGCAAGAGGCTGCGACCGGCGCTCTGCTACGCGGCCTTCGAGGATTGCGGCGGAGTCGGCGAGGCATCGGACTGGGGAGCGGTGGCGCTGGAGATGGTCCACACCTTCTCGCTGATCCACGACGACCTGCCCTGCATGGACGACGACGATTTCCGTCGCGGATTGCCCACCTGCCACAAGAAGTTCGGCGAAGCCATGGCGGTGCTCGCGGGCGACGCGCTCTCCATCTACGCCTTCCAGGTGCTCTCCCGCGCGGGGAGCGCGGAGGCGGTCTCCCTTTTGGCCACCGCGCTCGGCTCCGACGGGATGCTGGGCGGCCAGGTGGTGGACATCCAGAGCGAGGGCAAGCCCTGCGATCTGGCCACCGTGGATTACATCCACCTGCACAAGACCGCGGCCCTCATCGAGGCGTCCCTGGAACTGGGAGCCGTGCTGGCCGGTGCCGACTCCGCCCGTCGCGGCGTCTACCGCGAGTACGGTCGGTCCATAGGGCTCGCCTTCCAGATCGTGGACGACATCCTGGACATCGAATCTTCCACGGAAAAGTTGGGCAAGGATGTCGGGTCGGACGTGGAAAACCAGAAGGCCACCTACCCCGCGGTGGTCGGATTGGGCGAGAGCAAGAAGCGAGCTCGCCTGCTCGTGGCGCGCGCCGTGGAGCTGACCGGGCAGATGGGCCCCCGGGGACCGGTGCTCGCCGACCTCGCGCGATTCATCGTCGAACGGGGGAATTGATGGCAGAGCTTTCCGGGCCGGCCCAGGCCGGCCCGCTCCTGTCGGGAATCCGGAGTCCAGCCGACGTCAAGGGTCTGGACCTTCGCCAGCTCGCGTCGCTCGCCCAGGAGATCCGCGAGTTCATCGTGACCACGATCAGCCGCCACGGTGGCCACCTCAGCCCCAACCTGGGGACCGTGGAACTGACCTTGGCCCTCTTCAAGGTCCATCGCCCCGGCGTCGACAGGTTCGTGTGGGACGTGGGCCACCAGGCCTACCCCCACAAGCTGCTCACCGGTCGCCTGGACCGCTTCCACACCATACGGCAGCACGACGGACTCTCGGGCTTCCTGAAGCGCACGGAAAGCCCCTTCGACGACTTCGGCGCGGGCCATGCGAGCACGTCCATTTCCGCGGCGCTGGGCATGGCGGTGGGACGCGACCTGCAAAAGCGGGACAATCGAGTCTTCGCCATCATCGGCGACGGAAGCCTCACCGGCGGTATGGCGCTGGAAGCCCTGAACAACGCCGGAGACCGCCAGGAAGACCTCACCGTCATCCTCAACGACAACAAGATGTCCATCGCGGAGAACGTGGGCGGCATCTCCAAGTACCTGAACCGGGTCATCTCCGATCCCCGCTGGAACCGGCTGCGCAAGGACGTCTGGGGAGCGCTGGGCCACCTGGACAAGCTGGGCAAGGGCTGGGCGGACCACGCCCGCGAGACGGCCCGGAAGGTGGAGGATGCCGTGAAGGGCATGGTCCTCCCCGGATCCCTTTTCGAAGACCTGGGCTTCCGCTACTACGGCCCGGTGGACGGACACGATCTGCCCGCCATGATCGACCTGTTCGAGAAGCTGAAGGTGGTGCCGGGGCCCAAGCTGGTCCACGTGATCACCGTCAAGGGCAAGGGATTCGAACCGGCGGAGAAGGACGAAACCGGCAAATGGCACGGCCTGGGGGCGTTCGACCCGGAAACAGGCAAGGTGGCGCCCTCCTCGGACAACCGCCCCAGCTACACCCAGATCTTCGGCGAAGCCCTGGCCGAGCTCGCCACGGCGCACCCCGAGGTCGTCGCCATCACCGGTGCCATGCCCTCCGGCTCCGGCGTCAGCATCATGGCCAAGGCCTTCCCCAACCGGGTCTTCGACGTGGGCATCGCCGAGCAGCACGCCGTCACGTTCGCCGCCGGGCTCGCCTGCGAGGGAATCCGGCCGGTGGTGGCCATCTACTCCACCTTCCTGCAGAGGGCCTACGACCAGGTGGTCCACGACGTGGCCATCCAGCACCTTCCCGTCATATTCTGTCTGGACCGGGGCGGACTGGTGGGAGCCGACGGCCCCACCCACCACGGTGCGCTGGACCTCGCCTACATGCGCAGCGTCCAGACCATGGTGGTCATGGCCCCCAAGGACGAGGTGGAACTGGTGGACATGCTCCACACCGCCTACGCCCACACCGACGGCCCGGTCTCCATCCGCTACCCGCGCGGCGCAGGAAAGGGGATCCCCCGCAAGTCCGTGCCGTCCATCCTCCCGCTGGGCGTGCCGGAAATCGTCCGCGCCGGGTCCGAGGTCGCCATCCTGGGCATCGGGTCCATGGTGGAAACGGCCCTCGCCGCCGCGGATCTCCTTCTCGCCTCCGGCATCCGCGCGACCGTGGTCAACGCCCGCTTCGCCAAGCCGCTTTCCCTTGAACACTACCACTCCATCCTCTCCGGCCACAGGCTGATCGCGACCTTGGAGGACGGCGTGCGTTCGGGTGGCTACGGATCGGCCGTGGGCGAGGCGATGGCCGACCTCGACCTCCCCCGGCGCCATCTCCTCCTGGGGCACCCGGCGGATCGGTTCGTGGACCACGGAGACAACGCGAAACTCTTCGCGGACCTGGGACTGGACGCGGAGTCCGTGGCCCGGCGCATCCGCCAAAGCCTGGAGACAGCATGAATCGAGACCGTTCCCAAGGTCCCGGCGGGAGCCGGGGCGGCGACATCCCGTCCTGGAAGCGAAGGCCACGCGCGTTCGCGCCCAAGGTGGCGCTGGACCAGCAGGGTCTCTTCCTCCTGGACCAGGAGCTCAAGGGCGTCGCCGACCTCCGCAACGAGAAGGGCCGCGAGAGGACCGGACAGTATCTGGTCGAGGGCGTCCGTGCCGTCGAGACGTTGCTGGACCACGCGCGGGAAAACGTGGTTTCCGTCTACCAGACGGAAGGAATCGAGTGGAACCGATCCCTGCTCACCCGGCAGAACGGCCGCCTTGCCGTGCGGGTCGTCTCCGAACGCGAAATGGAGCAGATCTCCTCCACGAAGACCCAGCAGGGACTCCTGGCCGTTGCCATGGCGCGGGCGCTGCGGATCAACTGGGACACGGCGCGGCGCGTGACCCTGGTGGACGCGGTGCAGGATCCGGGCAATCTAGGAGCCCTCTTCCGCACTTCCGCGGCCTTCGGGTTCGATGCCATCGTGCTGGGCAAGGGGAGCGTGGATCCCTTCAACCCCCGGGCCGCGCGCGGTTCGGCCGGACTCGTGGCCGCCGTTCCCTTCGAGGCCGGCGTGCGCCTGGAGCAGACCATCGAATTCCTGCACAACAAGGGATTCACCGTGGTGGGCACCACGCCCCACGGCAAGGACGTGATCGAGTCCGTTCCGCTCAAGCACAAGGTCGCGCTGCTGGTGGGAAACGAGGGCCAAGGCGCCTCGGCGAACATCCTGGACCAGTGCGACGCCCGGGTGCGCATTCCGCTGGCCGGCGGAGTGGAGTCCCTCAACGTCGCCGTCGCCCACGGGATCCTGGCCGCGGGACTGCACAGCCGGAACAAGTAGCCTACAGTCTTCCGCGGTACTCCGCGAGGGTGGCGCAGGATTCCTCCCACACGTGGCGAAGGTCGGAAAGCCAGAGGGTCGCGGCATCGGAATTCCGCGACCGCGCGGCCACCTCCAATCCCTGGACGATTCCCGTCAACCTGGGAAGGCCAAGGCTCCCCGCGCTGGACTTGAGGGAGTGGGCGGCGAACGCCACGGAATCCCAGTCTCCGTTGGCCGCGGAGGACACGGCCTGCTGGACGGGTCCTCCGGTGGTGCCCAGGAACATGTCGACCATCCGAACGAGGAACGCGGGCTTCCCGAAACGACGCAGCGACCCGAGCACGGATTCGTCGAAGAGCGGCAACTGCTCCATGGTCCCATGATACCGCTGAGATCCTCGTCGAACAAGGCCGTCGCGCATCCCGGACGGCCCGGGGCCGCCAATCTACTTGTGCTCTTCCTGCGCGGGCCGATGTTCCGCCTTCTTGTGGTGGTGCTTCTTGTGGTGCTTCTTGTGCATCCCGTCCTTGTTCTGGGGAGCGTCGTGGTCGGAATGCGGGGCCTGGGCCGCGGCGAATCCGAAAGCGGCCAGTACGAGGATGGCGAGAGTCTTGAACGTCTTCATGTCGATCTCCTTGGTTTCCGATCCCCTCCAAGGGAGGAGGGACCGTTTTGGAGGATACCCTATCGCGGAACCCGTGCCAAGACCCCGCGTCGACTCCGAAGGGTACACCGTGGAAAAATCCCGGGAATTAGGGCCCTGGGGACGGAACCCAAGGCCCCGCTTTTTCGCAGGTGCGGAGGCAACCGCGAGAATCCATCTTTTCCTCGTATATGCATGTCCACTTCTTCCAGCACGATCCGATGGAGGGCATCGGGACCTTCCAGGACCTCCTGAACACGCGAGGATGGTCGATTTCCCACACTTTCTGGGACCGAGGCGGAGTTCCGCCCGCCCCCGAGGCCTGGGACATCCTGGTGGTCATGGGCGGCCCGATGAACATCCACGAAGAGGCGCTGTATCCCTGGCTCTCGGCGGAAAAGACCTGCCTGGACCAGGCCATCGCCTCAGGAAAACCGGTGCTGGGGGTGTGCCTGGGCGCGCAATTGCTGGCCGACCGGCTGGGCGGACCCGTGACGCGCAACGCCCATTCCGAGATCGGATGGAGCGAGCTGTTCGTTTCCCCCGAGGTCCGCGCCGCGGGCGGCCTTCTGGAGCATGTCCCCGCCGTGGCCCGGGTCTTCCAGTGGCATGGTGACACCTTCGCCCTCCCGGCGGGGGCGACAACCGTGGGACGCACGGAACCTTGCTTGAACCAGGGCTTCGTCAAGGGGAACGTGGTGGCCCTCCAATTCCACCTGGAACTTGCACCGGAGCACTTGGCGGGATTGATCGAGGCCCAGGACAGGTTCGAGGGGCCCCATGTCCAGCCTCCGGAGGTTTTCCTGGCCGATCTGGACGGATTCCGTCACAACCGCGAATGGCTGGGAGGGATTCTGGACCGGATCGCCGCCGGAGCGGCCAAGCGCTGAGGGAGGTTCTCCTCGAACGCTGCCGCGCCGTCCTCGCGAAGGCCGCGCGGTGGTGCCCGGACGCCGGACCCGCGGACCTGGACGCCGCCCTCCTCCGCTTCGCCTTCGAGCAGGCCGATGCCGCGGGTCTCGCGGACCGTCTGGGACTGGAACGTCCCGCGGGTTGGCCTTCGGGGGGCGAGCGCGACCTGATGGACGCCTGCGAGCGGGTCCTGCGAACGGAATCCTCCGCCCTTTTGGACGGTTTCCGTCCAATTCGCGGATCGCACATCCTGGGGTACGCCCCCGGTCCCGCCGGCGAGACCTGCGGAAGCTGCGCCTGGCTCTCCCGGGGCCGCTGCCTCCAGGTGGGAGACTCTCCTGGCCAAGCCCCGGAGGCGCATCGGACCTGGCCATCCTGCGCGCGATGGGAAGCGGTGCTTTCCGACGATTCCTGCGGGAACTGCGGGGCCTGCTGCCGGGAAGGGTACTCCTTCGCACCGGTCGCGAGAGGGGAAGCGATGCTGGAAGCCCATCCGGAATGGATCCGCCGCGAAGGCCGCGCGGCCTGTCTGCCGCGACCCGACGGACGCTGCGTGGCGCTGGAAGGGAACGGCTCCCCCGGCTCTCCCTGGCGTTGCCGTGCCTACGGCGTCCGGCCCCGCGCCTGTTCGGAACTCGAACCGGGAAGCCACGCCTGCTTGGTGGCGCGTCGGCGCACGGGACTCTCGCGCTGATCGGCCCCCAGGTCCCGGTTCTACCTTGGACCATCCCATGAACAACGCCTTCTACCTGACCACTCCCATCTACTACGTGAACGACGTGCCCCACATCGGTCACGCCTACACCTCGGTGCTGGGCGATGTCCTGTGCCGCTGGCACCGGCTCCTGGGCCACGACGTCTTCTTCCTGACCGGCACCGACGAGCACGGACAGAAGGTCCAGGAAGCCGCGGCCAAGGCGGGGCGCACCCCGCAGGAACACGTGGACCTCCTCTCCGAGCGATTCAAGGAAATGGGCCGGTTGCTGGGACTCACGAACGATCGGTTCATCCGCACGACGGATTCCGACCACATCGCGTTCGTGCAATCGGTGCTGCAGGGCCTTTGGGACAAGGGCGAGATCTACAAGAGCGCGTACAAGGGCCTCTACAACGTGCGCGACGAGCGGTTCTACTCCGAATCCGACATCCGCGAAGGGCGCGGTCCCGCCGAGGGCGAACCCGTGGAAGAGGTGGAGGAGGTCAACTACTTCTTCAGGATGTCGGGATACCAGGAGCGTCTCCTGGCGCACATCCGCGAGAACCCGGCCTGGATCGTGCCCGACTACCGCCGGAACGAAGTCCTGGGGTTCCTGCGCCAGCCCCTGGGCGATCTCTGCATCAGCCGCCCCAAGAGCCGCCTTTCGTGGGGCATCGAGCTGCCCTTCGACCAGGATTTCGTGACCTACGTCTGGTTCGACGCGCTGCTCAACTACGTCTCCGGCGTGCGGCCCTCGAAGCGGCTCGACGGGTCCGAATGGTGGCCCGCGAGCGTCCACCTGATCGGGAAGGACATCCTCACCACCCATTGCGTGTACTGGCCCACCATGCTCATGGGCGCGGAAATCCCCCTGCCCAGGCAGATCCTGGCCCACGGCTGGTGGATGGCGGACGGGCAGAAAATGTCCAAGTCGCTGGGGAACGTGGTGGATCCCTTCGCCATCGCGGCGCAGTACGAATCCGCGGGCGGCGCCGAGGCCTTCCGCTTCTTCCTGATGCGCGAGATGGTGGTGGGCCAGGACAGTTCGTTCTCCGACGCGGGCATGGTCAAGGTGGTGAACGGCGACTTGGCCAACGACGTGGGGAACATCGTCTCCCGCATCCGCAAGCAGGTCCAGACCCAATTCGAGGGCGCGATCCCGGCCCTGCCCGAAACACTTTCTCCGCTCCCGCTGCAACTGAAGGCCAAGGCGGAAGAGGTCGTCGCCGAGGTGGAGAACGAGATGCGACTCTTCCGGGTGAGCTACGCCCTGGAATCGACCCTTTCGCTGGCGCGCGCCATCAACTCCCACCTGGAGTCCACCGCCCCCTGGAAGCTCGCCAAGGATCCCGCGAAGCGACAGGAATTGGCCGAAGTTCTCGCCGTCACCTCCGAAGCCCTGCGCATCCTGCTCGTGCTGCTCTCGCCCTACATCCCCACCAAGGCGTCGGAAGCCCTGAGGCTCTTGGGTGGCGAGTCCGCGGTTCCCGGCAAGCTCGGCTGGGGACAGCTCCCCACCGGGAAGGTCTTCGAGGACGGCCCAGTGCTGTTCCCGCGCCTGGAGGTGAATAAGCCCGCCGCTCCCGTCTCTGCCGCTGCGGCGTCCGCGGTGGTCGCGGCGCCGGTCGATCCCTTCGAGATACTGGACCTGCGGGTCGCGCAGGTCGTGTCCGCCGAGGACCACCCGTCGGCGGAGAAGCTCCTCGTGCTCCATCTGGACGCGGGAGAGCTGGGACCCAAGCAGGTGTGCGCGGGCATCAAGGCGCACTTCGCGGCGGCGGACATGGTCGGGAAGAAGCTCCTCCTGGTGGCCAACCTCAAGAAGGCCAAGCTGCGCGGGGTGGAAAGCCAAGGCATGATCCTGGCGGCGGACAATCCCGACGGCTCGGTGCATCTGCTCTCGCCGGAAGGCCCCGTGGGCTCCCACGCTGAGGTGGCTGGACTCCCGCGCCATCCCGGACAGAACCAGGGCATCGAGGCCATGGACGCCGTGAAGCTCGAGATCCGCGGCGGTTCGCTTTCCTACGCTGGAAAGCCTGTCTTGGCGGGCGGAGCGAAGATCGGGTGCTCTGCCGTGGACGGCGCCGGAGTGCACTGAGGGAAATGATGTTGTTCTCCTCCTGGGACCTTACCTGGCGAGGAACTGGCCGCGATATCACTTCTTCCTATTTTGCCTAGTACTGGCTGCCCGCGAAGGCGGTGACTCGCTGAAAGCAATGTGCTTTTTCGTGACCATTTTACCGACAAACTCGATGCCACTTTGAATCAGCCGGATGCTTACTTTCTCTGTCCGCGCGAAGTAGACGGCACCGGAGGCGACCCACAGCCACTTCTCGATTCTTGCGCCGTCGCGCAAATGTGGACCAAGCTGCTTGAGCGCAGCCTCGCGCTTGCGAATGACCGTACTGACTTGGTCGTCTTTTGCGGAGTGCGGCTCCAGGGCGACCAGACTCCCGCTTGGCCCATGACCAAGGAGATAGTCCCAGCGGTTTTCCTGATCGCGACCCGGTTTCAAGTTGTCGTCGATTTCGAGACTATCGACAAATGTGGTGCGAATGCTTCCATCTATGAGCTGGCGATGGGCTGCTTTGACGTCTCCAAGGCCATCCTTAACGTTCGGAAGCAGAATCGAATCTTGCCGTAACGCACCTCTGACAGGAGTCTTCCTCGCTTTTTCACTCATCGGCCGCTCTCGTTAACCGCCTTGCGCACGGAATCGCCGAATCTCGACGAGAATTCAGTGAGGCCACCCCAACCCGCCACGCTCTCGTCTTCCGAGAATGGATCAAGAGTAGAAATGTCTTTGGAAACCACCTTCCCACGCTTGTCGAAATCCATCAAGTAAACGCGATAGTCCTTTCCTAGTGCCGATTCCGCGACCTTCCTCATCTGGGATTTCTGTTGCGGTTTGATGTTGAATGCCTCGCAAACCAGTTCCCAACTCGCATTGTATTCCTTAAGCTGGCGCATCATCCAAAGCAAAGTCAGCACATGCGGCGAGTGTGTCGAAAGAACCACCCTGTATCCTCGCCACAGCAGATCGAGCACCAGCAGCATGAATGCGGTTATGGCTTGGGGGTGCAACCCCATCTCCGGCTCCTCGATAACCACCCAGTCTGTTTTCTCCCTCTTGCGAATTTTGGTCGATGGCAGGAGGTGGTAGAGGCCAAGAAGAAGCGGTGTGAATTCTCGCTGCCCGGCGGTCCAGGTCATGAATGGTAGGTGTGTCCCTCCATGCACGAGCCGCAGCCGCTCAGCATGCTGCGCGTCCTGTTCGATACCGACCTTGCCGCCGTGAAAGACCGCAGCGTCGATCTGTTCGCGGATTTCTTTTTTCAGCCGATTCTCCACAGGGAAGAGAGTTCCAACATCCTTGCCGCTGAATCGATCATAGAGGTTCTGACTGAAGAGGCGGGCGACTGCCGGCGTGTCGGAACCCAGTTTCTGAAACGGAGCTGCCCATCCATCGCTGATCAGCATCGAGCGGTGCGCGGGAATGAAGAAGAGTCGTTCCATTCCCTTGCCGGAACGCGAGAGCTTCGTCAGATCAACCTTCCGCCCATCCAGTGATACCTCTGTTACCCCATTCCGCCAAGCAGGGGCCATCCCGGTTCCGAAGATGAGATCGACCAGCACCCCTTCGTTTTCAGTGCGATGTCCAGCCGCTCGCAAGGCATCGACTATCTGTCGTCCATCCAACGCAGTCTTCAGCCACTGGAGCACAAGACTCTTGCCTGCGCCTTGGGGTCCGACGAGTACTGTGAGATCACCAAACTGGATATCCACTTTTCGAAGATGGGCGAAGTTGGTGATCGCAAGTTGGGGAGCCCCAACCAACGCATCGGAACTCCTGTTGCGTTTTTCCATTCACGTCTCCTTGCCCAATGCGCGTTGCTTAGCCGAACTGTGAAAGCTACCACTTCCGCAGACTTCTTAAAGTTGGACCAACCGACCGGTAAGCGAAGCGAGCCGGGCAGGAGCCGACGGAGATCCGCGGCAGTTCGCTTACCTACGCGGGAAATCCGGTCGCGGCGGGCGGAGCGAAGATCGCGTGCTCCGCCGTGGACGGCACCGGAGTACACTGAGGGACCGAGACTCGCATAGATCCTTCATCGACCAGCCCGCGTTCCATGGACCATCTTTACAGATAACCTGTACAGTTTAACTGTAGATATGGTATCTTCCCTTTCATGGAAGAGACGTCGCCGAACGCGGACACCGCGCCTGCCGCCGAACTCGCGGCTCGGTTGCGCACCACCGTGGGGAGCCTGAAGCGGAAGCTGCGGCAGCAAGGCGGGCGGCACGACCTCACGTCGTCCCAGATCGCGGTCGTTCTCCGATTGGAGTCGGAAGGTCCGGCGACGGTGTCAGGCCTCGCCCGGGCGGAGGGGATGCGTCCCCAGTCGATGAGCGCCGTGGTCGACGCGTTGGAGGAAATGGGGTTCGTGGCGGGCGCCGCCGACCCGAACGACGGGCGGAAGACCCTCATGTCGTTGACCAAGGCCTGCAGGAAGTCGATCGAGGCGGGGCGTGCCGCTCGCCAGGACTGGCTGGCGCAGGCGATCCAACGGAAGCTCTCCCCGCAGGAATGGAAGAAGGTGTCTTCCGTCCTGCACCTGCTGGCTCGACTCGCCGAGGACTGACCATCCGGCCTCGGAACGATGTCGAACTTCGTTCACAGTGTTCAAAGGAGTGCTCGACCATGAACGTGTTGCAAATCCTGTCCTACTTCTTCGGAGCCGGGTTCCTTGCCAACGCCGTGCCGCATCTCGTGGGAGGCATCATGGGAGAGCCCTTCCAGACGCCGTTCGCGAACCCTCCGGGGAAAGGCCTCTCGTCCTCGACGGTGAACGTCCTGTGGGGCTTCGCGAATTTCGTGGCCGCCTACTTCCTGGTGCTGCGCGTCGGACGCTTCGATCCGCGGTCCATGGACTGCATCATTCCGTTCGCGGCAGGCGCACTCTTCATCGGCCTGTTCTCGGCCTGGAATTTCGGGAAGCTCCACGGGGGCAACGCCCCGAAGCGTCCATGAGGAATCCGCTCTCCAAGGCCTTCCGCGCCCTGGGGAACTTCAACTTCCGCCTGTGGTCGGCAGGCGCCCTCATTTCGAACATCGGGACCTGGATGCAGCGCGTGGCGCAGGACTGGATCGTGCTGACGCGGCTGACCCACCACGACGCCACCGCGGTGGGCATCGTCACGGGCCTGCAGTTCGCACCGCAGCTCCTGTTGCTGCCTTGGAGCGGGTTGGCGGCGGACCGTTTCAACCAGCGCAAGCTGTTGATGCTGACCCAAGCCTCCATGGGCGCGCTGGCGGTCGCTCTGGGAATCCTGACCGTCTCGGGTCGCGTCCAGCTCTGGCACGTGTACGTGTTCGCCTTCGTCTTCGGCGCCGCCGCCGCGCTGGATGCGCCGGTGCGCCAAACCTTCGTCGGGGAACTGGTGGGCGACGAACACCTGCCCAATGCGGTGGCGCTCAACTCCACCTCGATTTTCGCCGGACAGATGATCGGCCCGGTCGTGGCCGGTCTGGTCATCGCGAAATTCGGGACGGGCTGGGCGTTTCTCCTGAACGGACTCTCCTTCGGCGCCGTCCTGGTCTCCCTGGCCCTGCTGCGCGTCCATGAGCTGGGGACGAACGCGAGAGCTTCCCGCAGGACGGGCGGGTTCGTCGAAGGACTCCGCTACGTCTGGGCCAGACCGGACCTCCGAGCCATCGTGATCATGCTCTTCCTGATGGGCACCTTCGGTTTCAATTTCCCCGTCTTCATCTCCGCCATGGCGGTGAACGTGTTCCACACCGACGCGCGCGGATTCGGCCTGCTGTCGTCGATCATGGCGATCGGCACGATGAGCGCGGCGCTGTTGGCAGCCGGGCGCGGCAAGCCGGATTTCAGCACGCTGCTTTGGGGCACCGGAGTCTTCGGGGTCGCGAGCACCCTCGCCGCGTTCTCTCCGGGATATTGGTGGTTCGCCGCGGCCCTGGCGGTGATCGGAGTTTCTTCCCTCACCTTCACCATCGGGACCAACAGCATGATGCAGCTCACGACCGAACCCGCCATGCGCGGTCGCGTGATGGCGACCCGCGTGGGCGTGGGGCTGGGGGGAGCGGCGATCGGGGCGCCCATCATCGGTTGGATCGCGACCCATGTGGGGCCCAGGTGGTCGCTGGGCACCGCCGCGGTTTCGGGACTCCTCGCGGCCGTCGTGGCCGCCCGGATGATGGCAAAAACCGCGGCCCTGCCGACGGACAATTAGACGGGGATTGGCGAGCGCAGTCACCCGCGGAATGTGGTGATTCTCGGATTGGTAGACTTCCGTCCTCGCGACGCACCCTGGAGACCGGAGCCCGCGGGAAACGGGCGTCGGAGAGGAGACCGCCATGACCGAGTTCCGCCATTCCTGTGAGATTCCCGCCTCGCCCGAGGCTGTCTTCGCCGCGATCCGCGACCCAAAGCGCCTGGCGCGCTGGTGGGGTCCCGCGGGCTTCACCAACACGTTTTCCGTCTGCGAGTTCGTGCCGGGCGGGAAATGGTCCCTGGTCATGCACGGCCCCGACGGCGTCGACTACCCCAACGAAAACATCTTCGAGGAGATCGATCCGCCGCACCGGGTCGTGGTGGGCCACCCCTCCCAGCCCGTCTACCGCTTGGTCATCGGCCTTGCGGCGTCCAAGACCGGGACAACGGTCTCGTGGTCGCAGACCTTCGAGAACGACGACCTCGCGAGGCAGATCGAGCCGATCGTGGTTCCGGCGAACGATCAGAATCTCGCGCGCCTGAGCGCGGAGGTCCTGCGGACCTGACGGGAGAGGGCCTGGCCGCGCCGTCGCGCACGTCGCGCTATCGGGCGTGGGGATGGAGTAGGAGGAACGAACGATGAACTTCGCGACGGTATGGGGAATCTTCGCCTTGGGCCTCGGCTCCGGAGCCTGGGCCGCATCGCCCCTGGACGGGCACTGGACCCTGGACAAGGCCCGCAGCGCGAGCGTGGACCAGGCCATCGAGGCGGTGGTCTCCCAGATGAACTTCCTGACCCGCCCCATTGCGCGTTCGCGGTTGGCGAAGACCAACGCGCCCATCCCCACCCTGTCGATCGACGTCGCCGATCGGGCCGAGATCGAACTGGGGACGGAATCCGTCCACGCGCCGTCCAACGGCGAGGCCGTGACCTGGACCCGCCCCGACGGAGAGGCCTTCCGGGTCTCCATCCACCGGGAGGGGGAACGGCTGGTGGAGATCTTCCAGGGCAAGGACGGCACACGGCGCAATACCTTCAATCTCCTGGACGCGAAGACCCTGGCGCTGGAGGTGCTGGTGGAGAGCCCCAGACTCCCGGAACCGGTGCGCTATCGCCTTGTATACGCGAGGACGCCGTAGGTTTTTTTTGGCCTGCGGCCGGCGGTTTACAGGGGACTGCCGCGGCCCCTGTACCCAGCCGATCCACGGGGGACGCTACCCGCTTCCCCCGTGACCCCCTCCGGGCCAAAGGAGCCGTACGCGCGGCTCCTTTGGAATCCTGCGCGCCAGGGGGCTTGCACGCTGCGCCTAGGCAAGCCCCCTTGGAACCCCCTCGCTTCGACGCCTTTGGACGGGATTGCGCTGGGTGCCCGTAGCAGCAGAGCGACAGGGGGTGGTGAATCGATATGTGCCAAAAACTACGGTTCAACGGACTCATTCAGGTCTTGGTATTTTCGCCGCGGATTCGCATGGCTTCTGCAAGAAGGTTTTCATTTTTGTTGGCGCATGAAGCGGCTCCCCAACGAAAGCTCTTCCTATTGTTTCAGGAATCTGTATGCGGGGAAGCTCATTCTATTTCTTTTTGCTTTTCAGTAGCTGTCTATTGTCATGTAGGGCAAGTATATATATTGCATGATCCGTAGCCCTGTAAAATATCGTTTTCGTTTTTCCAATGACAACTTTTCGAATGATGTGTTGTCCATTGACTTGGTAAACAAGGCCTGCATTTGGGAATTCAAGCAGTTTTTCCGTTCTTGAAAAGATTTCATTCCCATATTTTATCGCGGCTGCCGGGTTGTCTTCAGCGATATAATTTACAATTTCCTGCAATTTGTTGCGTGCTCGGATATTCCATATTACCCTCATTGACGAATTTTCTTGAAGAGTTCCTTTTTGAATTCTTCTTGGTCCATTCCCCCGCCATTTGCAATTTCTTCTTCAGATGCGGCGATATCAGATAGGATTTCAATTCGATCAAGCAGTTCTTGATATGCTTCAGCGGAGATCAAAACGGCGCTTGATTTTCCGTATTGCGTAATGATCAAAGGTCGATGATCAGAACGAACCTTTGCAACCATTGAGGATGCATTGTCTCGGAAATCAGAGATCGGGCAAATATCGTTAAGAACGTTCATGTTGCACCTCCATAAACCCAATATACAGTTTTGTACCTCTGTGAGTACAACATTTTTTGAGTTTGTTCCTCTGCACCGCCGTCTGCTCGGGAACGGACTTCAGGAGCTTTTGCCACTCCTCGGGGGGGATTAGTAGGAGTAGATAATGCTATCGACCTGCATTTCCAATGGTTCCAAGGCATTGATGGCGTACTGATTGCCAACGCGAATCCAACCGCTCACCACTTGGATGTACACGTAGTTCCATGTTCCCGTCAACCCCGTGGAATAGAGCGTTCCGGAAATCCTTTGAGACCCAGAATACAAGCCTTCCAGCATCGCATTCACATTTGAGCTGACCGTTGATTTGAGAAGCTCCAACGTGGTGTCTCGATTCCCCATTAACCCCGTAAAGTGAATATTGTAATAGGTGACGGAATCCGCGATGGTGAAGGAGCTTTGCCCCCCGCCTTCCCGTTCATATCGAATGAGATCCGTAGGGGTGTTGGGCGCATTCGATTGGTAGACCACTTGTGACTGATTCTCGCCGGTATCACAGGCGACAAGCACCGTCAGGAAAATCCATGAAGCACCGAGAACTTGTATCTTGCTTTTGATTCTCATCGTGGTTCCATTTCTGGTGTTGGATCTCCCCTGTTACACACAAAATGATCGGAATTCGGAAGAAAGCTAGCAGGAATTGTTGTTCCCGACAGGGGTTTTTGGGTTGGACCTGCTCGTCGGCTTATTTTTCCTTTTTTGGCCTGCGGCCCGCAGTTTACGGGGGCCTGCTGCGGCCCCTGTACCTAGCCGATCCACGGGGGACGCTACCCGCTTCCCCCGTGACCCCCTCGGGGCCAAAGGAGCCGTACGCGCGGCTCCTTTGGAATCCTGCGCGCCAGGGGTCCCGGACGCTGACGCCTAGCCGGGACCCCTTGGATCCCCCACGCTTCGACGCCCTTGGACGGGATTGCGCTGGGTGCCCGTAGCAACTGTCGGCGTGCACTTCAAAGGGAAACGGTTGTGGGCACTTATCGGGAAACACCCGAGCGTGGAGAAATTTAGGTCATCTGTCCCTCCTTTGCCTGGTCGTCCGACCCGAATTTCAGGTGGCGA